>Ga0209628_10000679_pt1 | contig 21084 bp, 10 predicted proteins | sample TergutCu122P4_FD_187285 | JGI IMG/M metagenome (GOLD analysis project Ga0209628, IMG submission 187285) | Cubitermes ugandensis P4 segment gut microbial communities from Kakamega Forest, Kenya - Cu122 P4 (SPAdes) (version 2) | ecosystem: Host-associated > Arthropoda: Insects > Digestive system...
CCCCCGAAATATAATCTACAACGTAGCCTTCTTTTAATTCATTTTGTTTTTGCATTGCCACCACTTTTTATGTCGGTGGAATGCGTTGTCAGTCTGTTCTTTCAGGTTTCCCTCGCCGAACGCTGTCCCCCGCATTGCCACTAACTCGTAAATATGCGCAAAGGTACAATTTTTTTCAATACAAAATTCATTTTTCAAAAAAAATCGTTATTTTTCGTTAAAATATTGATACATAAATATTTATATTATTCAAAATTATCTCCATTTTCTTTCGTATTTTTTATATTTTCACTTCGTATTTTGTGTAATTTTTTGTACCTTTGTGAAAATTATTTTTTAGAATTAATATGACGATTAACTATAAAAACTATCGGATTTCAGCAGGCGAACATCGGAACAAAAAAGTTATTTTTGTGCATTTTGATTACAGTCCGTCAATATTAAAAAATTTTAGAGAGAAATTTCCATCTGCCAAATGGAGTGCGTCTAAAAAATGTTGGTATTTGCCTGATATTAAAGAGGTTAGAAGCCAAATCGGACTGTCGTCAAAAACAGAACTTGGAAAAACCGCTCTAACTCAAATACACCCTGTAAATTTATCGGCACTCAAAAGAATGCACGAGTTGCTCCTACTGAAAGCCTACAGTCCAAACACGATTAAAACCTATTGCACGGAGTTTTCGCAACTACTTTATTTACTGAAAGATACGCCCGTAGATACGCTAACACCAGAACGTTTGCGAGCCTACCTTTTGTACTGCGTAACGAAACTAAAACTTTCGGAAAACATTATTCACAGCCGCATGAACGCCATAAAATTTTATTTCGACCAAGTTTTGCAACGTGATAAATTTTTCTTTGAAGAAATTCCTCGTCCAAAGAAAAAATCGTCTTTGCCAAAGGTGTTCAGTAAGAATGATATTGCCAAAATTTTTGCTCAAATAGACAATCCTAAACATCTGTTAATGTTGAAGTTATGTTACGGAATGGGCTTGCGTGTAAGCGAAATTGTAAATCTGAAAATCGCCAACATTGACAGCGGACGAATGCTTGTACATCTCGAAGCCGCCAAAGGAAAAAAAGACCGCTATGTAACCTTGCCATCTTCCGTTCTTGACGATTTACGAAATTATTATCTAACTTATCGTCCGAAAATCTATCTATTTGAAGGTCAATACGGTGGGCAATATAGTATTCGCAGTGTGCAAATGATTTTTAAAAACGCAATGAAAAAGGCAAAAATCAATAAAACGGTCGGAATACATGGATTAAGGCACAGTTACGCCACACATTTACTTGAATGCGGAACCGATATGAGTTTTATCCAAAAACTGCTGGGACACAACGATATAAAAACTACTGCAATCTACGCCAAAGTAAGTAATCGCCAGATAGGAAATGTCAAAAGTCCGTTAGATGATTTATGACTATTTATTGTTAATCTTATCAATACCGTAATTCAAAAATTTTCCGTACTTTTGCAACCGTTGAAAATAAACATATGAAATCCTCAGATTTAGAAGAAATATTCGACGATTTTACCGATAATGAAACATCGGATAGCGGTCGTTCCGACTACAAAGTTCCGGAAAACACAGAAGGCGACAGTCATCATATCCTCTCGGGTATGTATAAGAACTGGTTTATGGATTACGCTTCCTACGTGATTACCGACCGTGCCGTGCCACATATCAACGACGGTCTCAAACCTGTGCAACGCCGCATCCTCCACGCGATGAAACGCAAAGACGACGGACGATACAATAAGGTGGCGAACGTGGTCGGCGAAACCATGCAGTTTCATCCACACGGCGACCAGTCGATTGGCGGTGCTTTGGTACAATTAGGGCAAAAAGATTTACTGATCGATTGCCAGGGGAATTGGGGAAACATCCTTACCGGCGATGGTGCAGCTGCTTCCCGTTATATCGAAGCCCGATTATCGAAATTTGCTTTGGATGTAGTTTTTAATTCCAAAACAACCGAATGGAAACTGTCGTACGATGGACGCAATAAAGAACCTATCACACTTCCTGTTAAATTCCCGTTACTTTTGGCACAGGGCGGCGAAGGAATTGCCGTAGGGCTGCAATCGAAAGTCCTTCCGCATAATTTTAATGAACTGCTGGATGCCAGTATCGCTTATTTGCAGGGAGATGAATTTACTCTGTATCCCGATTTTCAAACCGGCGGGCAGGTAGATGTGTCGCGTTACAACGATGGTGAACGCGGCGGTGCGGTCAAAGTGCGTGCCAAAATCACGAAAGTTGACAATAAAACGCTGGCTGTTACGGAAATACCATACGGGAAAACGACGGTTACATTGACCGAATCCATCTTAAAAGCCAACGACAAAGGAAAAATAAAGATCCGGAAAGTGGATGATATGACGGCAAAAAATGTGGAAATCGTTATCCATTTGGCTCCCGGCGTTTCTTCCGATAAAACCATTGACGCCCTCTATGCTTTTACGGATTGTGAAATCAGCATTTCGCCCAATTGTTGCGTGATTGATGAGAATAATAAGCCGCAGTTCATGACTGTTTCCAATGTATTGAAACACGTTACCGACAATACGGTTAAACTTTTGACAAGGGAACTCGAAATCGAACTGGATGAACTAAACGAAGAATGGCATCGTTGGTCGCTCGAAAAAATCTTCTTTGAAAAGCAAATCTATAAGGAGTTGGAGAAAAACACGAAAACATGGGAAAACCAACTTGAAAATATAGAGACAGCCTTAATGCCGTATCAAGATTTATTAAAGAGAGAGATAACACGCGATGATGTTTTAAATTTATGTGAAAAACCTGTGAGGAAAATTTCTAAATTTGACATAAAAAAAGCCGACGAAACAATCGCAAAAATTGAAGAAAAAATCAAAGAAATAGAGTATAATCTCGCTCATATTATCGATTTTACCATTGCTTGGTTTACCCGCTTGAAAGAAAAATACGGCAAAGATTATCCACGCAAAACGGAAATCCGTAATTTCGACACTATCGAAGCTACTAAAGTGGTGGAAGCCAACGAAAAATTGTATGTCAACCGCGAAGAAGGCTTTATCGGTTACGGATTGAAAAAAGACGAATACATTTGCAATTGTTCGGATATCGACGATGTGATTGTCTTCTTCAAAGACGGTAAATATAAAATCGTGAAAATCTGCGAGAAAATGTTCGTAGGTAAAAACATTCTGTACCTCGACGTTTTCAAACGTAACGACAACCGCACAATTTACAACGCAGTTTATCGCGACGGGAAAGCCGGCCATAACTACATCAAGCGTTTTGCCGTAACCGGTATTACCCGCGACAAAGAATATGATCTTACGCAAGGCTCTCCGGGTAGCCGCATCCTGTACTTTACGGCAAATCCGAACGGGGAAGCGGAAACGATTAAAATTATTCTGAAACCCAAACCAAGACAAAAATTATTGGTATTCGATAAAAATTTCGGCGAGATTGCTGTCAAAGGTCGTGCTTCGATGGGAAATATTCTGACCAAAGCAGATATTCATAAAATAACGCTGAAAACAAAAGGCGGATCTACTTTGGGCGGTCGCCAAGTCTGGTTCGATCGCGATGTATTGCGGGTAAACTACGATGGACGAGGTGATTATTTGGGTGAATTCTTCCCCGACGATTTGATTTTGGTGGTCAATGAAAACGGAGAATTTTACACTACCAACTTTGATTCGAGCAATCATTATCAGGGAGAAATCCGGTCGATCGAAAAATTCAATCCCAACAAAGTGTGGTCGGCTGCCTTATTTGATGCCGATCAAAAAGGATTTCCATACCTGAAACGGTTTGCCTTTGAAGTCAGCAATAATAAACCGCAACCCTTTATCGGGGAAAACACCGCCTCTCGATTAATTTTGCTGACCGATACGGTTTATCCCCGATTGGAAGTTACATTTGGCAGTCATGATGCTTTCCGAGAGCCACTCATTGTGGATGTGGAAGAGTTTATTTCCGTGAAAGGATTCAAAGCCAAAGGGAAACGAATCAGTACTTTTGCCATCGCCGAAATTAAAGAGGTAGATCCGGAACGTTTTCCCGAACCGGAAGAAATGGAAACCCCCTTACCCAATATCGACATCGAACCGGACGAGGAAGAACCGCCCATCTCGGAATTGCTGGATCAGATTACGGGGCAACAACGATTGTTTGAATGAGTTGAAAGTTGAAAAAGTCCATTATCCATATTATCCTCTTATTAGCCGGCACATTTGTCTGCTACGCACAGGAAGGAACAAAACTTCCGCTGACTTATCAATCTCTTTCAGTAGGTATGGGACAATCTTCGGTTTACGATTCTTATTTGTCTCCCTTAAAATATTCGGGAACAAATATCGGAATAACAAGTGAACGAATGAAAACTACCCGATTACTGAAGAGCAGAATTTCTACTCAGCATCTGTTCTATTTGGAGTTTGCCAATACGAAAAATCCGTCCAAGTCGGCGAACAGTTATATCGGTAGTTTGGAATATAATTACGGTATGTACTACCGATTCAATCCCATCCAAAAATTACAACTGTTTGCCGGATTACAGGGCGACGCCATGATAGGGGGAATCTATAATCCGCGCAACTCCAACAATCCGGCGAATGCCAAAGTAAACTTGGATTTCAATCTCTCAGGCATGGCTGCATATCGATTTCATATCAAACGGCAAGCGGTGCAGTTACGATATCAAATCAATATTCCGGTTGCAGGTGCATTATTTTCGCCGGGGTTCGGACAATCGTATTACGAAATCAGTTTGAATGACGGAAATCCGTTGGTGCATTTTGCTGCCTGGCACAATCGCTTTGCCTTACGAAGCATTTTTTCCGCAGAACTTCCGTTGGATTTTTGCACCTTGCGTATAACCGCCATGAACTGGCTCTATCAAACGCGGGTAAACGATTTGAATACCCAATTGATATCCAATTCGATTTACGTGGGTGTTTCCAAATATTTTTACACTGTTTCCGGAACAAAAATAGATAAGAATAAGTATCGTTATGTTTTTGAATAATCATGTTCGGCGTAGCGTCCGCGCTACGTCGCCGCAAAAAGCAAGCCTCCCGGCTTGCAGCGAGGCAGGAGCCTCGCTTCTAACACGATGCAGGCTGAAGCCTACGCCGAATGCAGGGATGGTATGTTTCTTCCTTGTTTTGCTTATTTCCCTGTTTCCTTCCTGTATGGAAATCGAAACTTACGAAAATACGCCTCGCGGCAATTTCGAACTTTTATGGAAAATTATAGACGAAAATTACTGTTTTTTTGAATACAAGGAAATTGATTGGGACAGGGTTTACATAGATTATTCCGGGCGCATCAACAACGATATGAGCCACGAATCGTTGTTTATGTTGCTTAACGAAATGCTTCAGGAATTGAAAGACGGTCATGTAAATCTCTATTCCGCTTTCGATGTAGGCCGATATTGGAAATGGTCTGAAGATTACCCTGCCAATTACCGGCAAGACCTGATTGACGCTTATCTCGGAACCGATTACCGGATTACCGGCGGTTTGCGTTACAAAATATTGGCAGACAATGTCGGCTATGTCCGTTACGCCGATTTTTCGTCGTCTATCGGAGCAAGCGGACTGGATTATATAATCGACAAGTTAAGTCTTTGTTCGGGAATGATCATTGATGTACGCAACAATGGCGGAGGTCTTTTAAGTAACTCCGATATGTTGTCCGCACGTTTTTTTAACGAAAAAACTTTAGTCGGTTACATCCGTCATAAAACCGGAAAAGGGCACGACGCTTTTTCAGAGCCTCATCCTGTTTATGTTTCCCCATCCACCCGTTTGCGTTTCCAAAAGCCGATTATTGTACTTACCAACCGCAAATGCTACAGTGCTACCAACGATTTTATTAATGCAATGCGATACGCGCCCAATGTTACCATTCTGGGCGATATGACCGGAGGCGGCAGTGGTTTGCCGTTTTCTTCCGAATTACCCAACGGCTGGTCGGTACGATTTTCTGCCTGTCCGATGTATGACAAAGATATGCAGCACATCGAATTTGGCATCGAACCGGATATATTCGTAAGGTTGTCGGAATCGGATGTGAAACACGGAAAAGATACTTTGATAGAAACAGCACGGGAGTTGCTAAGAGGTGAATGACAAATAATATACGCTTTTCTCTTTTTTTTCGTTATTATCTACACAGGGTTTTTATATCCGGATGAATCGTACAAAAAAATATATCTTAACAATCTTGCTAATTGTGTTGGCAGGTGTATGTTATGAATTGACAGCGGACCTGGCTGCCGGACGTTCGCAATTTCCCGACATGGAAGTTGCACAACGCACGGATACGGTATCAACCATCTATCCGGTGGCTCCGATCGTTCCCTCTACTCAAGAAGATCTGGAAGCCATTTATCCCATCGACTTACGCGATCCGGTGGACTTCGACCGAAGTTTTGATTACAATCCGCTGACCAACCGTTATGAATTGCGTTCCCAAATCGGAGGAATGGATTTAATTACCCCCATCTCGCTAACAAGAGACGAATACTTGCGTTATTCGCTCGAAAAAAGCATGAGTTCTTACTTCAAATTGCGTAACGATGAGGAATTTACGGGAGAAAACGATCGAAAAAAAGACGCTTTGTCGATATTCGACTTCAATTTCGATTTAGGACCGGCGGACAAAATCTTCGGTCCGGGTGGTGTGAAACTCCGACCGCAGGGAAGTATTACAACTAAACTCGGCGTTACCCATACCATATCCGGCGATCCGACCATGACCGAACGCCAACGCAATCGCTGGGCTTTCGATTTCGATCCTCAAATTCAGGCTTCCGTTCAGGCTTCTGTCGGAGATAAAATGGATTTCACCTTGAACTACAATACACAGTCCACTTTCAACATGGATTCAAAAAAATTGAAATTGGCATACGTGGGAAAAGAAGACGAAATCGTGAAAGTGCTGGAAGCCGGAAATGTCAGCATGAATACGACCAACTCATTGATTCGCGGAGGAGCCGCCCTGTTTGGCATCAAAACACAACTGCAATTCGGGAAGCTGACGGTCGATGCCCTGTTTTCACAACAAAATTCACAATCACGCTCTACTTCGTCGAAAGGAAGTGTTCAGACTATTCCATTTGAAATTACGGCGGATAATTACGACGAAAACACACATTTTTTCGTTGGCCACTACTTTGTGAATAATTACGACTCCGTCATGAGTAAGTATCCTCTTCCGTCGAGCATTTCGATCAACAATATTGAAGTTTGGATTACCAATAAACGCGCAAATTTTGAACAGGCACGCAACATCGTTGCATTTGCCGATTTGGGAGAATACAACTATATCAACAACACGGAAAAAGTACAGGCAGACCCCGGCAAAACACCGATTCCAGACAATCGCGCCAACAATCTTTATTCCAGATTAATCAACAATTTTCCCGATGCACGGTATATCCGAGAAGTCAATAAAACATTGCAGGACAGTGGATTCATCAGCGGAAAGGATTATGAAAAAATAGAAAACGCCCGCCGACTGGATCCTTCCGAATATACTTTCAATGCCCAATTGGGATATATCAGTTTGCGAACAAAACTTCAACCCGACGAAGTATTAGCAGTAGCCTATTCTTATAGATATGGCAGTATGACGTATCAAGTCGGGGAATTTTCGAATGACAATCCGGGCGCCCCCGACGAAAATCTATACCTGAAACTTATCAAGGGGATTTCGCAATCGCCGGTTTCACCCGGATGGAGATTGATGATGAAAAACGTTTACACCATCAGTTTTCGGGGAATTGAAAGAGAACGCTTCCGCTTGGATATTAAATACCAAAGCGATACTACCGGCGTGTATTTAAATTACATTACCGAAGGCGCTATTGCCAATGAACCGCTATTGCGAGTAGCCAATTTAGATCGATTGAATTCCCGTAACGAACCCTATCCCGATGGTTTTTTCGATTATGTGGAAGGTTATACTGCCTTGTCTTCCGGCGGGAAAATTATTTTTCCGGTGGTGGAACCTTTTGGAAAGCATTTACGAAAGAAGATAATTGGAAAAAATCCTGCCGATTCGATTATCGCTGATAAATATGTTTACCAGGAACTGTACGACTCTACTTTGACCGTTGCTCGGCAAGTGGCCGAAAAAAACAAATTTATCCTTAGCGGAGAATACAAATTTTCCGGGGGCAGCAGTATCAGCTTGGATGGAATGAACATCGCCCCAGGTTCCGTAGTGGTTATGGCCAACGGTGTCCGTCTGAAAGAAAGTCAGGATTATACCGTCAATTATGCGACCGGCGAAGTAATCGTTATTAATCCGGCTTATACCGATGCCAATATTCAAATATCGTCCGAGAATCAATCTACTTTCGGAATGCAACGAAAAACAATGATGGGTGTCAATCTTAATTATGCTTTTTCACCCCAATTCAATTTAGGTGCTACCGTAATGAATTTGAGTGAAAAGCCGATTACAATGAAAACAGGTCCGGGCGAAGAATCGATCAACAACACCCTGTATGGTCTTAATACCAACTACACCACCCAATCGCAATGGCTGACCCGTTTGGTGAATAAACTGCCTTTTGTTGATCTGACAGCGCCTTCACAAATCACCTTGAGTGCCGAATATGCCTATTTGGTTCCGGGGCATTACCGCAGCAAATGGGGCGGAGATCATTCGTATATCGACGATTTTGAGCGAGCCAAAATGACCATTGACCTGCGTTCGCCTTATTGGTGGAATTTGTCGGCAACGCCTTCTCATTTTGAGGAAGCGAAATATACCAATGACCTAAAATACGGCAATAACCGTGCGCTGTTAGCCTGGTACTATATTGATCCGCTGTTTACCCGAAATTCGTCCTTAACTCCTACGCATATTAGAAATGATTTGGATCAATTATCGAACCATTATGTGCGGGAGATTCGGGAAGAAGAATTATTTCCCAACAAAGATATTCGTTTCAACGAATCCGCCACCATTCCGGTATTGAACCTCGCTTTCTATCCTAAAGAACGCGGTCCATACAATTTAGATGCTTTACCGGGACTCCATTCTGCGGGAATGAATTCGGATGGAACCTTGAATAACCCTAAAGATCGTTGGGGTGGTATTTTCAGAAGAATCGAAAGCGGACAAACCGATTTTGAAGCCAACAATGTCGAACACATCGAATTTTGGCTGCTTGATCCGTTTATCAAAGATCCGAAAGATCCCGGAAAATATTTGTTTGGCGACGGTTTAGGTGGTGATTTGTATTTTAACCTCGGAGAAGTATCCGAAGATATTTTAAAAGACGGACTAAAATTCTTTGAAAACGGATTACCCATTGATGGCGATACAAGCAAAGTACATCAAACGGTATGGGGATATGTTCCAAAACAACAGTCGCTAAATTATGCTTTCGATTTACAGCATCGCAAACTGCAAGATGTAGGTCTTAACGGGTTAAGTACCGAGCAGGAAAAAGAATATCCTGCATATAAAAAATATCTGGAGGATTTGAGAGACGGCATCCCTCTTGATTTGGAAATTATTGAAAGAATGGAACAGGATCCGTTTTCACCTTTCCACGATCCGGCAGGCGACAACTATCATCATTACAGAGGCACGGACTACGACCGAATGGAAATGCCGATTTTCGGTCGATACAAACGTTACAACGGTACGGAAGGCAATTCTGCCGATGCTAACGATACGGACGAAAATTTCAATACAGCAGCCAGAATCTCTCCCGACACGGAAGACATTAATCTGGATAATACGTTGAACGAAACAGAAAGTTATTTTCCCTACCGCGTGTCGATCCGTCCACAAGATTTGAAAATCGGCGATGAGAATTTCATTGTAGATAAAAGGGTTGCCCAAGTCCGTTTGAGAAATGGAAAAACGGAAGAAGTTACCTGGTATCAATTTAAAATTCCTATTCGGAAACACGAACAACCCGTAGGAAATATCCAGAATTTCCAGTCCATTCGGTTTATGCGGATGTTTTTGACGAATTTTTCCGACTCAATCGTTCTGCGATTTGGTACTTTGGAATTGGTACGTGGTGATTGGAGATCTTATACGAAAGACCTTGCCAACCCGAATATACCGCCGACCGGCGATGCTTCTATCGTGGTTTCGACTGTGAATCTCGAAGAAAACGGGGACAAAAAACCGATTAATTATGTGATGCCTCCGGGTGTAAACCGAATGACCGACCCCGGTCAACCGCAGTTGATTCAGCAAAATGAACAATCTTTATCCGTCAGAATCAGTAACTTGTCGATGGGCGACGCCCGCGCCGTGTATAAAAATCACAACTTGGATACCCGACAGTACAAGCGATTCCAACTATTTGTTCACGCCGAAAATCCGGAAGAGTCGTTGGAAATGCTGGACGATAACGAACTGTCGATTTTTGTCCGTCTCGGATCGGATTTCATAAATAATTATTATGAATACGAAATTCCGTTGAAAATCACTCCGTCGAGGCAATACGACGGCAGCAATAACAGCGACCGTTCCATCGTATGGCCTCGCGAAAATATGTTTGATTTTCCATTCAATGTATTGACCGATCTAAAATTACGGCGCAATGAAATGCGAAAAGTTGATCCCAATAATGTCAATTTCATAACACCCTATTCAGGATATGATCCGGAAAAACCAATGAATAAGGTAACTGTGGTGGGAAATCCAACACTGTCCGGAGTCAAAGTCATTATGATGGGGGTACGGAATAATTCGCGTAATCCGAAATCAGTAGAAGTATGGTTAAATGAAATGCGATTGACCGAATTTAACGAAGACGGAGGATGGGCAGGCAATGCCAATCTTTTTGTAGGATTGTCGGATTTAGGCTCCGTCAACTTTGCAGGAAGAATGGAAACTGCGGGTTTTGGCAGTCTCGACCAGGGACTTATGGATCGAAATTTAGACGATAAAAAGTCCATTAACATAGCGGCTCAAATAGAAATGGGTAAATTTTTCCCTGAAAAAGCCAAAGTCAGTCTGCCTGTGTATTATTCCTATCGAGAGGAAACTGCCAGCCCTAAATACAATCCTTTGGATCAAGATATTTTGTTAAAAGAAGCCTTGAATGTAGCAGAAACCCAAGAAGAAAAAGAATTGATAAAAGGTTCCGTAGATAAAATTGTGGATCGCTCGTTCGACCTCAATAACGTGCGCGTCAATATTGTAAGCAAAAAACCGATGCCTTACGATCCGGCTAATCTCGGAATTAGTTATTCCGACAGTAAACGTTATATTCATAATTCCACTACGGAATACGACAAAGAAACCAATCAACGTTTATTGGTTGGCTATCAATATTCGCCGATGATCAAGTTGTGGAAACCCTTTGTGAAAAATGATAAAAATACTAAAAATAATCCGAACAATACTCCTGCAAAACCCGCTGCAAACAAAAATAATTTTTGGAATGATTTTGAACTGAGGTACTTACCCAACAATATTGCTTTCAATTCGGATATTAACCGAAATTATTATGAGTTGCAACTGCGCGACTTGGGAAATCCCGACGTAAATACGCCTTCGCTTCCCCCTTCATTCAGGGAAGATTATTATTGGAATCGTACAACAACCATTAATTGGGATTTAACCAAGAATTTACGTTTTAATCTAAACACGGGAACCAATGCTCAGAAAGTTAGCGAAGAATATGTGCGGATATACAAAAAACTCTATATGGATGATTATGAGTTGTGGAAAGACTCGGTAAATACAAATATTTTCAATTTAGGAACCCCTGTCTCGTATCGACAAACATTTTCGGGTACTTATCAATTGCCGTTTTCAAAGATTCCTGCCCTGAATTTCATTTCGGGTAATTTGGTCTATAACGCCTCTTACGATTGGAAAAAAGGAGCTCGAATAAAACAGGAAGAGGGAGAAGATCCCATCGAATTGGGAAATACTATTATGAACAGCCGAACGATGGGAATGGATAAAATTACTTTCAATCTGTTGAATCTATACAATAAAAATAAATTTCTCGAAGCCGCTAATAAAAAATATGCCTCGAAGACTTCTACTGTTACTGCTCGCAATACAACTCGGCGGTCTGCCACTCAACAGGCGACTGACGAACGAAACAGAAAAGCCGCCGAGGAACAGCGAAAAAAGAAATACGAAAGAGAAGTGCAATTGAATCCCGATTCGGCTACTTTGGTTAAGCATGCGCTCAATAATAAACGATTACAAGTAACTGCACGAGGAGAAGACGGAAAACGGTATGAAATCAATTACAAAACCATTGATGCGAATACTATTCGAATCAACAACAGAGATTCCGTCAAAGTAAGCATCTCAGTATCGCAACTGCCTCCTTTGGACGATTTGGGATGGTATAAAGTTGCTCAAGTAGCTGCTCGCGGATTGATGATGGTACGCAATGTCAGTTTTTCTTATACTCAAACCGATGAATCAATGATCGCCGGTTTCCGTCCCGAAATAGGTAATTTTTACGGTCAAAATTTTGAATCCGGTGCACCGGGGTTGGACTTTGCTTTCGGACTAACGGGCGAAGGCTACCTCAGGGATCACGCTGATTGGTTGACCGATTCTATCAACAACATCACGCCGGCAATGTTCAATAAAGTAACCAATTTCGCGATGGCTGCCACAGCAGAACCATTTGTCGGCCTGCGAATCGACCTGAATGCCGTTCGACAATCGTTGGAACAAACGCAAGTTGATTTTATGTATGAAAGCGCGCCGAAACGCTTTTCAGGCAACTTCACTATGACTACCATCGCTCTTCGTTCGGCTTTTAAAACGAGCAACGCTGCCAACGAATATTATTCCAAAACGTTTAATAATTTCCGCGACTATCGCAAAGAGATAGCCTCTCGAGTACAAAACAGTTACAGAGAAGCAGGCGTAAACGGAACTATCGACGAGAACTCAATTGATGTATTAATTCCGTCTTTCATTGCTGCCTATACCGGAAAAACTACGGATAAAGTGGAATTAAGTTTCTTTCCTTCCCTTCTATCTCTATTGCCTAATTGGAAAATTACTTACGACGGATTGATGCAAATTCCGTTTATCAGCAAACGTTTCAAATCTTTTACACTCTCGCACGACTATAAATGCACTTACAATATCGGTTCTTACACTTCCTATCCGGATTGGAGAGAAGTGAAAGATGCCGATGGAAATGGTACAGGCATCGGTTGGCTGCGCAGTATGGCAACCGATATAGAAACACCATCCAAGCCTTACAATGTGATGGCGGTAAGAATCCGGGAGAGTTTTGAGCCTTTGATCGGTGTTCAGTCCGTACTGCTCAACAATATGAATCTGAAATTGAACTACGGTACAACTCGCGACATCAACTTGAATATTGCATCTTATCAAATCGTAGAAATGACGACAAAAGCGTTTGGGGCAGGCATTGGTTACCGTATCGACCATTTCAATAAAATCATTCGTTTCCCGAAAAAAAGCAATCCCAATTTCAACAATTTCCTGAACATTTCGGGTGAGGTTTCCTATCGGATGAACCAGAGTTTGAACCGTAAAATCCAAGACGGCTTTACACAAGCTACTACCGGCGACTCCCAAATAACAATCAAACTGACCGGCGACTACGCTTTGAGCAGAATGATCGACCTGCAAGCCTTTTACGACAAACAGATCAGCCGTCCGTTGGTTTCATCCTCTACATTCCCGATGTCGAGAGCCTCTTTTGGAATTAGTCTCAAAATAAGGCTAATGCAATGAATTATGGCATTCCGGTAAATACCGCTTCGATTGCTATTTCTGTTAGGGATATTTAAGTTTTTTTAATTTATTTCACCCCCCCTTATTATTTTTTACGTATATTTGCAAAAATTTCATTAATTAATTTCAAAAAATTCAAACAGTTATGAAGAAAATTATTACTGCAATCATTGTTTTCGCTTTTATAGCGAATGTATCGGCACAACTTGAAATTAATTCTTTAGGGCAAGTGGGAATCGGAGATGATCCGAATGGCAATCCTTTTAGGATATACAACACGACTTATCCCAGTTTTATTTTTGAAGGGAGTAATGCAAAATTACAAATAGGCGTTGCCGTTGGTAACGGATGGTTCTCTTCCATTGCACAGGCTGGCAATATTGTTTATAGACCATTAACAACAGCATCGGGAATAAAACAGGGGTTGATATTCTGTCTCGCAAGCAGTCATAACGATGGAAATCATTATATAAAATTTGGTGATGAATACAATGGCGGATGGGTTTCTATTCTCAACAATAGAAAGATGATAATTGATGGGAATGTGGGCGTAGGCAAAACCCCTACTTTTGGCATGTTAGATGTCAATGGGAGCATTTATTCCGGAGGTAATATTGTCCTCACTTCCGACGAACGACTGAAAACGGAAATAAAACCTTTATCCGACGAAAAAGATAAACTTTATTTACTGAAAGGGAAATCCTATAAAAAAACACCTCCTCCTTCAGGTATTACAGAAGTCATGTACGACGAGAATGGCGAAGAATTGCCTGTGAAAGAAAGAGAAATCATCGAATTTTCGGAATACGGCTATTTAGCGCAGGAACTGAAAGAAGTTTTTCCTGATTTGGTAAGTCAGGATTCTGAAGGTTATTATGGAGTTAATTATATCGGATTGATTCCAATTATTGTTGAAGCAATGAAAGAACAACAACTTCAAATCGAAGCATTGCAGGCAGAGGTATTGAAAAGCGTGGTTTTGCGTTCTGCTGCCGACGAAACCGAATCGCCCAAAATGATTGATCCGGTAATCGCTCAGTGCAAACTATATCAAAATGCACCGAATCCGTTCAGCCAAAATACGCAGATAAAGTTTTACATTGCCGAAGGCGTTAAAAAGGCTTTATTGTGTATTTACGATTTGCAGGGCAGCCAAATCAAGCAAATTGTAATTACCGAGCGAGGCGAAGGCTCGCAAACCATTTCCGGCTCGGAACTCCCTGCCGGAATGTATCTCTATGCACTGATTGCCGACGGCAAGGAAGTGGATGTGAAGCGGATGGTATTAACAAAATAAGAAAGAGAGTATATAATGAAAACAAAATTATTTTTAATATTAAGTGCATTGATGACAATGAATTTATTATCTGCACAAGATGAAAAAAAAACCTATTTGCCCATACTTGGAGAAGGAATAAAGTTTTATTTTACTACGGAAGGAGGCACCGATGCGCCTAACATCGCTTCTTATTTTGAATGCAATAAAGATGTAGAAAATAAAAATATCTATCATATAGTTGATGGTAATTATGATGGAAATATTGATTATTATCTATTGGAAACAAGCGAAGATAATTCCAAATTGTGGGGGCGACATCACAGGAAGCCCGAGGTTAAAATTTTACTGATGGATTTAGATTTGAATGTGGGAGATAAGTTTAAAGGCTTTACCGTGGCAAAAGTATATCAGAAAGATGAGCGTAAGTACATTGAATTTGAAGAACTATTTTATGGATCATTGCATATTTGTGTAGATGAACATAAGAGTATAGACAAGAGGGATATCCCGCTTACTTTTATTGAGGGAATAGGTCCCAATTATTTTATGGAAGGAGAATATTATAAAGACGGTGAATTTTATCCTTTTATATGGCCACCAGTAATATGGATATATGCCCGACACAAGAATGGAGCGTTTGAATACGGCATTGATGGGTATCCGCCTCGATGGTTTTTTGATCCCTCGCCCATTGGATATGGGGGAGAATGGTGCTCTACCTGCGAAAAAGGAACCGGTCTGCATGAAACCAAAATCAACTCTTTGTTGTTGTATCCTAATCCTTCCGGCGACAAAGTGCAGGTAAAACTGCCGGAAACCATTGCCGGAGAAGCGGTTTTGACAATCAGCGATTTGTCGGGACGGGAAATCGAAACAGTAACCGTCAACAATAATCCTTTGGTATTAGATATATCTCGCTATGCTCCGGCAATATATATTGCCAAACTCAGTGCGAATAACTGTCAATATGTGGGAAAAATAATAAAAAAATAGTGTCTATGAAAAAATTATCACTATTGTTGCTGTTGGCTGTTTTGGTTAACAGTATTTTTGCGCAAGGACAAACTGATTCTCGGAACGGTAGGAAGATGCCTGCTAAAGGTATCTTTCGGATATTTTTTGTTTTTGCCGAAGTAACAGGAGACCCTTACAACAAACCGATGGCAGGATGGACTGAAGGTCAAATGCCGAATAATTCTGCCGATTACATAGATTTACATGTAAGTGTCAACTATCAAAGTTATATGAGTCGTTATTTTAACGAGATTTCTTTTGGCGAATTAAAAGTTTTGGGAGATTATCACCCCCAGTTGATTCAAATACCATACAATTCATTTGCAAATGAAAGTCAAAGTGTTGACCGTGTTTTTGAAAAGTTGGCTACATTATGCAACGGACAACAGATACAGACTGCCCGCGGATTTAATTTTCCGGAGGATTTTGATTTATGGGATTTAAGCACGGAAGAAGGACAGGTCAAGCAGAACATAAAGGATGGTGCGATTGACTGCATTATAATTGTTTGGCGTGTTAACAGCAGGTTGGCCACCACTCAAGGAAGCGGAGCTTTTAATTATGACAAAACTTTCAACATAGGGAACAAAGTCGAAATTTCTAACTATGGACGTGTATATCCGAGCGGAAGTGGGGATTTCTTTATAATCCGACATGAGTTTGCTCACCTACTATTAGGTGGTAATAATTTTCATTCCGGAGGTGCCGGTGCCGGAATCGGCACATATATGCAAAACTACAGTGGATATAGTCTGTTATCCAGTTGGAATCGGTATATGCCCGGCTACAATGCTTGGGATAGATACCGTTTAGGTTGGAAAAATTCACAACATGTGTACGATATCAGCGCACGGAACGAAAACGGACAGGAGGTAAATGCCGATTTGGATTATACATTGCAAGTTGGAGACTCTATTATCTATGTTTTGCGAGATTTTGCTTCTACGGGCAATGCTGTACGTGTAAAGTTGCCGTATATTCGCACTTTAAATCCATCGGCAAAAGAGCAGTGGATTTGGATAGAGAACCACCAACTGTTGCCCGACAAAATGGAATATGAAGAAAGTTTACATGGGGCAAATTCGCAAATGTTTCGTGTGCCGCGAGGTATTTATCTTAATTTGCAGACAGGTAATGACGATTTTTCTTCATTTAGTAGTTCTACCAATTACATTGCGCCTGTTAACAGGTTTGGTAGATTTGATTTTACGGCTTACACCACGTCTCCAAGTGTAATGGGCGAAACGAACGATGCGCACGCCAATCCATTTACGGGAGTTGGTCTTGCCTCTTATCATCCGAATGATGTTAATGGAAATGGAACGATTCCGGGAGGAGAGATGTATAGCTTGGCAAAAATCAAATATAATGGAGTGGAACTGGGCACAGAATATTTCGGATATTATCAATATCCTTATCTCGGTTCTGTTTTTGATGCTTATTATCAGGGAGATAAAATTTCAATATCCACCAATCCGGCTCCCTTTACCTGGTTAACTTACGAGCGAAATAGTAATGGTGCTATTTATAATCCTACTCCACAGTCTACCGATAATCGGAAAATCTATTTGAATGGATTATCCATTCGCGTAGTGGAGCAACAAATAAATGGCGACGTAAAGATTTGCATCCGCTGGAAAGATTATGATGTTAAAAATGATATCCGTTGGTGTGGAGATGTTATATTGAACGAAAAAGTAAATTTATTATCGGGCAATACCATCCTGTTAGATCAGGGATTAACTCCCGTTCGTCCCAATTATCCAATTACATTCAACGGCAAACAGATTTTTGCGGATCCAACCCTGTTTACATGTAAGCAGGGATCCTTATTTAAAGCAAATTCGGAAAGTACCATCCATTTGAAGAATAATAGCACTTTAGTGGCAGAAAATGGTTCTGAAGTAGAATTGGATGGCGCAAATTTGATAGTAGAATCAGGGGCAACATTGCATATTAAATCAGGAGCAACATTACGAATTAAAAATGGTGGAAATGTAGATGTTAAAAGTGGTGGCTATTTATGTATTGAACAAGGTGCAATTGTAATATTGCAAGACTACAATAGTGTTATCAAAATGAGACAAGATGCTACTAACAGTTGCTCTGCAATCACATATTCCGGCAATGGTTCCATTATAGATTACAGTCAAGACGTTTACATTCAAAACGAAACCATCACGACCAACCGGTATATCGGTGGCAAGAACATCTACGTAGGCAGCAATGTTACCAACACCAAACCCCAAGGCAATGTTGTCATCACCGGAGGCGCTCATGTTATTTTTGATGCCGCCGGCAAGGTAATCTTCGATACGGGTTTTAAATGTGCACTCGGTTCAAGTTTTGAGATAAGAAAATGAAAGAAAATTTTTTATTCTTTTGTCAGTTTTTTGATTATTTGCTGAATGTCCCTATTTTGCCGCAATTTGGTAAATCGCCCGTGCATCCTCCATATTCAATTTACAGAATCTTCCGAATGTGTCGCCCTGGTTGATGCGCAGGGTTTCGATCAATCGATCAATATCCGATGCGGGAACACCTAATTGGTCAAAACTAACCGGCAATCCGATAGATACGAAAAAGTCTTTCAATGCTTGAATGCTTTTCAAAGCGATCGCCTTTTTATCTCCCGTATCTTCGATGCCCCAAACACGGGTAGCAAACTGCACAAAACGATCAACATTGGAAGTATAAACATACTGCATCCAGGCAGGAAACATTACCGTTAAACCTGCTCCATGCGTTACATTATGCAAAGCGCTTAATTCGTGCGCCAATCCATGACTTGCCCAATCTTCTTCACGACCCACACCGCAAATGCCATTGTGTGCTATTGTCCCTGCCCACATAATATTGGCGCGGGCATCGTAATTTTCAGGTTCACGGATAACTATTGGCGCCTCCCGAATTACTGTCGACAAAACCGCCTCGCACATCCGATCGGTTACTTCCACGCCTTGTGTTTGGGTAAAATAGCGTTCCATGACATGTGCCATCATATCGGCGATACCGTAAGCCGTTTGATTGACAGGAAGACTAAAAGTCAAAACCGGATCCATGATGGAAAAAACCGGACGAAGGAAATCGCTTGCTACTCCCCGTTTCAGATAAACAGGCGAAGTTTTTGTAATTACCGTATTGGGCGATCCTTCACTGCCGGCTGCGGGAATAGTCAATATCGTTCCAATAGGTAAGGCTCGATTGATAGCAACTGTCCTTTCAAAGAAATTCCAAAAATCGCCGGCATAAAAAACTCCTGCCGCAATGGCTTTAGCCGAATCAATCACACTTCCGCCGCCTATGGCTAATATAAAATTGACATTTTCACTGCGGCACAAATCGATTCCTTGATAAACCAATGTATCCACCGGATTTGGTTCAACACCTCCTAATTTTGTGTAGTCGATAAAACCGTTTTGCAAACAGTTTTCCACCTCGGCCAGCAATCCGCTTTGAATAGCCGACCGACTGCCGTAATGCACTAAAACTTTGGTGCCACCGTATTGCTTCACCAATTGAGCTACTTTGCTCACTGTATTCTTGCCGAACACAAATTCGGTTGGACTGTAAAATTTAAAATTGTTCATAATATTTATCTTTTCTAATTTTAGGAATCGACAAAAATAAGAAAAAATATTGATTAAAACGCTTACCTCGTATTAAAATCCACAAATACCGGTAAATGATCGCTGTATCCACCCTCGTACCGATACCCATGAAATGTTTTCTTCGGACGCCGACTTCCATGCGTGCGGTCGTCGATTAAAAGAAAATCCGCTTGGAAAATTGTTGCCGTCTCCGGCATTACATAAAACGGTCGTTGTTTATCCAACAAGTGAGTAGAAACAATAATCTGATCCAAAAAATTCCACTGGTCGCCAAATTTGTAACTGCCTGTTTGGCTGCGTTGCAATACGGGAAGAAACAGATTATATAAATCGTCTTTTACCAACACCTGCGAAAGGCTTTTGTCGGAAGGTTCATCATTGAAATCGCCCATAATCAAAATATTGGCATTGAGGCGACAAGTTTTTATACTATCAATAGCGGCACGAATCACGGAGGCAGTTCTTATCCGATCCGGTTCCGATGCCGTTTGTCCGCCTCGGCGCGAGGGAAAATGACAAACGAATATATCGAGAGTGTCGCCGGTAATAATTTGTCCCGTTACATGCAACACATCACGGGTTTTCTTTTGCGGATTGTATGGAAAAGTAATCCGGATACCGTTGTGATACAAATATTTGAATCGATCGCGTTGATAGAGTAGGGCAACGTTGATTCCTCTGGGGTCGTCCGATTCGGTTATTACATAACGGTATTGCCGATTACGGAGCGGAGAATAAGTTGTGAGGTCGCGTACCACTTTCTCGTTTTCCACTTCGCACAATCCAACGATAACCGGCGTATCCCATCCGCCAAGCGCCGTAATCACTTTGGCGAGATTATTGAGTTTGGTGTAATATCGTTTGTTGTTCCAATGGCGGGAACCGTTGGGAGTAAACTCTTTATCTTTCTTATCGGGATTGTCCGAAGGATCGAAAAGGTTTTCTACGTTGTAGAACATTACCCGGAATGTGCTTTGGGCAGTAACGGGGAAGACGGATAGGAGAATAATAAAGAAGGTAATCAGATTTTGTTTATTCATAATTGTTGTTGGTTAAAAAAGACTTCTGAGGCTTATAAGCCTCAGAAGTCTTTTACGCTTTTCCAGCCGACCCCAATACGTGAACTACTTTGTGTTTGTACAGTTTTTTCAACTCCTCCCGAGCTGGTTTCAAATACTGACGGGGATCGAACCACTCAGGATGTTCGGCAAATGTCTCACGAATCGCAGCCGTCATCGCCAAACGACCGTCGGAATCGATATTGATTTTACAAACCGCCGATTGGGCTGCACGCCGCAATTCGTCTTCGGGAATACCAATGGCATTCTCCAACTTGCCGCCGTGTGAGTTGATCTTTGCCACGTAGTGTTGTGGCACGGAAGATGCTCCGTGCAATACAATCGGGAAACCCGGAATGCGTTTTTCGACTTCTTCCAAA
>Ga0209628_10000680_pt1 | contig 21075 bp, 24 predicted proteins | sample TergutCu122P4_FD_187285 | JGI IMG/M metagenome (GOLD analysis project Ga0209628, IMG submission 187285) | Cubitermes ugandensis P4 segment gut microbial communities from Kakamega Forest, Kenya - Cu122 P4 (SPAdes) (version 2) | ecosystem: Host-associated > Arthropoda: Insects > Digestive system...
TTCAGATACTGCGGGGAATTCAAAGCCGTTACTATTGGTGCGGGGGAACCCCCGCACACTATCATTTGATTTCCCAGCATCCAATTCACCAGCTGGGAATAGACCATGGAGCCTCCGTCGTGAGCATTCACGACTATCGCTCCACCGACCTTCCTTCTCAGTCCCTTATCTCCTTTCTCAAGGATCATTCCCGCCCTCTCGAGGAATATCTTCATCTGCGCAGAACACGAACCGTAATAGCAGGGCGATGCGAGTATGATCCCGTCGGCGCATCTCATGGCATCCACGATGTCGTTGAGATCATCCCCTTCGAGAATGCATCTTCCGTCCCCTCTGATCTCGCAAGATCGGCAATCATTGCATAATTCAAAAGATGACGAATACAATTGAATTTGCTCGGTCACTATCCCTTCTTTCTCCAATTCGTCGGAAACCTCATGAAGAATGTTGCTTGTATTGCCGATGAGCCTCGGGCTGCCGTTGAGGGCTATGACCTTCATACAGTGAGGATAGAGAGTTCAAATAAAACGTTTGTGACTTTGAGCGCAGGGAAGATTTTATTTTCTTCCCTGTTTATCATATTCCGGATGGTTGATATGATCGATAACGCTCTTTTGGAAAAGATAATTGACAGGATCGTATCCAAGTACTCCCCGGAGAAGGTCATCGTTTTCGGATCAGTAGCAAACGGCGCAGCAGATTCAGACAGCGATGTGGACATACTCGTCATTATGGAGACAGAATTATCATACCACAGAAGGTCCGGACCAATAAGAGCGACCATGAGAGGAATTCCTGTTGCCGCAGATATCTTCGTTCTAACCCCGGATGAATACGAAACCCTCAAAGATGATGAAACTTCGTTTGCCAGTGAGATCTCGAAAACAGGTATCGTTGCGTATGAAACCGGATAAGTTCTTTCGACTTACAGCTTAAGAGAAGCTTTCATTTCTATCGCATGAAGAATGTTGCCGTCGCAGTCTTTGAATGAAGTGTAAACTCCCAACGGAGCCCTGAAAGGTTCTCGAACGAATTCCACTCCTTCGTCAATGAAACGTCTGCGCAGTTCGTATGGATCGTCCACTCCGATGAATATCCCCGTATCTATTCCCACATTATCCGAAACTTTCAGGAGCAAAGTGGCTCCGTTCCTTCTTACCGCCGCTTCTTTATTCTTTTTGTAAAGTATCTCCATTCCCAGAAGGCCGTTGTAAAATTGAAGAGAATTCTCGATGTCCCTGCATGGAACCGTTGCCATGAAGATGGACTCCGGGAGACCTTCGTTCGTGTAGACGAAATTCCCTCCGCCGGGATCTCCTAATGGCATATTTCTCATCACATCTTATTCGGATTTATCAGTATCGGCACTTTTTTCTGGAATAGACGATTCACTTTCGGCAGATTCGCTGACCCCTAAGAATGATTTATATATGCTGAGGGAGTCATAAAAAAAGAACATTAGCGAGGGAGCACAGATGTCAGAAGAAAAGAAGAAGAAAGGAGTTGTTGTACGAAACAGAACAGCGGAGTTCTTGACGTTCTCGTACAAATCAAACGGAGACGAGATCGAAGTCATTGTTCATGAAGGCACAATCTGGCTCACACAGAAGCTGATCGGAGAACTATTCCTGTGCTCAACAGCGAATACGAACGTACATCTGAAGAACATTTTCGATACAGGAGAACTTTCAGCATCTTCAGTTATTAAAGATTTTTTAATAACTGCTAAAGACGGCAAATCATCTTAACTGCAGTGTATGAAGTAACGCTTTATCGTTAACACTTTCCCGACGTCAGGAAAGTGTTGCTTTGTTGTGATCGATATTTCACAATTTTACTGACGTCAGTAAAATAGTAAACACTGCGTTCAGCAATGAAATTCTGTGATCCTCTACCATTTTCCCGACGTCGGGAAAATGGTGTTTTACGGCATTTCCGTGAAGAATTCTGCGTTGCAATATCGATTTACTGACGTCGATAAATCATTGATTCGCTTTATTTTGACAACTCTTATATTGGATTGAGCGTTCAAGTGTTCGGAGTAATAGAAATGCCGAAACCGATGATGAGCGGAGAGGACATCGAGAGCGAGACGAAACTGAAGGACAGCCTTTCCAGGATCAAACACGTGATAATAGTTATGAGCGGGAAAGGCGGGGTCGGAAAGAGCACCGTATCCTCGAATCTTGCACAGACCCTTTCTCTGAAAGGGTACAGAACAGGTCTGATGGATATCGACATCACCGGTCCGAACATACCGAAAATGTTCAAGATAGAGGATGCGAAACTCTACGTCAATGAGAACAACAAGCTCATCCCCATTGCCGTTTCCGATTCGCTTAGCATTATGTCCATGGCGTTCCTTCTTCCGGAAAGAGATATGGCCGTGATGTGGAGAGGACCCATGAAGGCCACCGCCATAAGACAATTCATCGAGGATGTCGAATGGGGAGATCTGGATTTTCTGATCGTGGATATGCCTCCGGGCACCGGAGATGAAGCAATTTCCATTGTTCAATTGATCCCGAAGGCGGACGGTGCGGTCATTGTAACAACGCCGCAGGATGTTGCCGTTCTTGACAGCAGGAAATCAATAACGTTCGCTGCGCAGACCAAGATTCCGATCATCGGAGTGGTCGAGAACATGAGCGGGTTCATCTGTCCTCACTGCAACAAACTCACGGAGATCTTCGGATCCGGCGGCGGAGAGAAGGCGGCAAAGGAACTGAACCTTCAGTTCCTTGGAAGGATCCCCATAGAACCCGGCGTAGCTGCATCAGGAGATTCCGGGATGCCGATCGTCCTAGCGGAACCGAAGTCCGGGTCTGCGGTCGCTTTTAAATCGATAGTAGAGAACATCATCAGGACCGTTGAGAAGAAATGAAGATAGGCGTCATTGCGGAAGGGGATTCTTTGGATTCGTTCGTGGCGGACGATTTCGGCCACGCTCCTTTCTTCCTGATCGTTGATCCCGACACGATGGATTATCAGGTTGTAAAGAACGAATATGCCAACTCCGAAGGTGCCGGGATGAAGGTCGCAGACGCGATCGTCGGTTTAGGTGTGGACGCAGTGATAACCGGAGGAATAGGCCACCACGGACTCCAAATTCTGAATAAAGCCGGGATCCACGTCGCATACGATGAGGATGGAACTGTCGAAGAGTGCGTAGCCAATTTCAAAAGAAGACAGGAACTGAAGAAAAGATTCGAAAGATCAAACTGACCTTTTGTCTCCCCAGATCATCTTGTGCAGCTGCGGTAAGACCCTAACGTCCAATTTCCTTCGCAATACTTCTTCGGCAATCGGAAGAAGGTTCATTCCCCCCACTGCGCAGAATATTACGGTTGAGTAAACTGTATTTTCCCTAAGGAACCGCATCGCATAGTTGAGATCTATCATATCGCCGATAACAAACTTCAGCTGATCCTTTTTTCCGATGTGATCCAGATTAGAGTAAAGGAAATGTTCGGACATTCCGGATGATGGGCATTTCACATCCATGCTTACGATTATCCTATCGTCCTTGGGTATCTTCGAGATGTCCTTCGAGCCGTTGGTTTCTATCACGATCCTTTTCCCGGCTTTGAGAAGTTTGTCGATAAGTTTGAGAATGTCTTTCTGGAGCATGGGCTCCCCGCCGGTGATGCATACGTACTCTGTGTCGTCGATACCGTCCATTATCTCATCGACGGATGCTTCCATGCCGCCTTCTTGTGCATAAACGGTATCGCACCAATCGCATCTGAGATTGCATCCGGCTGTTCGAATGAAGTATGTGGGGATGCCGATGGTGATCCCTTCCCCCTGGATCGATCTGAAATACTCGCATATCTTCATTTTTTCACTTCGTACTCTATTTCGTCCTTATACCCTGCTTCTCTAAAACCTTTGAGTCTCAAAATACAGGAATCGCACCTGCCGCAGGCCTTCTGGTCGCCAATGTAACACGACCAGGTCAGATGAAGAGGAACGTTCAATTCCTTCCCCTTTTTGACTATTTCAGCTTTGGAAAGGTTCAGTATGGGAGTCCTTATTCCAATGGGATTTCCTTCTGTCCCGGCTTTAGTGCCCGCAGACAACATTTCTTCAAATCTTCTGAAGAATTCTGGGCGGCAGTCCGGGTATCCCGAGTAGTCGACGGAGTTCGCTCCTATGTATATCGACCCTGCACCGGAAGATTCGGCAACTCCCGCGGCTATGCTCAGGAATATGATGTTCCTTGCCGGAACGTACGTTGTCGGGATGTTATCTTGCAGTTTTCCTTTGCGATCCACGGGGATCTCCGCTCCGCTTTTTGTGAGCGATGAATCGAAGGACGAAAGATCGATATCGATGATCCTGTGCTCTATTTTGTAATGATTACAGATCGCTTTCGCGGATTCGATCTCTTTCGAATGTTTCTGTCCGTACCTGAAGCTTAACGCTATCGGTTCGTAACCGTCCTTTATGGCGGAAGCCAATGTTACCGCGGAGTCCAATCCTCCGGATAACAGAACCACCGCCGTAGGCATCATATCACCTTTGTGTACCAAGCCGTTTGTCCGCGTTCTTCATCAAGACCGATGGCAACGCTCTTGATGGTCGGGGGAAGATCGATCTCTCTGATGATCCTCTCGGTCATCATCCTCGCCATCTCTTCTGCCGTTGTTGATGATATATCCAGCATCAGAACATCCTCGGAAGGGAAAACATATCTTTTCTTGCAGGAGACGACCTCCACCGAACCATCCTTTTCCGTTATCTTCACTATTTTGGAACGTGCTGGAAGAAGGACCTTGTGATCCATCTCGGAGATCATCGCTTTCAGCTTTTTTTTCAAAATGACGAAGTCCATAACCATTCCGTTGTCGTCGAGATCGCCTTCCAGCCTCATCCTCACTGCGTAGCTGTGGCCGTGGAGCCTGGAACATTTCTCGTGCATGGGAATGAAGTGGCATGACGAGAACGTGATCCCCGCATGGCTCCCGTCTATCTCTATTATCATTTCTTTCCCTCTGCTAGCCTCATTGCTAAAATTATCGAATCGATATAATCTGTCTTTACTCTTGAAGTGTCAACGAATACTTTATCGATATTCAGTACGGGGGCTCCCATTGCTATCGAACCCCCTATAAAATGCATTGTCCTGAAGATCAGGTTCCCGGTTATTCCGTCGGGAGCGATGATCAGATCGGCTTCGCCGATTGCCGATTCTATCAGTATCTCGGCGTCGTACGCATCATATCCTTCCTTTTTGAGAATGGAGACTAACTTTTCGGCATCTTCAAGCGACTTGTCTACGACTTTGTTTCGTCCCTTGTCGTCCTTCCTGCCTCCGGACATTACAGCTATTCTGGTCCCGGCGCCCATCTTTTTCATCAATTCGATGGATCTGACGGCGATACGGTACTTTTCTTCAACGGTGGAACCTTCGTCGATGCCCACCGGCGCCATGAAGAAAGCACTGATGTTGTTCGGTTCCATGATAACTACTCTCTCCAACCCGGTGACGCCTGCTCTTTCTTTGAGTATGTGCAGCAGTTCCGATGAACTCATGTCGCCCCTGACAGCGGCGTCGATCATTCCCGAATACAGATCGTCGATGAGCCTCTTCGGGTCTTTGTATATCCTGATATTATCATTGTTAAGAGCGCGGACACTTTTCTCCACGTGCCCCGAATCCGTTCCGGACCCTATTCCCACCTTTACGTTCGGGAGGTCGCTCTCAAGAAAATCCTTTACTGTGAACATCAGATGTTCATAATATCGTTAATATTAAGGATTTGTGATAGAGAGCATCTTATCGAGATTGAGATCTCTTCGTTTTTCGATCTCGTTCAAGAGGATAACTGGAACGTTTCACGAATCGCTAAACACTGTATATCGCAGTATTTTGCGATTTAGAAAGCAGCTATTCTTTTTCACATTTGTTTTTTCATCCCAATGTTTTAATAATCGGAAAATACTGCAATTTACAGTAGATTCCGATTAGAGGGTGTGATGCAGCGTGGAAATCAGAAGAGATAGGTATCTTGACAGGCTCAAAAGAAGAAAGTGGAACGGCTCCATCAAAGTGATAACCGGAGTCAGGCGTTGCGGAAAGTCGTACCTTGTGTTCAAACTATTCAAAGAGCACCTGTTATCGGAAGGTGTCGACCCAGAAAATATTATTGAAATCGAATTGGACAAGGTCCAAAACATTCCGCTTCGAGAGCCTTTGGCATTATATGAGAAAATAGTAGCGTTAACCAAAGACAAAAAGTGCTATGTCCTGTTGGACGAGATCCAGTATGTGAAAGGATTCGAGCCCGTATTGAACGGGCTGATCAAGATCAAAAATATTGATGTATATGTCACCGGAAGCAATTCCAAGCTGCTGTCGACCGATGTGATCACAGAGTTCAGAGGGAGAGGAGACGAGGTCAGAGTACATCCTTTGTCATTCTCTGAGTTCGTAACAGCTTATCCAGGGAAAGAGGAAGAAGCCTGGAAAATGTACTGCACCTTTGGCGGAATGCCTGAATTACTTTCTAAATCCGACGATGAAGAGAAGACAGCTTATCTACAGAATCTAATGAAGAAAGTGTATTTGGATGATATCAAAGAACGGAACAGCATCAGATTAGAAAACGAACTCGACAATATTGTAGATTTCATCTGTTCATCGGTCGGCTCACTGACAAATCCTCTGAGAATATCCAATACTTTGAGAACTGTCAACAATTCCTCAATAGACAGTGAAACCGTTTACAGTTATCTCGGATTCCTGGAAGATTCGTTCCTTTTTGAAAAATCGAAAAGGTATGACGTCAGAGGGAAGAAATATTTTGATACCATGGTGAAATATTATGCCGTGGATGTGGGTCTTCGGAATGCCAGACTCAATTTCAGACAACAGGAAGATACACACATCATGGAGAACATCATTTACAACGAACTCAGGTCCAGAGGCTTTTCGGTTGATGTCGGAATAGTTGAGAATAGAGTAACAAAAGCTGGCGTTTCCGAATACAGACAGCTGGAGATAGATTTCGTTGCTAACAAAGGAAGCCTCAGATATTACATACAGTCAACCTACAGGATGCCGGAAGGAGAGAAAAAGGAGCAGGAACTCAGACCTCTACTAAAGATTGGAGATTCATTCAAGAAGATCATGATAGTCGGCGATGATATTTACCTGAGAAGAGACGATCATGGAGTGGTGACGATGGGGATCAGACAGTTCCTTCTGAATGAGAACAGTTTGGATCTTTGAATTCGGATATCATCGACATCCAGACGTTAGGCTAATCGGAAAATACTGCAATAATGCAGTAAATCCCGATTAGAATTGTCACGATGAGTTCATCCGATGGTTCTTTCACTCATCGTCGATAGAATCGAACTCGTAACTTTCCCATTCTCTCATCCCGAGCACGATCTCCGCTTCGGTGACTGTAAGCATGGGTTTGGAATATCTTGCGGAATCGTCGATGGCTATCCTCGGGCAGGCTGTGTTTATGTAAGCATCGGCTTTGTACGGAAGAAGAGAATCAGGCGAGATATTATTGATCATTATTTTGGTGGCTGCCCTTCCCTGTTCTTTTATCTTTTCGATGAGAATATCTGCAGTTGCAGACCTGTTCTGACCGGGTTTGGAACAAACGATCACCAGGAAACTTCGTGCGTCCTTAGCTTTTTCAATGGTGGCGAAGCGCTTCCTGAGAAGTCTGTCCCTTTCTTCGTCCACCGTTCTCAGCTCACCTGTCAGAGGGTTCAGAACGATCATTTCTTTCTTAACGCCGAAGGCCGCAGCGAGAGGATGGAAATCCCCTTCACCCAGATACAGAAAAGCATCAACTTTATCGCTGATCGAAGAAGCCGAACTGAAATTGCATCCGAGGACTTGGCCGGGATAGAATATCCTGCTGTCCCCCTTGCCGACGAACACTTTTTTTCCGGTGCCTTCGAGGATCTCTTTAGCTTTGGGAATAAGACCTATGTATTGAACAGTTGCAAGCAGCCCAACTCTTTTGGGAAGACTTTCCGAAGCTTTTCTTACCGCTTTACTGATGTCCGGATCGGCCCTTATCTCCGCAAAGAACACATCTTTATCCATTTCCTGCGGATGGATGGGCGAATGGCCGAAATGAACTAACGCGTCGGCTATCTTTTTGTAATCGACGAAAAGGTCGCATGCGCCGTAGCATGGATCACCGAGAATGATGATCTCCGCTTCGGTGTTCTTTGATAGGAATTCCGAGATACGGAGGGCATCTATCTTGATACCTTCGGGAAGCTGTACCGCTACCGAATCGTAATTTCGGTCTTGTATCCAAGAAACTATCGAGTTCAGATCCAATTGGAACATTTACTTGATGTATTCCTGTCCCTTCTCTACATCTACGTAGCAGGGGGACGGGAACTTCATGGACGCTTTCCAGAGTGCGGTCTTGGCTATATTGACCTTATCCGCCGTGATGGCGACGGTCATTATGGCCTGGTCCCTCTCGAGTCTTGCTGCGGTCCCGACATTCTTTCCGAATCCGTTGCGCATTCCGCTCGACACACGGTCGGCTCCTGCGCCGGTGGCCAGCTTATTCTCTCTTAAAACAACGTGAGGGTAAGCTCTGATCTTCAGGTGGTAGTTAGCTGTTCCGGCCTGGCTGGAAAGCATTTTGTTGGCTGCGATACGTCCGGCTTCCAGTGCTGTGTGCCTTACCTGCACACGATCTGTTACTTTAAGCGTGAGTACCACCGGGAAATCCTCGCCGGGGCTGCCCATGTCGAACTGAGACAACCTGCTTGCGGGAACTCCTCCCATGTATTCGCGGCGTGTATACGCTTGTCCTGTGATCCTTCTGTACATCGATGCCGGCTTTCTTACCATCTGTGCCACCTGTTATTGAACGTGTAAGAGCGACAATCTCCAATTTCTATTTAAAGACTGTTACTTGAACCGTTCTGTTAATATTACCGCCCATTAGTAAAGGGAATATAACACTTTCCATAGAACGCTTTGTTAGAGGATCAAAAAAATTGTTATCATGCCGGGGACGCTTGCGCATCCCGCGGCATGGTTTGTTTAAAGTTTACCGATCGTGAACCTCTTGTTGTCCACTATCAGAACACCGAAATCCACCAGTGTGTTCTCTCCCGATACAACTGTCACCGTCTCGGTCTTGAACACCGCTCCGTCTACAAGGATCGACACGTAGTAGTCCCCGGGCGGGCAACCGTCTACCAAGCCGAGTGCACGTGCGCTCTGGAATACTGAGCCGTCCGCCGCACTTACCACAGTGTATGTCAGTGTGACATCTGCAGCCATGTACAGCGGCCCCTCAACGTAGTCGAGCTCATAGCCGATAATGGTGTTGGTGTACCACTTGCCCTTGTCCACATGGAAGAACAGATAGAATTCCGCTCCAGCCGGCATGGCGTAGGTTGTCGCGTTGTTGTGCTTCAGGTCCTTTCCGTTAGGGTTGGCAGTCCATGGTTTGTCGGACAGCAATACTCCAAAGTCTCCGCCGGCCAAACTGTTGCATGTAACGATCAGTTTGTCGCCCTGGATCTTTATGTTGTAATAGCTTCCGACGAACGTGTTCCAGTCCGCACTTATAGCTTTACCGGGCTTGTTGGATGTTGCGATACCGATGTTCACTCCCGCGTCTCCGGCTGCTTTCAGCTGTTCCTTGTTGATCTTCAGGAAGGTGAACCCATTATCCTCGAGGATCTTTCCGGTAACTCCGCCGCCGTACGACGCTTCGTTCTTTCCGTATCCGACCCAGCTCACCAGTGTGTCCGGGCCTGCTACTTTGTAGATCGGCTTGTAGTGGTCGTTGTAGTATTCGATCTGAGCTTCCGCTTTGACATCGATACCTCCCATGGGCGGTTCCGTCACGGGCTCGTTCTTGATCAGGACATTGGCTGTCCCGTTCGCTGCGACGTCCACTTTGACCGATGCGGTTGTTTGCGCACTGCCTCCGTTGACGAAGTACGTTGCCTTCCATCCGTTCGCGATCTCCTTCACGGTGTATTCACCGGGGAGGAGATCGTCGATCGTTAAGCTGCCGTTCACGGGGACCTTGAATATCGCCCCGCTCGGGTAGCTCGGTCCGGTCACTTTGACATCGAAGGTCATTCCTGCTTTGACCAGGGCGTTGGTGTATCCCTCAAGACCGTCCAAGTGTATGTAGACATACACAGGTGCGCTCAGGTCAAGCCACGGTGCGTCGAAGCTGTATGTGTTGCCGCTGAATTTCATCTGCTGCGATCCGGGCTCTGTGGTCCAGATGGTGTTCGGATCTCCCTTGTTTTGAGCGTATTTCATGACGTTTGCTATTGATAATTTCGCATCTTTTGTTGTGAAATCATTGGCAAAGGTCACTGTGAAGTTCTTGCCGCCGTTGTAGGTTATAGTGTACGCTCCAACGGTGTTGAGCTTGCTTCCCTGAACCAGGTCGAAGGTGTAGCTGCTCTGTGCGTTGAAGTCCAAAGCTCCGTTGTACTGGAACCATGAACCTCCGTTCGTTACGCCCAATGCTGTCGCCAGGCAGTGGGGGTACTTGGTGTGGTCGTTACCTACTGCCTCGCTGGGGTATCCTCCCGTTATCGAGCCCTTGTTTGTAACTTTCTGGTTGTCAACACTCTTTGTGAGCGTCAGGCTGCCTGTGTCGGGATCCTTGGTTGTCGGCTCGTCGTACAGCGGGATCAGCTGAGGCTGCTGTACAGTTTCGTCGTTCGGGTAATTGGGTCCCACGAGGTAAGCGACATCAGAGATTGTTCCGCTTCCGGCGTATCCGCCGGCTATTGCCGCAAAGACCTGTCCCACTGCGTCGTCAAAGACGCCGAAGCATGGGCTGTAGTCTGGGCCTCCAGGTATTGCGTATTGTGCCTTGATCATCTCTATGTTGTCGTCGAGCAACATCCATATGATGATCTGCGAAAGAACCCTAACGGAACCTTCCAAGGTTATAGGTCTGTCGAGGGGCGCCCCTATCTGACCGTTCCATCCGCTTTCTTTGTCAATCTGCCACGCATCAATGCTTCCGTATGTGTCATAGATGTAGTTGAGTGCCGCAAGGATATCTGCTTTCAGATCTGCATTCAGCGCCCCTGCTACGTAGCTTTTGTCTTCTCCGAGAGTCGTCGAGCCGTAATGGGCACAGAACGATGTCCAAGCGTTAAAGTTGGTAGGATCCAGAGAGTCCCTTACTTCGAACTTGTAGATCGAGTTTGCTGGTGATGAATATTTTAACATTTGGTAGTCTGGATCCCAGTATGGAATCATCTTACCGTCGCCCCAGAATGTCTCTCCAAAGGGTCCTGCCTGTTTAAACCAGGTGTTCACGATAACTTGACCACCCGCATTCACCCACCTATGGTCCGATATCCAATACTCTCCGGCTGGATCAAAACTAACCGGTCTCGCATCCCCTACTGCTGGAGCAGGGTCGCTTGATAATGCTTGGCTGATCGGCACGAATGCGGCGCAAACCATCACTGAGACGACAGCCAAAGCCAATAAACTTTTGTTCTTGAGTCTTCCTCCCTCTTTTTATAAGAGTTTTCTTGGAATCAGACCCCCCTGTGCTTCCAGCTCACCTGCTTTAGCGCAGCACTACCTGCAATCCGTTTCGGGCCGCTTACAGTGCCTTTGCTACGCTTCTGCATTCCTTAAAAAAAGGAACTGCTTCCAACCCTATTTATAGGCAACGGACATACTCAAAAAGAGCGATTCAAGAGGCTTAAATACCCTAATGAAAATTCTATATGAAATATGGAGAGACTGGGATGGCGATGGGCACATACAACATAAACGTCGTATCTGAAGACTCCGGACGCATACCGATAGATGTTGCCGGGAACGTCATGCTGAACGTTCAGAGGATGCTTTCGATCATCGGGGAGAACTCGATCAGGAATGCTCTCTCGCTGCAGGGGATCGTCCCCGACGAACTGCTTCAGAGATTCATCCTATACGTTGATTCTTCATCATCGTCAATGGCGTCCTCAGCCGACGTGAGATTCGACGGCCATGGGAGCATGCTACAGGACGCCATGGCAGAACTGATCTCAGTACTTGATATTGTTAACAAAGGAATATTTTCCGAGTTTGCTGACAAATACCCAGATCCGTTCTGCAGGAACAATATCCTGAGATGTCTTTCCTCTCTTCTCGAAGGTTTGAGAGAGTATGAATTGAGTTATTCCGGCGGAGAAAAAAAGGGTTCGTTGACCTCGTCTTCAATGAAAAACTCCGATATGCTCTGGGCGGACGTTATGTGCTTCTCGGGAGAGATCGTTGGAGTTCTGAAAAAGATCGATGACGGGATGGTCCTGCGGACATCCCACGGCGATATTCCCATCGAATGCGACGGTGACGATCTCATCGGAATTCCGTGTACGGTCTGCGGCAGGGTCTTCCTGTCGGAAGACGGAAAAGCGGAAAGGATAGCGGAGATATTCACTTTGGATAAACTGGAAGAAATGTCGTTCGGAAGGATGATCTCCGAAGATACCGACCTCGTTCTAAGCACAAACATCCATGCCGAGGTCGGATACGACAACGATCATGATCTTTGGGTCCTGAGCAGCGAACCTCTCGGAATTTCCATAACGAAAGAGAACCTGGACGAAGCGATCATGGAATTTCATGATCAGTTCGTGTTCATGTGGGAAGTGTATTACGAAGGATCGGCGGAAGGGGACGAAGGCGAAGAGTTTGAAGAGGAAGAGTTGGAAGTGCGGGATTTTATTTTCTCCGTCGTAAAAGAGGTCGGCGGCAGATAATCTTTATATCAGTATCTTAACTCACATCATGGGACATGTCTAAAAAGCGGATATCCAAAAGTGCGGTGGCCGATATCGGGGAAGAGAGGATCTCGATCCTCACTAACCTATCGGTTAACGCCCTTGCCGAAGGCAGGGAGGATCTAGCCGTAAGATATGTCTCGTTGGCAAGAAGCATCGGCAGAAAAACGAGAGTGAAGATGCCCCCGGAGTTCAGATACTGCAAGGGGTGTCTTCTTCCGCTCGTTCCGGGAGTCAACTGCACTGTCAGATTAACATCCGGGAAAATAGTGACGACTTGTCAGAAATGCGGCAGGATAAAGAGGAAGCCGTACACAAAGGAGAGAGGAAAATGACGGAAAAGGACGCAAGGAAGGAATTGATGAGACGTGCGAACGATCTCAGCCCCACGGTCCACGTGGGAAAAGAGGGAATAGACGAAGGTTTGCTGAACGAGATCACATCTCAGCTGAAGAAGGCCCGTTTGATAAAGATCAGGGTTTTAAGCAGCGTGGACAGCGATACCAAGGAAGTTGCCGAACAGCTTGCCTCATCCACGAACTCCGTCATAGTGGACGTCAGGGGCGGCGTTGTTGTGCTCACAGACAAAAGAACATGGACATCGCTGAGCCAAAAGAAATTCTGAGGGATAGAATGCTTGACGTTAGTATTGTTAGAACCCAACCTGAGATGATCAGGCAGATGCTTATCAACAGGAACAGGAACACCGACATATTGGACAAGTTCCTGGCGGCGGATTCGGAATGGCGATCCCTCACGGACGAGAACAACCGTTTGAGAAAGGTAAGGAACGAAGTTTCCGTTCAAATAGCTAAGATGAGCGGCAGCGAGAAGGAATCCAAGGTCAAAGAGATGAAAGCTGTCGCTGAAACGATAACAAAGAACGATGCGAGGATGGCCGAGCTGGAGATCGTCCGTGAGGACTGCCTGCTCAACATCCCGAACGTTCCGCATTCTTCCGTTCCGTTGGGAAAGGACAGCACCGAGAACCTCATCGTATACGAAAAAGGAAAGAAAAGAAAGTTCGACTTCGTTCCGAAGCAGCATTTTGAGCTTGCCGAGTCCCTGGATATCATTGACTTCGACAGAGCCGTGAAGGTCGCAGGAAGCGGATTCTATTGTTTGAAGGGAGATGGTGCAAGGCTGGAAAGAGCATTGATCAATTTCTTCCTTGACACCCACATGGATCAGGGTTACACTGAAGTGTTCCCTCCCATCGTAGTCAACAAAGCAGCTCTCACAGGAACGGGTCAATACCCGAACCTGAAGGACGATATGTACTACATCGAAAAGGACGACATGTTCCTTAATCCCACGGCGGAAGTTCCCGTGACCAATCTGTTCATGGACGAGATCCTTGAGAAGGACAAGTTACCGATACTGCTCACCGCTTATCTTCCTTCTTTCAGAAGGGAGGTCGGAAAACACGCCGACACCAAAGGAATAATCAGGGTCCACGAGTTCAACAAGGTGGAGATGGTAAGATTCGTTCTTCCCGAAACATCATACGATGTTCTGGAAACTCTGAGAGGGGACGCGGAGGAATTGGTCTCGAAGCTCGGATTGCCTTACCGCGTTCTCCTGCTTTGCACAGGGGACATGGGATTCGCATGCTCGAAATGTTACGATATAGAGATCCACGCACCTGCGAATGATGTTTGGCTGGAAGCGTCCTCGTGTTCCAACTTCACCGATTTCCAAGCTCGGAGAGCCCGCATCAAGTACCGTCCGGAACCCCACCTGAAGAGTGAGTTCATTCACACCCTGAACGGCTCGGGTCTCGCATTACCCAGAACGATGGTGGCGATCATGGAGAACTATCAGAACAAGGACGGTTCCATAACGATCCCCGAAGTGTTACGAAAGTATATGAGGGGCCAGGAAAGGATCGGCTGATCATTTCATAATGATGTCCAAACGCTCGATGATCTCCTTCGCTCCGATACCGGAGCCGCCGGTCTCGAGCTTCTTCCTTATTTCTTTTTCGCCTTCCTGCAAAGGCTTCGAAGATACGCCGTAACTTCTGGAGATCTTAGCTTCAATGTACGCGGCCATGAGGTCGCAGGATTTGATGTCCTTACCGGTACGTTTTCCGCGTTCGTCATCGACGTCCGCAAATGGATCGTAGACCATGAATTCCAATTCTTCATGCCATGCTTTCGGCACAAGCGGCATTATCTTTGATTGAACCAACTCCCTCTCGTAAGATTCGAGAAGATGCGCAAGACCGTCCACGTTGGCTTTGATGGGACTGATCACATCCTTCGTCAGAACTTCCGGAAGATCGTGGAATAACGCTGTGTAAAAGTTATTGTAGATTTGTTTAGGATCTGCTTTCCTGTCGAAATCGTTCAGGAAGATCATGTTCGCAACCATTAGGGAATGCCCGAGCACCGTTGTTGCCGGTATTCTGGGAGTTCTTGCCCACCTCTGCTGGAATCTTAACTGCCCTACCAACTCTATGAAATCGAATGTGTTCCGGTCGTTCATCTGCTTTCTGACGCCTATAAGATCCATATGCTGTTGGATCTGCTCCTCGATCTCTTTCTTCGTGTTCTCGATACCGAACATTGATCTGTTTGCGTCGTATATCGTTTTAAATTCCCATCTTGTGGCAAGATAGTGAGCGGCACGCACGATGTCGTCCTCTTTGGATCTTTTATCGGATCTCATGTACGCAGCCAATCTCTCTCTGAACTGCGGATCGGAATTCGGAACGTTCTCGTCGAAACAACTGATGACGTAATTGTTCACTTCTTCCGCCTTTTCTGAAATGATCCTATGGAAGACCTGAGGTTTCAGATCCGTCATTACGCTGCGCTGGATAAAGGAGAATAGGGAGTGTTCGATTATCTTCGTCCAATTTATTTTCACACGACCTTCGGTCTCCTCGTACTTCCCGAGGACCCATGCGATGGCCGCCTTGTGAGCCTGTTTATCCAATTCGGTGAGATCGATGGTACGAAGATGATCGTTCCACCTGTGCATGTTCGCGGTATCGAACATAAGGTACAGCATATCTCCGTTCAAAGCCCTCTTTTTTGTCACGATTTCACCTTAATTGGAAAAGATCACAACGATATCGTCGTCGTTCCTGCAGCCGCAATTGCCGGGATCGCAGTTGCAGACCACCACATTCTCCGGGTCCGCCGTGAGATCTATGAGGTAACCATCCCTGAGGTCGTTGGGTACTTCTCTTGCCACTGCCCTGACCTCTTCGAATTCTCTGAGCTTCATGTCCTCTTTTCTGAGATCCCTGCCGTCCAGATAAATGAAGATCGAAGAGACTATGATCAGCCCCAGTCCGGCTATCAAGACAACCTCCGCCGTCTTCGGATACGGGAATTGTGTCATAATATGATAGGCTCCGATCGCCAGCAGGACCATTCCTACCACATCAAGGATCGCCCATCGGTGCTTGTAGACACTGACCATGACAGTGTATTGCGGCAGATATTTAAGGCTCTTACTGAAACTGCATACACAATAGGCGAGTTGACCATTAGATAATGTTTGCAACATATTAGTTTACAGTGTAAATAAATTTATACTAAAAAAGCTATTTTGTATTGAGGAGATGGTTACATAGCTCAGACTAATGTTAATATTCGAATTGATGAAAATCTGAAGAAGGAATTTGAAGATCTCTGCCGAGATTTGGGATTGTCGATGACCTCTGCGTTCACTGTCTTTGCGAAAGCCGCTGTCCGCCGCGGAGGAATCCCATTCGAACTAGTGATTGACCAACCTAATGCAGAAACAAGAGCAGCAATAGAGGAAGCACGATCTGCGAAGAAAAACCCCTCAATGGGAAAGACTTACACGGATGTCGATGAGATGATGAAGGAGCTACTCTCCTGATGTATGCGATAAGACCTACCACCCAATTCAATAGAGATCTGAAAAGAGCCGAAAAACGCGGATGTAATATCGATATCCTAACTGATGTCATCAAGAAACTCGCCTCTGGAGAAAGATTGGAAGAGAAATACAGAGATCACTCTCTGAAGGGCCAATTCCTTGGATGCAGAGAGTGTCATCTGACACCAGACTGGCTCCTTATTTATGAAATTGAGAAGAATGAACTTATCCTGCACCTGATTAGAACTGGTTCACATTCAGAATTGTTTTAATGAAAAGTAGTTCGAAAAAAAGGCTTTGATGGATCATTATTCTTTGTGCTTTTTTTCATTCATTTTGAAAAGCTAAAAATAAATCAATATAATAAGCAGACAATGACACCTTATGAAAATATCAAACAGACTCGGGTCGATCCCGATGTCCGGCATAAGGAAGATGTTCGATCTCGCAGGTCCGAATTCCATTAATTTGGGGCTTGGGGAACCGGACCTCGATCCTCCGAAGGAAGCCATTGAGGGAATGAACGCTGCGGCTTCCAAGGGAATGAACAAATACGGGCCCACCGGCGGAATCATCGAATTGAGGAAGGGCGTTGCAGAATGGTTCTCACAATACGGTCCCCTGACGGCAAACAACGTCATGATCACTCCCAGCGGATCTTCCGCTCTTCTGGAGATCACTCAGGCCTTCATCGACCCCGGCGATGAAGTACTAGTTCCAAGTCCCGGTTTTGTAATCTACTCGCCGCACACGGTGCTCGCGGGCGGGAAACCGAAAGAATACAAACTCACCGAGGGGGACTTCCAACCGGACATCGAGGACATGAAGAAACTCATCACGAAAAAAACAAAAATGATGGTCGTGAACAGTCCGTCAAACCCCACCGGAGGAGTTCTTGATAAAACGACATTCAAAGCACTTCTGGATCTTGCGGAAGATCATGACGTCATGATACTATCCGATGAAGTTTACGACGCCTACGTCTATGAAGGGAAACATTACTCTTTCATTCCTCATTTGGATCGTGCGATAGTGGTCAACGGCTTCTCGAAGATGATGGCAGTCACCGGATGGAGGATGGGTGCGATATTCTCCAACGAGAACGTAATGACCGATCTCGTCAAAATGCAGTACCATGTATGCGCCAGCCCCAATATGCCCGCTCAGTACGGCATATTGAATGCTCTTCCCGTGATGGAAGGTTATCTCGAAAACGCCAGAAAAATATTCAAATCGAGAAGGGACCTCATCTCCAAACGCATCAACAACATCGACGGAATGAAGATCGTTCCTCCGAAAGGATCATTCTACGCTTTCCCGTCATTCGATCTCAAGATGAGTTCCGAGGAATTAGGCAACGCGTTGGCAAAGAACGGCCTCATATGCACCCCGGGATCCTCATTCGGAAAGTATGGAGAAGGACATGTGAGATTCTCCTACGCTGCGAACGACAAGAAGATCAATGCGGGAATGGATATATTGGAAGACGTTATGGGGAAGCTAAGGAGCGGATGAAATGGCAGAACGAATAAATCTGGACGACCCGAACGCTGATCTCTTGGGATTGAATGAGGATGAGTTATCGGAAGAAGAATTCCTGTGCAAACAGTTGTACGAGAAGACCCCCAAGAGGATCAACGCGATCTCTGATCTATGGTATGATGAAATGATAGAAGCGGTGGACGGTCTTGAGATCCCAGAGGAAGAGAAACGAAAGATGATATTCAACATGACGGCCCACAGCGTCCTGGATATGATCAACGATTCTTCTCCCGACGAGATAGCATTGGAAGTATCGTTCTGCTTTGATATGTTCGTAGGAGTTTCTTTAACAAACAAAAGATTCGGGGTTTCGTTGATCAAGGAGTTAAAAAAAGCTCTCCTGGATATGAAGAGGGATGACTTCCCCGATGACGATACGTACCAGAGGGAAATGATAGCATTCGAGGAGATGTGGTGGGACCTTCCGCAGCCGCTTCTCGACAAGAGAACACCGAACGATGCCATTAAGGAAACATTAGCAAAATACGGTCTGACAGAATGAACGAGGTCTATGCTTCCGCTCCCGGAAAGTTCGTCATCCTGGGAGAACATGCGGTGGTCTACGGGAAACCGGCGATAGCAATCGCCATAAACCGAAGATTCAACGTTACCGTCAGGAAGGATAATGAATTCAAAATAAACAACGAATTGTCGGATATAAGACTGAGCCCCCACGTCAGATACATCTGCACTCAGTACGATATGATGCCCGTTTCCGTTCAAATGGACAGCCGCATCCCGACGGGTTCGGGATTGGGATCGTCCGCTGCGCTTTCCGTTGCTTTTTCCGCGGCGATGAGAGCCCTTAACAACATGTCTTTAGAATCGGCGGAGATCGCGAAAGAAGCATACGAGGCGGAATATTTCGCTCAGGGAAGAGGAAGCCCCATGGATACTTCCGCTTCGACCCACGGATACGGAGTGGCGTTGAACATGTCCTCTGAAAAGGACGACATCCTATGGAACATCAGCAAGAACGAACACACCTGGGATGTTTCGAAGATCCAAGTTCCGGCGATGACGTTCGTCATTGGGAACACGGGGATCAGGGCAGCGACCGGACCTCTCGTTGAAAAAGTGGGCAAATACAGAGGCAGGAACCGCTTCGCTTCAGATATCGTTGATGAGATAGGAACGATAACAGTGGAAGGCCTCAACGCTCTGCGTTCCAACGATACCGTGAAACTCGGGAATCTCATGACCAAGAATCACAAACTGCTTTCGATACTCGGAGTCTCGACCAACGAATTAAACAAGTTGGTGAAAGTGTCTCTTCCTTATTCCTACGGAGCGAAGCTCACGGGGGCCGGAGGCGGCGGGAGCATGGTCGCTCTTACGGATAAACCGGACAAGGTCTGCGAAGCGATAGCTTCCCGCGGAGGGATCCCGTTCGTGGTCAGGACGGGCGTGGAAGGCGTGCGTACTTCAATGAAAAGTGAATGAAAAAGAAAATGGGGCGTAGCCCCGTTTGTTGAAGTGTTTGTTTATCCTGCTTTCCCTTTGTGTATGAACACCGCCGCTGCGGCAACGATGATCACCGCAACTACAACGATCGCAGCTATTACGACGATGGAGATCCCTCCGCTGTCCGCGCTGCTTGCATCACTTACTCCGAACTGAGCAAGAAGACTCAGGGGAGATGCGATGTTGGGAACCGTGAGCTCAGGTGTTGATGAGGCGGTGCCGTTGAGAAGCCATCCTTTGAACTGATATCCGTCGTCCGCGATGGCTTTGAAGATAACTGTGGAACCTTCTCTGAGCACCACATCATCAGTGTACGGAGCGAAAGGCGAGCCGTCCGCGCTGTATAATATGGTTCCATTGCCTCCGGTGATGCCCGCGGTCACGACGACAGGTGCTTTCTTGCCTTGGTCGCTGACGCTTATCGAGTGATTAGCCATCACTTTGGAGAAGGTGTAGGATCCTTTGTCAACTTCAGATTGAGATAACGCCATACCGTCAACGATCACGGATGCCGCTGAGAAGGTGAAACTCAGGTCGGAACCGAATGTGACGATCGTCACGCCGCTCGGAGAGATCGTAGCTCCCGATGCCGCGCTAGATTTGATGTAATATTCCTTCTTAGCGACGGTATTAAAGAACGCTTTCAGCTGCAAAGTGTTCCCCGAGACCGGCAGTTCATAATTCATATTCATTGTTCCGTTGTCGAAGATAACATCATAGTCGCCGAGGGTCAGAGATGTTGCCGTGATCAGTTCGTATAAACCAGAAGCCAACCCGTCAACGTCGATTCGAAGAGTTGAGGTATCCTTCATTGTAAGATCCAGAAGGTCCAGACCCTGCAGTGTTCCGATGTCGAAGACAGCAGTATCCGGGAAGAGATTCTCATCGAAGATTATCTGCGATGAGAAACGCAGAGCGTTCACGTCGGTGATCTTTAAGGTCCCGAGTGTGACGTATGTGGTCCCGCCGTAAGTATTGGATTCTGAAAGGATCAGCGTTCCTCCTCCGGCTTTCGTCAGGGAAAAGCCGTCCCATGCCGGATTGCCGGGCATATTCTGCAGAGGAATATCCACTTCGAACGTCTCTCCGTCCGGAATGGTGAAGGTACCGGATTCATTCTCTAACCATGCAAGAGCGTACCCGACCTGATATGTATTCAGATAAACTCCCATTGAGAACACAATGTAGTCGCTGGGCGGGACGGCGTCAGACGATACTGAAGAAAAGTCACTGGTGATATCCGCTGCTGATTGAATGACCGTTTGTTTCAGCCCCGTGAGGTCGGATGCTTTCGATACGGAAGCCGGTATGACTGTCCCCGTGATGTTCAGTCTTCCGTTGTTGGGTCTCACTTCACTTGCGTCGATCGACGGACTGCCGTCAGCTCGGAGGCCGATGTTCAGTGTGCCCCATGATGTGAATACTCCGTCCAGG
>Ga0209628_10000681_pt1 | contig 21069 bp, 25 predicted proteins | sample TergutCu122P4_FD_187285 | JGI IMG/M metagenome (GOLD analysis project Ga0209628, IMG submission 187285) | Cubitermes ugandensis P4 segment gut microbial communities from Kakamega Forest, Kenya - Cu122 P4 (SPAdes) (version 2) | ecosystem: Host-associated > Arthropoda: Insects > Digestive system...
CGGGGTCGATGCGCGAGCCGAGTTCGGCCACCTGCACGCCATCGACGAACACCCAGCCGCGCTCGATCCACAGGTCGGCCTCGCGCCGCGAGCACAGGCCACGTTCGGACATGATCTTGGACAGGCGCACGCCGGCGGGCGCGGCGCTTTCCGGTCTGGCGTCGGGCGGCTGGGGCGGCACGCGCTTTGCTCCTTGCGCCGCCGGTCTGGCGGCCTTTTTCAGCGGGCTGAGGGTGCCGGTCGGCCTGGGCCGGGGGGCGGTTTCGGCCTTGGCCTCGGCCGGCGCGCTGGCCGGCGCCGGCTGCCGCCACTTCGCCCACGGGTCTTCCGCGGGCGGCGGGCGGCCCTTCTTGTCGTGACCGGAGCCGCTCATCGGATGGCGAGCAGTTCCACCTCGAACACCAGGGTGGCGTTCGGCGGAATGACGCCGCCCGCGCCGCGCGCGCCGTAGCCCAGTTGCGGCGGGATGGTCAGCTTGCGCTTGCCGCCGATCTTCATGCCCTGCACGCCCTCGTCCCAGCCGGCGATGACGTGGCGCATGCCGAGCGGGAATTCAAAGGGGTCGCCGCGATCCTTGCTGGAATCGAACTTGTTGCCGAGTTTGCCAGCGTTGCTCAACCAGCCGGTGTAATGGACGGTGACGTAATCGCCGGCCTTGGCCTCCGGGCCGTCGCCGACGACGGCGTCTTCGTGGATCAGGCCGGAGGCCGTGGTGATTTCAGCCATGAGAAACTCTCCCGCAGCGCTTTCCCCGGCGGCGGATGCGCGGGAAAAGCCGTGTCAAAAGCCCGCGAGTCTATCACAGAGCGCGGGCAAGGCTTTGACGCGGCGGAATTTTTCCGTATAATGCGCGGTTCTTCGTAGCACCCCTCGTTTCATTTTCGGAGTCCAACCCATGTATGCGGTCATAAAAACCGGCGGCAAGCAGTATCGCGTTTGCGCCGGCCAAAAACTCAAAGTAGAACAGATACCGGCAGAAGTTGGCGCAGAAATCACCCTCGATCAGGTCCTCATGGTGGGCGAAGGCGAGTCGGTGAAGGTCGGCGCCCCGCTCGTTGCTGGCGCTGTCGTCAGATGCACCGTGGTTTCCCACGGCCGCCACGACAAGATCAGGATTTTCAAGATGCGCCGCCGCAAGCACTACCAGAAGCATCAGGGCCATCGTCAAAACTATACCGAGCTGCGCGTCGATTCGATCGACGCCTGAGCCTTTCAAAGGAGCTAGCAAATGGCACACAAAAAAGCAGGCGGCAGTTCGCGTAACGGCCGCGACTCGCAGGCCCAGCGGCTGGGCGTCAAGCGTTACGGCGGCCAGTTCGTGCTGGCCGGCAACATCATCGTCCGCCAGCGCGGCACCGAGTTTCATCCCGGCGAAAACGTCGGCTGCGGCAAGGATCACACCCTGTTCGCGCTGAAGGACGGCACCGTCCAGTTCGCCATCAAGGGCGAAAAGAAGCGGCGCACGGTCACCATCGTCCCGGCCGCCGAGTAACCCCGGCGTCGCGGAAGCAAAAGCCCTATCCGCCGGATAGGGCTTTTTAATTTGTGGCGCGGCCAGCGGAAATACACACATGAAGTTCATCGACGAAGCCAGGATTTACGTCAAGGCCGGTGACGGCGGCAACGGCGCGGCGACCTTCCGGCGCGAGAAATATATCCCGATGGGCGGCCCCAACGGCGGCGACGGCGGGCGCGGCGGCAGCATCTACGCCATCGCCGACCGCAACATCAACACCCTGGTCGATTACCGCTACACCCGCAAGTTCATCGGCAAGCGCGGCGAAAACGGCGCCGGGGCCGACCAGTACGGCGCGGGCGGCGACGACATCGTGCTGCGCATGCCGGTCGGCACGGTGATCTACGACGAGAATACCGGCGAGGTCATGGCCGATCTCGCCGCCGACGGCCAGAAGGCGCTGCTCGCCAAGGGCGGCAGGGGCGGGCTGGGCAATCTGCATTTCAAGTCCTCGACCAATCGCGCGCCGCGCCAGAAAACCGACGGCGAACAGGGCCAGGAATTCGAGCTGCGCCTGGAATTGCGCGTGCTCGCCGATGTCGGCCTGCTCGGCCTGCCCAATGCGGGAAAAAGCACGCTGATCCGCGCCATTTCCTCGGCCCGGCCCAAGGTCGCCGACTACCCCTTCACCACGCTGCACCCCAATCTCGGCGTCGTCCGCGTCGATGACGCCAAGAGCTTCGTCGTCGCCGACGTGCCCGGCCTGATCGAAGGGGCCGCCGACGGCGCCGGCCTCGGCATCCGCTTTCTCAAGCACTTGCAGCGCACGCGCATCCTGCTGCATCTGGTCGACATCGCGCCGCTCGACCCGGAAGCCGACCCGGTCAAGGACGCCAGGGCCATCGTCGGCGAATTGCAGAAACACGACCCGGCGCTGGCCGAAAAACCGCGCTGGCTGGTGGTAAACAAACTCGACCTGATCCCGGAAGAAGAACGCGAGCAAGCCGTCGCCGCCTTCCTCAAGGCTTACAGAAAGGCGACCAAATACGACGGCCCGGTCTTTCCCATCGCCGCCATCAGCGGCGACGGCACCCGGCCGTTGATCTACGCCCTGCACGAAGCCCTGGAACGGATGGCCCGCCCCGCATTCGACGATAGCGACGAAGCCGACGACGACATGGAGGCAGAAGCATGAAAGAGACTCGCCTCGCCAGCGCCCAACGCCTGGTCGTCAAGGTCGGCTCGGCGCTGGTCACCAACAACGGCGCCGGCCTCGACCTCGCCGCCATCGACGACTGGGCCAGGCAGATTCACGCCGTCCGCCAGCAGGGCCGGGAAGTCGTGCTCGTTTCATCAGGCGCCATCGCCTGCGGCATGCAGCGTCTGGGCTGGAGGAAACGCCCGCAATCTGTGCACGAACTGCAAGCCGCCGCCGCCGTCGGCCAGATGGGCCTGGTGCAGGTCTATGAAGGCGCTTTCGCCAAGTACGGCCTCTCTGCCGCGCAGATCCTGCTCACCCACGACGATCTGGCCGACCGCAAACGCTACCTGAACGCCCGCTCGACGCTGATTACCCTGCTCCAGCTCGGCGTCGTGCCGATCATCAACGAAAATGACACCGTCGTCACCGACGAAATCAAGTTCGGCGACAACGACACCCTGGGCGCGCTGGTCGCCAACCTGATCGAAGCCGGGGCGCTGATCATCCTGACCGACCAGCGCGGCCTGTTCACCGCCGACCCGCGCAAGGACCCGCAAGCCACGCTGATCGCCGAGGCCGTTGCCGGCGACGCCAGCCTCGAAGCGATGGCCGGCGGGGCCGGCACCGGCATCGGCAAGGGCGGCATGATCACCAAGGTCATCGCCGCCAAGCGCGCCGCCAGGAGCGGCGCCCACACCGCCATCGCCAGCGGCCGCGAGCGCGACGCCATCGTCCGGCTGGCCGGCGGCGAAGCCGTCGGCACCCTGCTCGTCTCGCAGACGCCGCCGCTCGCCGCGCGCAAGCAGTGGCTGGCCGATCACCTGCAACTGGCCGGCCGCCTGCTGCTCGACGAGGGCGCCGTCGGCGCCCTGCGCTCCGGCAAAAGCCTGTTGCCGGTCGGCGTCACCGCCGTCGAGGGCGAATTCGAGCGCGGCGCGGCGGTCGCCTGCATCGCCCCGGACGGCCGCGAAGCCGCCCGCGGCCTGTGCAACTACGGCAGCGGCGAAGCCCGCCGCATCGCCCGCAAAGCGAGCGGCGAAATCGAGGCCATCCTCGGCTATGTGGACGAGGCCGAAATCATCCACCGCGACAATCTGATCCTGCTCGGCTGACTACACCAGCCCGCAGGCCCCCAGCGCGGCGCCGGCGGCGATGAACCACAGCGGATGCCAGCGGGTGCGGCTGGCGGCGATGGCGGTCACGGCCAGCACGCCGAGCGCCGCGCCGCCGAGGCCGACGGACTGGGCGATCAGCATCGCCCCGGAAAAGACCAGGCCGACTGCCAGCGGCGCGACGCCCAGGCTGACCGCCCGCTGCCAGCGGCGGCCGGAAAATTGCTCCCAGCGGTCGATCAGCAGGTAGATCAGCACGCTCATCGGCAGGCACATGGCCAGCGTCGTCGCCAGCGCCCCGGCCAGCCCGGCGATGCGCCAGCCGATCAGGGTGACGACCAGCACATTCGGGCCGGGCGCCGCCTGGGCGATGGCGTAGAGATGCGTGAAAGTGGCGGCGTCCAGCCATTGATGCTGCTCGACCACCACCCGGTGCATTTCCGGCAGCAAGGCGGTCGCGCCGCCGAAAGCGACGAAGGACAGGACGGCGAAGGAGGCGAACAGTTCTGCGACGGTTTCCATCATCGCCCCAGCCGCCAGTAAGCCAGCGCGCCGGAACAGGCCAGCCCGGCCAGCATCACCCACAGCATCGGCCAGCGCAGCCCGGCGACGCCGATCACCACCAGCGCGGCGAAGGGCAGGAAAAACGCCTTGTCCTTGACCGCCTTGCCCATGCGCCAGGCCGTGGCGAACAACAGGCCGGCCCCGGCGGCGGCGATGCCGCGCAGCATCGACTGGGCGATGGGCAACTGCCCGCAGGCGTCATACAGCATGGCCAGCAGCACGACGACGACGAACGGCCCGGCCAGCAGGCCGAACGGCGCGACGATGGCGCCGGCCAGCCCGCCGTGGCGCTTGCCGACCACCACTGCCAGATTGACCACGTTCGGGCCGGGCAAAAACTGGCACAGGCCGAGCATGGCGTTGAATTCCTCGGCGCTCATCCAGCCGCGCCGCTCGACCAGCATGCGCCGGGCAAAGGGCAGCACGCCGCCGAAGCCGGACAGGCCGACCGTCGAAAAATCCCGAAACAGTGCCCAGAGGGTCGAGCGCGGGCTGCTTTCCACCGCCTGTATTCAGCCTTGCAGCCGGAATTCCGCCGATTTGGCGTGGGCCGGCAGGCCCTCGCCCCTGGCGAGCGTGGCGGCGATGCGGCCCAGGGTCTGGGCGCCGGCCGGCGATACCTGGATCAGGCTGGTGCGTTTCTGGAAATCATAGACGCCCAGGGGCGACGAGAAGCGCGCCGAGCCGGAGGTGGGCAGCACGTGGTTGGGGCCGGCGCAGTAGTCGCCGAGCGATTCCGAGCTGTGATGGCCGATGAAAATGGCCCCGGCGTGGTGGATGCGCTCCACCCAGGGTTCGGGGTCGGCCAGCGCCAGTTCGAGGTGTTCCGGCGCGACGCGGTTGGCGATGGCGACGGCTTCTTCTGTGTCGCGCGCCAGAATGAAGGCGCCGCGATGGTTCAGCGAGGCGCGGATGATGTCGGCGCGCGGCATGGTTGGCAGCAGTTCGTCCATGCTGGCCTGGACGCGGCCGATCAGGGCGGCGTCGGTGGCGATCAGGATGGATTGCGCCAGTTCGTCGTGTTCGGCCTGCGAAAAGAGATCCATCGCCAGCCAGTCCGGGTTGGCCGAGCCGTCGGCGATGACCAGGATTTCCGAGGGGCCGGCGACCATGTCGATGCCGACGATGCCGAACACCCGGCGCTTGGCGGCGGCGACGTAGGCGTTGCCGGGGCCGACGATCTTGTCCACGCGCGGCACGGTTTGCGTGCCGTAGGCCAGCGCGCCGACGGCCTGCGCGCCGCCGATGGCGAATACCCGGTCGACCCCGGCCAGGCAGGCGGCGGCCAGCACCAGCGCGTTTTTCTCGCCGCCCGGCGTCGGCACCACCATGATGAGTTCCTCGACCCCGGCGACCTTGGCGGGAATGGCGTTCATCAGCACCGACGACGGGTAGGCGGCCTTGCCGCCCGGCACGTAGAGGCCGACGCGGTCGAGCGGCGTGACCATCTGGCCGAGCCGGGTGCCGCGCATTTCTTCCGATTCCTCGGTGTAGGACCAGCTTGCCAGCTTCTGCCGCTGGTGATAGGCGCGGATGCGCGCCGCCGCGCTTTCCAGCGCCTGGCGCTGGGCGGCGGGCAGGCCGGCGAGCGCCGCTTGCAGCTCATCGGCACAGATTTCGAGGGCGCCCATCGAGTCGGCGGCCAGGCGGTCGAAACGCCGGGTGTAGTCGACGACGGCGTCGTCGCCCCGCGCCTGCACGTCGGCCAGGATGGCGGCGACGGTCTTTTCGATGCCCTCGTCAACCCCCGCCTCGAAGGCCAGGAGCGCGTCGAGTTGCGCCGCGAAATCGGCGTCGGTGGTGGCCAGGCGCTTGATGGCGAGCATGGGCTTAGTCCTCCGCCGCCCCGGCAAAGGCGTCGATGATGGGTTGCAGGGTTTCGCGCTTGACCTTGAGCGCCGCCTGATTGACCACCAGGCGGGCCGAAATGTCCATGATGTGCTCGCAGGCGACCAGCCGGTTGGCCTTCAGCGTGCTGCCGGTGGATACCAGATCGACGATGGCGTCGGCCAGCCCCGCCAGCGGCGCGAGTTCCATCGAGCCGTACAGCTTGATGAGGTCGACATGCACGCCCTTGCGGGCGAAATGTTCGCGCGCCGTCCTGATGTATTTGGAGGCGACCTTCAGGCGCGCCCCCTGGCGCACGGCATTGGCGTAGTCGAAACCTTCCGGCACGGCGACCATCATCCGGCATTTGGCGATGTTGAGATCGAGCGGCGCGTACAGCCCGTCGCCGCCGTGCTCGATCAGCACATCCTTGCCGGCCACGCCGATATCCGCCGCGCCGTACTGCACGTAGGTCGGCACGTCGGTGGCGCGGACGATGACGACGCGCACGTCCGGGCGGTTGGTGTCGATGATGAGCTTCCTGGAGGTTTCCGGGTTTTCGCTCGGCACGATGCCGGCGGCGGCCAGCAGCGGCAGGGTTTCATCGAAAATGCGCCCCTTGGAAAGGGCGATGGTGATACCGGTCACGGGCGATCTCGCGGACAAAAGGGCAATTTTAACGCAGCAGCCGCCGGCCCAAAAAACAAAAGCCCGGCGAACCGGGCTTGGATGCGAGCCAACCGCGGGCGGGCTTATTCAGCGGGGCGGATATTGGCGGCCTGCTTGCCCTTGGGGCCGGTGACGATGTCGAAGGTGACCTTCTGGTTTTCGGTCAGGGTCTTGAAACCCGAACCCTGAATCGCGGAGAAGTGGGCGAAGAGATCTTCGCCGCCTTCGGCCGGAGAGATGAAACCAAAACCCTTGGCGTCGTTAAACCATTTGACGGTACCAGTTGCCATTCGAATACTTCCTTGGAAAAAAATTGAAAAACACGAGAACCAAGACCGAGGGACTGACCAACCGATTACGGCGCAGGAACGACACGCTGCCTGGAAACCCGAGTTCGGCAGTATGACTCAGGCGGGCGGGAACATAAAGGACTTTTTTGCACTTCGGAACAGGCCGGGGCATCTTTGACGCGCAATCGCCAACGGAATGCCCCGGTTTGGCGCTCAATTGACCCGCTGCACCTGGGCGCCGAGGCGGGCGAGTTTTTCCTCGATGCGCTCGTAGCCGCGGTCCAGGTGATAGATGCGGTCGATCAGCGTTTCGCCCTGGGCGATCAGGCCGGCGATCACCAGCGAGGCCGAGGCGCGCAGGTCGGTGGCCATCACCGTCGCCCCTTCCAGCCGGTCGACGCCGCGCACGATGGCGTTGCTGCCCTCGATCTGGATATTGGCGCCCAGGCGCATCAGCTCGTTTACGTGCATGAAGCGGTTCTCGAAAATGGTCTCGCGGATGGTGGCGACGCCGTCGGCCACGCAGTTGATGGCCATGAACTGCGCCTGCATGTCGGTCGGAAAGGCCGGGTAGGGCGCCGTGCGCAGGCTGACGGCCTGCAAGCGCCGGGTCGCCTTGAGGCGGATGGCGTCGCGCTCGGCGGCGATGTCGCAGCCGGCGTCCATCAGCTTGTCGACGACGGCGTCGAGATAGGCCGCCGAGGTTTTCAACAGGCGCACGTCGCCGCCGGTGATTGCCGCCGCGCACAGGTAGGTGCCGGTTTCGATGCGGTCGGGCATGATCGCGTGCGTCGCCCCGTGCAGGCGCTCGACGCCCTGAATGCGGATGACATCGCCGCCGGCGCCGGAAATGCGCGCCCCCATGCTGACGAGGCAATTGGCCAGATCGACCACTTCCGGCTCGCGGGCGGCGTTTTCGATGATCGTCTCGCCCTCGGCGAGGCAGGCCGCCATCATCAGATTCTCGGTGCCGGTGACGGTGACCATGTCGGTGCAGATGCGTACGCCCTTGAGGCGGCGCGCCTGGGCATGGACATAGCCCTGTTCGACCTTGATCTCGGCGCCCATCGCCTGCAAGCCCTTGATGTGCTGATCCACGGGCCGGGCGCCGATGGCGCAGCCGCCGGGCAGCGAGACGCGGGCCTCGCCGCCGCGGGCGAGCAGCGGCCCCAGCACGAGGATGGAGGCGCGCATGGTCTTGACCATTTCGTAGGAAGCGACCGGGTTCGATAGCCCGCGCCCGTCGAGCGCCAGGCTGTCGGGGCCGTCCAGGGTGACGCCGACGCCCATGTCGCCCAGCAGGCGCAGCATGGTGGCGACATCGTTGAGATGCGGCACGTTGGTCAGGCAGAGCGGCTCCGCGGTCAGCAGCGAGGCGCAGAGAATCGGCAGGGCGGCGTTCTTGGCGCCGGAAATGGCGACCTCGCCGGACAGCGGCCGGCCGCCCTTGATGAGCAGTTTATCCAATCGGGATGCTCCGTCGGGGGTTGGGGTGGATCATCAGCCTCTGAGCTTCCAGCCGCGTTCGAGCAGCGCCAGCGTCAGCGCGCTCACGCCGGTGAAGCAGGCGAGGACGATGCCGAAACTGAGCAGCGGCGACACGTCGGAAACGCCGAAAAAGCCGTAGCGGAAGCCGTCGATCATGTAAAAGACGGGATTGTAATGCGACACCGCCTGCCAGAAGCCGGGCAGGGTATGGATGGAATAGAAAACGCCGGAAAGCATGGTCAGCGGCATGATGAGAAAATTCTGGAAGGCCGCCAACTGGTCGAATTTTTCCGCCCAGACCCCGGCGATCATGCCCAGCGCCCCGAACAGCGCGCCGCTGATGACGGCGAAGGCGATGATCCACCACGGCGCGACGGCCTGCAAGTCGACGAACCAGACGGTCGCCAGCAGCACGCCGACGCCGACCATCAGCCCGCGCAGCATGGCGGCCAGCACGTAGGCGGCGAAAAAGACGCCGTAGGGAATCGGCGGCAGCAGCACGAACACGATGGAGCCGGTGATCTTCGCCTGGATCAGGCTGGACGAGGAATTGGCGAAGGCGTTCTGCAATACCTGCATCATGATGAGGCCGGGAATCAGGAAGCTGCCGTAGGCGATGCCATGAACCTGCACATGCTTGTCGAGCACATGGCTGAAAATCAGCAGGTAGAGCAGCGCCGTCAGCACCGGCGCCAGCACGGTCTGGAAGGCGACCTTCCAGAAGCGCAGCACCTCTTTTTCCAGCAGGGTCCAGAAGCCGACCATCAGATTCGCATCGTCTGCAAAAAGATTTCTTCCAGCGACGCCCCCGGATGCCCGGCCAGCAGGTTGGCCGTGCTGTCCAGCGCCACCACCCGGCCCTGCTTCATCAGCGCGATGCGCTTGCACAGCGCCTCCGCTTCTTCCAGATAATGCGTGGTCAGGACGATGGTATGGCCTTCGTCGTTCAGGCGGCGGATGAATTGCCACAGCCCCTGGCGCAACTCGACGTCGACCCCGGCGGTCGGCTCGTCGAGCACGATCACCGGCGGCTTGTGCACCAGCGCCTGGGCGACCAGCACGCGCCGCTTCATGCCGCCCGACAAACGGCGCATGTTGGTGTCGGCCTTGCCGGCGAGGTCGAGATTGGCGAGGATCTCGTCGATCCAGTCATCATTCCGGCGGATGCCGAAATATCCCGACTGGATGCGCAGCGTCTCGCGCACGCTGAAAAAGGGGTCGAACACCAGTTCCTGCGGCACCACGCCGAGCAACTGGCGCGCCCTTCGATAATCGCTGGCGACATCGTGGCCCATGACCTTCAGCGCGCCGGAATCGGGGCGGACCAGGCCGGCCAGCGCCGAGATCAGGGTCGTCTTGCCGGCTCCGTTCGGCCCCAGCAGGCCGAAGAACTCGCCTTCGCGGATGGCAAGCGAAACCCCGTCCAGCGCCCGCAGCGCGCCAAAACGCTTGACCACGTCAATGATGGAAACCGCGGCGGTCATGAATGCCGTTCAGGCCAGGGGCAATAATTCGGTGACGCCGTACAGTTCGGCCAGCGACAGCACGCCGGCCGGAATATGCGCGAAGCGGATGCTCGCCCGCGCCGCCTGCGCGCTGCGCAGCCAGCCGAACATCACGGCGAGGGCGGAGGAATCGGCTTCGCCGACCCGCGAAAAATCGACTATCTGCTCGCCGGGAGCGAAGGCGGCGCGGCCCGCGTCGAGCAGCGCGCGGGCGTTGGCCATCAACAGCGGCGCCGTGACAAAGAGACGATCGGCGTCGCGTTCGATCATTTCTTGGCTTGGGCCTGGCTGGCCTCCAGCGAGCGGTTTTTCGCGGCGATCGAGGCGATCAGGCCGTCGATGCCGCCGTTGCGCACTTCCTGGGCGAACTGGTCGCGGTAATTGGTGACCAGGCTGATGCCGGCGACCGTCACGTCATACACCTTCCATTCGCCGTCCTTCAGCTCCACGCTGTAGTCGAGCGCGATCGGCTTGTTGCCCGGCTGCTGGATCTCGGTTCGCACCAGCACGTCGGTTTCCTCCGGCTTCATGCGGAAGGGCCGATACACCACCTTCTGGTTGCGGTAGCCGGTCAGCGCGTTGGCGTAGGTGCGCACCAGGAGCGTCTTGAACTCCTCGGCCAGGCGCTGCTGCTGCGCGGGTTCGGCCCGCCGCCAGTCCCGGCCGACCGCCAGCGCCGTCATCCGGGTGAAGTTGAAATGCGGCAGAACCCGCTTGTCCACCAGTTCCATGATCTTGGCGGTGTTGCCGTTCTTGATGTCGGCGTCGTTGCGGACGATTTCCAGCACTTCGTCGGTGACATGCTGGATCAACTGGTCGGGCGGCTGCTGGGCGAAGGCCGGCAGCGCGAGGCAGGCAAGGGCGGCGAGGGCGAGAAGTTTTTTCATCGGGGACATGGCGGACAATCAATCATCATCGTCGAGGCGCGGCGGACGGCCGTCGTAAATCTGGTTGCGCCGCCGTTGCAGGTAGGCGTCGCGGATGTAGGAATATTTGTCGAAGGCCGCTTCCGCGACCACCTTGTCGGACGGCAGGAGGCTCGCGCGGATATCGACGAAGCGCACGACCATCGCGCTGTTGCGCACCCTGACCGGCTCGATGTAATTGGTCGGCGAGGCGAAATAATCGACGCCCCAGGCCGCCGTGTCGCGCACCGTGCGCGGGCCGAGCAGCGGCAGGAAAACATAGCCGCCGTCGCCGACGCCCCAGACCGCCAGCGTCTGGCCGAAATCCTCGTCGTGCCGCTCCAGGCCGAGTTCGCTGGCGACATCGAACAGCCCGAAGATGCCCACCGTCGAATTGATGAGCAGGCGGGCGAAGTCGTTGCCGACGTCGGCGAACTTGCCCTGCAGCGCGCCGTTCACGCCGATCCACAGATCGCCGACATTGCCGAAGAAATTGCCGATGGCCGCCTTGACCGGCAGCGGCGCGACGTTGTCGTAAGCCTGGGCGACCGGCTTGGCCGCATAGGTGTCGACCACCTCGTTGACCTCGAACATGGCGCGGTTGAAGCCTTCATAGGGATCGCGCGGATTGCCCTCGGCGAGGGCGCTGCCGCCGCCGGCCAGCAGGCAGGCGGCCAGCGCGGCGGCGCGCAGCCGCGCGCAGGGTGAATTCGTCTGCCTCATTTGCTTTCCTGCCCTTCCGAAGCCTTGTTGAAAAGAAACTGGCTGACCAGCTTTTCCAGCACCACGGCCGATTGCGTCTTCTTGATGGTGTCGCCGCCTTTCAGCGTCGTCTCGTCGCCGCCGGCGTCGAGGCCGATGTACTGCTCGCCGAGCAGGCCCGCCGTGTAGATGGAGGCAAAGGTATCACGCGGGAAATGGTAACGGCCATCGACGCTCATCGTCACCACGGCCTCGAAGCTGCCCGGATCGAAGCGGATGTCGGTGATCCGGCCCACCAGCACGCCGGCGCTCTTGACCGGGCCGCGCACCTTGAGGCCGCCGATGTTGTCGAAGCGGGCTTCCAGCATATAGGTGTCGGTCAGCCGGGCGGCCCCCAGGTTGCCCACCTTGAGCGACAGGAACAGCAGCGAGGCGATGCCGACTGCGACGAAAATGCCGACCCACAGGTCGATGACGGTACGGTTCATGAAGTTCCCCGGAACATGAACGAGGTCAGGACGAAATCCAGCGCCAGGATGGCCAGCGCCGACGTCACCACGGTCCGCGTGATGGCCCGCGACACGCCTTCGGCGGTCGGCTGGCAATCGTAGCCCTCGAAAACGGCAATCAGCGAAACCGCGATGCCAAACACGAAACTCTTGATGACGCCATTGACGATGTCGTAGCGAAAATCGACGCCGGCCTGCATCTGCGACCAGTAGGCGCCGTCATCGACGCCGATGAAGACGACGCCGATCAGCCAGCCGCCGAGCACGCCCATCGCCGAGAACAGCGCGGCCAGGAGCGGCATGGCGATGACGCCGCCCCAGAAGCGCGGCGCCACGACGCGGGCGATGGGATTGACCGCCATCATGTCCATCGCCTTCAACTGCTCGGTCGTCTTCATCAGGCCGATCTCGGCGGTGATCGACGAGCCGGCGCGCGAGGCGAACAGCAGCCCGGCGACGACCGGCCCCAACTCGCGCACCAAGGACAGCGAGACGAGAATGCCGAGCGCCTCGGTCGAGCCGAAACGCTGCAAGGTTTCATAGCCTTGCAGGCCGAGCACCAGGCCGACGAACAGGCCGGACACGGAAATGATGAGCAGCGACAGCACGCCGCTGAAATACACCTCGCGCAGGGTCAGTTGCGCCCGCGCGAAGGACGTGCCGGAAAAACGCAGGATGGCGGCCAGGAAGCGGGCGGCAAAGCCCAGACGCCAGACGCGCTCAATCACCCCGTGGCCGAGATTGCGCAGCAGCGCGACCGGATCAGCCATGCGCCGCCCCGCCCAGGAAATCATCGCGCGCCGGGGCCGCCGGGTAGTCGAAGCGCACCGGCCCCTCGGCCTCGGCATGCACGAATTGATGCACGAAGGGATCGCGCGAAGCCCGGATCTCGTCGGGCGTGCCCTCGGCGACGATCCTGCCGCCGGAGATGAAATAGATGTAATCGACGATCAGCAGCGATTCCTGGATGTCGTGCGTGACCATGATCGAAGTCGCCCCCAGCGCGTCGTTGAGCTTTCGTATCAACTGGCCGATGACGCTGAGCGCGATGGGGTCGAGGCCGGTGAACGGCTCGTCGTACATGATGAGCATGGGGTCGAGCGCGATCGCCCGCGCCAGCGCCACGCGCCGCGCCATGCCGCCGGACAGTTCGCCGGGCATCAGGCGGTGGGCGCCGCGCAGGCCGACGGCGGCGAGCTTCATCAGCACCAGGTCGCGGATCATTTCCTCCGGCATGTCGGTGTGCTCGCGGATCGGGAAGGCCACGTTGTCGAATACCGACATGTCGGTAAACAGCGCCCCGAACTGGAACAGCATGCCCATCTTGCGGCGTATGCCATACAACTCGCCGTGCGACATTTCGGACACCCGGTGGCGGCCCAGGCGCACGCGCCCGCCGCTGGTCTTCAACTGGCCGCCGATGCAGCGCAGCAGGGTCGTCTTGCCGCAGCCGGAACCGCCCATGATGGCCACCACCCTGCCGCGCGGAATCTTCATGTTGATCCCTTGCAGCACGGGCCGCCCGTCATAATTGAAGTGAAGGTCCTCGATGTCGACCAGGATCTCGTCCGACAAATCGCGCGCTCTGAAGAAAAAGGTAGCGCGATTCTAGCAGAACCCCCGCCCGTCGGCGGGAGAGGTCTGAAGTGGCATGGACTGTGGACTTCGTAATGAAGTAAGCCGTTGACCATTTTCAGCAAAGCCCGGTAATTTTTGCCGGGCTTTTTATTCCCATCAAAAGCTATTCGTTCTTTCGCACATAGCCAGGTTCAAGGCCGAACACCTCTACCCCCTCCACGCTGATCCGACCTGCCTTCACCGCAATTCGCCGGGCTGCGCCGCCCTCGGTTTCGCAATATTCCACAAACAACTGATTGCCTTCTTTCTGGATGGCATCACTGGGGACGACGATGGCGGCATCATTTTGATAGGTGACAATCGAAAGCCTGGCGCTCATGCCCAACCTGAGATGTTTCTGCTGCTCGGCGTTCAATGCTGGCATGGTCACGATCACTTCATAGCTTGCTCCTGATCCGTATGAATTTGATGCAACGACCTGAGCGCCCACCGAGGCGACGCTGCCGGTCAGGGTAATGCCATCGAAGCCGTCGCCGGTGATTTCAACCGGCTGGCCTTCCTGTAGCAAATTGATATCACCCTCCTCCACCTTTGCCACGACCTTGATTCGCTCCAGACTCGCCAGTCCGAAAAGCGGCTGACCCCGGCTGACGCGCGCGCCACGCTGCACGGGTTCCGTTGGCGCCATATCGCTCGTGGTGCCGGGCGCACGCATCACGATCCCGGCAAATGGGGCAAGGAGTTCGCGCCGGGCTTGCAGCGCGCGCAATGCATCGTATCTTGCGGTCGCATTGACGAGTTCCATTTCGGCAATCTGCCGTTCCTCGCCATCTCCCCGCGCCAGCAGCAGCTTGAATTCGCCCTGCGCTGCGGCCAGGTCCAGGCGCTGTGTGCTGACTTGCTGCTCCAGGGCGTCAACTTCCATGCGCGGCACGATGCCACGCTCGAACAAGGCGCGGGTCTCGGTCAACTTGCGTTCGGTATCACCCAGACTCATCTGGATGGCCGTCATGGCGCGACGCGCCCGCGCCACTTCCTGACCTTGCGGCCAATGCGCCAAGTCATGCACGGTACGCTTCGCTTTCAACAGCCCGGACAAGGCTTCGCGCAACTGGATGTCCAATTGCGCGGTGTCGAGCCGCAGCAACACTTGGCCGCGTTCCACCCGGTCGCCTTCTTCGACGGCCTTTTCCTGCACGATTCCATCGAACGGCGCCGTAAGGGTGACGAGGGATGCGGGTTCGAGACGCCCCACCAGCCCCAATCGCAAGACCAGGGGTTTGGGGGCGACACGTAACCACTGCGGCTCATGTGCATGAATCGAGTCCTTGGCATGGAAAGCGGCAGCCATTCCGCCCAGCGCCAGCAAGATGGCGCCGGCAAGAAGCCATGTTTTGAGCCGCGATCCGGGCAAGTGGTCAAGTTTAATCATTGAGCGCGATACCCCAGCTTTCCAGAGTCATCCCCAGTTTTTCGTCCAATAATGTCTGTGCATTCAGGTAGGCGATCAGCGCATTCAAGCGGGCATTCTCCGCATTGAGCAAATCGGTCTCGAAGCTCAATACCTGAAAGTTGCTGGAGCGCCCCACTTTCAACTTGTCACGCTCGATTTCCAGCTTGCGCAGGGAGAGTTCCCGGGCGCGCTGAGCGATTTCGTATTGTCGCCAGCGCGTACCCACGTCGCGCACCGCATCGCCAACGTCACGCTCGGTCAATTGCTTCATTTCGGCAAGCTGGATCGCCTTGTCCTTGACATCGACCGCTGCCCGAACCTCGCCCTGGCGCGGCCGCAAATCCCCAATGGGAATACTGACCTGGACACCCGCGTACTTATCCCACTGCCGATTGGCGGCGCTGCCCTGGTCGCCCGGAATCCTGTCGCGTAATTGGCTTGCCCCGCCGATCAATGAAACATCCCATAGCCGTTGGTTCTTTGCCACTTGCAGGTTGATCGCTGCTTGCTCGCTCGCAATCAGTTGCGTCAGATATCCCGGCTGATTCTCCAATGCGATACGCAGGGCCTGAGCCGCATCGAGATCGATACGCTTGGCCTCCAGGGCTTCACTCGCCCGCAGCGGCGTATTCAGATCAAATGCCAGAAGCCGCAGCAGCCCTCTACGACTCGCATCGAGAGTGTTGGCCGCTTCTTCGACGCCAAGTTCCTGTGTGGCCGCTTCAGCCTCGGTTTGCACAATCTCGAATTCGGCCATGCGGCCAGCCGCGATCAGGGCTTTGTTGACTTCCATGAGCTGACGCGAACGCGCCAGCGCATCGCGCGCGATACGCAGTTGCTCCTGGGCGCGCAGCAATTCCCTGTAGGCGACCACGATCTGCGTGACGGTTTGCGAAACGGTGGATTTCAGGTTGAGCCGGTTGGCTTGCTCAGACAAACGCGCAAGGCGTACTGGCGCGGTGGTGACTTCCGTTCCAGCATCGCGCAACAGCGGCTGGATGACACTGAAGGTCAACCCGCTGCTCTGGTAGCGGCCGGAACGATCCGTTTGGTAGAGGCGGTCCGTCCATGACAAGCTGAATCGTGTACCCAATTCTGTCAGCAAGGTCGTGGCGGGCGTCACTTCCTTGCTGCGGTAACGGTCGTCCTGGGTACTCCCGGCAACTGCGCGCCCGGTCAACATCAGCCTGGGCGTAAATTCATCTTCGGCAACCCGCAAGTCGAATTTCTGCGCGATGCGCTGCAAGAATGCGCTACGAATGGCGCGGTTGTCGCGCAGACCAAGAAATACGGCATCGGACAAGCTCAGATCGACCAACTGATCATTCCAGGATACCGATGACTTGCCGGGCATCGTGGCTCTGGATGGCTCCGCTTCGTCGGCGGCCCACGCCGGGCCGCACAGAGCGGCAAGCAGGGCGATGGAGCCGAATTTCTGCTTATACATTCCGTAGCGCCTGAGCGGGTTGCAGCCGGGCGGCGGAAATGGCCGGGTACAGACCGAAAAACAGGCCGATCAGCAACGAACTGCCGCAGCCCAGCAGCAAGGATTCAGGGGTGAATAAAAACTGCCATCCAGAAAAGCGGGTAAAAACATAGGCGGCGGCAAGGCCCAATATGCCGCCCAACACGGCTCCGGCAATGCTCAGGGCTGCCGCCTCCAGCAAAAACAGATGGCGAATATCGCGTGGACGAGCGCCCAGGGCCATGCGAACGCCAATCTCTCGCCGCCGCTCTGAAACATTCATCAACATGACGTTCATGACCCCCACGCCGCCTACCAACAGGGAAATCCCTCCCAAGCCGGCGAGCAGGTAGGTAAATGTGCTGGCCTGGCGCTTGAGTCCGTCAAGCAGGTGTTGCGGAATGTGTACCTCCACCTCGCTGCCATTCGCCCATCCGCTCAGATAGTCGCGCAGGGCCTCGGCCGCGGCGGGCAGGTCGGACGTGGCGGACGCCTTGCCAATCACGCTGGCAATTTCCATATCTGGCCGCAAACGACGTATGCCGCCGATGGGCAGCATCACCGATTCATCGACGATAACCGGAGTCAACGAACTGGCTGGCATGCTCTCGGCAATACCGATGACCTGGAACAGGTAGTTTTCGATCTGCAACAGATCGCCGACCCGCAAAGCTTTTCCCTTCGCGCCGAGATCGCGTGCAACACGCGCGCCGACCACGGCAAAGGTTTCACGATGATCGAAATCGGACAGGAAGCGGCCCTCACGAATCTTCAGGTTCAAAGCCGGGGCCAGATCAGCGGAAGTGCCGACCAGCGTAGCGTCAGCAACCTGACCGTTCAGGCTCACATTGGCCGGATGCAGGGTAACGGGGGCAACATTGGCAATGGCTGAAACGGCTTTTTTGACTGCATCGGCATCCAGAGATGACGGGCGCGGACGCTTCTGCCGGGGCGAATAGGGGAAGCCGGCAATCAAGGTGTCGGCGCCCAAGTCCTTGAAGGCGCGGATCGATTCATCGGCTGCATTGTGGCCGATATTGAGCAGCGCGATGATCGACGCGCTGCCGACGACAATACCCAGCAGCGCCAGCAGGGATCGCCGTCTGAGCAGGCGTAAACTGCGAATGGACTCGGTGAGCAGTTGAGATGGCGAAGGGCCGTGATGCCGAACAAAGCGCCTAGGCATATTCCCCCGCTTCCGGCAGAGATGCCTCGCGCAAACTTCCATCAATGACTTCCATTTGCCGATCAAGCCGTTTCGCCACTGAGGCGTCGTGCGTAACCACCAGCAGCGTGACGCCCTGATTACGGTTAAGCTCCAGCAGCAAATCCATGACATCGGCGGCAGTCGCGCTGTCGAGGTTGCCGGTGGGTTCATCGGCCAGGATGACGGCTGGATCGCCGATCAGGGCGCGCGCTATGGCAACGCGCTGGCATTGTCCGCCGGACAATTCCGCGGGCCGGTGTTCGGCATGGCTGGCAAGGCCCACGCGCCGCATTTGGTCGAATGCCAGTGCATGCGCCTCGTGGCGCGACATCCCGCGATAGCTCAACGGCAAGGCCACATTGTCCAATGCGGTCAGGTACGGCAACAGATTGAATGACTGAAAAACGAAGCCGATCTGGCGATTGCGAATCGCCGCCAGTTCATCCACGCTTGCGGTCGACATATCCTGGTCGTCGAAGTGGAATCGACCGGATAGCGGGCGATCAAGCAGCCCAAGAATGTTGAGCAAGGTGCTCTTGCCCGACCCCGACGCGCCAAGCAAAGCGCATGTCGTGCCCCGCCAGAGCGTCAGGGAGATGTTTCGCAGAATGGGGATGACCCGATTCCCGATGCGGTAAGACTGGCAGACCTCCTGCAATGTTATCAGGGCCTGCGCTTCATGGTTTGGCATATGGTCTGGGGGTAGCGTTGCCGGTGACGATCACTTATTATTCCGTTTCTATTTCAATGCGATAATCGCGCCCTCCGTCATTCCCGCGCAGGCGGGAATCCATTTCGGCGGTACAAGGCGCGACACCCCTAGATTCCAGCGATCAAGGGAATGACGGTTTTCTGAGGCGTTTTCTTGTCGTTTTGAAGTGAAAATGGAATCAAGCCGGCAACCAAATAGATGGTTTTGTTCCCTCCCCTGCTTGCGGGGGAGGGCCAAGGTGGGGGCCAACGGCGCACGAAAGAGCATGGGAATTTGATTGCCGGGTTAATATTACTTCTCGAATCTACCGCCTGAGCCGTCCATATAGCCGCGCATCTCCGATCTGTCTCTGGCCTGTTTGAGCGCCTCCATTTGCCGCGTAATGTCAGCGAGGCTTGCTGGCTTGGCCTGTTCCGGGCCGGAGGTCTTATCGGCTGCGAGCGAACCGGGTTCTGGCTCCCTATCGGGGAGGCGAATGCTGTCGATCAAGGCGCCGATCATTTTACCCTTGGCATCGACTGCGGCGTCGAGCATATCCTGAATGCCGTTGGAATTTCCGGACGCTCTGGTATCTTGTTTGGCCAACTGCTCGGCCAAATCTGCATCATAAACCGCTTTGTCGGTAGTGGCTTGGCCATTACTGAGGATAAAAACTCCCCATGTCGGGTTACCTGGGATGTTTTTGCCGATAGTAACTGGTGCAAATGAGAAGTTTTGATTTTTGGCGACAACATGGCTCAGAAAATTATCATGGTTTGATCTGGAATAATAAAGCCCCGCTTCTTTCAGGTCGATCAGCTTCGAGTAAAAATCCAAGTTTATCCCTATATTCTTGTAATGATCCTCAAAGGTAGCCCCTCCTGCAAGGTCAAGCAGGCCAAGTGGTTTTAGCGCCATCTCAAAAATCCTGTCACCAAGGCCAAAATCTGATGATAATCTGTCGTAAATATCTTGTCCCCGAGCAATCAAATCTGGCGGAATGATTTTGGAGCGATCTTCTAATATCCAACCAAATTCCGGGTTACGCATCGTTGATTTTATGTCAGCCAGCTTCCAGACTTGTGCGACATCTATCCCATTTTCTTTCGCGGTAATGTACATGTCGGTCAATGCCTGAATATCGGCATAATCGAGATAACGAACGGCAGAGTTGGGCTGTAGCGCCTTCAGGCGCGCCTGGTCGTCGTATTTTATTGCCGCAATCTCGGAGTTGTTGGATTTGAGTTGCGCGAGCACATCCTTCACATCGAGTTCGATGCCTTTATCTTTGGCTTGCGCAACCAGGGTTGCTGCGGCTTTATCGAATAGATAATTGTTATAGGTTTCAACATTAAGGAAAGAGCTGATGTTGTTTTTCAGGATTGGTATACCAGCACTGTCATTAACTGGGGCAGAGCCAAAAGGCATCATGTACTCATCACGCAGAAATTGATCCGCTGCCTTGAAAAGTTCAGACAGCAGCCTGCCTTGCTCGGAAATTACCGGTGCGCTGCTGGCCGCAACTGTGGAAGAAGATTGAGCGGCATTGCCCGCGTTGGTTACTGCGGTACTGAACGCAATACTCTGAGGTGAAGTGGTGTTGGCTGAAGGTGGGATCATGTCCGACATGACAGGCTCCTTGGGATGGTGGCAGATTCTTGTGAGTGGTAGCGAATCTGCTGTTATTAACCCGGTACTATAATTTGCAGCTTCAGTTTCGCGGGCAACTCATTGATGTCAAACAAGTTATCTCCGGTTTATTAAAGGGCCGCCTTAATAAAGACCCAGCCACCTCCATGGCTCATGAGGGGCTGGGTGCTTGGTTGATCACTTGAAGTTGACTGTGACGGAAAAATTCTGATTTGGGCCGGGATTAACAGGAAAAACCGGATATGGAGGGTCTGATTGAATGAGTTTCACAACAATTTTGAACGCCCCCCTGGCGGGTTCATTGGTAAATCCTATTGTGCCACTGGGCTGGTTCGTTGGAAGCCCGCAGGTGTAAGTCGTCGCAGTTGGCCGCATATAACAAATTTGATATTCGTGTGTTGCATTATTTGCACTCGGATAAGGCGCTGCGGTCCACGTTCCACCCGTGATCACTGCGGTTGTCCCCACCGTACCAGGGGCCGAAAAGAAGGCGGAGTTCTCCGTATTCAACGAATAAACCGTAGGAGCCACCTTCGTTCCTGTCCACGTCTGCGCTGCCGCCTGCGGGGCATACAGGGCAGCCAGGCTCAAGGCGCTTGCTGCAATAAGATTGGTCACTTTCATGGCCATCTCCTCAAAGTCATCGAAACTACGTATCACATCGGTCATCGGGCTGAGTTCATCTTAACCGTGTATAATCATAACACATTGAGTTGATTGGATATTTATCATGGAGCAAGCGGAGTACAGGGCGTTGCTGGCGAGTCTGGAGGGGCTGACGGATGAGCAGTTTACTG
>Ga0209628_10000682_pt1 | contig 21034 bp, 19 predicted proteins | sample TergutCu122P4_FD_187285 | JGI IMG/M metagenome (GOLD analysis project Ga0209628, IMG submission 187285) | Cubitermes ugandensis P4 segment gut microbial communities from Kakamega Forest, Kenya - Cu122 P4 (SPAdes) (version 2) | ecosystem: Host-associated > Arthropoda: Insects > Digestive system...
CAGATCGACGACGATTACCGACCTGAGTTTGACAGTAAAAAAAAGAAAAAAGGCAAAAAAGGCTGATAAAATGGAGTGAAACAAAGAAAAAGGGAAAAGAGAAAACATTATGCTAAAATCCCTGAAGGGAAATGGAATTAAGAAACTTGCGAAAAAATTCCTGACGCAAATAGACACTGTAACAATCGGTACCAAATAAATTTTGAATCTTCTTGTAATCCAAAGCAATCTCATCTTCGTCGGTAAATCCAAGGGTATCAACGAGTTTGCCGGACTTGTTAATGCGTTTTGCGAAAGCAATGGCACCGCCGACATCGTCTAAATGAATGACCCCACCCTTAAAAACATGACAAACGGCGGCATTCAGAGCGCGGGCGATTCTTTCCGCGGACAAGGCGTTATCTCCCATGCAATGCTGAATTATGCGAATGATAAGCAGTGCAGTGAAGCAAATCAAAAAATGTGCCCGAATGCGGTTGTTATTGCTGACGAATACAGGTCTGGCGTAAAGGTCCGACTTGATTATTCGGAATGATTGCTCAATCCGCCAAAGACTGCCATACACCTGCCGAATTTTTTGTTCGTCATATTCCAGCTCGCTCGTGATGATGCAGAAATATCCGTCATACAAAGCGTCATGTTCGGCTTTCTCAATATTTACGCTGCGGTGTTTTGCGGTGTTTTCAATCAATTCCCCGGTTTCTTTATCTACGATGTTTTCTTTGGTATATTCATCTACGCCTTTCTTTATACTGTATGCGTTGTTTAGTACCGAGCGTTCTGCTTTTTCGAGTTTTTCCTCTCGCTTGCGTTTCGCCATATCTGCTTCGGCTTTGTTCCAGTATAGGAGAACCTTACGTTTGCGTATTACCTTTTTCCCTTCTTTATCTGTTCCTGTATATTCTTCTTCAAATAATTTATGTCGGTATGTTTCATCTTTATTCGTATTCCAACCCTCAGACTCAAATAGTTTTTCTGCGTAACGCTTTCCTTTCTTACCCCTTAGTATCTGCGAAAAAACGAATCCGTCGCCGCCATTAACAATCGCGTCTATGTTCTTTGACGAGTTCAGTCCCTTGTCCGCTACCACCGTCAATCTACCCCGTCCATAGGACCCTTTCACGTCTTTCATCGTTGGCTGAAGCGTAAGCGATTCGCTTGTATTGCCCGGAAAAATCGACATATTTACTGGCAGTCCGTTGCTATCCATGAACAGTCCCATCGATGCGATTGGGTCTGTCCTATGTTCTTTCGACACTCCGCGTCTTCGTATATCTTCTTCTCCGTCCGGGAAATCTATCTCGAAAAAGTAATTGGTCACATCATAGAAAGCATGGGTCAAATCGCGTCCTACTGTCGCCTTTACCTTTTCGTTCAAATGTCTTTGCAGTTCTGTCTCCATGATAGATAATGTATCAAGTGATCGGTACACATCTTCCAATTCAAAATCTGTTTCCATTCCATAAAAATTTTCTTTCATCTGGAATGTCGCCCGTTTTGAATCCGGTGACATTATCCGCAACAACACAAGAAACTTGAATATCTTCATCGGTGAATACTCCCCTCGATACTTTGCTGTTTTTAAGTGTTTTCCGATGAATCTGTCTATTTCAAGCATATCATACACTTTTTCAAGATACTTGTACCCGTAATTGTATTTTCTGTTTTCTTCTTCGTACATTTTCGTACTTTCTTTCGCTTCTATTCGCAACGGTACTTTTTCTGCCTTGTATCTCCTATTGAACTCCTCTACCATTTCCATATATGCTTCCGGGTCCGCTTGATCTTCAAGAATCCCAAAATCTTTCACCGTTCTTTGTTTCGGCGGCAATCCTGCGCTTACCCAATATCCTTCTACTACTCGTATCTGCGTTCGTGTTCTTCCTTTTGCATCTATTCGCTTGTCTTTTTTTATCATTCGATCACCACCCTTTTTCTATATTAGCATAATTTTAGCATTATGTCAAGTGGCTTCGTAAATTGTTTGCATTTTCCCCTTTTTTTCGCTCTTCTTTTGCCTTTTCACTACTGCTAACTGTCAAACTCAGGTTGATTTTATGAAAAAATTCGAGAGCGATAATCAATAATTATAAATAATTAAATGAAGGAGTTATAATATATATGTTTAAAATAAAAACACAAAATAAAATAACAGAACACGGCCTTGATAAATTCGATAAAGAAAAATATAATATATCCGAAAGCGAAACAAATCCCGACGCGATTATTGTCAGGTCTGCCGATATGCTCAATATGAAATTCAATCCCGAACTCAAAGCAATCGCAAGGGCGGGCGCGGGATACAACAATATTCCTGTAGATAAATGCGCCGAAGCGGGGATCGTCGTTTTCAACACCCCCGGGGCAAACGCCAACGCCGTAAAAGAACTTGTCGTCGCCGCGCTCGTGCTTGCGTCAAGGGACGTCATTGACGGCGTGAACTGGGCGAAATCTTTAACAGGCGCCGCGAACGGCGGTAATGTGGCGAAAGAAGTCGAAGTGGGGAAAAGCAATTTCGTCGGGTATGAGCTTTTAGGGAAAACTTTGGGGATAATCGGCATGGGCCGGGTCGGCGCGCCGGTAGCAAACGTTGGGGTCGCGCTGGGGATGAACGTCATAGGCCAAGACCCGTATATGACGATAGAATCCGCTTTATCTCTTACCCGCGCTGTTAAAATCGTAAAAGAACGTTCTGAAATCATCGAAAAAAGCGATTACATAACCCTGCACGCGCTTGTCACGCCCGAAACGAAAAATATGATAAACGCGGAATCAATCGCCAAAATGAAAGACGGCGTGCGCATAATCAATTTCGCGAGGGCCGATTTAGTCGACGACGACGCGATGGCGGCGGCGCTCGAAAGCGGCAAAGTGGCGAAATACGTCACGGATTTCCCCAACGAAAAAGTTTTGAAGATGAAAAACGTTATAGCAATCCCGCATCTTGGCGCGTCAACCGAAGAATCAGAAGATAACTGCGCGGTCATGGCTGTAAACCAGATCATCGATTTTCTGGAAAACGGCAATATCAGAAACAGCGTGAATTATCCTGAATTGGTGATGGACAGGAACGCCGATACGAGATTATGCGTGTTCCACAAGAATGTGTCCGGCGCGATTTCAAGGATTTCTTCGGCATTATCTGAGGCGGGGATCAATATAGAGCATTTGACAAACCGTTCAAAAGGGGAATACGCCTATACGATTTGCGAAATAAACGGGAGAATGCCGGAAGATATTATCAATAAAATTTCACCCATGAAAGATATAATAAAAATAAACGTGATAAACAAACGGTAAAACAATAAAATAATGTTTATGCGGCAAATCAAATCCGAACTCATGCCGGCAGGCGGCGGGTCCGGATTTGTATGCTGTTTATGGGATTTGGAAGTAAAGAGGAAAAAATAAATGGATAAAATCAAATATATTCTGGGGATCGATCAGGGCGGAACGAAAACCGCCGCTTTGGTATGCGATATGAACGGCAATATATTGGGGACCTGTTTTGAGAAAGGGTTAGGCGAAAAAGAACGTTACGAAAGTATTCTCGACGCTTCACGGAAATCATGTATAGAAGCGGGGATCGGGCTAAAAGAAGTCGGAGCGGTTTGCGGCGCGCTGAGCGGGGCGGACTGGGCTTCGGATTATCCTGTATTGGCTGAAAGTTTGGCTGAAATATTACATATCGCCGATGTTGTTATCATAAACGATTGCATGGCGGCTTGCAGGGGCGGGACTTCCGCCGCTGTCCGCGCGGTCGTATGCGCGGGGACGGGATTGAATATCGGCGTCAGGCGCGCTGACGGGAAAGAGTTTCTGTACGGTTATTTTGTCAGCTATAACGATATAATCGACGGCGCGGGTTCGTTGGGGCTTGCGGCGTTCCGGGCGGCGATCCAAGCGTATCACGGCGTACGCGGGCCGACTATGCTTACGGGTTTGATTCTGGATTATACGGGACATTCGAGCGCGGAACATCTTTTGTTTGAAATGACGGCGGGGAAATATAATCTGGTTATGAAAAACCTTGCGCCGTTTGTGACCCATGCGTACGCGGAGGGGGATAACGAAGCGGTTATGATCATCGACAGGTTTTCGGACGAAATGGCGAGATATTTCAAGGCGGCGGTCAGACAAGTCGATCTGCATGACAGCGAAATCGATTTGGTCTTTTCCGGCGGCGTTTTCAAGAACAACGGCATGCTCGCGGCGGATAAGATTTATCAATATATCGTCGAAAGCGAGCCGAAAGAATTAAATTATTGCAAAATCAATAAAGTCCACGCAATCTATGAACCTGTCTGCGGCGCGGCATTGACGATTCTCGACAGGGAATACGGCGGCGCGCTTCCGACGATTCCGAAAGAAGTTGCCGGCGCGTTTGAAAAAAGCGCGAAAAAGCATGGGTTGATACGGGATTTGTTAATATAAAATTAAAATAAAGGAGCCAAACAGCCATGAAAATTATAATTGCGTCTGATTATGACGAAATGTCGGTGAAATCTGCAAAAATTGCGGCGAATTATATCAACCGCAACCCGAATAAGCTTGTTTGTTTTGCGGCGGGCAATACTCCGTTAGGGACTTTTTTTGAGCTTACCGCTATGCAGGAACGCGGGGAAGTTGACCTTTCTTCGGTGTTTTACGCGCAGTTGGATGAATGGGTGGGGTTGGCTCCCGGCGACGCCGGATCCTGTCTTAAAGTTTTGACGGATTCGTTTTTTGATCCTGCCGGTATTGCTTGTGACAGGGCGCATGTTTTTGACGGGTCAGCCGGGGATTTGGATTCACAGTGCCGTTTGATGGAAGCTTGGATCAATCAACATGGAAATATAGGGTTTGCGCTGCTTGGCATCGGCATGAACGGGCACATCGGGTTCAACGAACCCAACGCGCCCGATATTGAAGGTTGTTTTACGATTGCGCTCGATGATGTGACAAAGACAGTCAGCTCAAAATATTTCGGCAAATCTTTGCCTGTGCAGACAGGGATCACGATCGGCTGGAAAACGCTCATGCATGCGAGTGAAATTTTACTGCAAGCCAGCGGCGTAGAAAAAGCGGCGATCGTCAAAGAGGCGTTTCAAGGCGATATCACCGTGCGTTTGCCTGCTTCGCTTTTGCAGAACCATCACAACGCGACCGTTATGCTTGATAAAGATTCGGCGGTTATGATAAATTAATTCAGAATCATGCTAAAAAGCCCAACGTATAAACGAATCAGTCTCGAATGAAATTCGAGTATCGTTTTATGCGTTGAGCTTTTTATTTTGTTGTTGTTTATGCGTGGACTTTTTTCGCTTTCGTTATAGTTGATTCTTGTGTTATTGTGCCGACTGAATCGGTATCTTTGCCGTATTTTATTTTTAATTCCGTTAATCTTCTGTTGTATTCTTTAACGTCTTGTGCATGATTATAAGTTAATTCGCCGTCTTTTCCCACAGGGGGATTTTTACGAACGGCTTCCATATATTCGTCATTCTTTTTGAATATCCAATCGCCTAATTCTTTATATTCTTGTTCAAAAGTTTTCATAAAAATCAAATCCTTTCAAATATTTGCCTAATTCCCGTAAAACATCTTGTTGTTCAAATTTTACGATTGTGCCATTTATTCTATGTGTCAACCATGCTTGTTTTAACGCTTCGTTCCATATGCTTTCAATTTCGTCAACAGGATAATATTCCCTAAATTCATAAGCGTCGCGCCTTATTCCTGAAACAAGATATTGTTTTCCTTCCAAATACTTATTAGAAGTATACACATCTTCAAAACTAAATGAATCAGCTTTGTCTTTTCCGGGTTCGACAGGGTGATTATGTATACTTTTACTGCCTTTCAACGCCTCTTCTCCGATTATATCATAATGAACTGTTTTTTCGCTTCCTGTTAAATTATAAGCGTTTCCGTCGGGAGATAATATTAAAGCGTGTTCAATATCGGCATAAGCGTATTTTTCCGCAAAATCATTTATTTCTTTCATTATAGCCGTTTCATCATAGAAGTCAATAGGTCTTATATCCGTGATTTCTGTCATACCGTCCGTATCTCCTATTTTGCCATTGGATTTTGTACTTCCTATTATACCATTATTATCAGGATCTGTCAACAATTTTTTCGCTATTTATCGCGTTTTCATGGCATTATTGATTGTGTGTTTCAGCAGCACCGACGTCGTGACTGTTCCGACGCCGCCGGGGACGGGGGTGATTGCGGCTACGTTTTGCGCGACGGATTCATAATCTACATCGCCGCAGAGTTTTCCGTCGATCATATTTATGCCTACATCGATTACGATCTGATCAGAGTTTGTGAAATCAACGCCGACCATTTTTGCCGAACCTGCGCAGGCGATTAAAATATCCGCTTTTTTACATTCGCCGGCGATATCAAGCGTTTTTGTATGGCATACCGTTATGGTCGCGTTTCTGTCAAGCAGAAGCATTGCGAGGGGTTTGCCTATAATCAAACTGCGCCCGATGACCGTCACTTTTTTCCCCGATAGATCAATGCCGTAAAAATCGAGGATTTCTATGACGGCCTGAGCCGTACAGGGCGCATAGCCGTTTTTGTTTCCCTCGTATATATAAGCGTCATTGATCGTTCCCATGCCGTCGACGTCTTTGTCTTTGGCGATGATATTTTTTACGCGTTCCTGCGATAAATGTTTCGGCAGGGGACGGAACAACAATATACCGTGAACCGAGTTGTCGTTATTTAAATTGATTACGGTTTCTTCGAGAACATCCTGCGTTACATCAGGCGGCAGGACGGTGACGCCGACGGCGGCGTTTATGGCGGAGAAACGTTTTAGAATCCCTTTCTCGTATGAAATATCGTCTTCCCGTTCGCCGACGCGTATGACCGCAAGTTTCGGAATGATTTGGCGTTTGTTTAGATATTCTATTTGTCCGGTTAATTTTTCGGTTAGCGCGGTTACAACCGGCATGCCTCTTAATTCCTGCATATTATTCTATCCCCCTCAATTCATCGCTGATTTGTTTGTAGATTATATTACATCTGTTTACGCTGTCCTGAAAAATATCTTCGGCTTCTTTGTTTAACTGCATGGCGTAGCCGCGGTTTTTCATCAGTTTGGTGTTGATGTAAACATTCATAACCGCCCCCTCGATTGCCGAACGGCAAGAAGATGCGGCAACTCCGACGTCGCTTATCAGAAGTTTTGAGCCTTTTACGGCAAGCTGCTCGACGATATCAACAATATTTGCCAGTTCTTTTAATATTTCCATTGGGACAGAAGAAGCTGTAACAAGCGCTTTTTCGAGGATTTCGTCTCTGTTTGGATCGTCTTTCGGGATCCCGTAGGCATTAGAGAGCGGCTCGAATACTTCCGCGTCTTTTTCGATCAGATTTAATAAGTTCGATATTGATATTGATGTGCGCGAAATGATCGTTTCTATATCCGATTGGTATTCCGCGTATTTTTTTTTGCCGGACGTGAGATTTGCCGCCATAGAGCAGAGCGCCGCGCTGACCGCTCCGATCAGCGCGCTTGCGCCGCCTCCGCCGGGAACGGGTTCTTTTGAAGATAAAGCGTCAATAAAGCCGCGTACTGTATTTTCACAGATCGTTTTCATGTATTCCCCCTGCAATTCATATAAAATTTTTATTGATTATATTATAACATATAAAATCAAAAATATTTACTTTATAATTAAAAATAATTAAAAGAATTTAAAAAAAATACTTGAAATAAATAAAAAAACAAGTATACTATAAGTATATAAGTAATATCTTTTTTTGTCGTAATTGATCGCAAAGTGTTTAAAAGTCAGCAATTATTAATTATTATTATTTTATTATTAATTATTTCGGGAGGTTTATTAAAATTATGAAAAGACTGTTTATTTTATTGCTGTCCGTTGTTCTCGCGTTATCTTTAATACCGTTATCCGGCTGTTCCAAAAAGACCGAAGGCCAACTCAGGGTCGGGATGGAATGCGACTACGCCCCTTTCAACTGGACGCAGACAGACGCCAAAAACGGCGCAATCGCCATAAGCAACGATTCCACCGGTTATGCCGGAGGCTATGACGTCCAGATGGCGAAAAAGATCGCCGACGCGTTGAACATGGAACTTGTCATCGTCAAAACAGACTGGGACGGTTTGATACCCGGATTGACTTCCGACAAACTCGACCTTATCATCGCGGGGATGTCCCCGACAGACGAACGCAAAGAAGTAATCGATTTCTCGGATTATTATTACGAATCCGATCTTGTAATCATAGTTAAAAAAGACGGGCCGTATGCAAACGCGACTTCTCTCGCCGATTTTTCCGGGGCGAAAATCACCGGACAGCTCAACACAACCCACTATACTGTCATCGATCAGATACCCGGAGTTGACAAACAGGAAGCTTTAATGGATTTCTCGACAATGACGAACTCGTTAAAATCCGGCTTTATCGACGGATATGTTTCGGAACGTCCCCATGCGCTGGCGGCTGTCCGCGTGCATGCCGATTTGACTTTTATCGGGTTTGCCGCAGACAAAGGGTTTACTTATGACGTGAACGAATCCAATATATCCGTAGGAATGAAAAAAGGCAGCGACTTGATGGATAAAATCAATTCCGCGCTTGCGAAAATCAGCAAAGACGACCGCGCGAAACTGATGGACGACGCCATCGCCCAATCGGCGGAGGATTAGAAAAACGTTAAAATAAGAATATAATTATGTAGGGCGCGACGCCCTCGGCACGCCGTGTAAAAAATTTACGCCGGCGTATATTCCCGGCGCGCCGGGGGCGTCGCGCCCTACAATTATGATATATGATACGAGGTTTTAATAATAATATGCAGGTAATTATCAATATTATAAAATTAAACGCGTCGGGTTTCCTTGCGGGGGCGTTGACTACGATGGAAGTCGCCCTTATGGGGACGGTTTTCGGCTCGATTATCGGATTGCTGATCGGCGTTGTCAAAACGATACCTGTCAAGAAAACGGATTTTATCGTCAAGCGCGGTTTATTGAAAATCATAAACACGCTGCTTACGGTTTATATCGAGAGTTTCAGGGGTACGCCGATGATCATTCAGGCGGTTGTTATCTATTACGGCTCGGCTGAATGGTTTGGGATTCATATGACCCCGTTTTTTGCGGGTATTCTGGTTGTGTCGATCAATACGGGGGCGTATATGTCCGAAATCGTACGCGGAGGGATCAACTCTATTGATAATGGCCAGTTTGAAGCGGCGCACGCCATCGGCATGTCGCACGGGCAGACTATGTTCAACATCATACTGCCGCAGACGATACGCAATATCCTCCCCGCGACCAGCAACGAATTTGTAATCAATATAAAAGATACGGCTGTATTGAACGTTATAAGCTTATCTGAATTGTTCTTTAAGACAAAAGGCATATACGGCAAAAACTTTTATTACTATCAAACCGCATTGATCGCCTGCGCGATTTATTTTGTCCTGACTTTCACTACAACAAGAATATTGCGTATAGTTGAAAAGAAACTCCGCGGTTCGGAATCATATACCGTTCTCGGCTCAAAAGCAAAACGGCTTGAAGATATGAATATAAATGCGAATACGGGGGTGAAATGACATGACGGTTGTTGAAATCAATGGGCTGATCAAGAATTTCGGCGAGAACGAAATTTTAAAAGGCATCAATTTTTCTATCGAAAAAGGCGAAGTGGTTTGTATAATCGGCGCGTCGGGTTCGGGCAAATCGACTTTGCTGCGCTGTATAAATTTATTGGAAACCCCGACCGGCGGCGATATCATGTTTCATGGCGAGAATATAGCCGAATCGAAAAATCCCCCCACGCTTTTGCGCACGAAAATGGGAATGGTGTTTCAGCAGTTTAATCTATTCAGCAACCTGTCGGTTTTAGACAACTGCGTCGTGGGGCAGGTCAAAGTTCTCAAACGTAAAAAAGCGCACGCAAAAAAAGTCGCGCTTGAATATCTCGAAAAAGTCGGCATGGATCAATATATCAACGCCAAGCCGCACCAGATATCCGGCGGGCAAAAACAGAGGGTCGCCATTGCGAGAGCGCTGTCGATGGAACCCGAAGCTCTTTTGTTCGACGAGCCGACGTCGGCGTTAGACCCCGAAATGGTCGGGGAAGTTTTGAAAGTCATACGCGATCTCGCCGGGAGCGGGCTGACGATGATTATCGTCACGCACGAAATGGATTTCGCCCGCGAAGTCGCGGACCGCGTTATATTCATGGCGGACGGCGTGATTGTCGAGGAAGACAAACCGGAAAATATCTTCGGCAACCCGAAACAGGAAAAAACCCGCGCCTTTTTGACGCGGATTTTGAACCGGGATAAACTGGATTGATTTATCTAATTTTCCAATTCATTTGTTCTTTCAATCAACGCTATAAATCTTTCTTCGCCGCGTATGCTGTCAAATTCCGGGCTGTTTAATTTTTTAAGCAGCCTTTTTTTATGATTCCCGTCGTTCCAATCGTGTTGGGTTTGGGTTAAGATATTTATATCATAGTCAACCATTTTTTCGAGCCAATGCAAAGCATTTTCAATATCTCCCATTTCTATGTATGTCCGCGCAATCAATACATGAACGTCTCCGCGTTCCCTGTAATGCAACGGCGGCATAATGGGTTTATCTTCGCAAATAATTTCGATTAATTTAAATATCATTTTAAACATTTTCAAAGCGGCGTCGTATTTTCCCATATAACGGTACGAATCGCCTAATTGAGCCATACTGCAAAACATCGCCTCATAATGAAACATAATATCCCTTTGGCAATATTCGGATTCATCGGCATAATTCTTTTCAAAGTGTGCAATATACGCCGACATTACATGAATCGTCATATCTGACCGCACCGGAAATTTTTCGGCGTGTTCCCATGCTTTTTTATAGTTTCCGTATGCAGAATGAAGAATTACCATAATCATGTGCGCCCTTAAAACGTCATTAACTTCTTTAGAATAAGCTGTTATAATATCAGCCATGCGTACACATTCGGGATAAATTTCCTGTCCGTGTTGCTTGTCATATCCGCTGTGATAACAAAGCGCATTACCCGTTTCAAGACAGTTAAATAATAACCATATATGATTGGGGTATCTTTTTAACCCGTCTTGCATTTCAGCGTAACGTCTTTTTACATCTACTTCATTATTTTCATTTCGCCGATATGCGCTGTTTAAAATTTTTTTGACTTCCTCATCGTCACTCGTCCCAAACGTTCCGAACAGCACGTCGGTGCTTACGCCGAATACGCTTGCTATCGGCACGATCTGCGATATGTCCGGCAACCCTGTCTCGTTTTCCCACTTTGAAACGGCCTGCGCCGTCACGTTGAGTTGTTCGGCGAGTTCTTCCTGTGTGAAATTGCGCTCTTTGCGCAGTTTTTTGATTGTTTGACCGATTGTCAACGACATGCTATAACCTCCAAACATTTTCATTTTATTTGTTTATTTTACTGTACAGTAATTAGATTATAGCATATATTTTATATCATGTGAAGCGACTTAAAAGATATATCAACTCAACGGAGCGTTGGGTTTGCTTACGAGCAAAACACATGACCGCCGATCGTCGATATGATCGGGCGCGAGCGGATCCATTGGTTTGTCGCGGTTTTGGGGTTGTAATAATAAATCGCGCCGCCGACAGGGTCAATATTATTCATCGCGTCCCTCGCGGCACGGTACGCGGATTCGGCTACGGGTTCGTTGAATTGGCCGTCTTTTATACATGAAAACGCGTCGGGCTGATAAATTACGGCAGAAATCGAATTTGGAAACGACGGGTGTTTTACTCTATTGAGCACAACCGCGCCGACTGCGACCTGCCCGGCGTACGGTTCGCCGCGTGATTCCGCCGAAATTAACCTTGCCAATAAATTAACGTCGTTCTCGTTGTTTGCGGTTATCGCGTCTACTTGCAAGCCTAACGCCTTTAAAGTCTGCGCGCCGACGATCCCGTCGACGGCAAGCCCGCGGGCTTTTTGGAACTTCATCACGGCGTCCTGCGTTTTTACCCCGAATATTCCGTCAACTCCGCCGGAATAATATCCCATGCTTTTTAATGCGCTTTGGATTTTCGCGACATCATCTCCCCTTGAACCCATTTTTGATAAAACGTCGAGAGAAGACTGTGAAATATATTTATTGGACGGAGAATTCCGGTTGATTCCGGTTATTGAATGAAATACGGACTTGAATGAAAACAGGATCGCGGCGCATATCAATGTGCAATACGCGCCAAGCATGATCATTTTGAATATGGGTTCCGCTTTTTTTGATTTCGACATTTTTAATAATTTTGACAATACCCGCATAAAATCGATCCTCCGAAAAATAAAAAATAATATTTAATTTTTAGGACGGGCGTAGCACGCTACGCCCCTACGATATTATTTTCCCTTTATTTTGGGTATTTATACCGGGTTTGGGAAATAAATCTTACTTCGGATATATTATTATTTTTCCGTCAGTTTCTTAAATTCATCTTTATCACGGATCGGGTCAAAACATTTATTTTCAAGCCATTCATAAAAAGATTCTGTTGATGTGTTTGTACCTGACCGCATTGTTTGTGTTGGATCGCGTTCGATCATATCAAACATAGGCGTAGTGTATTTATAAATTTTTTCCGCCGCGTCGATTTTATCATATTCTTTTGCGTGATATAACGCTCTTTCCATGATATTGATTGCCTCGTCATAACGGTTTTCCTGCGTAAGGTAATATGCTTGTTTTTGAAAGCAATAATGTAAATATCCATGAAAATCCAAATAATTGTCGTCTTCAAAAAAGAGTTTAATGATAGTTTCTTCAAGCTGCCGGGATTTTAATGTATTTAAATCATCAAGACGATTTAACAAAGCATATAAGCGATTCATCAGCATTTTTTGAATATGGCGATTCCGCTCATCGCCTGATAAACAATGTAATAAAACTTCATCTTTACGCAAAGAACCATCTTCCGGGTATAATTCGGCATATTTCAGAGCTTCTTCTTTTCGCCCGCGAAACTGGAGATATTGCGTAATCCCGCCTATTGCGCTTTTTTTGATTTTGTCATCGTTACAGTTCTCTATGATTGTCGCAAATATTTTTATTGCTTTTTCTTGTTCCGCTCTGTATATCTCGTCATCTTCAAAGGAAAATGAACACATCGCGGTAGTCCATGCGAGCCAATCGAGATATTTCATTTCGCCCGGATATTCTTTGACTGCTTCTTCGGCAATTTTATGACGTTCGTTAAGGTCGCCCGTTTTCCATGTATTTTCATAAGAGGCTTCAAGTTCGCCGCGCCGATGATCAGGTTCATTTAAGCCAAACAGTTCGTCGGCGGATATATGCAATAATTTTGTGAGCGGTATAATCATTGAAAGGTCGGGACTTGATATTCCTGTTTCCCATTTTGATACCGCCTGATATGATACGCACAGATAATCCGCTAATTTTTCCTGCGTTAAATCGTTTTTCCTGCGATGTTCTTTTATTTTTTCGCCTATCGTCATATTTTTGATACTCCTTTGGTATTTGATATAAATTTAATTTTTATTGTTAGAGCTCCGTATTTATTATATCAAAGGCTGTGATATAAAACAATAACTTGTTTTTTGCATATAACTCAACCGCCATTCGAGTTTTTTTGATCGTATATTTTGATAGCGCAAAATTTTATTTAAATTTTATATCGACAAAAAACAGTTTTTCTATTGACAACAGCGAATAAATATGATATAATGAGGATACAAATAAAGAGAGGGTCCACTAAACCCTCTCGCATACACAAAGCGGCATGGCTAAACTCGATCAAACTAAAATAGTCCAATGCGAAAAAATAGACAGCACTTTAGTGTGGGCGGTCTATTTTTTCCTGTTTTTTACACTTACAATAATTGCAACAATGATTGATACAATTTGAAAGATTATTGAAACAATACTCAAACAGATTGTCGTTACTTCAAACATAGGCATCTGCTCCTTTCTGAGGTTAGCCTTTGTCCACCGCCCCGTGTACTGTTTTTATTATACGCAACGTAAAAATAAATGTCAATACACATTCGTTTACACATTTTTTCTTCAATTTTTAACAAGAAAACGCCTAAATCGGGCGTTTTTTATTTTTCATGAAATAATTTCTCATCCCGCAAAACATGAAAACGCCGTATGAATCATATATTTTAAATAGCACACAAAAGCCCCCATAAACGAACTTCGTTCGTTTCAGAAAGGGGGACCGAAGGCGGGGGATTGCATATGAATAAAATCAAAAACAATATCGTATTAGTTGTGTTTGTCTGCGTATCGGCGTTGATATCGGCGGGTCTTTTTATCAATTACGGACTGGCGAAATCCGCGCACAATGACGAGACGGACGAAACGAAAGATTATATAAAATGGATGGAGTTTAACGTCAAAATCTCGACTTTGCAAAAAGCTTTGAAATACGATATCGATTCTTACGGAACGGAAATCCCGCTCAACTGGATCGAACTTTTATCATATGCGGCGGCGAAAAATTGGGGCAATTTAACCGAAGAAAAGAAAGTAAATAAATATATCGACGATCTGGCAAAGACGTTAAAGAACGGAAAAACGATCGGGGAACTCACGGAAAACAACAAAAACATGAAATTATACGGATATTATTACGAGACGTTTTATTCAGTTTTGGGCGGATTTGTCGGCGAATACGAACTTGTCGAAAATGATACCGTCACAAAAAAGTATGGGTTGAAAGTCTTTTCCCCGATTGCGAAAAATTACGGGTATTCGCACTACGACGATTTCGGCAATTCGCGGTCATACGGTTACAGGCGCAGGCATTTGGGGAATGATTTATTAGGCGGCGTCGGCACGCCGGTCATCGCGGTCGAGGACGGATATATCGAAGCAATCGGCTGGAATCAATACGGCGGCTGGAGAATCGGCGTCAGAACCCACGACAAAAAGAAATATTATTATTATGCGCATTTGAGAAAAGGACATCCGTTTGTTTCGGGTTTAAAAGAGGGCGATTTTGTTCAGTCGGGCGATGTGATCGGCTATTTGGGCATGACGGGTTACAGTTCAAAAGAAGATACGAATAATATACAGATCCCGCATTTGCATTTCGGTTTGCAGGTGATATTCGACGAAACGCAGAAAGACGGGATCAACCAAATCTGGATCGATGTGTATAATATCGTGAACCTGCTCGAAAAAAACAAAATGCCCGTCGTTAAAAACGAAGCGGGCACAGATTATACGAGGGCGAGGAAAATAAACAATATTGTGACGGATTAAGGATTAAAGATTGAGGATTGAGTAAGGGCGCAGCATGCTACGCCCCTACAATTCCCATCATTATCATTATCATTATTATTTATTGATTTCTTGGTCCATCCATTCGATTCTTTCGGTCAGCCAGTTTTTCAGATATTCGACTTCGCTTGCATATGTGGCGCGCTCCTGAACATTGCCTGCATTGGGCCAGACATATACGCCGAGTATGCGCCATTTCGCGAAATTCATTTGCTGGGATTTTTCAAGAAGCTTTGCCGTTTCGTCTATCCTGTCGAACGTTTTGCCAAGTAAATCCGCTTTCACTTCATTCCAGCGCGTCCTGAATTCCGCGGCAAACCTGCCGTCCTCGAAAAGCCGCGTGAACCATGCGGATTTTCTCGCATACCAGCCTTCGGGGTTGTCGCAGCCGGCGTAATTCGCGTTGCCCGCTCCTAAATCAAAGTCCCAAATCGGCCCCATGCATAGCTTTCCGTCGCGCGGTTTATATAAATATACGCCCGACTGGAAATTTGAATCGACCTGCTTGAAAAGTTCGTTGACGATATACCAGTCGATAAAAGTCGAAACGTCCATATATTTCCTGTAACCGTTATCGGGATCCGTGAAATTTTCGCCGAACAGAGCGTCTTCGGCTTCGTTTATGTATTTTGAAATATAATTATAAGCGTCTTCGGACATATTTTTCTTTCCGGGCTGCTTGATCGCGAAATAATTCCCGGTGACCCAATTTATTTTTTTTGTCTCGAATATGATATCGTCTTTGCTGTATTTATCAGTAGAACTCACTTCGAGGATATAGCTGCCGTTCAGATCGTCCCCGGAAGTCGGCGGGATGATTTCGGTGACGCCCTTTTTATTGGTCTTAACTGTTTCGTCCACTTTTATTTTGGGCAGATCGAGCCTGCCTTTGGCGACTTTGATCCTTTCGCCGATGCAATACGTCCCGGCATAATCGCCGTTCAGGATCAGATCCACGAATCTGAATTTCGGGGAAAAAGCGGCGCCCATATCCCTGTATAATTCATGGGCTATGTAATTGCGCATCAAAGATTTGTCGGAATAATTTGCCGTAAGCGTCCATTTTTTCGCGGCGGCCATATCGAGCATCATGGCTTTGCTTTCGATTTCGATATTATAATTCTTTTTAGGCATGCCCATAGACGAATTGCCGCGGCCTTTTATGCTGATCCCGCCGGAGTACAGCCCGATCCCGTAGGGATTTGTCCGGCTGTCGAGTATGGTCATTTCGGCGGACAGAACGAGGCTTTTGCTGTTGACGGCGCGATTGTTTTCGACGTTGATCATGATCACCGGGAGCCCGTTGTCGACGGGTTTGATCGAGATCACATAATCCCTTGCGGCGTTGTTTTTTTCGTTTACGACGGTAGCGGCGGCAGTCTCGCCGTCTTTGATCGTAAACCTGTCGCTTTCGATTTTTACGCCGTCTATATACAGCGCGCATTGCCTGCCGAGTTTATATGTGACCGTATATTCCCCGATATCTTTTTTACCGGGGACATATGTTTTTGTAAAAGCGTCTTCGGTTTTGTCGTAAAGCATTTCTTCGCCATCCGCGTACACTTTCAGTATTTCGGCGTCGTCAAGATAGGGCAGGGTGGCTTTTGCCGACAGGTATTCGGCGGCCTGCGTATTTTTTTTGCGGACGAAGAGCTTGATCTCGTAATCTTTCCCCCCAATGATTTTTGTGGCCCTGTAAGAACCGTTGAGCGTTTCGGCGGGGGTGAAATCGAGGATGATGTGACTGTTTTCGAGGGCGGTCTGATAATCGTCTATTTTACCGAATGCGCTCGCGGCTATGGCGTATTCGCAATTTTTGTCGAGTTCGGACCATGTCAGCGTGAACCCCCTTGTGCGTATGTCGCTGACGGTAAGAAAAGCGTTATCGGGGATTTTTATGTTAAAGGGTTTGGTAGAAGCAAGCGCGCCCTGATCGTCGTCGGCGCATGAATTAAGAAAAAGTAAAGAAAAAATTACAGAAATCATAAAAATTAAAAATAGGATCGATACGGTCAAAAATTTTTTTGAAATTAATTGAAATTTTGTAAACGGCATATTAAATCTCCTGTTGTTTTGGATAAAGAATTGGTGTAATATTAAGTATAACATATATTTTATGAAAAATAAACAAAAATATTTTAAAAAATTGAAAAAAAGTGTTGACAAATATAAAATTGTATGGTATGATATGTTTGAACACTTAGATTGTTAGATTGTTAGATTGTTAGATTGAATATAGGCAAAGCTGTTGAGAGACAGTGACGCAAAGCTACAGGGTCTTAGCGCCGCGGTTTTGTACCGGTGACGAAAGATAGCCAGTTGCAACGTAATTTGTCATCGAGTTGGGGGCAGATACGTTTATGCAAGTCACTTTCTTAACTGCAAGAAAGTGTTTTTTATTTGTAAAAAATTATAAAATTAAAATATGATTCTATATGGATAAGAGGATGTGAAATTATGAAGAATATGAATAATATTAAATTGACCGGGAAGGGGAAGAAAGCGGCGAAATATCTGACGGCATGGGCGCTGGCGCTGATCTTTATTCTTTCGGCGGGTTTGACGGTTTTTGCGGCGGACACCGTAGTAAAAAACGAAAAGGCCCAAATCGATTTTTCCGATACGAACGATACGGGGACGGTCAAGATCAACATACTTGCGAAAACAGATAAAAGAATCAAAGTTGTGGTAAAAAAACTCGACGAGCCCAAAAAAGACACCACATACAATTACGATCTGAACAGCGACGCCAAAATCGAGAGCTACCCGCTCCAATGGGGAAACGGGGAATACAGCGTGAAAGTGATGATACAGGCCGCCGAACCGACGAAATATACGACCGGGCTGTCGGCGACGTTTAAGCTCGAAATAAAAAAAGAAAACGAAAACGCCCCGTTTATGTACGCAAACCAGCTTGTCAATTTTAATAAAGATTCAAAAGTAGTAAAAAAAGCCGCCGAGCTGACGAAAAACTGCGCCACGGAACTTGATAAAGTCGAGGCTATATATAAATTCGTAATAGAGAATTTAGTATATGACACGAAAAAAGCGGAAACCGTTCAGACGGGTTATGTGCCGTTTGTGGACGGGATCGTCGATGCGGGCAAAGGGATCTGTTTTGATTACGCCGCGGTTTTTGCGGCTATGCTGCGTTCGCAGGGGATCCCGGCGAAACTGGTCATGGGATATGTGAAAAATCCCGATCCGAAAGCGAAAGAACCGGTATATCACGCATGGAACGAATTTTACCTGAAAGACAAGGGCGGCTGGTTCAAGATCAACGAAATGAAATTCGACGGCAAAAAATTCGAGAGGATCGACCCCACGTTTGATTCGTCGAGCAAGGGAAGCAAAGCCGCGATGCAGTTTATCGGCGACGGCAGCAATTACCAGAAGAGCCAGGAATTTTAAAATATTAATTTAGCTTTTATCTTTTAATTGATATACTACCCCATACCTCATCTCCTTTTCTCAAAATGCCGTAGTACGCAAGTACTATGGCATTTTTCGTTGTAAATAAAATTTTTTATAAAAATTTAAAAAAAGTATTGAAATTATCTTTTTGTTGTGATATAATATTCAGGTGTCGCTAAACGAACGGGGTTCGTTAAACTTTTTGTATAGAATAAATTTTTTATTTAAAAATATGAGGTGTACTGAAAATGAAAGAGAAAATCCATCCCAAGTATTATGATGTGACGGTAAAATGCGCATGCGGAGAACAAATCGTCACGCGGTCGACAAAAAAAGACATAAAAGTCGAAATCTGCTCGAAATGCCACCCGTTTTTCACGGGCAAGCAGAAATTCGTCGACGCGGGCGGCAGGGTCGATAAATTTAAGAAACGTTACGGCAACGGATAAATTAGATTTACTCGATGTTTTTTTTGAAGTATACTGTCACAATATATTCTGATCGTATTTTTACGAGTTCAGGTTTATTTGCGGCAGTATTTTTATGTTTTAATTTATAGGAGAGTGATAATTTTTATGAGTGAAAAGATTGAAAATATAGAAAATCAGGATAAAGCCGTTTTGATCGGCATAATTACCCATGACAGTTCTGAAAGCGAGTGTATGATATCGCTGGACGAGCTTGAAAGGCTGGCGGATACGGCGGGTATAGCGTCTTTGGCGCGCCTGTATCAAAACAGGACTTCACCCGATCCGGGGACCTATATCGGCAAGGGTAAATTAGAAGAAGTAAAAACGATAATAGAGGCAAATGATATTAATATCGCGATCGTCGACGATGAGCTTTCACCGTCGCAGATCAAAAATATCGAAGATGTTCTAAACGAACGAAGTTCGTTTTATATTGAGGTTATTGACAGGACAATGCTGATCCTGGAAATATTCGATAAACACGCGTACACGAGCGAAGGTAAGCTTCAAGTCGAAATCGCGCGGCTTAGATATACGATGCCCCGGCTGACCGGAAAAGGCAAATCGATGTCGCGGCTCGGCGGCGGAGGCGGCGGAGCGGGCGCGGGGGCGCGGAGAGGTTCGGGCGAGACAAAGCTCGAAATCGAACGCAGGAACGTAAAAGCGCGGATCGCCTCGCTGGAAGAAGAAATAAAACAACTGGAAGTATCCAGAGGCGTCATGCGTTCGCGCAGGAAAAAAACGGGAATCCCCAATATTGCGATCGCGGGATATACAAATTCGGGCAAATCCACGCTGTTAAATTATTTGACAGACGCGGGGATACTCGCGGAAAACAAACTTTTCGCGACGCTTGACCCGACGACGAGAAAATTAAAACTGCCCGCGGGGACCGAAGTTTTATTGACCGACACGGTAGGGCTTATAAGAAAATTGCCCCATCATCTTGTCCGCGCGTTTAAATCGACGCTTGACGAGATCAATTACGCCGATATCATTTTGCTTGTCGCGGATCTATCCGATCCCGAACATCAGAATCAGCTTGAAGTCGCCAAATCGCTTTTGATTGAAATGGGCGTGACGGAAAGACCAATCGTTACTGTTTATAATAAAATTGACGCGATTCATGTAGGGGACGGCGCCATAGCCGAACGGAGTTCGGCGCACGTCCCGCAAACCTCCGTCAGCGACTTCGTCGCTGCCACCCCCTTTCAAAAGGGGACTTGCGGAGAACGGGAATGTGATACGATGGAAGTCTTTATTTCGGCGAAAACGGGGGAGGGGATAGACGATCTTCTGAAAAAGATACAGGAAGTCCTTGAAAACCAGAGAAAACAGGTCGTTTTTGTTTTTCCGGCGAGCGGGAAAGAACAGGGATATATAAGTTATTTATACAAAAACGCCGCTGTTTCGGACGTCGAGTACGGGGAAGATTTTACGACAGTCAAAGCGGTTGTGGATAATAAGACAAGAAATATGTATGAAAAGTATTTGAAGGAATAGCAACAGAAAAAATCCCCGATAGATTGACATATCGGGGATTTTATGTTATAATATAGTCGTGGATAGCGTTCGTGAACGGTTAGCTCATTTTCCCGTGAAAGGGGGTGAGTTCGTGAGAAATCGCGGTTTACTGGATTGGCTGATTTGGTTGGCAATAGTAATACTGTTGTTTTACTTCTTCGAAATGACAGTAAATTAGCCGTGCGGAGCTCAAATCGAACGGCTGATTTTAAAATAAAGGAAGTCTAACCTTTGGGCTAACCGTTTTACGGTTACGCTATCCCATAAATATTATTTTATGCTTACAATATTATTATACAATAGAATTACAAAAATGTCAATAGAATGAA
>Ga0209628_10000683_pt1 | contig 21033 bp, 16 predicted proteins | sample TergutCu122P4_FD_187285 | JGI IMG/M metagenome (GOLD analysis project Ga0209628, IMG submission 187285) | Cubitermes ugandensis P4 segment gut microbial communities from Kakamega Forest, Kenya - Cu122 P4 (SPAdes) (version 2) | ecosystem: Host-associated > Arthropoda: Insects > Digestive system...
GGCAAAAACCAGGCGTGGGGCGGGCCTTGCACCGACGGCTCCAGCGCCTTGAGCGCGTCGCCATCCAGCGGCTGCACGCCTTCGGCAGGGCTGACGGCGCGCCACTCGGGCGTGGCGGTGGCCGCGCTCAGGCGGTCCAGCACGCGCTGCGCCGCGCCGGTGTCGGCCCGGTGCGCCACCAGCAGACTGCCGCGCGCGGCGAAGAACGGCGCCGTGGGCAGCGCGCCGATGATGCGCGGCCACAAAGCCAGCGAACGCCAGCCCAGCGCCGCCACCGCCGGCGCGGCGTTGTCCAGCTCCGCCAGCGGACTGAGCAGCCCGGCGGCGGTGAACGCGGCGGCCGTGGGCAGATACGGCTCGGGCGCGCAACTGCGCAACACCTGGCCCGGCCCGGCGGCCGGGTCGAACACGGCCACGCGATGCCCCTGCCGCGCCAGCCGCCAGGCCAGCAACCGGCCCAGCAGGCCCGCGCCGGCAATGCCGATGGACATGGGAGTGGTGCTCATGCGAAATTCTCCGGTGGGTGGTGGTGAAATGAAGAACCTACTTTTCCTTCGTCATTCCCGCGAAGGCGGGAATCCAGGGGCGTATCCTCCATCCGGGGTGCTTATTCAACGCGCCGATGGATTCCCGCCTTCGCGGGAATGACGATGAGTATTGCTGTCGGGTTGAACCGGCACATAAAACTCCCCTCCCCGCGCCGCGAACTCGGCGGACTTTTCGTCCATCCCCGCCCGCAGCGCCTCCTGCTCGCCCAAGCCGTGGCTGGCGGCGAACTCGCGCACTTCCTGCGTGATCTTCATGCTGCAAAACTTGGGGCCGCACATGCTGCAAAAGTGCGCGGTCTTGCTCACGTCCTTGGGCAGGGTTTCGTCGTGGAAGTCGCGCGCGGTGTCGGGGTCCAGGCCCAGGTTGAACTGGTCTTCCCAGCGGAACTCGAAGCGCGCGCGGCTGATCGCGTCGTCGCGCGCGCGCGCCGAGGGGTGGCCCTTGGCCACATCGGCGGCGTGGGCGGCGATCTTGTAGGCGATGATGCCCTGCTTGACGTCCTCGCGGTCGGGCAGCCCCAGATGCTCCTTGGGCGTGACGTAGCAAAGCATGGCCGTGCCCATCCAGCCGATCATGGCCGCGCCGATGGCGCTGGCGATGTGGTCGTAGCCGGGCGAGCAGTCGATCACCAGCGGCCCCAGCGTGTAGAACGGCGCGCCGTGGCAGTGCTTGAGCTGCTCGTCCATGTTGGCCTGGATCATGTGCAGGGGCACGTGGCCGGGGCCTTCGATCATGGTTTGCACGTCGTGCTTCCACGCGATCTGCGTCAGCTCGCCCAGCGTGCGCAGTTCGGCGAATTGCGCTTCGTCGTTGGCGTCCGCGGCGCAGCCGGGGCGCAGGCCGTCGCCCAGGCTGAAGGCCACGTCATACGCCCGCATGATCTCGCAGATTTCCTCGAAGTGCGTGTACAGAAAACTCTCGCGGTGGTGCGCGATGCACCACTTGGCCATGATCGAGCCGCCCCGGCTGACGATGCCCGTGACGCGCTCGGCGCTCAGGGGAATGAACGGCAGCCGCACCCCCGCGTGGATGGTGAAGTAGTCCACCCCCTGCTCGGCCTGCTCGATCAGCGTGTCGCGGAAAATTTCCCACGTCAAATCCTCGGCGATGCCGCCGGTTTTTTCCAGCGCCTGGTAAATCGGCACGGTGCCGATGGGCACGGGCGAATTGCGCAAAATCCAGTCACGCGTGGTGTGGATGTGCTTGCCGGTCGATAAATCCATCACCGTGTCCGCGCCCCAGCGGATGGACCACACCAGCTTTTCCACCTCCTCCTCGATGCTCGACGTGATGGCGCTGTTGCCGATGTTGGCGTTGATCTTGACGCGGAAATTGCGCCCGATCGCCATCGGCTCCACCTCCGGGTGGTTGATGTTGGCCGGGATGATGGCGCGGCCCGCGGCCACTTCATCGCGCACAAACTCGGGCGTGATCTCCCGCGGCAAGTTCGCCCCCAGCGGGTTGCCGCGCCGGCGCGCCTCGCGCTGGGCGTTGCCCAAAAACTCGCGCGTCCACTCCAGCCGGCCGTTTTCGCGCAGCGCCACGTACTCCATCTCCGGCGTGACGATGCCCTTGCGCGCATAGTGCATCTGGGTGATGTTCTGCCCTGCCCTGGCGCGGCGCGGCGCGCGCTGCAAGCCGGCGGCCTCGCGCCGCAGCGCATGGATGCGCTCGGCATCACGCGCTTCGTTTTTGCCGCCGTCATCCAGCCCGTGCAGTTGGCGGCCCGCATACGTTTCGGTATCGCCGCGCTCGGCGATCCACGCCCCGCGCACACTCGCCAGCCCGCTCCGCACGTCGATGGCTGCTTGCGGATCGGTGTAGGGACCGGAGGTGTCGTAAAACGACGCCGCGCTCCCGTTGGTCAACCGCACGTCGCGCACCGGCACGCGCAAATCGGCGCGGCTGCCGGTGATCCAGCCTTTGGTGGAAGCAGGCAAAGGCTCGCGCGTGAGCGCGAGCAACTGGGCAATCTTGTCAGGGGCATTCATCGGCGGTTTCCTTGGGTCTCAAACAGAGCTCCGGGGCCGCCCGCGAAGGGCTGGTGCTGCCTTCGCCTACAAGCTGCTCATCCTTACGCCGGTGCTAACCGGATCAAGTTTGACGGGTTCGGCCATCAATCAGCCATCTCAGCTCGCTTGCAGCGCGGGCACCCCGGAGTTACGGCTCATGATAGCGCCAAAGCCAACCATTGATTCCAAGCTATAATGAAAAGCTTGTTCCCCGATAGCTCAGTCGGTAGAGCGCCGGACTGTTAATCCGTAGGTCCCTGGTTCGAGCCCAGGTCGGGGAGCCATCAAAAACGCAGGCCGCATGGTTTTCAAAAACCATGCGGTTTTTTTATTAGGGCACGCCCCGGTTGGCCAGTTGGTCGGCGCGTTCGTTGCCGGGGTGTCCGGCGTGGCCTTTGACCCAGTGCCATTGAATCTGGTGGCCCGCGTGCGTGACCAGCTCGTCCAGCCGCTGCCACAGGTCGATGTTTTTTACCGGCTGTTTGGCGGCGGTGCGCCAGCCTCTGGCTTTCCAGTCCTTGATCCAGTTGGTGATGCCGTTGCGCACATACTGGCTGTCCAGGTACAGGTCGATTTCGCACGGGCGCTTGAGCGCGGCCAGTCCTTCGATTACGGCCGTCAGCTCCATGCGGTTGTTGGTGGTCAGCGGCGCGCCGCCGTACAGTTCTTTTTCGCGCGCGCCAGCGCGCAGCAGCACGCCCCAGCCGCCTGGCCCAGGGTTGCCTTTGCAGGCGCCGTCGGTGTACAGCTCGACGCGGCTCAAGTTTGTTCTCCGGTCTTGGCCGCGGGCGACGGCGCGCTGCGGTTGGCCACGGGCGCTGGCGCACCGGCCACGGCGGGCGCTTTTTTCCAGGCCGCGCCTACCAGTTTGGCGCCGTGTGTGCGCTTGACCGCCACCACGCAGTAGGCGGCGCCAAGGATCGGCCACCAGCGCGCGCCGGCGCGCTCCATCCAGCCAAAGCGCGCCAGCGCGCGCTCGCCGCGCACGGCGGGGCGGTAGCAGCCAAAGGAGATTGATTCCAGCTCAAATTCCAGCAAGTGCAGCCAGTCGCGCAACCGCCGGTGGCCGATGAATTCGCCGCTGTCGGGCAAAAACAGCGGCCCGCCGCCAAGACGGCGCCACCAGCGCGCGCGCCATTGGCGCAACCCCCACAGGCTGGCGGGGTTGAGTCCGGCGATCGCTACCCGGCCCTCGTGCACCAGCACGCGCTGCACTTCGCGCAAGGTGGCATGCGGGTCGCTGCTTAGTTCCAGCGTGTGCGGCAGCACCACCAAATCCAGACTGCATTCGGCAAACGGCAATGCCGCGCTATCGGTTATTAGCGCCACGCGCGGACTGGCGCCGGGCGTTGGCTGCGCAGCCAGCGCCAGCCAGCGGTGCGGCATGCGGTTGGCGGCCAGCGCGTCGATGCCAGGCAGGCCGATTTGCAGCGCGTGGTAGCCAAATACGTCGGCCAGCGCGGCGTCAAGGCGCGCGCGCTCCCAGTCCAGGACGTAGCGGCCCGGCGGGGTTTGGAACCAATCGTCAAGACCGTTCATAAACAACCGGCTGCCTTGATGCGCTGCTGGCCCCCATCCCGGCCTTCCCCCGCACGCGGGGGAAGGGGCAAAAGCATGTATGGTGACAAATCGTCAATTTTTATAATCCGCGCCTCATGGAACTAATTTCACTGCCCGCCTTCGAGGACAACTATCTTTGGCTGCTGCACGACGGCCAGCAGGCTTTGGTGGTCGATCCGGGCGCTGCCGCGCCGGTGACCGATGCGCTGCACCGGCTTGGCCTGAAGCTGACGGACATTCTAGTCACGCACCACCACGCCGATCACACGGGCGGCGTGGCCGCGCTGCGTGATGCGACGGGCGCGCGGGTTTACGGGCCAGCGCGTGAGCGCGTTCCGGCGCCTTTTCAGCCGCTTGCTGGCGGCGATCAGGTGCGCGCCATCGGCATCACCTTTGACGTGATTGATGTGCCCGGCCACACCGCCGGGCATATTGCCTATTTCGCGCCAGGCGTGGACGGCGCGCCGCTGCTGTTTTGCGGCGATACGCTGTTTTCAGGCGGCTGCGGGCGGCTGTTTGAGGGCACTCCGGAGCAGATGCTGGCCTCGCTGGATGCGCTGGCCGCGCTGCCAGATGCCACGCGCGTGTGCTGCGCGCACGAGTACACGCTGAGCAACCTGCGCTTTGCGCGCGCGGTCGATCCGGACAATGCCGCGCTTGCGGCTTACGAGCAGCAATGCAAGGATTTGCGCGCGCGCAAGCAGCCCACGCTGCCTGCCAGCATGGGGCTGGAGCGCGCCATCAACCCGTTTTTGCGCAGCCGCGAAGCGGCCATCGCCAATGCCGTGCGCGCGCACGCTGATTGCGCGGCAGGCGATGTGGCGGTGTTTGCCGCGCTGCGTCAATGGAAAAACGAATTCAGATGAAACGTCTTGTCTTGCTGGCGATGGCCGCCAGCGTGGTGGTGTCCGGCTGCGCCGTGTTTGGCGGCGTTCAGGGGTCTGAAAGCGGCGGCGGCACTGCCACTGAAAGCAGTGCGCAGCCCCGCCAGCCCGGCGGCGCTGGCGCTGATGACGCCGCGCCCGGCCCCGCCACGCAAACACACACGCAACCGCCATCTGGCGACGGCCTGATGCCGCCGGTGCAGGTGACCGAGCTGCAATCGCCTGGCGTCGCGCCGCTGGACGCGCCCGCCGACATCTGGGAGCGCGTGCGCCGCGGCTTTTCGATGCCAGACATCGACAACGAGCTGGTGCACAAGTACGAGGACTGGTACGCCAGCCGGCCCGACTACATCGACCGCATGACCGGGCGCTCGCGCATGTATATCTTTCATGTGGTTGAAGAGCTTGAGCTGCGCGCCATGCCGACCGAGTTGGCGCTGCTGCCGTATATTGAATCGGCGTTCAACCCGCAGGCCGTATCCAGCGCCAAGGCGGCTGGCATATGGCAGTTCATGCCCGGCACCGGGCGCGACTTTCAGCTGACGCAAAACATCCTGCGCGACGATCGCCGCAGCGTGCTTGACTCCACCCGCGCGGCGCTGGACTACCTGCAAAAGCTGCACGACATGTTTGGCGACTGGCATCTGGCGCTGGCCGCTTACAACTGGGGACCGGGCAACGTCAAGCGCGCCATCGACCGCAACCGGGCGGCGGGCCTGGGCAACGGCTATCTGGACATCGACATGCCGGCCGAAACGCGCAACTACGTGCCCAAGCTGCAAGCGGTCAAGAACATCATTGCCGATCCGCAGGCGTTTGCAACGGCGCTGCCGCTGATTGAAAACCATCCGTTCTTCGACACCGTGGAGATCACGCACGACATCGACGTGGAAGTGGCCGCGCGGCTGGCCGGGGTGCGGCTGGAGGACTTCAGGGCGCTCAACCCGTCGCAGCGCAAGCCGGTGATCTTTGCCGCCGGCACGCCGCAGGTGCTGCTGCCGTGGGACAACGCCGACACCTTCAAGCGCAATCTGGCCAAGGCTGCGCCCGGCTCGCTGGCGTCGTGGACGGCCTGGGTCGCGCCCGCCGCCATGCCGCCGCGCGAAGTCGCGCGCCGCTTTGGCATGGACGAAGCCAAGCTGCGCGAGATCAACGACATCCCGCACGCCGCGCTGACGATCAAGCCCGGCTCCACCGTGCTGGTGCGCCGCGGCGATGGCGCCGCCGCCGCCGTGGATGGCAGCGTGGTCAACAACGCGCGCATCAACTACACGCTGCAGGTCGTGCTGCGGCGCACCACGGTGCATGCGCGCAAGGGCGACTCGGTAGCCACCATAGCCGCCCGCTACGACCTGCCCGCCGCTACCGTGGCCGGATGGAACAAAACCCAGCCGCGCGCCGCCTTCAAGCCCGGCCAGGCAGTGGTGCTGTACCTGCCGGTGCGCGCCGCGGCCAGCGGCAAACATGGCACGGCGCATGCGCGCAAAGACCACCACCGCGCCAGCCGCCATGCGGCATCTGGCAAGACCGGCAAGGTCAGGGCCAGCCAGCACGCGGCGCCAGCCAAACCGCATGCGGCAAAACCCAAGGCCAAGAAATCCGCCAGGCGGCGCGCCAGGCGTAAATAATTCCCTCTCCCGCTTGCGGGATAGGATTAGGGAGAGGGCAAGCGCGCAAGATTTTTCATGGCGCTGACACCGGCCTTTGGCCGGCCCTCTCCCCTGCCCCTCTCCCGCAAGCGGGAGAGGGGCAAGAAATTACAAAGCCAACCCAGCCCTCGCAAGTGAGCATCCAGCACATCCCCGCCGAACAAGCGCTGGCCGAGCTGCATCGCTTTGACGCCGTGATCGACGCGCGCAGCGAGGGCGAATATGCGCAAGACCACCTGCCCGGCGCCGTCAACTGGCCCAGCCTGCATGACGATGAGCGCGCGCGCGTGGGTCTGCTGTACAAGCAAGTCAGCCCGTTTGACGCGCGCAAGCTGGGCGCGGCGCTGGTGGCGCGCAACATTGCCGCCCATATCGAGCGCGAATGCACCGGCAAACCCAAACACTGGCAGCCGCTGCTTTATTGCTGGCGCGGCGGGCAGCGCAGCGGCGCGCTGGCGCTGGTGCTGGGGCAAATCGGCTTTCGGGTAACAGTGCTGGGCGGCGGCTACAAGGCGTTTCGCAACGCCATGCTGGCCGACTTGCCCGCGCAAGCCGCGCGCCTGCACTACCGCGTGGTGTGCGGCCCCACCGGATCGGGCAAAACCCGCCTGCTGCACGCGCTGGCGGCGCAAGGCGCGCAAGTGCTGGACCTGGAAGGGCTGGCCAGCCACCGCGCATCGGTGCTGGGCGTAATTCCGGGTCAGCCGCAGCCGGCGCAAAAACACTTTGACATGCTGGTGTGGCAAACGCTGCGCGGCTTTGACGCCGCGCGCCCGGTGTATGTCGAGGCCGAAAGCAAAAAAGTCGGCAACCTCACCCTGCCCGACGCCCTGATCAGCGCCATGCGCGCCAGCTCCTGCCTGCGCGTGGACCTGCCTGATGACGAGCGGGTGGCGCTGCTGCTGGAAGACTACCCGTTTTTCGTCAGCGACCCGGACTTTTTCTGCCAGCGCCTGGACGCACTGACAGCCCTGCGCGGGCGCGCGCTGATCAGCCAGTGGCAATCCATGGTGCGCGCCGGCCAAACCCCAGCCGTGGTGCGCGCGCTGCTGGCCCAGCACTACGACCCCGGCTACGCCAGCTCAACGCAGCGCAATTTCACCCAGTTCAGCCAAGCCACCCCGGTGCCGCTGGTTGACCGCTCACCAGCCGCGCTGGCGCGCGCTGGCGCGGAGATTTTGCGCATGGGGTAATCTTGCCGCCGCAGGGCGATCGCAGCTCTTCCTTGCGTGGCAACAAGCTGGGCAGGGGTGAAAAATTTTTCGCCCCTGCGGCGATGCCGCTCAATTAGACGCACAGCCCCACGATTCGTCATTCCCGCGCAGTTCCCGCCTGCGCTGGAATGACGAAAAGAAGATAGCTGCCCGCGCTTGCCATACAACGATTTCACGCATAAAACAGCGTGCAATCCTTGCACATCAAGCGCGGCCAGCTATCAAATAAATAGTTCCGGCAGATTGGCCATCACGCCAGCGCCAGCACAATGCCCACGAATACGGCGCAGCTGATCCAATGGCTGTTGATGAAGGCCCGGTGGCAGCCTTCGCGGGTGCGTTTGCGGATCAGGGTGTAGTGCCATGCGGCTTGTGCGGCGGCGGCAGCAAAACCCAGGCCCAGCCACAGCAGCGCGCGCCCGGGCAGCCCGGCGGCGATAAAGTGCCACGCGATCACGGCCAGCCAGACGGTCAGGAAGATGGCGTAAAAGCCCATCACCGCTGGCACGTCCCAGCGCCCCAGCGTGATGGCCGAGGTTTGGATGCCGATCTTCAGGTCGTCGTCGCGGTCCACCATTGCATACGTGGTGTCGTAGCCCAGCGTGTAGACGATGGCGCTTAAAAACAGCAAGATTGCCTCCAGCGGCAGGCGGCCTTGCACTGCGGTGTAGGCCATCAGGATGCCAAAGCCAAACGCCACACCCAGCACTGCCTGCGGCATGGCGAACCAGCGTTTGCTAAAGGGGTAGATGATGGCCATCAGCAGCGCCGGTACCGCGCACACCACGGTTTGCCAGTTGACGGTGAGCGCCATGCCCAGCCCCACCAGCGCTAGCGCCGCGCCCACGGCCAGCGCCTCGGGCACGCCCATCTTGCCGGTGGTGATGGGGCGCTGTACGGTGCGTTTGACGTGGCGGTCAAAGTCGCGGTCGGCCACGTCGTTGATGCAGCAGCCGGCCGAGTGCATCAAAAACGGCCCCAGCGCAAAGATCAAAAACAGATGCCAGCCGGGCCAGCCGCCCGCGGCCAGCCACAGCGCGGCCAGCGTGGGCCAGGTCAGCAGCAGCCAGCCCACGGGTGGCTTGACGCGGATCAGGTCGGCATACAGCACCAGTTTTTGGCGCAGCAGTGGCAGGGTTGCGGTTTGCGTCGTCATGGCAGCGCGTCCTTACAGCCCCAGCGCCGACAAGTCCAGCCGGCCCGCGCGCATTGGCGGGCACCAAAAGTACGCGCCCGTGACGGGTCTGGAAAAGCCAAACAGCGCGTCGGCCACGCCGTCGCTTTGCCCCGTCATGCTGCGCAGTTGCGCCTCGAACGCATCGAGCGACTTGCCAAAGGCCAAAAACAGCAGCCCCGCGCGCGTATCGCGCGCCCATGGCATGGAGCGGCGCAGCACGAAGGCGGGCGGGTTGAACACCTCTTGCGCCGTGCGCTTGACGTGCGCCGACACGGGCGCGTCCGGCAGCTCGGCGTTGTCGCTCAGCCGCCGCCCGATGGCGCCGTCGCGCGTGGCGGGAGCCATGCGCTCGAAGGCGTCAAAGTCGTGCACCCACTGCTGCACGGCGGCAAAGCTGGCGCCGTCCAGCCCGCCGCCCGCGCCTTGCACCAGCGCGGCGGAGATGGCGGCGGCGCCTTGCGGGTTTTCGGTGCCGTCCTCGTAGCCGGTCAAGTCGCGCCCGGCGCCGTGGCGGAAGGTGCCGGTCACCCGCTCCAGCACAAAGGCCGGGGCCAGCGCCTGTTCAAAGCCGCGCGTGGCCAGCACCAGATCGCCCTGATCGTCGCCGCGCAGCCACACCCACAGCGCCGACGGCGTGGCTGGCACGGCAAAGCCCATGCCATAAACCAAAAGCTCCGGAAAGTCGCGCAGCCCCGGTATCTCCTGCCCCAGATCGCGCACCAACGGCAACCCCAGCCCCGCCACCGCCGCGTCGCCATCGGCCAGCTGCGCCAGCGCGGTTAGCGCGGCCTGCGCGCCAGCCAGATTGGTAAGCGTAAAAAACAAATGCCGTCCGGCGGCGGGCACGGGTTGCAAGATGCCTGGCTGTGCGTTGGTGGTCATGGTGAAAACTGGCGTGACAAGACCGCGATCTTGCCACGATGAGCCGCGCCGGAAGATGCGCGAGAGCAAACTACCGTTGCAGAACTTCGCGCATGGCTTGATGTTGGGCCAAGGCACAATGCCGCGTCAGCATCACCAGCCCCCCAAAAACCCCATGACCGCCGCCAAAACCGTTTTCAGTTGGGACGACCCGTTTCAGTTGCGCCAGCAGCTTACCGATGAAGAGCGCCAGGTGCAGGATGCCGCCCGCGCGTATTGTCAGGAAAAGCTGCTGCCGCGCGTGCAGATGGCGTTTCGCAATGAAAGCACCGACCCGGCGATCTTCCGCGAAATGGGCGCGCTGGGCCTGCTGGGCGCCACCATCCCCGAACAATACGGCGGCGCGGGCCTGAATTACGTTTGCTATGGCCTGGTGGCGCGCGAAGTGGAGCGCGTCGATTCCGGCTACCGCAGCATGATGAGCGTGCAAAGCTCGCTGGTGATGCTGCCCATCCACGAATTTGGCACCGAGGCGCAGAAGAAAAAATACCTGCCCAAGCTGGCGCGCGGCGAGTGGATCGGCTGCTTTGGCCTGACCGAGCCCAGCCACGGCTCCGACCCCGGCGGCATGGTCACGCGGGCGCGCAAGGTCGATGGCGGCTATGCGTTGAGCGGCACCAAGATGTGGATCACCAACAGCCCGATTGCCGACGTGTTCGTGGTCTGGGCCAAGGACGACGGCGGGCAGATTCGCGGCTTCATCCTCGAAAAAGGCTGGAAGGGTTTGAGCGCCCCGGCCATCCACGGCAAGGTGGGCCTGCGCGCCAGCATCACCGGCGAAGTCGTGATGGATCAGGTGTTCGTGCCGGAAGAAAACGCCTTCCCCGACGTGCGCGGCCTCAAAGGCCCGTTCACCTGCCTGAACAGCGCGCGCTACGGCATTGCCTGGGGCGCGCTCGGCGCGGCGCAAGACTGCTACCTGCGCGCGCGCCAGTACGTGCTGGATCGCCAGCAGTTCGGCCGCCCGCTGGCGGCCAATCAGCTCATCCAGAAAAAGCTGGCCGACATGCTGACCGAAATCAGCCTGGGCCTGCAAGGCTGCCTGCGCCTGGGCCGCATGAAGGACGAGGGCAGCGCGCCGGTGGAACTGACTTCCATCCTCAAGCGCAACAGTTGCGGCAAGGCGCTGGACATCGCCCGCACCGCGCGCGACATGCTGGGCGGCAACGGCATCAGCGACGAATTCGGCATCGCCCGCCACCTGGTCAACCTGGAAGTGGTCAACACCTACGAAGGCACGCACGACGTGCACGCGCTGATTCTGGGGCGGGCCATCACGGGGATTGCGGCGTTTGGGAATTGAAAATGAAAAAACTCGCCCTCGCTGTGCTGCTCGCGCTTTGCCTTGGCGCACCGGCTTGGGCGCAAAACGCCGCTTCAACCGAAGGCACGTCCACCGCCGCCCAGTTGCGCGATCTGCGCGCCGCCGCTGAACGGGGCGATGCCAGCGCTCAGAACGATCTCGGCGAAAGGTACCTTGATGGCCGGGGCGTGGCCAAAAACGATGCGCAAGCCGTCGCCTGGTTTCGCAAGGCAGCCGTGCAGGGCCATGCCAGCGGTCAGAAAAACCTCGGCTGGATGTACCTGAAAGGTTTCGGCGTCGCGCGGGACTACAAGCAGGCTCTGGCCTGGTCTCGCAAGGCCGCCGCGCAGGGAAATGCCCGCGCCCAAAACAACCTCGGAACACTGTACTTTTATGGCTGGGGCGTGACGCGGGACCAGGAGCAGGCCATGGCCTGGTATCGCAAGGCGGCTGAGTTGGGCGACGACGTTGCACAGTTCAACCTGGGCATCATTTACGATTTTGGTCGCGGTGGGGTGACCCAAGATCAGGCGCAAGCCGTCGCCTGGTACCGCAAGGCCGCCAAACAGGGCAATTTTGAAGCCCAGGCCAACCTCGCCGTGAGCTACCAGAAAGGCGAAGGGGTTGCCAAGGACGATGTTCAGGCCGCGTTCTGGTATCGCAAAGCAGCGGAACATGGAGCGGGAGCCGATTGCCAGCAAAACCAGCTTGGCCAGATGTACCGTGATGGCAGCGGCGTTGCGCAGGACTATGTGCAGGCCGCCACGTGGTTTCGCAAGGCTGCCGAGCAGGGCAATGACGATGCGCAAAACAACCTTGGCAGTCTGTACGAGAATGGCCATGGCGTCGTACAGGACTACGCACAGGCCTTGGCCTGGTATCGCAAGGCCGCCAAACAGGGCAATGAAAGCGCGCAAAACAACATTGGCCGGATGTACCAGTTTGGCCGTGGCGTTGCCGGGGACGATGCGCAGGCCGTCGCCTGGTATCGAAAGGCTGCCGAACATGGCTATGCCGCCGCCCAAAGCAACCTCGGCTATATGTACCAAGAAGGCCGTGGCGTACCCAGGAACGATGCACAAGCCGCCGCCTGGTACCGCAAGGCGGCTGAACAAGGGTTTGACAAAGCCCAATACAACCTTGGCTGGATGTACAGCCAGGGCCGAGGCGTAACCAAGGACGACGCGCAGGCCGCCATTTGGTACCGCAAGGCGGCTGAACAGGGCTATGCCGACGCCCAAGTTATTCTTGGCAACAGGTACCGGGAAGGCCGTGGCGTGACCAAGGACGATGCACAGGCCGTCGCCTGGTATCGCAAGGCGGCTGAACAAGGCGATGCCACCGCTCAATACAACCTCGGCTGGATGTATGACAAAGGCCGGGGCGTGCCCAGGGACGACAAGCAAGCCGCCATCTGGTACCGCAAAGCGGCCGAGCAGGGCGATGCCGACGCTCAATACAACATCGGCGACATGTACACCGGCGGCCGGGGCGTGACCAGGGATGATGCGCAAGCCGTCGCCTGGTTTCGCAAGGCCGCAGCGCAAAACCACGCCTACGCCCAATTCAGCCTTGGCTGGATGTACAGCGAAGGCCGGGGCGTGACCAGGGACAAGGAGCAAGCCGCCGCCTTGTATCGCAAGGCGGCTGCGCATGACGATGCCGGCACGCAATACAACGTCGGCTTCATGCACGCGCAAATCGCGCACCACGCGCAAGCCGCCGCCCTGTACCGCAAGGCGGCTGAACAAGGCCATGCCCGCGCCCAATACAACCTTGGCTACATGTACGGCAAAGGCCAGGGCGTGACCAAAGACGACGCACAGTCCGCCGCCTGGTACCGCAAGGCCGCCGAGCAGGGCAATACCGACGCCCAATTTGCCCTCGGCTACATGTACCGTGACGGCCGTGGCGTGGCCAGGGACTGCGCGCAAGCGCTGGAGTGGTTTCGCAAGTCAGGCGCCAGGGACATTCCGGCCTGCCGCTGAATATCAGCCGCGGCGCGGTTTCGCGTACAGTACCGAGCCGTCATGAATAAAGCGCTTTTCATCATCTCTGGTTTGCTGGCGCGACGCAGCGCTGGCTTGGGCGCATGAGCCGCGCGCTCAAGCTTGCCATGACGCTGCTGGCGCTGGCCTTGGCGGCGCTGGCGAGCTGGCGCGGTTATGGGGCGTGGGCGGCGCGCGAGCAGGCGCCGCCGGCCAAAGAGCCGGTAATTGAGCTGGCGGCCAGCGATTTGGCCAGCGCGCAAGTGCGCGAGTTGAGTGCCGGGCTGCCGGTCACGGGCACGCTCAAGGCGGTCAATTCAGCCCTGGTCAAGGCGCGCGTGCCGGGCGAGTTGCGCGATTTGACGGTGCGCGAGGGCGACACCGTGCGCGCCGGTCAGTTGCTGGCCCGCGTGGAGCCGTCTGAATACGCCGGCCGCCTGCGCCAGGCCCAGCAGCAAGCCGATGCCGCCCGCGCGCAGGTGGACATTGCCCAGCGCCAGTACGACAACAACGCCGCGCTGGTGGAGCAGGGTTTCATCTCCAAAACCGCGCTGGACAACTCGCTTGCCAGCCTGAACAGCGCGCAAGCCAACTACCGCGCCGCGCAGGCCGGCGCCGAGGTGGTGCGCAAGTCGCTGGCCGATACCGAATTGCGCGCACCCATTGGCGGCCAGGTGTCGCAGCGGCTGGCGCAACCTGGCGAGCGCGTGGCGACCGAGGCGCGCATCGTCGAGATCGTGGACCTGAGCCAGCTTGAGCTGGAAGCGGCGGTCAGCCCCGCCGACTCGGTGGCCGTGCGCGTGGGCCAGCGCGCCTTGCTGACCATCGAAGGCGTGGCCGATCCAGTCCCGGCCACGGTGGCGCGCATCAACCCCAGCACGCAAGCTGGCAGCCGTGGTGTGCTGGTGTATTTAAGCGTGGCGCCCCAGCCCGGCCTGCGCCAGGGCTTGTTTGCGCAAGGGCGGCTGGCAACCGCGGCGCAGCGCGCGCTGGCGGTGCCGCTGTCGGCCGTGCGCACCGACAAGCCAGCGCCTTACGTGCAGGTGGTCGAAGGCGATCGCATCGCGCACCACCAGGTGCAAACCGGTATGCGCGGCGACGCGGACGGCAGCGCCGATAGCGAGCCGTGGATAGCCGTGCAAGGCGTGGCCGGCGGCGCGCGCGTGCTGCGCGGCAGCGCCGGCGCGCTGCGCGAAGGCACGCTGGCGCGCGTGGTTGCGCCGGATGCGGCGGCGGCTGGCGATTGACTGCCATGACTATCTATTCAATAGCTGCCAGCGCTCGATCAGCAAGGATTTCAGTATGAAAACATCATCAAATCCTTGCACAGCAAGCGCTGGCAGCTATCAAACAGATAGTTGCGGCTGTTTTTGCGCAAGGCAATCGCATTTAATTCCATCGTCATTCCCGCGAAAGCGGGAATCCAGTGGGCAGCGGGTTAAGTGGATGCGCCGTTTGGATTCCCGCCTTCGCGGGAATGACGAAGTTGGAGCGTGTCGCGGCTGCGGCAGGGACGAAAAATTTTTCGCCCCTGCACTCGCGCTCCATTGCCGCTTGCTGGACGCGATTGCCATGCGTTTGCACGCCTGAGCGCCGCTGACCCGCCATGTGGTTCACCAAGGTCAGTCTCAACAATCCGGTGTTTGCCACCATGGTGATGCTGGCGCTGGTGGTGCTGGGGCTGTTTTCGTTGCAGCGCTTGCAGGTGGCGCAGTTTCCCAATGTCGATTTGCCGGTGGTGGTGGTGACCACCGAGTACCCGGGCGCGTCGCCCGCCATCGTGGAGAGCGAGGTCACCAAAAAGGTCGAGGAAGCGGTCAACTCGATTGCCGGCATCAACTCGCTGACTTCGCGCAGCTACGAGGGGCTGTCGCTGGTAATTGTCGAGTTTCAGTTGTTCGTCGATGGGCGCAAGGCCGCCGATGACGTGCGCGAAAAAATCGGCCAGGTGCGCCCGCTGCTGCGCGATGAGGTCAAGGAGCCGCGCGTGCTGCGCTTTGACCCCGCCGCCAGCCCGATCTGGTATCTGGCGGTGCTGCCAGACGCGCAGGCCGGCCGGACCCCGCCATCTGAAGTGGAGCGCACCAGCTGGGCCGATCAGGTGCTGAAAAAGCGGCTTGAAAACGTGCGCGGTGTCGGCGCCGTGAATCTGGTGGGCGGCGCCAGGCGCGAACTGCACATCTACCTGCAACCGCTGGCGATGGAGGCGCTGGGCGTCACGCCCGATCAGGTAATTGCCGCCGTCAATGGCGAAAATCAGGATTTGCCGCTGGGCGCGCTGCGCACCCGCGCGCGCGAGCTGACCGTGCAACTGCAAGGCCGCATGGAGCGGCCCGAGGACTTCAACCGCATCATCGTCACCCGGCGCGGCGGCACACCAATCTATTTGAACCAGCTCGCCACCGTGCACGACGGCGCGCAGGAGCTGGAAACCGTCGCCCTGTACAACGCCGAGCGCACGCTGCTGCTGACGGTGCAAAAAGCGCAGGATGAAAACACCATCGAGGTAGTCGATGGCCTGAACCGCGCCGTGCAGGACGTGCGCGCCGAGCTGCCGCCGGGCATGCGCCTGGAGCCGGTGACCGACCTGGCGCGCCCGATCCGCGTGGCCGTCACCAACGTGCGCCAGACCATGATCGAAGGCGCGGCGCTGACGGTGCTGATCGTGTTCCTGTTCCTCAACTCGTGGCGCTCCACCGTCATCACCGGGCTGACGCTGCCGATCTCCATCATCGGCACGTTCTTTTTCATGCAGCTGTTTGGCTTCACCATCAACATGATCACGCTGATGGCGCTGTCGCTGTGCGTGGGCCTGCTGATCGACGACGCCATCGTGGTGCGCGAAAACATCGTGCGCCACGGCCAAATGGGCAAGGCGCCCTACCCCGCCGCCATGGACGGCACGCAAGAAATCGGCCTGGCGGTACTGGCCACCACGCTGTCCATCGTGGCGGTGTTTTTGCCCATCGGCTTCATGCAGGGCATCATCGGCAAGTTCTTTCACGAATTCGGGCTGACCATCGTCGCGGCGGTGCTGATATCGATGTTTGTCAGCTTCACGCTCGACCCCATGCTGTCATCGGTCTGGCACGACCCCAGCGTGCTGGCGCACGGGCGCAAACCGCAAGCGCCCGCCAGCCTGTATGACCGCACGCTGGGCCGCGTCACCGGCTGGTTTGACCACGCCACCGACCAGCTGGCGGGCGTCTACCAGCGCGTTTTGCGCTGGGCGCTGGCGCACCGCCCGGCCACGCTGCTGATCGCCGCTGCCATCTTTGCCGCCAGCTTGCTGCTGCTGCCGCTGCTGGGCACCGAATTCGTGCCATCGGCCGACTTTTCCGAAACCAACGTCGCCTTCTACACCCCGCAAGGCTCGTCGCTGGAAGCCACCGAGGCCAAGGCGCGCCAGGTCAGCGGCATCATCCGCTCCTACCCCGAAGTACGCTACACCGTCACCACCATCAACACCGGCAACACCGGCAAAACCAACGCCAGCCTGTACGTGCGGCTGGTGGACCGCAACCAGCGCCAGCGCAGCGCCAACGAACTGGCGGCCCAGCTGCGCCAGCGGCTGCGCGCCGTGCCCGGCATCACCGTCACGCAAGCTGGCCTGCTGGAGCCGGTAAGCGGGCAAAAGCAAATCGAATTTTCATTGCAAGGCCCGGACCAGGCCGAGCTGGCCCGGCTGGCCGCCCCGCTGATGGAGCAGCTGCGCGCCATCCCCGGCCTGGCCGATCTGGACTCCAGCAGCAAGCCCGACAAACCCACGCTGGACATCGCCATCAAGCGCGACGCCGCCTCCGACCTTGGCCTGCCCAGCGCGCAAATCGCCGCCGCCCTGCGCGCGCTGATAGCGGGCGTGACCACCGGCAACTGGCGCGCGCCCGACGGCCAAACCTACGACGTCATCGTGCGCCTGGCACCCCAGGCGCGCACCGCCCCGGGCGACTTGCAACACCTGCCGCTGGCCGCCGGGCTTAACGCCGACGGCACGCCGCGCATCGTGCGCCTGAACCAGATCGCCACCTTGAGCGAAGCCACCGGCGCCAACCAAATCAACCGCCGCGCCATGCTGCGCGAAATCCAGTTCACCGCCAACGCCCAGGGCCGCGCCACGGGCGAAATATCGGCCGGCATCCGCGCCGTGCTGGAGCGCACCGCGCTGCCGCCGGGCTACGGCTACACCTTCAGCGGCGCCACCAAAAACATGGAGGAATCATTCAACTACGCGCTGCAAGCGCTGGCGCTGGCGGTCATCTTCATCTACATGATCCTGGCCAGCCAGTTCCGCAGCTTTGTGCAACCGCTGGCGCTGATGACAGCGCTGCCGCTGACGCTGATCGGCGTGGTGCTGACGCTGCTGCTGTTTGGCGCCAGCATCTCGATGATCTCCATCATCGGCATCGTCATGCTGATGGGGCTGGTAACCAAAAACGCCATCTTGCTGATCGACTTTGCCATCCGCGCGCGCGAAGGCCGCGCCGGCGGCGCCGGCCACAGCGAGCCGCTGCCGCGCGAACAAGCGCTGCTGGCCGCCGCCCGCGTGCGCCTGCGCCCAATCCTGATGACCACGCTGGCCATGGTATTTGGCATGTTGCCGCTGGCCTTTGCCGCCAGCGAAGGCGCCGAGCAGCGCGCCCCGCTGGGCCAGGCCGTAATGGGCGGCGTCATCACATCGTCGCTGCTGACGCTGGTGGTGGTGCCCGTCGTCTATTGCTATCTGGACGACCTGGCCGCGTGGATCAAGCGCCGTTTGCACCCTGGCGCGCCAGATAAAATGGAAAGTTAACCACGCCGGAGCACCCACCGATGAACGTAGAACAAGCCCGCTTCAACATGATCGAGCAGCAAATCCGCCCCTGGGACGTGCTCGACGCCCACGTGCTCGACCTGCTGGCCGTGGTGCGGCGCGAGGACTTTGTGCCGCCCGCGCTGCGGCACCTGGCCTTTGCCGACCTTGAACTGCCGCTGCGTGGCGACGACGCCGCCATCGCCGCCGGCCAAGTCATGCTGGCCCCGCGCGTTGAAGCGCGCATGTTGCAAGACCTGGAAGTCGCCAAGCACGAACGGGTGCTGGAAATCGGCACCGGCTCCGGCTTCATGGCCGCGCTGCTGGGCCACCGCGCCCAGCGCGTGCTGACGCTGGAAATCGACCCCGGCCTGGCGCGCGGCGCACAAGCCAGCCTGCAACGCGCCGGCGTGCTCAACGTCGAAGTGCGCTGCGCCGACGGCGCCAGCGCCAACCTGTCTGGCGACGGCCCGTTTGACGCCATCCTCCTGTCCGGCTCCGTCGCCAGCCTGCCAGAGCGCCTGCTGGATTTGCTCAAACCCGGCGGCCGCCTGCTGGCCATCGTCGGCGACGACCCCGTAATGCGCGCCACCATAGTGCGCAAAAGCGCCGCCGGCTGCACCACCACCCAGCCGTGGGACACCGCCATCCCGCCGCTGCTCAACTTCCCGCCCCCGCCGCGCTTTCATTTTTGAAGCGCGCCAGTCAGGCCACACAAGCGCTGCAAGCCAAATGATCCCTGAAATCTACCCGCGCGACCTGCCCGCCTGGCTGCAAAGCGCAAGCGCGCAAGGCGCCACCGCGCTGCTGCTGGACGTGCGCGAACCAGACGAATGGCAGCGCGCCAGCGTCCGCCCGCAAGACGCCGAGCTGCTGCAAATGCCCATGAACAGCATCCCGCCCCGGCTGCACGAGCTGAACCCCAAACGCCCCACCGCCGTGCTATGCCACCACGGCCGCCGCAGCATGCAAGTGGCGCTGTTTTTGCAGCAGCACGGCTTTGCCAGCGTGATCAACGTGGCCGGCGGCATAGATGCCTGGTCACAGCAAGTCGATCCGGCGCTGCCGCGCTATTAGGGCGGCTTTGCGGGCGGCCTTGATTTTGTCGTGAACACTTTTTTTCCTTCGTCATTCCCGCGCAGGCGGGAATCCAAAGGCGTTGGAACAAAAAGTGACGCCCAATGGATTTCCAGCCATTCCCGCAAGAGCTGGAACCGCGCTGGAATGACCAATCCGGGGCCTGCCACCAATCAGGCAAGTCAGTCCCTGCGCCGCCTGGCATCCATCGCCGCCATCCTGGCCTGCCATGCGCTGCCAGCGCAAGCGCAAGCGCTGCTCGATCTGTACCAATCCGCGCGCGGCTACGACGCCGCCTGCCAGGCGGCGCAAGCCCAGCTTCAGGCCAGCCTGGCGCGCGCCGATCAGGCGCGCGCGGCCCTGCTGCCGCAAATCGGCGTACAAGCAGGCGCGCAGCGCACCAGCCTTGACCTGTCAATGACCGGCGTGGGCGCAGGCTCATCGGGCTACAACTCGCTCAACGCCACCCTGGCCGGATCGCAGCCCCTGTACCGCCCGGCCAGCAGCATCGGCTGGGATCAGGGCCGCAAACAGGCCGAGCTGGCGCGGCTGCAACTGATCAGCGCCGAGCAAGACTTGATCGTGCGCCTGTCACAAGCCTACTTTGACGTACTGGCCGCCAGCGACTCGCTGCGCGTGGTGCGCGCGCTCAAAAGCGCGGTGGCCGAACAACTGGCGCTGGCCCGGCGCAACTTCGAAGTCGGCAACGCCACCATCACCGACAGCCGCGAAGCGCAAGCGCGCTTTGACCTTGCCGTGGCGCAAGAAATCGCCGCCGAAAACGACCTGCACGTCAAACAACTGGCGCTGAGCCAGCTAACCGGCCAGCCAGCCAGCCAGCCGCGCGCGCTGGCGCAGCCCATCACCCTGCCCGCCCTGCAGCCCGCCGACGTGCAAGCGTGGGTCAACCTGGCCGCCGATCAGCATCCGGCGGTGCTGCAAAGCCGCATGGCGCTGGAGATCGCCCGGCTGGAAACCGCCAAAGCCAAAACCGGCCACCTGCCCACCGTCGATCTGCAAGCCAGCTACGGCCAGCAGCGCTACCCGCAAGGCAACCCGGCGCTGCTGACCAGCATGCCGCGCGCCAGCTACCGCTACAGCGCAGCCAGCATCGGCGTGGTACTCAACTGGCCGCTATTTGCAGGCTTTGCGGTCGAAGGCCGCGTGCGCGAAACCCTGGCGCTGGAGGACAAGGCGCAAGCCGATCTGGACAACGCCCAGCGCACCGTCACCCAAGCCACCCAAACCGCGTTCTTCGGCGTGCAATCGGGCCTGAGCCAGGTCGCCGCCCTGCAAGCGGCCGAACAATCCAGCCAGACCGCCCTGCAAGCCAACCAAACCGGCTACCAGGTCGGCGTGCGCATCAACATCGACGTGCTAAACGCCCAAAGCCAGCTCTACCAAACCCGCCGCGACCTGGCCAAAGCACGCTATGACGTGCTGACCGGCCTGCTGCGCCTGAAACAAGCCGCCGGCGTGCTGACCGCGGACGACATGGAGCCGATCAACCGGATGCTGGAGCAGTGAAAAAGCCCAACGCGCCGCCAAACAAACCTACGCAAGCTGTAGCGCCCGGACCAGAACGATGCAGTATCCTCAACAAAATGATGTACCCTGCAACATAAGACAATTCGCCCATCACCAACCACTGGCAAAACTGAATCAAACAAAGACACGCCTCATGACAATCAAAACGTTCCTTGGCCGCTTGCGCCTGTCCGTGCCAGCCTGCATACAGGCACTGGCGGCCTTGTTGCTGACATTGACGTTCTTCGCCAGCGCCCACGCCCAGCCCGTCAGCCAAACAGTCAAACTGCCCAATCAGGAATACACCGAAAGCCGCGAAGACATCAAAGTCAAGGTACTGGGCGGCTTTGCCAGAATCAACCGCACCTGGGTTGGCGGCAAGT
>Ga0209628_10000684_pt1 | contig 21031 bp, 16 predicted proteins | sample TergutCu122P4_FD_187285 | JGI IMG/M metagenome (GOLD analysis project Ga0209628, IMG submission 187285) | Cubitermes ugandensis P4 segment gut microbial communities from Kakamega Forest, Kenya - Cu122 P4 (SPAdes) (version 2) | ecosystem: Host-associated > Arthropoda: Insects > Digestive system...
AAATGGAGGAGACGGTGGGACCGGTGTCTACATTTGGGAGGGAACTACTTCGAGGGTGACGGCGGCCGATAGGCCTTATAGTAAGTTTTATGATTTTTACAGCGTAAGTCTGGAAACTTTTGGATCAACCCATGTATATTGCAATGTAATGGCTGTAGCATAGCAAGCATGTAATCTGACTCCCAAAAGCCATGGCATTCCAAGACTCCACATAGCATGCACATTCCACTCTAACAGGTTTCTCATGGGTTTCCACAGTTCCTCCAGGCAAATAATGGAATAGTACCTTAATTAGGTCAACACACTTCCAAATCCTTTCCAATTCATCAGTCTACTATCAACACCACACAGTTCAGGGAATTGAAGCAAGAAAAATGTAATTGTGAAAATAAAGTGCATATCCACATCAAACAATCTCTATCTGTAGCTCTAGGAATTTAATTTTTGTAATTACCACAGTACATATTCTTCCACAGAAGCCTCAGCCTGAAACCTCTAAACGCCACATGCACACACGCAAAAGCTGAGCTGGATCGAGTGCACAATGATGGGAGCAAGATGGCCACCAGCAAAATAGTCATCTGTGACAGCGTTATTTCCGTGAGTGTCAGAGGAGGCAGTGTGACATCACGGAAATGACAATGTAGCAGACAACTGTTTCGCACTGCAACTCAAAGGCGTAACTGGCATGAAAGGAACAGCAGTATGGACATGATGAGTAACGGCAGGCTATATAAAAAAAAACAGCTCCAAACTCTAACCTAAAGATGATCACTATTGTGGGGGAATTGTAGTGTGGACATGAGGAGTAATGTCAGGCCAATAAAAAAAAAACCCCCCGAGTAATGTCAGGCTAATTTAAAAAACCTAGATGATCAGTATTGTGCGTGGCTGTACCTGATGGAGGAGGCGTGGGGGTATTGCGGAGATGATGCCAGGATCGCGTGGGCAGGGGAGTGTGGGACATTGCACTGCGACCAATCTGCGTTCGCGACGAGATGAAGAAATTGTACAAAAGATGGTACACCTAGTGCCTTGTCACTTGCCCTGAACATGTAGTGCACCAGGTGGTAGTGGTAGTCTTCCCCCTGTTGTACTGCCCAACGAAGACTTTGATGCTACGCCACATGGTGTTGGTGTGCGCCCCGTGTCAGGATCGACGAAGTAGATGCTGTGGTTGACAGTGTGGTGCGTGTAACCCTGAGAATGGAGATTGTGGTACACAGGCCAGCAATCACTGATGACTGTAGTGCTGGGTTTGATCCAGTCACGTATGATGGCCATCAGTGTGTCGGCTGTTCTGTCCCGTACGGGAACAAGAAATGTCCTACCAGACTCTCTTTCAACACCACCAAACACCCACTGACCCTTAACAGGGTGTCCCCTATGATACTTCCGCCGACTGAACTTGCTCCCGTCAATTTCGACGGTCTTGTTAGGACCACTGATCTTAACAGAGCAGCTCTCCATAAAAACCAGCATAGTTTCACTGCAGCGACTGTATGTTTACTCAAGCAATGTTCCTTTTGGATCTGGAGAGCAGGCTTGCGGCACATGATGCTGTACATGATAAGCAGAATTTTGAGGTAAGTAAGATTACTCTGATGGAGCCATGAGCCGTGCTTGATAGACCTTGAATCAGAGCACCTGGTCCCACCACTCCTCCTTTGACATCACCACTGATATCTGCCAGAAACACCATTATCTACAGACGTCATTTCTCCACCACAGGTGTTACACAGCTCCTTACGACGCAAACCCATGTCCTTAAGAAGCTGCAAAGCCATTGCCTTGTCACAGAATAGGAACGTGAGAAATATCCTGTTCGGTCTGTCATCTTCCTCCAGCATCCGATGTCCATATGACAACCTTGGGGTGAACCATGTCCTCCCCAACCGTTCTTCGTACTCCGTTACGACTTTGAGGATATCTGCCACAATTGTGATATACCACTATCTTCCAGTTCTCGCACAAGGTATGTCTGTTACGACGGTTACACGATGCGTGATGCACAATGGGTAAAAACACAGAGACGAAGGTGAACAGAAAAAGTTGAAAACCTGAAGAATTGGAAAATGGAAGTGCATGTTATGCAGCCACGACTACAGCAACACCCACATGTCAGTGAGCTACATATTGGTCCCACTACTGTGCACCGTACCCAGCTGAGCCATCACAATACAAAAGAAAAATTTCAAGTAGAATATTACGTTCACACCGATCCCTGTTCACATTTGCTTTTATTGATAAAACGTAAACCTAAATATTTATATTTTTCAGGTGGTTGCTATGCTATTACAAAAACTACAATTTATACTGAAGACCCAATACATATCCGTGTCATAAGGAGACACAGAACAGTTAAAAAAAACAAGATAAATTACCACCCAGTACTTGGCTTACATGAAAGAAAACTATAAATAAAAATACAAACTCTGTGCCAAGCAGCATATACAATTTGGAATGAGAAAGAATATATTACTTCTCAATTTTAATAGAGGATAACTAAGTGTTATATTATTATGTATCAATTTTAAATTCAATTTTATTTCACATCTCCACAAAGCTCTTGTTATATCACAGGCAATATGACTCAAGGTTGTAACAGATATTTAACACTGGTGTAAATGGGATCCCATATGACATGAAATTAATATGCACTACAAGTAACTTGTTGCCTATAAGTTAAAGAATAAAATAGTTGTGTTTGACTGGAAACAAATATATTTATTATTGTTTTTCAATTTAAACAGTGACACTGTCTGGTCAGACACCAGAAGTAAAAAGACGAAATTATTAGCACATCAGAATTGACAGAAATCTATCACTACATTTCAGATGTCCCTATCAATCAATATCATCATTTGTGCTAAATTCACATAATTCTGCAATAACATTTATGTAATTCCACAAGTATTTAACCTCACACATTACTGGACAAGAAAACAAATTACCTTCTGATGGATGTTCAAAACCACAATCAACAATTGCCCTCAAGATTTCTGGCTTAAGAAGAAAATCCCGGAAACCAGAACTGTGAATGGAGACGTAAGTGCCCTTCACTTCTTTCTTTACAGAATCACCACCCGAGCCATCAACTGCAGTTTGCTCAGGCTGCTCCTCATCCTCATAGTCAAGAAGATCATCATTATCGGCCATTTCGCCTTCTACAGAAAACAAAAAGTTCTTGTACTAGTGTAACGTTCAACATAATATACACAATTAAATGACTTCGGTATTCCTTCTCCCACCACAACAATGAAAATTTACAAATCACGCAGTATGGAACTCTTAAGGTTTACCATCAACTCACATTTCTAGTCCTTCCGGTAAGGAGTCCTCTTTTTATCAAGGACCACGCACTAGACAATACACCACCCCATTACAGCACAAGCAGCAAGAAACAAAAGTTGGTCACGATCCAGGTGCCTACTCTTCGATGCAGAAATATTTAACAAATTCATTTCGATTTCAAGTTAGTGGCACCTCCTAGCAATAATTTAAATTTAATTGATCTGTCGCACCCTTTACTACATAAGCCTGTGGTATCGCTGATAGACAAACTACTGTTCCCCCACGGCCACATTTTAAGGTGATAAACTATCTTTAGGACGTTCCTGCATCTGCATTACAGTATTTCGGCACCCAAAAACTGACGCCACACAGTAGAGCAAAACTACATCGCTGCCATGTTCTCTTGCTTGGTATATACGTAACGTCTTACAGACTTCTTACTACTAAAATAAGAATAACATATATAAATCACCCACAACGGCAATTAAATTGTGTTGTTTGACATCTACATTTCATCCTATTTCAGCCGATTGCAACAGTAAGAGTGGATAAAATTACTCACCACCGAAAATGTCTTTACTGCCAACGCACTGACGCTACTACGCGGACGAAGGAAATGACGCTAACGATTTTGTAATCGGTGGATTTTGCGTCACTCGCCACTACAGATTTTCTCTGGCCACTACGGATGATTATTGGGATATTGTACTCATGGATCTCTCATGATCACGTTTCAAAATCGTGTAAATTCTGTGGATCATTTAGTACCATGGTTTACTCTATATCCTTCTTCATAAACTTGGTTGTAGATGACAGTGGTTTTTAATACAGATCGTTTGCAACGAAGAATTAATAAAACATAAAATGACAGGGCACTGTGTGTTAGTCTTAATCTTTTGGTTCTATTAAAGATAAATGCACTATTCTGATAACAATCTATTATACAATGATTGCCGTCTTCTTTGAATCAAAGAACCCGTATATCAGTACTGCCTGTGTCATTGCCGAGAGACGAAGCGTCATATTTGTGTACGTGTGCTGTATAGCTGCTGCGATCGCAAGTCGGCACAAGCTGTTGTAGCATGGTGAGAGTAGTGATGTTCGAGATTACGGATCATTTAGTTCCTGATATCACGCAGTAACGATGCACAGAGGTGTATTTTATCACTTCTTTGACCAAAGATAATGCTTATCGGGCTTGTAAACGAAGAAATATTACTACCACGGGTAACATACTATTGTGCACAGTGGTCTGGACCTTTCATCCACGGACCCCAACTCGTTCCTTGACACTTGCGACCACGGATAAGAGCTGTGCTGCAGATAGCACCTTTAGTTCACAATGTAAGATGGGGGAGGACAATATTACAGATCATACTAATCAGGTGGCAGAAAACGGTCAAGCAAACCAAACCCCTGATGACACTGAAGAAGACGACAACGATGATATGGACGATTGTGGTAAAGTGTTTTTAATTGATCAACATACAGAAATAACTTTCGTTCATGTGAATGGCGCGGCTTACACAATTATGTTTTGCCAAGATCATGTGATTTAATATCGGGGGGAATATAAGGACTACACAAGTACATGTGATTAGAGGCATGCAGCCTTGGTAGTACTTTACACACTGTTTACGTTCATTTTACAGATTTTGTTTCACTAGATCTTCAACTGAATGAACTAAACTCGGCCCTAGATGCTTTGGAGCAAAAGAATGACGAGATTCATGCAAGGCTGCTAGAGCTGCTGGAATCGAACCGTGAAACAAGACAGCTGTTTCAGAAGAACCTTACCGATGAACAAAAGTTGGATCCACAAGTCTAGATTAATGTAATAGTAAAACAACATGGCATCTAATTAAATACTGGGCTGAGGAATGTTTAGCACCATTTAGATTTTGAAAGAAGTATTTCAGTATTTTTAGTACTAATTTACGTTTTCCAGACATAGAACACATGGATTTTCAAATCAGCACACTTTATTATAGCTATGGTTACTCTTATTTTTTAGTCTTCAGAAAGATGCTAATGGCAAATTAGATGATTGCAAGATGAGTATCCCATTTTTCTGATGTTTGCGTATTTCGTAATTGTTAACAGATATCTGTCACGCTTTGTAAGTGATAACAGTTTGTACATAAAAGTAAACTTCTAAATTTGATTTTCACAGTTGTGCCATGCATCTTGATGTCATCAGTTTTTTATTTACCAACTGATGCACAATAGAGTTGCTTTAAAAGAGTATGAAAGTTTACATTAAAACAGCTCCTACATGTTTCGGTTTAATCACCATCATCAGGGAGCGTATTATCTGAGCTTTGCTAAAGTTATAGTTATTAAAATAATGTTAAAATACATCGTCTTGGTTGGATCGGTGGTGTGACTGCATATTTTATTAGGTCCGTATTGGAGTGTGTGTGTGGTGCACTGTTCAGAATGATGCTGAACAGTGCACCACCACCACACACACACGCCAATATGGGCCTAATAAAATATGCAGCCACACCACCGATCCAACCAAGACAATGTATTTTAACTGATTATTTTAATAACTATAACTTCAGCAAAGCTCAGATAATACGCTCCCTGATGATGGTGATTAAACCGAAACGTAGGGGCTGTTTTAATGTAAATTTTAATACTCTTTTCAAGCAACTCTATTGTGCATCAGTTGGTAAACAAGACTTTGTAAATTTGAGTTGATGGTCAGTAACTTGAAAATTCATCAACATAATGTCCTTTGTTTTCACAGTTGTTTCAAATTGTATATTGTTTGTAAATTTAGTGTAAAGACCAAAGTATTGTCCGGCATTTAATTACACATGATAAACAGTTTAGTTTTATATTGTTACATTCCAATGTACGTATGCATGTATAGAGTGTAAAAATGGACCTGATGTTAACACGTAACAGATAAGTGTACATAAAAAAAAACAGTTGGCAGTAATAAAATATATTCTAATTACCTTAGTATATGGATGAATCCCATCCCACTGTTATTACTGGACATGAAGATTACAAAGTATGCTGCTATATATGTCAGGCTGAGCTGTCAGTAATTAAATGACTGGATTTATACCAATATTGTACTATACATAGGAACACACATTTATTTTCCAGTGCAGTTACTTACTAATACATACAAACATGTAATTTTCTTGTTTGCTGCTGCAGCACATGTTTACTATCCACTTAGCTGCCACTTTGCTTGCTTATCCCCATCCACAACCTATGTTATGAACCTTCATATATTTCAACCATTAGTTTTATTACAAACTTGGCCATAATGTAACAGTGCAGCACTAAGTGGAGTACGTGAAAATAAAATTTTAACTGCCTTTTGTAATTTCTGAACCAAAACATGCCCATGTCTGATGATATGGGTCTGAAAGACTTAAAACTTTTAAGTCAGAGATTTTAGAGTAACTATCAACATTAGTCTTGTGGAAGGTGCCATACAGTCTGATTGAAATTCAGGAATATTTTGGAAGAACTTGCCATCACCATCTTTGGGGTATATTTCAGACAGGCTGCATGGCATTGCATCCCACAAGATACTACTCTTCATGGTCAATGAATTGAGAACCTCAAATTACACGAGATATTAAGGCTTTCATGGTAATTCTGTGTTGATACTAATCACTATTCAGTACTGGCACCATGTGGAAGGCAGTTATGTTGCCATCAATTTGGATAACATGCTACCTCCATCTTCTTAATCCATCAGCATCACAGTTGGCTGTGATTACCATTCGCTGATCTAGATAGTCCATGATGTCCACGGATTCCACAGATACATTCTCTGATGGCAAACTTTAATTTTATGTAATTCTTGCATAAGTAATACATTATTCACTTATGACATTATCCAAGTCAGGATGTCCGGCTGCCCAGAGCAACATTTTCTTCAGTATGGAAGTGTCCACTTCATCAATAAGATGCACATTCGGCTCTTTCAGCTTCAAATGATCAATTATAACCTGACCTCTAGTATGTGTCCCATGAAGTTCTACAGTTGCATGACACGTTCGGCTCCTCATCACAATATCTGGACGAAGCAAGATGGCAGCAAGTATGGCATCACAAGGAATCCAAGATGTGAAACGTGACTTCTCCCACACTTTCTTTTCCACTGTATTTAACAAGTCCATTTGAGCATTTTGGATGGCTCCAAGCACGTTGAACCTCCAAGCCTGGTAAATCATCATTGTAGGTCCCATAAAAATGTAATGAAACAAGCCAAGAAAGAGGAAGGAGGAAGTAAAGTCACCACAATCATCTGGGATTAATGAATTTTAAATTTGGTATTATGGCGCTGAAAGTTGGAATTTAACTGGGATGGATAATGGTATTATTGAATACTTGCAACAATTCACCAGCTGGACCATGCACATGCCACCAAAAGGTAATACATGGCCAATCAACTTCACTAAGACTGCATAATATTAAATATGACATTAGGAGGAGCCAAACAAACCAGGAGGAACTCAAACTAAGTGGGACACACATGCTTCTGGACTATGCTGATATTTATTTACCTGACAAAAACATAAATACTGTCAAGAAAAACACATAAGCTGGATTAGTTAATAGTGAGGAGGTTATTTTAGCAGTAAATACTGAAAAAAACTAAATATGTCTATGCTCATGACTGTGAACATAATGCAAGACAATATAACAACACAGAGATAGGTAACAGTCCTTAAAAAATGTGGCGAAGTTCAAGTATTTTGGAGTGAGAGTAACAAATCAAAACTGCACGAAGAATAAACTGGAAGCACATTAAATCCAAGGTCAGCCTGCTACCATTCAGTCCAGAATTTTTTGTCTTAATATCCTGTACCTAGAGATACAAGATTAACAGAAAACAGTAAAGGTCACCCTAGAACAGGCCATTAAGGCCCAGAGTAAAGGTATAGCCCTATTCTTTCTTTAACCTCAGCGCTAGATGGGGTGGGTGGTCAATAACAAGCCCAGGCCACTTTACCCCCAGGAAAGACCCGGTACCCACTGTATAGGAGGCTGGGTGGGCTCCAGGGGTGGTCTGGATGGGTGCAGAAAATCTTGCCCCCACCGGGATTAAGATTAGCAGATACAGAACTATAATTCTGCCTGCTGCTTCATGTGGGCATGAAACTTGGTCTCTTATATTAAGGAGAGAACCTATGCTGCGGGTATTTGAAAACAGAGTACAGAGGATGATCTTTGGGCCATGGTGACAAGGGGCCCATTTAAAATTGTTAATTGGCTGTCAAAGGACTTCAGATTAATGAGGATAACTGATAACCATTCAGTTTTTATCTAATACAAAGCACTTATTGGCACTGAAGAATCATGAAAAATAATATTCAAAATGACACACACTGACAAATTTTCAAAACAGACTGCCTTGCTAAGATTTCTGTTTCATAAAGTTCTTATGATACTACAAATAAATGAATACATGTTACTTATCCAAAGTGTGTATGGTCATTTATTACAGATTTCATGAAAATACATTACAGTGTAACTCAGAAACCTTCAGTGTAAACAATAGCTATCAGCCTCCACCACAGTTTTTTTTTAAATATCTTTTTCACATTTTCTTTCATCTTTATTAGTACATGATTTCCCTTTAAAATACAAGGTTTAATCAGATAAAAAGTAAGGTAAAGGTCACCCTATAACCTATAATGAAAGCACAAAGGGAAAGTACAGATATAGCTCTACTCATACACAACCATGGTGCTTCAAGGGGATGGATGGTTGCCATGGCCTGGCCTCTTTACCCCTGGAAAACAGACCTGGTATCCCTGGTACAGGAAGCTGGGTTGGCCTCGGGGCCAGTATGGATGGGTACAGAAGATCTGGCGATTGAACCATGGACCATCCAGCTCATAGCAAGTCACTATACTAATATATAGCACATGCAAAAACAAGCAAGTTTTGTCACCAACAGTTACCGTATTTCCCGGCCCATGAGACACGCTTTTTTCCCCAAAAAATGTGACCTAAATTTGACCTGCGTCTTATGCGCCGAGGGTAAGTATTATTTCCAAACTTATAAATACCCGTACATCTATTATACAACATCTTTATTGTGAGATAGGGAAAACAACCATGAAGATGATTTTAGTGGCAGTGACGACGATTTTCTGGGTTTCTGTGATGAATAAATTATATTATTGTTGCTAATTGGTATGTAACAATCCTGTTTTCTTCCAATAAATTACTAAAATTAAAATACATTCATTTTTTTTTTCTATAACTTCCAACGAAAAAATCACGGTGCATTTTATGGGCTGGGAAATACAGTACGTTCTTGGGTTCAAATCCTTTCATAGGAGATCACATATTAGTTTCTCAAACAGTTACAATTTTTACATTTACACAGCCCCTTTCTCTACAAATTACTTTGGAAATGAAGTTGTGTGTGCAGATTCAAGTCTTCTGGATTGTGACACTGTGCATGTAGTTCCTGATGTTTCGCCACCCACATCATCAACATCTGTACAATACATTCTATCTACCCCAGGCAGCCACACCCGATGCAGTACTGCACACACGCACATACACACTACCACTGACCATTTACAAACAAATGACAACACACACATTTCACAGCAAGCTGGGATATTCTGCAACAGTCAAATTTTAGGACTTGCATAATTCTTTCAAACAAAAACCAGGCAAGAGTTCCAGTGCAGATAGATTCTACGCAGAGAAATATCAAACTCAAACACATGTCAATTTATCAGTTAAATTTTCACATACAAAACATTTGTACTTACCAAAGAAATATCAATTCTGAGGCATGTTTCCCATGGTAACAAGTATATAGGACAGCAGGCACTTGTCAGAACAATGTGAGCTGCTTCTGGATCAGTGTAGAAGTTAAACTCTGCACTGGATGTGATATTACCCATTCCTGAAATGGGGAAAAACATAAGTGGGCCTCTACGAGAGACTCCTGTGCTAACACCACCATTCAGGCAACCATAAGGAGGCTGCAAGCAGAGACTTGAAGACACCTGCAAGGTCTGAAGTTCTCAGAGTGGTGTTTCTAAAGATTCAAGTGTGGTTGCGCCATCGAGTAAATATACTACATCGTACAAGGAACGTACAATCCCGACTGCAGGCTTTTATAATAACATTACAGTTAAAATATTTCTTTAAAATAAAACGAACTAGATGCATTAATTTCACAAATTTATTTTGGTATGAAACTCTACATGTTTTGGACAGTTCCTCTGTCCATCATCAGGGGTTTATTCACTGTACACTCCGCAATGGTGTATGTCATACAGGTTTGTAGACTACTTTCAAGCAGGGCATATACCATTGCTGAGTGTACAGTGAATAAACTCCTGATGATGGACAGAGGAACTGTCTGAAACATGTAGAGTTTTATTACAAAGAAATTTGTTATGATGCATGGTCACATGAACGGGGGGGGATTTAAATATGATTTTGCCCAGTAATAATCTTCTATGACACTTGAGGTTCTCACAATGGTTTTGCTGAATATTCACGTCTTGTTACATCATGTTACACCATGTCAACTGGTACGTAGTTATCATGTTTCCAAAGATTGTAGTGTGTTCATCTTCAGGGTCAAACAGTCCTTGCATTACATCCTTCAAAATCAATAACACTTTGCTAGCCAACAGCACAAAATCCCAGAAGACTTGAACCATCCAAATTACTTATTTGATAATACCAATATACATATGATTTTACTTATTCGACCTAGTCTTAGAAGCAATACTTCAGAAGATTAACATCACTGGTCATACAGGAACAAAAAGCATACAAATTATAGCATATGCTGATGATGTGGCAATAGTGGGCAGAAATAAAAATGCACTAAAGATACCCTAGTTAACAAAGGAAGTGAAACAAGAAAAAGAGGTCTCCGAATTAATGAAAATAAGACCAAGGACATGGAAGTAACAACAGCAGGAAGTAATAGTGATCACCTGCACTGTGGAAAATATGAATTTGAGCACATGAAAGAATTCAACTACCTAGGATCACAACTGAATCAAACCAACTCCACCAGTAGTGAAATCCAAGCCAGGATCCTTAGCGGAAACCGTTGCTACTATGTATATGGGAAATTAATGAAATCAAGAGCATTAAATAAAAGCTCAAAGCTAAAAATTTATATACAAGTTTAATAAGACATATAGTGACTTACAGATGCAAAGCCTGGACTTTTAACAAACCGAGATGAACAATATCTTAGAATATTTGAGCACAGAATATTGAGAAAAATCTTTGGTCCAGTGCAAAATGAAGATGGATTCTGGAGAATCAGAATGAATTACGAGCTGGACCTAATCAAAAACGCAGATATAGTGAGATTTGTAAAAAGCAAAAGAATGGCTTGGCTGGGTCATATGATGCGAATGGAAGGAAAAAGAATACCTAAAGGAGTACTAGAGTGGAAACCAACAAATAGGAGAAACAGAGGAAGACCAAGGAAAAGATGGATTGAGGACATCGAAGAAGATATACAAATAATGGGAATAAGAGAGTGAAGAAAGTTGTGTAAGGAAAGGGCAGAATGGAAGAAAATCACTGAGAAGGCTAAAACCCACAGTGGGTTGTAAAGCCAGTAAAAGAAGAAGAGCATATGATTTTACATTTGCTATCCTTTGGAACATTTCTTTTGTGTGAAGAGGTGATGTTGTTCTTCCATTGTTAATCTGTCACTATGTATGTTAGCATGTAGTTGCACATAGCAAAAGATGTCAGAAACAGAAGATATGCTCCAGTTAGTTTTACTACATACATATTTGCCAAAATATACACTGCCCAGTGTATAGTGTTACTAAAGAATAAAGTTTAATACCTTTTTCTTCTTCTTCTTCTTACAAAGCGCTACAACCTGTGTAAGGTTCTGGCTTGATCAACAATTTTCTTCCAACTGTCTCTATCCTGTGCTACCTTCTTCCAATTGCATATATTCATACTCCTTATATCTTCCAAAACGCCATCTTCTCAACGTGTTTTAGGTCTTACAATTGGCCTTTTAGACATGGGTTTTCATCTCTTAATCTTCTGGACATTATTATCCTCAGCCATGCATTCAACATGGCCTAACCAGTTTAATCTTTGTTTTTTAATAAACTCAATTATATTTTGTCCTTTTAATATGTCACTGATTTCTTGATTAATTTTGATCCTCCAGTAGCCATCCTCTGATCTCATAGGGCCAAATATTTTCCTCATGACCTTTCTTTTGAAAATCATAAATTTGTTTATCATATTTTCCTTAACTACCCATGTTTCAGAGGCATAAGTTACTGTTGGGCGAATTAACGTATTATATAGTTGTAATTTGATGTTTCGGGAAATTAACTTAGATATGAATAGTCTTTTATGAACATGGAATGCCCTGTTTCCTGCTGCTATTCATTCTTTAATTTCCTCCTCAATAGAGCTGTCAGTATTCACCATTGTTCCCAAGTATTTAAATAAATTTACTTGTTCAAACTGTTCCTCTCCTGTGTCTATGTAGTTTAACAGCTTGGCACATTATTTGCATTACAGTATCTGTCCACAGAGCAAAATAAATGAACATGTAAACAATTCTTTAGGGCTGATTTAAATTGTTTAGGGTTATCATTTATGTTTCTGATACTTTGTGGTCGACTGTTAAACAATTTTATTTCAAATGAGTAGAATCCTTTTTGATAAACTGGATAAAAGGTGATGAAAGTTATATTTTTGTCTACTCTCCCTCTGAGTTTTCATGGCCTGCTCTAGGGTGTACTTAACAATTTATGTTATCACAATTTAATTTGATTTTATTTTTGTCAACCACAAATAAGAGATGTGGCAGTATGTAATGTGATTGAAAAGATGAAATTTTTAAATTCCTAGATAAATCTCTAAATGAGTTTCTTTGTAACAAAACCAACTAGATGCACCAATTTCACAAATTTATTTTGTCGTGAAACTCTACATGTTTCGGACAGTTCACCTGTTCGTCATCAGGAGTTTATTCACTGTACAGGATTGTAGACAGCTTTTGAGAAGGAGCATATGCTCCTGCTCGAAAGTTGTCTACAAACCTGTATAACATATACCATTGCTGAGTGTACAGTGAGTAAACTCCTGATGACGGACAGGCGAACTGTCCGAAACATGTAGAGTTTCACGACAAAATAAATTTTTGAAATTGGGTGCATTTGGTTGGTTTTATTACAAAGAAATTTGTTACAATGCACAGTCACATGAAAGTAAAATCCTAAATGAGTCTCTACTTCTGTATCCTGTAACAATTCCAATTACATTCTTTTGTATTTTAAACATTTTTTCACTATGTGAATCACAAATTTCATAATATCTTGCTTCCAAGAACTTAAGAATAATAAAAATACAAAAGAACCTCAACACACACAAAAAGTATGAAAATGTATTTACAATAGAATACAAGCACTATTACATTAAATGACTGAAGACAAGTCTCACAACATAAAGCACAAAAGCAACAAACCCCATTTAGTACAAGACAGTGCTTGACTGAGCTGAAAGTGATATGTGCAAAAGCAGGAGAGTGTTTGGCCTACTCACCAGCCATGTGGTCATATCCTGATTCACTGGGACCAGTCATTAAATGCTGGAAGAAATGGTATTAAAATGACTGAACATGAAAGGATGAAATCTTAAAACATCACATTTATGATAATTTAAGACTCTATTGTGTAGTTGCAACTGTCTTTCCAGAATTTTTCATATACTAAACAAAGCTCCTTTTTAACAATTTTCCCACTGGAATTTCAACAGCCTTTTACTAACATTACACATTGCTTTGTACTACATGCTAAATATGATGTTAATATAAGGTGGAACTTCATGACATAGACAGTTCACCTGAGACTGTTAGGATAGTGAAGTCTAAGAGATTATAATGAGGTGAGCTTGAATATGGTATAAAGGTAATATGTGCAGCATTTCTGGAGAAGAAACCCTTTGGAAATTGGCCACTTGCATGACTAAAATGGAGATGACAGATCTCATGGTGGTTCTAAGGAGAACACACTGCAAAGATGGGAGATGAACAGAACTACTTCAAAATCATGCTCAGTGGCATGCTTTGGGATTGGTGGTGTTGAACCATCATGTTACACCGCAATAGTGTTAGTTCCTTGTTCTACAAATTCAGCAGTATTTCACACATATGTAATCACTACACATTCAGTGTTCAGTAGTATCTTACCTGTAGAGTTTCCTCCCATCACATATATATCTTTAAGACTGCTAGCAAAATGTGCATACGTCTTCATGGTCAGAGCAATATTGGTGAGTGGCGCCAGACACACCAATCTCACCTTCCCTGGTTAAATGACAGAGTGAATGTACCCATCAGAAAATACTTGCATTCTGCTACATACAAAGAAACTGCATTGGTTCCTCACAACCTGACATTTGCTTAAAATCACTTTCTGGGTTGTGATGCAGTGTAATATGACAGTTTGTTGCCAACATTTCAAAGGCACATGCTTGTTGTCTTCATCCTAAGGGTAGCTAGCTTATATTCTTCTACCCAGAAGATGGAGGCAGCAGGTTCCTCTCAAAGGTTTGTACCTACATGCCAAATTACATGGTGTCACATCCCAGACGATACTGACCATCAAAGTCACTGCTATGAGAACCTTAAATCTCACATAATGCAAACTGTTTAAACTCTTTTATTAAAAAAACCAAAAATATGATGTCCTATTACATATTTTTCCCAAATACCTTTGCAATCTGATCCAGCTACTATACGACCAAGTGCACAGACTGCATTCTCTGATTGAATCAGCTTCATACTAGGGCTGTGTAAAAATCCCAAGTCACCAAACCCATCCAAACCACTGAAATGCTCAAACTCCTCCGTATATTTCCCATCACGTACAATCAGAGGCTCTTCAGCACCTCGGTAAACTGGAATCTAAGGAAACAGTCACAATTCCCAATAATAGGCTTGAAATCTGTGCATTTATGGCAACATACAATGAACATAAATGAACTCAAAACTTTCCCTTGATTATGAGTTGTAAATTCATGTCCTTTAGCTCAGCGCAAATACACATTCACAATAATCTATTGCTGTTCCATAGGGCACTCCTCTTGTAACAAAAAGTAACTCTATTCTTCAGTTACAACCCCCCTGGTATGCTATAAGATAAATATTCTTCTCTTACAACTTTACCTTCAGAAACTTCGTCCCTGTAGAAGGAATGTGTACCAGTGAGAGCTGAAGTCCTCATGATGGTGACTATCAAGATGTGACGCCTTTTAGTATGAAAGGTATATAACCACAAAACACACAGTGTCACGTCCCAAAATAAGCCTCCTATTTATATCATCACAAGACCAGATTTATCATCCATAAATTGCTGAAAATCTTTCCTGGATTCACAAAATGCAAAGCTCCAATACAATCAGATTATGTTGAACATTTTTAATATGTTGAGAACATCAACTAAAAAGAAAAATTATAGAGTATTATATTGGACACTGCTCATTACCCGAGGCATATTTAATGCACCTGTATATGGCATTTCACAAGTTGACTCTATTAATGTCTGTTTCAGGTTATTCATCAACATGTAACCTCTGGGCAGGTGTAACAGTTTCAATCTATGTTCTTCCATCAGTGAGAGAAACCAAGTTCAATACCCACATAAAACAGATGAAATAATATTGCAAGTGATGAATAGTTAATTTTTTATTCCTGTTGACTTTTCAAACTACAGTTTTCCGTACATATCATGTTTAGCCCACAACCACCACATGTCACCTTTGAGGTTTACTATTACAACTTTATTTTCAGCAACCTCCATTTCTATTCTTTCCTCAAAGTAAGAGACCAAATTTCACACCCCTGTAAAACAACAGCTAACAACTCACATCAGATCTACCAGTTGCCTCCAATAAGCGTAAAATGTTGATGCAAACATTGTTGACACTTGTATTACCATGACAGCATGTAATGCCCAAAATTTCAATAGCCTTTTGACTATCTGCAGCAAGAAGCAACAGAAGAGCCATGGCATCATCTACCCCAGCATCAACATCCACTAGCACTTTCATTGGTGATTCATTTGCCATGCTTGTTGCTAAGAAGCTGAAGGAGAGAGATACATATACAAACTCAGAAGGTACAGTAAAAAAATTTTACTAATGTCCAAAATATCTTAATTAAATGTCCACCATTTGTATACACATTCTTTCACTGTTACAGGTTCAAGCTTTGTGCATTTGTGTTGCATGAATCCTATTAAACTAAACTTCCACATTAACGGAATTAATATCGTTTCATAAAGTGCCAACGTTATGTTTTTACATTTTCTCATTTATGTCAAAGTGCGCATGCCATCACTCTGTCCAACCATCCATTTTCCCAGCCATTTGACAGACTTTCCAATACGAATGGAAAGAAATATGTACTCTGTAAACAGAGGAACCACATGTATAGCTATACATACAGTCCATAAGATGCAATGACTTAGGGAGTAACAGAAGGCTGGAAAAGTAAGATACATTGGCTGCAAGGCTACAGTTAGTGGGCACAGACGTCCCTTAATTTAAATGTCTTTATTTGCTTCTAACTTGACAGCTGACATATATATTGGTAAGACATGAGATTTTGGGGGAGAAGCTGGGAGATATGTGTCTAACAAGTGGACACAAGCCAACTATCGACACACATATAAATGCATACAGACCACACAAAAAATCATTTATATGTCATTCTACAGTTGGAGAATGATGAGCAAATGTACTATGAAACATGTACAGACCTCTACATAAATCCCTACCTGTTCATTTCCTAGACATCACACAAATATTGGCTTTTGATCATTCTGCTAGTGCCCATCAGATCACGTTTTACTAACTCCTACAGTCAACTTAATACAGAAGACATGCCCGTCGATTAATAAGAAAACATGACCCACAATGAAATTAACTTATTTTAATACTTCAATTGTTAAAACTGGCCACTAACTTACACCCTTCACACCTATGTAAATATTTGATAACTTCTTAATGAAAACCAGAAATTGGTACAAATTTACTACTCTGAATAAAAAAAAATACTGGGCCTTCGACTTTAACTTGGATCTTCAAGTGGACGTAACATATTTGCTGTACATAACCTCGAAAATCCGCAGAACGAAAAACAGCGTGCATGGAACTGTGGCGATCGCTAAAAAAAATCACATGTTACGAACCATACATACAAACTTAAAAAAAAAGACATTAAGGCAGAAGACGGAACTGATATATCCATTTCACAACATCACAAAATCCTAAATTAACAAAAGTGGAATTGACATTTTATATCCCTACCGCACAGAAACCTCCCATATGCCTCGCCTTACAACCCGTCAGTAAACGTGTGGACAGCTTTTACACGTAAGACTCGTGAGTCAAATAGCCGGTACATTTTAATCTAGATAAAAATTACTTATGGAAGACCTATTATTTTGGGTTATAAAACTGTAGCGTAATTTTATGTACTTGTATTTCTTTTCACTTTGGAAGTTTATTAGTATGTTATTTTGGTTACAGTGGATGAGCATGGCTTCAATATAAACACAACCGGAACAATACACGGTGACGAAAACTGCATGGGTGCGTTGAAGTGGAAGAGACACTGAAGAAATTTTCGTTTGTTATATTAACAATTTTTTTGCAGTTAAACATGATGAGGTCAGTGTAAATTTAAGCTTTAGTATATGAAATTATGTTTGTATGCTGTCAAGCCGCATGCGGTTGGTGAGCATGTAATCAATATATTTTAAGCAGTAACTGTCGTGGGTATGAATACAGTAAAATCTGTTTTGACACTTAATACCCTGGCACAACTCAGAAATAACTAACAAATTCTGCTGTGTATTGCCCCTTAAATGGATTTTTTATTTTCGTCTGCAAATGTTGCCAACTTATACGTATTATTGACATTTATCGACACTGTGCGTATAGGTTATGAATGTATGGTTTCATAGAAATCAATAAATTTGATGTTTTTAATACGTTTGACAGACGCATTTTATCCAACTATAGATTATATGCCATGAGTGGAACAAAAGTTATGTTCCACCAAAACCGGTACAACTTATCAAAATTGGGTTTCAACTGGTGCCGCAGGATTGTTAAGTCTAGTAAGGCATATTAACTCTGTCGCCACAGAATTCTGTTGAGGTGGAATGGTAAGAAACATAGAGGGCCGGTGAAATGATGGGTTACTATTTGTGACATGTTGAAATAAATGATCATAGACTCTTGACAATCAGGATAGGGCATTACATTTCTGTACTTCTTGTTTCTAGGAAAATCAGGAAACTTTCGAAAGGAGTGCGGCCTTAAGGTGTCATTATGTCAGTGAACTCAATGTTGTGGCTGTGCGGATTTACATGTTGTAATATTTGTGCTCATGAAGAGCCTGTAAAGAAAAATCCAACATCTCAACACATCCAGTTATATTAAGGTGTGTTAATTAGTGCAAATTAATGCACAGTATTTCATATTATTCATATTAATTATTTATAAATTTTAACCTTGCATTACTTTGTAATACTTGTTTCTCCATATGTAACGGGCTGCTCAGACATGCTGTCAGAGTTCTAATTCACGACACTAAAGCAACAAAATGCGCAAACTTGCTCCTTAGATATTTGTATTATAATATCACACTTAACATTCCTACATGTTTCGGTCCCTTGGGGACCATTGTCTGGGAATCAAACGAAGTAATATAGCATAAAACCAAAGTAGTCACTTTTGTGTACAGGTGACATGGTGTAAAAGAGTCAGATGGTTAAAATGTAGGCATTTCTTTGTACAGTTTTTGTATAAATGTGATGGAGCTTGATATACATTATCGTGGAAGCAACCTATCTGCTTAATGAAAGCCAGCACAGTGTCGTGAATCTATTGTCAGTAATGTACGGAATGAACAATATAAAGTTCTGTCTACCTACTAACTCGTATGTATGCATGGAACATCTTTACTTTGGCGGAACAGATGTTCGGCATGGTATTGTTGGTCCATATGAAAATATGCCACTAACTGTGAATGAGAGACATCAACAGATGACATTTAGTGTTCACTTCCCATGAGGTGTATGTTCTCGTAAAGTTTGTAAAATGCTTGAAAAGAGGAAGAGGGCTGAAGAGCAAATATAGAAATCAATATTGCAACAAAAAGCAGCACATCCAGTAACGAAGTGTGTAATATAAACATAAGAGCTTTTGTAACTTTATGCTTGTGCTGCAAGCATTTTGTATTCATGAAGAGTGCCTTTAATAACTTTTGTTTTTGACCCCAAGTAACTCATCTTCTTCCATACAAGAGAATTAAGGTATCTCAATGTTTTCAATCACACAACACACTCCTTTTTGGTAGTTTATTATATGGCAGCTAGTTTCAAACCTGAGCATAGGTCATCAGGCCATTATACAAGAACATGCATGCTTTCGGAAACTAAGTACCACAAGGTAGGAGATCTCCCTATTTTTTTACATTAAAATAAATTTAAAATGTATGTACAGTGTATAAAGGTACAGGAAATTGCAATATCATATCATATCATATCATGTATTTACTCACCTTCCGTAGATATTTACGGATATGGAATCAGTAGGCCCAAGGTCATTTAAAATAAACTGTACGACTGTTTATAAAAACACCAAGTACAAGAAATGTATATGAAAGTAAAATATTCGTTTTCTTTGTATGTCATCGGTGATGTTTCTTAAAAGATATATTCAAAAATAGAAGTACTTGGTGTGTTAGATGCTACCAGATCACGCAATGTATCCCATATTACCGCCCACTATAAATTGAAGCATAATTTCCTCTTATGGTAGAATTAAATTGCATAAATAGAATAAAATAAAATCTTCATTGAATTTTGTGTGTGAGTGTGTGTGTATTAGTGACATTCCAAAAATATTAAAGTGAGATTCCTGAAAAATTGATGAGTAAATATTACTTGTAATACTAATAATTATGATTGGACCTTAATGAGCAACATAAATATTATTCTGTGAAAAGCAGTTGTCATATCTTATGTTAGATATGTAGGTAAAGTGTTTACTTACAGTGTAAAACGGAATGTAAGTAGGCTTACACAGTTTATGGGGCATGTCAGTAGGTCTGGTGCATGTTTAACTTCCATTTGTTTACAGTTGACTACCATAACATAATGAGAGGAGAGATGTACACAAGAGAAATATATCAAGCGTCTTTCTCTTTTTAGTACAGGTTCAAATATTTTGTCATACATAACACTGTGTTTGTCAATTAATTGATTTCCCCTTATTGTCTTTTTGTAAAATAGAATTTTTCTACTGTATCAAGATGATGCCCATCTTTTCATAGTATACAGTGTTCATAATATCTTCATTTTTCCCAAATGAATGGTCATATTCTAAAATATGTTGTGAAAATTTAGAACTGTAATTATTATTCTTAGATGAAAGAAAATGTTCTTTCAATCTTTCTTTCAAAACTGTGGCCAGTTTGTCCCATATGTTTTACAACAGTCATTACAGGTTAATGGTAAGTGCCACTTTTTATAAAATTTACCTTTGTTATTAACTAGATCCATGGCTGTGATATGTTGTTGGATAGTTTTTTTATGTGTAACTTAATGTTTTTCTGACCGTGCGTCATGAATTGACTATACATTAATTACCAACTTGATGCACTGATTATTATTTATTCATAAAATACTATTCTCCTCTA
>Ga0209628_10000685_pt1 | contig 21016 bp, 30 predicted proteins | sample TergutCu122P4_FD_187285 | JGI IMG/M metagenome (GOLD analysis project Ga0209628, IMG submission 187285) | Cubitermes ugandensis P4 segment gut microbial communities from Kakamega Forest, Kenya - Cu122 P4 (SPAdes) (version 2) | ecosystem: Host-associated > Arthropoda: Insects > Digestive system...
GTAATCGACACCATGAACCGTGACAAGGCCGAAGCGGTCGCGGGTTGGCACGGTGCGCATGGGTTCGTCGAGCGGTGCTCCGTCTTGTTCGTTGCCGTAGTACGCGATCAGGAAGGCGCGCACTTCGCCGCCGCGCAGATCGCGCAGGGTGTCTACAAAACTTCGTCTCATGGGGTACCTCATGGGTGGGTTTGAAATGGGTTTGTGGGTGTGGTTAAAACTCAAGCAATGGCTGCTGGCAATCAAAGTCGCCCGGCACGCACTGGGTAAACCAGCGCCTGGTGCGCGGGTTATAGCGGCGCACCATGCGCGTGGTTTGCTGGTGCTGGGATTTCCACTGGCTGGTGCGCAGGTGCGCGGCGCGCGCTTCAATTACGCGCGAGCGCACCGGGTCGGCCTGCGCCGCTTCATATGTCCAGCCGCGCATGGCCAGTAACTCAAACGCGGCGCGCCGGTGAGCGTCGGTGACGGGTGGAAGGTCGGTCGGCTTCACGCCGGTTCTCCGCTTTGTGACTTGGCTGCTTGCATCGGCGCCGCTTACAGCGTCCGCCCGGCAAGCAGCCATGCCATGCGCAGGCTTTTTCCCGCACGCCAAAAAGCCCAAAAATCACGCAAAAATTTGCGTGCGCGGCGCAGCATGGGTGGGCGTTTCATTGCACCAACTCCAGCGCAATGCAGATCGCATCGCACGGATGCGCGGCCAGCACGATCACGCTGATGTGCCGGGATTTGATGGTTACCCGGTACGCGCCGGGGCGCAGCTTTTGGGCGCTCATGACGCACGTGCTCCCGGGTTGACGGCGGCAGCTCCATGCCGCGGTTGCGCACCGCTCTGCTGGACCTCGGCCTTCAATTGGCCAAGCTTGTCGAGCAGCTTTGTCAGCGCGTCGGCGTTTGCGGCGGTTTTGCTGCCGCCAAGATCGGCAAACTCTTGTGTGGTGATGTTCACTCGCACGGCAAATTCAATGTTCATCGTTTACTCCTTTCACTGCAAGAGCGATCGCTCTCACACCACGCATGTCCGGTGCTGACAGGCACGACTGGATGCCGGGCTTGAGGTAATTATCACAATAGTGATTGATATTGTCAACACTTGAGTGATAATTCTTTCCGCACAGTGTTGCGCGGGCGATGCAAGGGCAGGCGCGAATGTACCGACCGTGGGTGTGCAGGCGCGTGCACTGTGGCGTGGTGCGAAAAGTTTGCCCAGTCAACAAACGATGAACTTCTTTCGCTAAGTACGCATCAAAGAAAGTGCGCTATGAATAATGTAGCAATCCGGCTCAAAAAAACGCTGCACGAACACGGAAAAGTCGAAAGTATGAAAAAATTCACGTTTCACTTATTGACATGGGGTGAGGCAAACGCTACAATTTAAGTAGCTAACATGCTACACAGGAGCCGACACAGACATGGATAGCGCGGGGCGTCACATCAACCGTCAACGTTTGCTTGGCGCGGTTGTGTACTTTGCGACCAACACCAACTACTGCGGCAAGATCAAGCTGTTCAAGCTGCTTTACCTGCTCGACTTCCAGCACTTTCGCGAAACAGGGCGCAGCGTGACGGGGGCCGACTACTCGGCGTTCAAGTTTGGCCCCGTGCCCGACGTATTGATGCAGGAGTGGGACAGGCCGGAACCTGACTTTGACACGGTGGCAAAAATCGTCCCCGAGCAAGTGATTGACTATGTACGGCAGACCGTAAAACCTCAGGCGCCATTCGATGATGATGAATTCACGCCGCGCCAACTGCGCATCATGCAGGAGCTTGCCGAAAAGTACAAGGACACGCGATCCCCAGAAATAATTGACGTGGTGCATGCGCAAAACGGCGCTTGGGACAGGGTGTGGAACCAGGGGCGAGGCCTCAACCAGCGCATTCCCTACGAAATGGCGCTTGCCGATGATGCGCCACACCGGCAAGCGATGCTGGAACGTCAATCGGAAGACCACCAGCGCATGGCCGCGCGGCGTGCTTTCGGTTGCTGAACATGCCGGCACCCGGAGAAATATGGCTGCACCGCAGCTACTATCTTGACCGCGATACGGGCGAGGAAAAGAGGAAATACCTGTTGGTTCTTGCCGTTGACAAAGGCGATGTGGTTTATCGGTTGCTGACAAGCCGCCAGCATGGGCGCTCCATAACGCCCGCCTGTTACCACGGAGACCCGTATCCGGGTTTCTATCTGGGCGTCATCGGCGGCCAGCTATCGCTCCAGGGATGGCTTGATCTGCGGGAACAAGACGATGATCTGCAAACCAGCCATTTCAGCAATGGCCCAATGTCCCTTGTCACATCGCTGCCAAGCGCCGTCCTGTGCGAAGCACTGCTTTGCGCGGCCAATGCGCAGGATACGACCAAACGGCAAAGCAAGGCGATTTATGCAACACGTCAGCAGTTGGGCTGTTGATTGACCGCAATCAGCCAGCGCTACAACCTCCAATTCGCCTCGCCGGCTCTGGCCCAAGCGTTTCTATCGCCCGCCCACGTAGCGGCTGCCCTTGCCCTTGCTGTTCTTGCCGCCCACGCGCCGGCTGCCTTTGCGGCCTCTTTCCACGTACTCTGCCTGGCTGCTAAAGCCCGACACGGGCGCACTGTAAACCGATGGCGCGCCGGGCTGTTCGTCCAGCGTTGCGGCATGTGACGAGGGAGCCAGCGCCAAGGTGAACAAGGCTGTGAAGATGGCTGCTTTCATGTGGTATCTCCTACATCATTTGCAAGCAAAGTTGATGCTGGCGTTGTGTTCAATCTCATTAGGATCATCTTTTTCAATCTTTGTTAATACACTGCCTGCAAGCACACCGGCAACGAATTTTCTATATCCCACGTATGCGCCATAGCTGTTTTTTGCGTTGTATTCCCCGCAAACTATAGTGCCTTTATCAAATTTTTTAATTATCACGTTGCGGAATTTTGCGCTATCAGGGTCTTTTAGCTGATCCGCAATATCTTTTTTGACCATGGGTATCAATTTATTCTTTGCCGCTTTTTCTGAGGCAAGATAATTGTCGGTCATTTTTGCGTATAGTTTTATTTCCTCGATATACCCGTCTGTCAAGCTTGCATGTGGTTCACGGGCTTGCGCATAAATGCATCCGAGTGCAAATGTTGCTACTGCGATGATGGTGCGTTTCATAGTGGTTTCTCCTGGTTGTATTACGGATGTGTTTTGTCTGCTTGTGGCTGGCGTGGTTTGATTGCGTAAAGGTTACCGCGCACATGCTCTATGCGGCTTGCCGCTTTCTTTTTTCAGCGGCCTCGCGCTCCCATTTTGTCAGCACGATGTCAAGCAGACTGTCGAGTTCCTTGATTGCTTCGCCGTAACGCTTGGCCCCAAGAGATCGCTGCAGCGCTGTCAAACGACCGTAGGAATGGTAGTCGAAGGGCCAGATGATTTGCTGGGGGGCAGCGCGCACGCCCCTGGTCGGTTCGGCAACATGCGGAACCATGCTGGCGTTGTTCGGGTAACTGGCATAGCCTGTGCGCTCGTCGGTTTCGCATTGCAGGTAACCAGGGTGGAGGTCAAGAACCTTGGCAATTTTCAGAACACTTTTGCCATAGCCGCGTGTGCCCGACTCAATGTTCCCAACAGTGCCTTGGGACACGCCAGCCTTGACAGCGAGCTGTTCCTGTATCAGTCCTGCCGCCTCTCGCTCGCGTTTCAGCCTTGCGCCAATCGTTTCCATGTTGCGCTCATTTCATCACATGGGTGGATCACTTGGGTGTTGACAAATAAAATACTTGAGTGATAATTGGCGCCCATGAGAACAACCGTCATTGCGGCCATTGACAAGGCCGCGCAGATTTGCGGCGGCGTCGCCAAGCTCGCGCAAGAACTCAACATCAGCCAAGGTGCTGTCAGCAACTGGAAAGCTCGCGGCTCCGAGATTGACCCGGTGCATTGCGCCGCCATCGAGCGCGCCACCGCTGGCGTCGTCACGCGTCGCGACCTGCGCCCAGACTGGGCGCAAATCTGGCCCGAGCTGGCCGCCCAGCCCATCCAATCCGCAAGCGAGGTGGCGTGATGGCTGATTCAGTGAGGCGTCCCGGCCTGGCCTGCGCGCTGTACCTGCGCCGCGACGTAGCTGGCGTATTGCATGCGTGCCTCGGCGTCGATGTGCAGCCCGGGCCGGTGCGCCGCGCACCACGCGGGAAATTGCACCAGATCCAGCGGCACGCGGACGGTTCGTACACCGTCCTTGCCAAGACGCTCTTCCGTGCGCTGCGCTGCCGCAAGCCATTCGGAATAGGTGGGAAACAGCCTGTCCGCATCGTGCATGAGGGCGCAGACGCGCTCGTAACTCTCGGCCTCGTACCACGGCAGTCCAGTCATGGATATGTTCATGGAGGCTCCCATGCGTAGGGAAGTTGTGGAAAACCAATCTTCGCATGGGATGCCATCCATGCCCGACCTGGCCGCCCAGCAAGAGAGCGCCAATGCGTAGCCTGTACGCCCGCTTCACGCTGTGGCTGTTCAAACCAGCCCTTGAGCTTGCAGCCGAACATGCCCGCCTTGCCGCAAGGCTGAGGCGGCTGCGCAAAGAAACCCGGCAGCAGCGCCGCCGCTTTAAAAAAGCCTTGCGCGATGAACAGGCTATTCGTGAGCAGATGGCGGATGCAATCCGGTCATCTCGTCCAGATACGCCCTCATGCGCAAAAACATCTCCCGGTTGTCTAACAGAGACTTGGGATGCGCCAGCGTCAGGTCTGCAATGTTTTCGACCCGCGACACGATCTGATTCCGATTCCGGGCGCAATAAACAACAGCATGGAGCAGCTCCATGACCGCTATCAGCCGTACCGTGTTTTCCTGTGTTTGCTCTTGCAGTGTGGAAATGTTCTTGTGCATCTGTTGTAGCGTTTCCAGATTGCTTTGCGCCTTGTCGATCAGCGTCCCCATTAATTTTTTTTCCAGCGCAAACAGCTCGATCTGTCGCTGGGCTGATTCTTTCGTTTCCATGCTCGCCCCTTTCGTGGCCTTGGTTGGTCGGACTTCCATTGTCCAGCGGCCGTGGGAGAGCGCCCTCATGACGGCCCCAGCCGCCGCGCTTGTTGCTGCCGCTGTTGGTGTGCGGCGGTTGCGGGCCGTAACCCTTTTCCCCCAGCGCCACGCTGCCGCGGCTGCTCGCTGTGCCTGCGCCTTTATGGCTATCTCCTTGACCCAAGCGCAGGTGGGCGCGGGCGGCGCTGGCGGGGTTTTGCTGATTGGTGGTGTCCATGTCTGAACTTTGCGCCGGCCCGCTTGAAAGGGCAAGAAAGGCCCATGCCACGATCTTGCAGCGCTTGCAAGAGCCTGGAAGAGGCGTTTCACTGGCGACCACGCTGGGGGTGTCAGAAAGCACGATTAGCCGCTTGAAAAACGATCAGCTTGAAAACGTGCTGGCGTTCATCCATGCGCTTGGCTTCAGGCTGGTTGAGCATGGCAAAACCTGCGTTGACGCGGGCGAAATCCAGATGCTGCGCAAAACCTACGCGCGCGCCGTGCAAGACGATCTGGTGGCCGCGCGGCTGTTTGGAAGCGAGGAATGAAACCATGCGTGATTACGGCAAAGTGCACACAACGTTTTGGTCAAGCCCAACAATCCGGTCAATGAGCGAGGATGGGCGCGCGCTGGCCTTGTACCTGTTGACCAACCCGCACGGCACCTGCGCGGGCGTGTTCCGGTTGCCAGATGGATACGTTTGCGATGACATCCAATGGCCTTACGAAAGGGTTTCGAAAGGGTTTGCCGAACTGTTGGCAAAGGGTTTCGCAAACCGTTGCGAAACCACAAAATGGGTCTGGATTTGCAAGTATCTGGACTGGGAGCCGCCCGAAAACCCCAACCAGCGCAAAAGCGCGGCCAAGATCGCACAGTCGATCCCCGATGAATGTGGCTGGAAGCAAGCGTTCATGCTGGTTTGCGGCCAGTTGCTGGGAATTGAGGCGCAACCCTTTCGAAACCCTTTCGAAACTCTTACAGAACCCTTTCGAAATCAGGAACAGGAACAGGAACAGGAACAGGAACAGAGAAAGGTCAAGGATGACGGGAAGGGGGGTGTGGGGGGAAACCCGACCGCGCCGCCTGCGGCGTCGCCGCTCGGCCAGCCGCCGCCCGCCAAACCGTTGCCTGCGCTTGCCGAAGCGTCGCCAAAACCCCGTCTGGCAGCACAGCAGGCGGATGCGCTGCGCGCCCATCCGGCGCTGGCACAGGTTGAGCCGGGCGTACTGGCCGATTGGTTGACGGTGCGCAAGGCCAAACGTGCTGGGCCAGTTACGGCCACGGTAGTGGCCGCGCTGCAACGCGAAACGGCGCAGGCTGGCATCAGCGTCGCCGAAGCCGTGCGCTGCTGCTGCGAGCAGGGCTGGCAAGGCTTTCGCGCCCAGTGGCACGCCAACCTGCTGGCGCGGCGCAGCGCGGCTGGCGCGCCGGTGCGCGAGTCGTTCCGCGAACGCGACGATCGGCTGGCGCGCGAGCGCGTTGCCGCGCTGACGGGCCAGCGCGTGCAGCCGCCGCCATCATCGCTGCAATCGCTGCCGCCAGCGGACGTGATCGATGTTGCCGCACGCGCGGTAGAGGCGTTGCCATGAGCCTGCCAGCCGCCGCCGTTGAACGCCTGTTTTTTCGTCTGCTGGCGGTGTATGGCGTTGAGTTCGCCAACCGCTATGCGGGCGTGGGAGAGGCCGACGTAAAAGCCGCTTGGGCGCATGAGCTGGGCGGCTACGCCAGCAACCTGCACCCAATTGCATGGGCGCTGGACAATCTGCCCCAACGCTGCCCTAACGCGCTGGAATTTCGCGCGCTGTGCAACCGCGCGCCGCAGCCGGATGCGCTACGCCTTGACCTGCCCAAAGCCGATCCGGCACGCATCGCCGCCGCGCTTGCCAAGACAAAGGACACACCGTGGCCGCAGCCAGCGCCTGAAGACTGGTGGCGGCGCATCATCGAGCGCAGCCAGCGGGGCGAGCAGGTGTCGCTATACGCCCTGCGTATGGCGCAAGAAGTAGCGGCACGGCGCAGCCCGGCGCAACCGGCGGCGATCAGCGGATGAAGGAAGGACAGCCATGCAAAGCGTGCCAAGCAGCATCAACCAACCAGGTCAGCGGCCTGTACCAGATGCACTGCCTGCGCTGCAATGCGCGGCTGGTTGCGTCAGCGCGGCCATCGCGCCAGCATCAAGAGCTGATGCTGGAAGCGATAGCGCGCGCCAGGTCACCACATGGCCGGGCCGAGATTTTGGCGTGCGTCAGCCATATCCCGGAGAAACACCGTTGAGCTGGGAAGAAGTGTGGCTTGTACTGCGTGATGAAGGGCTGCCGCAATGAAGATCGCCGGTCAAATCGTCAACCTGCCAGCCATCAACAAGTGGCTGACAACGCTGCCCAGCGAGGTGTACGAAAAGGCGGCCGTCAGCGCTTTGAACAAGGTGGTGGCGCAAGCGCGCACCGCCATGAGCCGCGAAATACGCGCCGAATTCAACCTGCCAGCATCAACGATAAACGATGGCCTGCGCATTCAGCGCGCCAGCAGCAAACAGGGCTACATGTCATGGGAAGCGGTGCTGGAGTCGCCCAGCCGCAAAGGTCGCGCCATGAACCTGATCCATTTTGCCGCGCGCCAAACCGCCAAGGGCGTAACCGTGAAGATCAAACGCGCAGGCGGGCGCAAACTGCTTGCCAGCGCCTTCATAGGCAACAAAGGCCGCACGGTGTTTCGCCGCGTCGGTAAAGAACGCACGCCAATCGAGCCGTTGCAAACCATCGCCGTGCCGCAAATGTTCAATGCTAGGCGCGTCAACGGCAAGGTAATCGAATTCATAAAAGCCAGGCTGCCCGGCGTTTTTGAGCATGAAGCAAGCTATTACTTGTCAAGGCACCGGGCATGAATTTCTTAGGTTCTTCCGCCGAAGTAAAAACACGGGGGGCGAAACGGCGCGGGGAAGCGCTAGTTTGTGGGCCATTCATTTACTTGACAGGTGTTTGACATGAATCTGCACGATCTGTTTTCAGGATTTGATGCTGCTGAAATAGAGGCCATCGCATTGCAGCACGAAAGAGATCAAGAAGCGGCAGATACGGCGCGCACTCAAAAGGCGCGTACCCGCCACGAAATACGCCGCGCGAACGCCGAGGCGCACCTTGCCGATATTTTGCCGCGCCGCTTTGAGTATGGCGATAGCTGGCACGTTGTCTCACGTGGAGATATTGACTCGCTTAGCTACCTGCGCCACGCCTTGGCAGGTGTCACCCACTTCGACTACGTGCTGGTATCCACATGGTGCATCGCAATGGCAGATTTGAAAGAGATAGCCGCATGGATTGATGCAGGACGTATAGACCAGTTCAACTTGTACGTCGGTGAAATTTTTCCAAGCCAGTACGGCGACGAATACGAAGCCATGCTGGCAATGTGCCGGACATATGGCTGCCGTATGGTGGTAGCCAGAAACCACAGCAAAGTCACGTTGGCGCGCAACGTTGGTGAGTCCTACAGCCTTGTAATCGAGTCATCGGCAAACGTCAATACAAATCCGCGTATTGAGCAAAGTACCATTCATGCCAGCGCGGAATTATTTGACTTTTATCAGGATTTTTTCAATGGAATCCACAGCATTGACCGTCGCACCTAAACTGACACAGGCCGCGCTCGCGCGCGAACTGTCAGTATCGCGCCAGGCAGTAAATGACCTAGTGCGGCGCGGCGTGCTCAGCATTGATCAAGACGGCAAGATAGACCTCGAATCGGCGCGCGTGGCAATTGCCAATGGCGTTCATCCTTCTGCAAAAACCAGCGCTGCACTGCAATCTACCGCGCCAAATCAAACCAATGCTGCCAACGTCACAACCGCCACCAATCCAGCAGCAGAAGATGCAGCCATCACAAGCTACCACATTGCCAAAACGCTGCGCGAAGCAACCGAAGCAAGGCGCGCCCAAATAGCGCTGGCGCGCGAACGCGGCGAGGTGATTCAGGTATCAGCCGTGCGCGCCGCGCTGGCCAATGCCTACGCCACCATGCGTGAAGCCATCCTGAACCTGCCAGCGCGCTTGGCACCAAAGCTGGCGGCAGAGTCCGACCCGGCGGCAATTCAAAACCTGCTGCACGCCGAGCTGCACAGCGCAGTTACCGCGCTGGCAAGCACGCACGTCAAGTTTTCCGATGCCGCCAGCATCATGGAGACCAATGAATGAACGCACGTGACATTCCAGATGATCTGATGCGCGCAGCCGCTCTTGAAGCAGAGCTGCGCTTACGCTACATGATGCCGCCGCCGCGCGTCAGCGTTGCCGAATGGGCCGCGCTATATCGCCACATCGCCAAGGGGCCAGAACGCGGCCCGTGGAGCAACAAACGCACGCCGTACCTGGTGGAGCCTATGGAAGCGGCCAGCGCGCACACGCCATATGAGCGCGTGGTGCTGTGGTTCGCAACGCAAATGGGCAAGTCAGAGGTGCTATACAACGCCATGATGCAACGCATCCACACCGACCCGCAAGACATGATGATGGTGCAGCCAACGCTGCAAGACGCGCAAGATCACAGCAGCCAGCGTTTTTTGCCAACTGTCACGCAAACGCCAGCGCTGACAGGGCTGGTTGCCGTGCGCCGCAGCCGCGATGAATCCACCAGTTGGCGCTCGCGCAGCATTCAGGGTGGGTTCACGCTGTTTTTCGGCGGGGCCAACAGCGCGGCGTCACTGGCGTCAAAACCGCTTGGCTTTGGTTTGGCCGATGAGGTGGACAAATGGCCTGCCGACGTTGACAACGAAGGGCCGCCGCTGGGCCTGCTTGAAGAGCGCATGAGCAACTTCGCGCGCCGCAAGCTGATCATCGCCAGTACCTGCACCATCAAGGGCCAATCAATCATCGAGGCTGAATACTTGGCCAGCGATCAGCGCCAGTACCACGTTCCATGCCCACATTGCGGCCAGCAGCAAGTGCTGCTGTGGGGCGCAAAAACAGACTGGGGATTGAAGTGGTTAAAAACAGCCACTGGCGAGGCGCGCCCGGAAACGGCGGTTTATATCTGCCGCCACTGCGGCGGCGCGATTGAAGAGTGGCGCAAAGACGCCATGCTGCGCGACGGCCAATGGATCGCGCAAGCGCCAGGCGCTGGCCTTGGCAAACGCGCTGGCTTTTGGATCAACAAGCTCTACAGCCCGCTGGGCTGGAAGTCATGGCCAGCTCTGGTAGAAGAATGGGTGGCAGCCGTAGCCAAGCAGCGCTCAGGCGACAGCGCGCCAATGAAGAAGTTCAAGAACTCTTCACTGGCCGAAACATGGGAAGAAGAAGGCCATGGCGCAGACAGCAAAAGCCTTTCCGCCCGCGCCGAAAAATACGACATTGGTGCCGTGCCACGCGGCGGCCTAATGATCACTATGGGCGTTGACGTGCAACCAGACCGGCTGGAGGCGCGCGCGTGGGCATACGGGCGCGGCGAAGAATCCTGGCTGATAGATCGCCACATCATCTATGGCGACCCAAACCTTGACGAAGGCACAGAAGGCTCGCCATGGACACGTCTTACAGCAATCCGCCGCACGCCGCTGGTACACGCCAGCGGCGCGCAAATGCTGATCGAGGCCACCTGCATCGACACCGGCGGCCACAACACCCATGCCGTATACAACTACTGCCGTGCCCATTCACATGCCCATGTGCTGGCGGTAAAAGGCGAAAGCAAATACGGCCGCCCAGTCATGGGAAAACCCAGCGCCATTGACGTGAACTGGCGCGGGCGCACCATTGCCCGCGGCGTCAAGCTGTGGATGGTTGGCACCGACACAGCCAAACACCTGCTTCATGGCCGTATGCGAATCGGTCAGGTAGGCCCCGGCTACGTGCACCTGCCAAAGTTGCTTACCAGCACCGACGAATTCGAGCAAATGACCGCCGCGCGCCTGATGCCTGCCGTGGTCAATGGAAAGCAGGTCATGCGCTGGATCACGCCCGCCGGGCATCGTGAAGAGGCTGGCGACTGCATGGTTTATGCCTACGCCGCCGCCTGCTGGCTTGGCATACAAACCTACCGTGAACCAAGCTGGGCGCGCCGCGAAGCCCAATACAGCCCGCGCACACCAAGCTTATTCGACGCGCCAGCGCAAAATCCAGCCGCCGCGTCAGCCGCCGCAGTTGACAATACCGCGCCAACTGACACGCGCGCCGCGCGCCCGCTTGCCGCCAGCGTGACGCGCCCAACACTAAAGCGCCAATGGTGACCGCCATGACAGCAGACGGCCAAACCAGCGCACCGTGGAACGATCCAGATTTTGTCGATCGTGTGTTCGAATATCTGCTTCGCGAGTTCCCGCAAATCGCCGGGCACGAATGTGAGCGCGTGCGCAGCGCCATGCGCTTCGAATTTGCTGGCGACAAGCACTACATAAAACGCCAAAGCCAAACCGACAAAGAACGGCGCAAACAGCAAATTCTGTCCATGTTCAATGGCCGCAACGCCACTGAAATCGCCCGCGCCCTGCAAATCGGGCGCACCACTGTTTACCGCACTCTCAAACAAGCCGGAAGGAAACCATCATGAACCGCAACACACTCGCCGCCATCCACGCAATAGAACAAGTGGCCGCGACCCTGCGCGCTGACGCCGCCACCAAGGACGAAGCCGCCGCACTGTCAGCAGGTATCCAGCGCCTGCGCGACTCACTTGGGCGACCGGCCCAGCCGGGCTTTGCCAGCGTGGTAGAGCCAGCGCAGCATCAGGAAGTAAAGCTATTAAAAAGATAGTGTTTCATTCTTGCCTATTTTTGGCACAGCTACATATATAAGGTGCTCGCACCATGGCCGTAACTCCTGAACAACTAGCCGCGATGGAAGCCGCTTATTTCAGCGGCGAAAAATCCATCACCCACAACGGGCGCACCGTCACCTACCACGACCTGCCATCGCTGTGGCAGGCCATCCAAAACGCCCGCGCCGAAATAGCCGAGCCTGACGGTGGCCGCATCCGCGTGCGCCGCGTGCGCTTTGTCACCAACCGGGGATATTGAACATGGCACGCGCCCGCACCACAGTCCGCGCCAACTGGATTGACCGCCTTGTTGGCTACATCGCACCAGGTCACGGCCTGCGCCGCCAGATCGACCGCGCCCGCCTGTCGCACCTCAAGCGCGCCTATGAAGGCGCGTCAACCGCCGACGGCTGGCGTGTGCGCCGCGCTGGCGCGAATGCCAATCAAGATCATGCTGCTGACGCATGGCAGTTGCGCGTGCGCTCACGCGCGTTGCTGCAAAACGTCCCCTACGTAGCGCAGGCGATGCGCGGACTGGTAGCCAACACCATCGGCACCGGCATCGCAACCAACTTCAAGGGCCGCCACGCCAAGCGCCTGAATGAGCTATGGAACCGCTGGACAAGCGAATGCGACGCCGATGGCAGGCTCGACTGGTACGGCCTGCAAGCGGCGGCATACCGTGCGATGGAAAGCGATGGCGAAGTAATCCTGCGCTTGCGCCCGCGCCTGCCACAAGACGGCCTGACCGTGCCGCTGCAATTGCAACTGCTGGAAATCGACTACCTTGACAGCGCTTTAAACCGCAGCGCCACCGCAAGCGGCGGCGCGGTGGTTAACGGCATCGAATACGACCTGCTGGGTCGCCCAGCAGCATATTGGATATTTCCGCAACACCCAGGCGCTACTGGCGCAGTCGGCATCAACGCCAGCCGCCGCGTACCGGCCCAGTTCGTGGTGCACCTGTTCACGCCCGACCGCCCAAGCCAGGGCCGGGGCTTTCCGCGCATCGCGCCGGTAATTCACCGCGTGCGCGACTTGCAGGTGTACGAAGACGCGGAGCTGGCCCGCAAAAACCTCGAAACCCGCCTTGCCGTACTGGGCCACGGCAACATGGACGGCGTAGGCACACCGCCAGAAGGCGTTGGCCTTGAGCACGCCGAAACCGCCAACCCGGTTGACCTTGGTGCGCTGCCAAGCGGAGCTGTGGTGCAAATGCCATCTGCCAGTGGCTTCACAGTGGTGCAACCAACATCGCCGCCTGGCTACACCGAATACGTCAAACAGCAACTGCACCTGATCGCCGCTGGCTTTGGCGTCCCCTATGAAATGATGACTGGCGACATGAAAGAGGTCAACTTCAGCAGCGCCCGCGTGCGCCTGCTCGACTTCAGGCGCGAAGTCGAAATGTGCCAGTGGCAAATCATCGTGCCAAAGCTGATAGATCGCGTAGCGCGCGAATTTGAAGACGCCGCCTTTCTGGCCGCTCTGGTGCCAGCAGTTGACAACACCGCCCAGCACACCACGCCAAAATGGGACTACGTCAACCCAGAGCAAGACGTAAACGCCGATTTGGCCGAAATCTCCGGCGGACTGTCCAGCATCAGCGAAAAGCTGCGCAAGCGCGGCTACTCGCCAGAGGCCGTGTTCGCCGAGCTTAAAAACGACGTTGACCAGCTCAAGTCCGCTGGCCTTCTAGACCTGCTGCTACAACTCCAAACAGGAAAACCCAGCGTCACTATTACAGCTAGCGCTACAAAAACAGCAGCTTAAAATTGTTCCAAATTTGCCTATTTTTGGAACAATTCGCCCGCCACAGTAGTGGGCATGAACACCAACGCCGCCCGACATCCAGACACGCTGCCAATGCGTCAGCGCGCCGCACGGTTCGAACCCAGCACCTTCCGCGCCGAAGACAACTCGGTAGAAGTCGTTTTTACCGCCGGTGCCGCCGTGCGCCGCTACGACTTGTGGAACGACAAAACCTACGAAGAGGTGCTGGACGTAACCCCCGAAGCCATCGACCTGTCGCGCTTTGAAGCAGGCGCTGTTCAGGTACTCGACAACCACGCCCAGTACGGCGTGCGCTCAGTGCTCGGCATTTGCACTGACGCCAGCGTGGCAAACAGTCAAGGCACGGCGCGCGTGCGCCTGTCCACCGATCCTGACAAAGCCGGAATCATCGGCGACATCAAGGCCGGCATCCTGCGCTCGGTCAGCGTTGGCTACTCGGTGCAGAAATACGAATTAACGCCAGCTGCCGACAGAACCGACGGCGGCGGCGTAGACCTCTGGCGCGCCATCCGCTGGACACCGCACGAACTCAGTTTCGTCTGCGTCCCGGCTGATCCGGCAGCCAGCACCCGTTCCGCGCCCGGCGGGGGAGCAACCAACTACCCCGTCGCCTTCACAACCCGCAGCGCTGCTGCATCACAGGAGTACCTTATGGCCGATAAAGCCACCATAGAGCAGCGTTCCGAAGCCGCTGCCGACCAACCCACAGCCACCGGAGCGCCAGAAACGCCCGCCGCCAGCTCTGAACAAGCAGGCGCAACCGCAAACGACGCCACGCGCGCAGCCGACATTGCCGATCTGTGCCAACGCCACGGAATAGCGCACCTGTCGGCAGGATTCATTCGCGGCGGCAACACACTTGCCGACGTTAAAGACCGCATCCTGCAAGAGCGCGCCATGCAAGACGCTCGCGCTGGCGCAGGCGCGCCCAACGCGCGCATTGAAACCGTGCGCGACGAAACGCAAACCCGCCTTGCCGGTATGCAAGCCGCCATCATGGCAAAGCTTGACCCCAACGCCAAGCTTGACGACAACGCGCGCCAGTACCGCCACATGACCCTGCTGGACATGGGGCGCGAACACCTTGGCGCCCTTGGCATCAACGTGCGCGGCGTGCCGCCGATGGAGCTTGTATCGCGCATGTTGCAAGTGCGCAGCGCCGGAATGCACACCGTCAGCGACTTTGGCAACCTGCTGGGCGTGGCCGCCAACCGCCGCCTGCGCGCCGCGTATGAGGCATTCCCTGCCACCTACCGCGAATGGGCGCGCCGCGGCCCCAACCTGACCGACTTCAAACCTGTCAACATCGTTGCCATCGCAGGCGCGCCCGACCTGCTGCTGGTCAACGAACATGGCGAATACAAGTACGGCACCTTCGGCGACAGCGCCGAGACCTACAAACTCGCCACCTACGGCCGCATCATCGCCATCACGCGCCAGGCCATCATCAACGACGACCTGCGCGGTTTTGACCGCACCATCGGCATGTGGGCCAGCAGCGCAGCGCGGCTGGAAAACCGCCTTGCCTACGAGCAAATCACCAGCAACGGCGCGCTATCCGATGGCGTGGCCCTGTTCCATGCCGACCACAGCAACCTGCTCACCGGGAACAATTCCAAGCTTTCGCTTGGATCGCTATCGGAAGCCCGCGCCATGCTGCGCAGCCAAAAGGGCATGGGCGGAGAGATGCTCAACCTCACACCCACATACCTGATCGTTCCTGCCGCGCTAGAAACGCTGGCCTACCAGTTGACAAACCCCAACTTCTGGCCCACGCAGCAAAGCGCCATCAACGAATTTGCCGCTGGCGGGCGCACCGCGCTAACCGTGGTGGTTGACCCAATGCTGGACGCCAGCAGCACCACCGCCTGGTACCTAGCCGCCAGACCGGAGCTGATCGACACCGTTGAATACGCCTATCTGGACGGCGCCGACGGCCCGGTAACCGAAACCCGCGAAGGCTTCGAAGTTGACGGCACCGAGTTCAAGTGCCGCCTCGACTTTGTCGCCAAGGCCATCGACTTTAGGGGCATGGTCAAAGCCGCTGGAGCTTGATCATATAACTATCAAAAACGGAGCATTCACATGAAAAACTACGTCCAACCCGGCGACATCGTCACCGTCACCGCACCAGCCGCCATTGTCAGCGGCGCTGGCCTACTGATAGGCAGCCTGTTTGGCGTCGCCACAGCATCTACAGCCGCTGGCGCGCCGCTGGAAATAAAAACCACCGGCGTCTTTGAGCTTGACGCAGCCGACACCGGCGCTGCCGCAATTGGCACGCCGGTATCGTGGGACGCCGCCAGTGGCCGCATCACTACTGGTGACGGCGTGCTGATCGGCGTGCTGGTTGCCGCCAAGGCCGCCAGCGCCGCCACAGCCACCGTGCGCCTGAACGGCATCAGTCTAACCGTCTGACCAGAGAGCGCGCCGCCGTGACCACGCCAGCCAACCCATTTGCCGCCGCCGAACAGCGCGTAAACGCCGCTGTCATGCGCAAGCTTGCCAACGCAACGTGCAGCATCGGCGGAGCGGTGGCAATCGGCTGCGTCTTCGATCAGGAGTACGTCGTGGCCGAAGTTGGCGCCGCTGGCATGGCCGCCACCGCACCAGCTGTCACCGTGCCAACCAGCGCGGTGCCAGCCGCGCCAGGCGGCGCGGCGGTAAAAGTTACCGGCGCAACCGGCGTCACAAACTGGACGGTAGCCGAGCATCACCCGGACGGCGCTGGCCTATCCGTGCTGCTGCTGGAACGCGCGCCATGACAGCCGCCGCCAGCTCCTTCTTGCGCCTGCGCGACGCGCTGGCCGCGCACCTGCGCGCAGCGCCAGAGTTGGCCGCCGTGGTACTGCACGTTGACCGCACGCGCCCAATAGCGCAAGGCGAGACCGCCGCCATCAACCTGCGCCTGTCGGACGCGCACGCCAGCAGCCCGGTAATAGAGGCCACCGACTGGCGCACCACGGTATTCATCGACTGCGCAGCGCGCGGCGCAAACGCCGATGCCGACGCTGACACGCTGCTTTCCGCCGTGCACGCCAGCCTTGCCAGCTTTGCCGCCAGCGCCGCCGCGCGCGCCATTGGCGTGCTTGAAATATTCAACGATGAAACCACCGTTGAATGGGATCGCGACGCTGACGACGCGCCCTACACATGTGCCAGCCTGCGCCTGACGCTGATACACCGCACACCAGCAGGCAGCCTGCAACCTTGGGGATGGCAGCCATGAAAAACCATGCCGTACCGGTACGCATGCCAGCGCCATCCGCCGACCCGCAAACAGGCGGTCGCTTCCAGCGCTTGCCAGACGGCAACCTGCGCCCGCTAGATGCGCAGCCAGCCCAGCCAAAACCATCAACCCGTGCCCGCCGCGCGGCCCACGCAGCCACTTCGACCACAACCAGAGAGTAACCATCATGGCCCGCAAATTCAAGAAAACCGTCATCCTCGCCAAAGTCGAGGATGTTGTAGGCACAGACGCCGCCCCAGCCGCGCAAGACGCGCTGCTGGTAAGCGATGCGACCTTTAACGTCGAATACCACAACGTTGACCGCAACATCATCCGTCCAACCATGGGCCACGGCGGCACGCTGGTAGGCACTCGCAACCTCAAGATCGAATTTACCTGCGAGATATCCACCAGCGGCAGTGCAGGCGTCGCCCCGCCCTGGGGAAAGCTGCTGCTGGCCTGCGCCTTTGCCGAAACCACCACCGCAGGCAGCATGGTCGAATACACCCCGGTAAGCGATGGCCTGAAAACCATCACCATCAAATACAGCGCCGACGGTGTAATACACACCGCTCTGTCGTGCATGGGAACAGTCACTTTTAATGAACCTGAAGGAGACCGCCCAACACTGCAATTTAGCTTCATCGGCGTTGACGGCGGCAGCGTCGCCGCAAGCACGCCGCCCAATGACCTGACAGCATGGCAAATCCCGGAGGTAGTCAACAACTTCAACAGCGGCAAGCTCACATTCGGTGGCGACTACGACAGCGGCGCCATCACCGGCGGCACCACATATTGCAGCCGCGGCATCACGCTGAACATGAGCAACGACGCCAAATACCTGGCAATGCTGGGCTGCTCCGGCGTTGACATCACCGACCGTGCCCCAGCTGGCAGCTTTGAAGTAGAACTGGACGGCGCGCAAGAAGTCGCCATGCGCGCAGACATCAACACCAACACCCCAACCACCTTGAGCCTGCTGCACGGCAGCGGCCCCGGCAAACAAGTACTGCTGCACATCGCCCGCGCCATGCGCCTGAATCCAAAGTACAGCGACTACGAAGGCACGCTGCTGCTGGCCTGCGACTTCAACGCCGAGCCAGTAAACGGCAACGACGAAGTGCGCATCGTATGCCTCTAACCACCACACCTGAAAACCACAGCCATGACCAGCAAATACCAACTTGCCATTGAAGACAGCATTGACTTCCCAGTAAACGTCGATATTCAAAGCGGTCGCGTCAAGAAGAACTTCTTCTTTCACATCGTAGCGCGCCGCATGGACATTGCCGAATGGCGCACCATCTTCGGCCCCGACGCCGAAAACGCCAACCTGTCCACAGCCGACTTTTTGCGCCAGCGCATCACAGGCTGGCGCGGCCAGCACCTGGTGCTGGACGAAGACGGCAAACCGGCCGAATACAGCCAGGATGCGCTCGACGCCATGCTGCGAGTAACTGGCCTTGAAGGGCTGCTGCTGGTGGCCTACCAAAAAGCAGTTTTTGTCAGTGACGGCGACTCTGGACGCCGAAAAAACTCCGCAAGCTGACCCGCCTGTTCGCGCGCGGTCAGCTTGCCGCACCAGCAGGCGCTGAAGGTGGCGGGAATGAAAACGATCAGGACGAACCGGGCAGCGGCAGCGGCGACAGCGAGAGCGAACTTGCCGCCGCCGCCGCCGCCTTTGGCCTGCGCATCGCAGGCAGCGCGGCAGCGCCGTCGCCGCCAGCGCGCGCCTGTCTGTGGCCCAGCAATCTTGATGCATGGGACTGCTTTATGGCGCTGCAAACCCAATGGCGCCATGCAGGTTTTGACGGAGTGCGCACCGGCCTTGATTACGCCGCCGCCTGCGCCTTTTTACAAACCGCAGGCTACCGTCGCAAACAGCGCGCGCGACTGCTTGGCGACATTCTCGAATGCGAAAAAGCCGCCCTGCGTGAGTGGAAGCGCCAGCGCTAGCCGCACTGGAGAGCCAGCATGAGCGAAGCTCAAGCCAAGATAAAACTCGCGCTGGAAGGCAGCCCAACCGTGGTGCAGGGCGTGCAGTCAGTAAAAAAGCAGCTTGATAGCCTGAATAGCGCGCTGGTTGGCCTTGTCGGCGTAGGCACTGTTGCCGCATTTGCTGGGTTCATAAAAAGCAGCATCGATGCCGCTGATGCCGCGGGCAGGCTTGCTGCTCGCACCGGCCTGGCCGTGCGCGACATCGCCGGTTTGCAAATTGCCTACAAGCAAGCTGGCTTGAGCAGCGACACGCTTGAGTCCAGTATGGGACGCATGGCGCGCGCCATGGCCGAAGGCAACAAAGCCTTCGATGCAATGGGCATCAAGGTCAAAAACGCCGACGGCACCTTGCGCCCGGTGCGCGACGTGCTGGGCGACGTGGCAGAAAAATTCAGCCGCTACGAATCAGGCGCGGCCAAGGCCGCACTTGCGCAAGCGCTGTTCGGCAAAAGCGGCGCCGAGATGATCAGCTTTTTGAACAACGGCCGAAAAGGGCTGGCCGAATATGACGAGCTAGCCAAACGCCTTGGCCTCACGCTTGATCAAGACACCACCGACAAAGCCCGCAAGTTCAATGACACCGTTGACCTGATGCGGCAGGGCCTGAAAGGCGCTGGCACACAAATCGCGGCTGGCCTGCTGCCAACGTTGCAATCGCTTGCCAGCGAGATCGTAGGCGCCGCCAACGATAGCAACAATCTAAACGCCGTCACGCGCGGCCTCAGCCTTGGCCTCAAAGGTTTGTACGCCGTGGCAGTTGGCGTCAGCACCGCATTCATGATGGTCGGAACCGCCATCGGCGGTGCAATGGCAATTGCCGAGCAGGCCAAGGCCAGCCCAGTGCTGTCGATGGCAATGGACGCCGCCGCTGGCAATTACGTCGGCGCCGCTCAAACATCGCTACAGCAAGTCAAAGACGCCCTGTCAGGCAAAGGCGCTGATGGCAAGAGCGTCAAAGAGGCAGCCGGTTCAACCGGTGCAACCTTAAAGCAGTTGATGGCTGACCTGTTATCAATGGCTGAAAAGGCCGGTGCCAGCATCAACAGAGTATTTGACAATGTTGAAGATGGCGGCATAAAGACGGCGGCGGCGGTTGAAGCCGCAAAGCGCAACCTAAGCCAAGCTCCAATCCTGAAATACAAAAACGACGACGAGGGCGAGCTGGCCCGCATCAGGGCGCTGATACAGGAAGAAAAAGCCTATGCCAGAGCGCTGGACGAACGCGGCGCGCAGGCCGACAAACTTACTGCTGGCGAAAAGCTGGTGCTGCAAATTCAGGAGCAATTGCAGACCAGTATCAGCGGCGTCGCGCGCGCCAACAAAGAATACGCCCTTGCCTTGGCCAAAGAATACGCCGAATGGCAAAAATCCAATCGCGGCAGAAAAGAAGCCTTTGACGCGCAAGAAAAGCTGATCAAGGAAACCGCCGACAGCGCCGCGTCGATAGAAAAGCAAGCTGCCGAACTGGATGCCGCCAACGCGGTTTGGGGCAAAGGCAAAGAGGCCATTCAAGAGCACCGCGAGGCGATGGCAGAAGATGCGCTTGAGCTTGCCAAGCGCATGGGTGCATCGGATGACTACATCGCCAAGTTACAGCAGGAATACGCCGCCAACATCCACCTGACGCAGGCCATGAAAGAGGCCGCGGCCAAGCGCGTAAGCCAAGAGCTGCAAGAAGGCATACGCGCAGCGCGTGAGCAACTGCGGCTAAATGAACAAGAGATCGCAGCGCTTGGCCTGACAGCCGACAAGCGCGCGCGCATCAACGCCATGCGCAAGGTAGAGATTGACCTGGCCAAAGAACTTGAGCGCATCAAAAACACCCCATACAACAACGAGGCCGACCGCGAAACCGCGCGCCAGCAAGCGCGGCAAAAAGCCGTGCTGGAAGGCGAGTCCGAGCTGCAACGCATCAGCATCGAAGAGTGGCGCCGCACCGCCGACACCATAAACAACAGCCTGACCGACGCCTTCATGCGTGCCTTTGAGGGCGGCGAAAGCTTTGCCAAAGCACTGCGCAACAGCTTGAAGAGCATGTTCAACAGCCTTGTGCTGCGCCCAATAATCAGCGCCATCGTGCAACCAACTGCTGCCGGATTGACCGGCATGTTGCTTGGCGGCAATGGCGGCACTGCTGGCGGCGGACTGCTCAACATGCTGGGCCTTGGCAACAACGCCTATCAGCTTGCCACTGGCAACAGCCTGTTTGGGCAAGTTGGGTCATGGCTTGGTTTGGGCGGCATTGGCTCTGCGGCAGGTGCAGCTC
>Ga0209628_10000686_pt1 | contig 21016 bp, 21 predicted proteins | sample TergutCu122P4_FD_187285 | JGI IMG/M metagenome (GOLD analysis project Ga0209628, IMG submission 187285) | Cubitermes ugandensis P4 segment gut microbial communities from Kakamega Forest, Kenya - Cu122 P4 (SPAdes) (version 2) | ecosystem: Host-associated > Arthropoda: Insects > Digestive system...
CGTAATTAAAAAGATTATCGTGCGGTAAATATAGATGTGTCAAAAGCCTATCATGGCGGGCTTGACCCGCCATACACGGTTGGAAAATGAAAGAAAGTAGGGTTATGAAAACGAATGTTTTGTCAAAAGTGAAGAATAAAGAATGTTTTACGTGGATTGCGGGCATTTTTATAAGATGTTGTTGTATCTCTTGTGAAGAAACTGTGCAAGAAAGATTAGAAATATTAATTCAAAACAAGACAGATAACCCCATATACATAAGGTTGTATCCCAATGAAAAATATATTAAACCGTTGGATGGATTTGTGGCGGCGTAATCATAAAATTCACACATGACACTGTAACAGGATATTCGGAAAACATATTTTCAGAGAACTCAACGTGGGATTTTATAATAGGAGGATATGATATGTCTGATTTTATGGTAAGAATGGTAAAGACATATCAATATAGATTTTTAATTTTGAAAGACAAAATAATAATTGAATAAAAGAAGGAGAAAAGTGAAAACGACAAAAATTATTTTAATAATCTTATGCGGAATTGCTTTGATTACTTTTTCGTGTAAACAGCCTTGTGGGATTAATATAGAGAACCCTGACGAAATAGAACCTATTGATTGGGAAAACTACAATGATGTTTATTCCGTTTTTTGGAATTATTTTAAAAATAACTGCCACGGTGCAGGATATCCAACCGGAAAAACAATCAAGGTATATGGGAGGATTGACTCCAACAGTTTGAAAATCACTTCTGAAGGATTAAATCCACATGGATTACACTCTTTTATATTAATGGATGAGCATGAACATGAATATAACAATATTTATAATTACCTATACGAAAAATATTCTTACTCAGCTCCTCATGTAGAAGTTTTCTGCTTTATTCCTGATGAATTTCAGGAAAAATTAACCTCTACAGATTTAACGAGAAAGTGCTATATCAAAGGAGAACTTGGAACTTCTATTTTGAAATGGGATGTTGATGACGAATGCTGTTTTACTACTCCTAATGTTCGCTTATATAGTACAAATGATATTTATTTTGAATAAAAAATGAGAATAAAAATAAAAACGACGAAAATTATTTTAATAACCATGCTCTTTGCAGGAGTTATTGATAGTGCTGCTGTTAAGTTTTTTTTTAACACATAAATCAATGGAATCCATAAAAGAAATATTTAGAATAGGAAACGGACCTTCAAGCAGTCATACCATGGGACCTAAAAGAGCGGCAGCGATGTTTGCCGAAAAAAATCCTAATGCAGCAAGTTATAGAGTTACCCTCTATGGCAGTTTAGCCGCTACAGGAAAAGGGCACTTAACCGATGTTGCCATTAAAAATTCTATGGAATCCTTCGCCCCTGTGGAGTTGGTATGGTTTCCCGAAATCATATTGCCCTTTCATCCGAATGGAATGAAATATGAGTCGTTAGATAAAAACGGTTGTGTTACGGACAAGTGGACAATTTTTAGTGTTGGAGGAGGAGCCTTGGCTAATGAAGATATAAAACCGGAAGACAAGCCGCAAATATACGACATGAGTACAATGCAAGATATTCTCGATTGGTGTAAAAAGACCGGAAAGACTTATTGGGAGTACGTCGAACTGATGGAAAATGCGGATATATGGGATTATTTGCATGAAGTATGGATAACTATGAAAGCCGCTGTCGAAAGAGGATTGGAAACAGAGGGAATGTTACCCGGCGACTTGAGAGTAAGACGCAAAGCGACAGAATACTACATCAAAGCCACGGGATATACCGATAACCTTCGGACACGCGGATTAGTGTTTGCCTACGCTTTGGCTTGTTCTGAGGAAAATGCTGCCGGCGGAAAAATCGTAACTGCGCCCACTTGTGGGTCGTGTGGAGTATTGGCGTCTGTTTTATACCACCTTTTCAAAGGACATTCTTTTTCGGAACAACGTATCTTAAAAGCCTTAGCCACTGCGGGTTTGATAGGAAACGTAGTCAAGAGAAACGCTTCCATATCGGGAGCGGAGGTCGGTTGCCAGGGAGAAATCGGCGTGGCATGTGCGATGGCTGCCGCAGCGGCTAATCAACTTTTTGGAGGAAGCCCTTCTCAAATCGAATATGCTGCTGAAATGGGGTTGGAACATCACTTGGGACTTACCTGCGACCCCGTATGCGGACTTGTACAAATTCCCTGTATCGAGCGGAATGCTTTTGCCGCCACCCGCGCATTGGATGCCAATATTTATGCAACTTTCACAGACGGAAGGCACTTGATTTCGTTCGACAAAGTAGTCGCCGCCATGAAGGAAACAGGACACAACCTCCCTTATCTTTACAAGGAAACAAGTACAGGCGGATTGGCAACACAATGGGAGTAATTACCTCACCACAGGAGAGGAGCAAAAAGAAATCAATTTTTAACGATTCGCAAAATCCGGATATCTTCTATCGGGACATCGCCGCGACCGGTTTGGACAGAGGCAATTTTATCCACAATCTCCAATCCTTTAACGACTTCGCCAAAGACGGTATAATTTTGATCTAAAAAGGGCGTCCCTCCAATCGTTTTGTAGATTTCCCGTTGAGACCCGGAAAACTTTACTTGATATTGTTCTTCTATTTGATCCAATTCCGCATCACTATAAGTGCGACCTTGCACAATGTAGAATTGCGAAGAGGAAGAGCGTTTTTCAGGATTCACAAAATCGCCGGTACGCGCTGCTGCCAACGTTCCTTTTTTGTGAAAATATTCGGGAATAAATTCAGCAGGAATGGTGTAATTAAGATCCAGTGGGGAAGGGGTAAGTTTGGTTGCCGGATTTCCCGTTTGAATCATAAATCCGGAAATAATCCGATGAAACAACACATCATTGTAGAATTGTTCTGTAACCAATTTTTCAAAATTTTCCTTGTGTAAGGGCGTTTGTTCGTACAGTTTTACCTGAATATTACCCAAACTCGTTTCGATTGTGTACGTTTGCGCACCGGATTGGCAAGAAATTGTCATAAGTGTAAAAAAATAAATGGTAAATAAAAACGTTTTCATATTGTAATGAATAAAATTTATAAATTGTTGAATGCGGATGCAAATATAGTGGAAATTTTTACAGCGCAAAAATTCTTATATCTATCTTTGTCAAAAATAGAAAAACAATCACTCCATGAAGATTATTTGTACAGGAATGAATTATGTAGATCACAATAAAGAGATACATCATACGTTAATAAATCAGGATCCGGTCATTTTTATGAAGGCCGATACATCGTTGCTGAAAGATGGAAAACCGTTTTTTATTCCGGACTTTTCGGACGATGTGCAATACGAAACAGAGGTGGTAGTAAAGATCGGTCGATTAGGAAAAAATATTGCCCGAGAGTTTGCCTCCCGATATTACGAAGAAATAACTGTCGGCATTGATATGACAGCGCGAGATTTACAGAATAAGTTCAGAGATGGAGGGTTGCCTTGGGAATTGAGTAAATCGTTCGACAACTCGGCGGCAATCGGTAAGTTTATTCGTTTGGAGGATTTACCCTACGATATCAATCAAATACCGTTTCGTTTGGATATCAATGAGAGAGCAGTTCAGGCAGGTAATACTGCCGAAATGTTGTTCAAAGTGGACGAACTGATTGAATACATCAGCCGGTTTGTTACGTTGAAAATGGGGGATCTGATTTTTACCGGTACGCCTGCAGGTGTCGGGAAAGTGTATATCAACGACCATCTAAAAGGATATATCGGAGACAAAAAAGTTTTAGACTTTTACATAAAGTAAATGAGAGAAATACATAGAACAAAAACAAGTGTTAAGCCCACCATGACAGTGGTGTTGCTTCTCGTATTCCTTTTGTGCTTTTCAATTCATTCTCTTTCGGCCGATTACGCAAAAAAATCCGTATTATCCGAAGGGAAATGGGTGCAACTGCAAGTGAAAGAAAATGCCATCTACAAGCTTACTGCCGACGACATCAAAAAGATGGGATTCAACGATCCGGCTAAAATAAAAATCTACGGTTATGGCGGTTGGGCATTGGAACAGGATTTCCGTATGCCTTATATAGACGACCTGCCGGAAGTAGCCGTTTACGTCAACAAAGGAGCGAGTGGCACTTTCAATTACCTTTTATTTTATGGTCGCGGTGCAATAAAATGGACTTACGATACTAACAAAGCATTTTTCGTGCATCAAAACAATCCATACGCCAACTACGGATATTATTTTATTACCGAAAGCGGAGAAGGTCCCAAAGAGATGCCGGAAGTGGAGTCTGACCCACTTTCACCGACAATGAAAACGGTCGATTCTTTCGACGATTACCGCGTACATGAACAGGATTTAGTTTCTCTACTAAATTCGGGCAGGGAGCTGTTTGGTGAGAGTTTTACGGGAAATTCTTCGCAAAATTTCAAATTTAACATTCCGGGAATAATCAATGAAAACGGAAAAATCCGTTTGTCTTTTGCTGCTGCTCCCCCATCTCCAACTCCGGTTATCTTATCAATAGGAAATAAGGAACTTTTTAGACTTCCCATTACTTTCTCTTCTGTTAGTGGCGGATATAGAAAAGCGACATTAGTGGACGGTATAAGAGATTGGGTCGGCGACAAATCAGAAAGTACAACAGTAAATATCTCGTTTGCTTCGACCGGAGCAGTGGCCAATCTCAATTTTATAGCATTGAATGTAAAACGGGAACTCCGTTTTTATAATGAGGCTTATACTTTTTTCCGAAACAAAGACAATCGAACCGAAGCCATTCGGTACTGTATTAAAAACACTTCTGATAATCTTCAGGTTTGGAATCTGACAGATGTACAAGATATATGGCGGGTAAAAACAACCAAAGAGGGCGCAAATTTGACTTTTGGTGCGGCATCGGGAGTAATCCCCGAATATGTGCTGGTAGATGTCGCCTCCCAATCGTTTCCTACTCCCGCTGTGGTAGGTGAAATAAAAAAGCAAAATTTACACGGTTTGGATCAAACGGATATGGTAATTATTTCGCCGGAGATTTATTTCCCCCTAGCGAAAGAATTAGCCGAAAAACATCGCGAACTTCAATCTTTGAAAGTGGAGGTTGTACAACCGGAATGGATTTACAACGAATTTTCGTCGGGAACTCCGGATGCAACATCTTACCGGCGTTTCATGAAAATGTTTTACGACCGTGCAATTACCGAAGGCAATCCTCCTCGTTATCTGTTACTCTACGGCGCCGGCTATTTCGATAATCGACGACTAACGAAAGAGGGCGCCCGATTGGATGGCAGGTATTACTTGCTTACTTATCAATTTGAAAATTCGACAGATGAGAACTCTTCTTACGGCACCGACGATTATTTTGGTTTTTTGGGTAATTCAACGGGAGTGAATCTGAACAGCGATAGTTTAGCCATAGGTGTTGGGCGTTTCCCCGTAAATACTTACGAACGGGCAAAAAATGTATTGACAAAAACACTCAATTATATGGAAAATAAAGATTACGGCTCGTGGAAAAATACCGTAATTTTTACAGCCGATGATACCGGCAAAGATTCCTATTGTGGCTTTGCCATCCAAGCCGATGAATTAGCCAATATAGTGGAACAAAAGAATTCTTCTTATCGTGTGGTTAAATCATATATGGATGCTTTCCATCCGGTGGATGTGAACAGCAAACGGAACTATCCGGATGCCAAACAAAAACTGATGAACACATTGAAAGAAGGCTGTTTCCTGTTCAATTACACTGGACATGGCAGCCAAACTTCGATGTCGGAAGAAAATATGATGCGTAGCGAAGACATTCGTCAAATGAAATTCAAAAGTTTGCCGCTTTGGATTACGGCTACTTGCGATTTCGGACGTTTCGACGACACTAAAATGTCGGCAGGAGTAGAAGTTTTGCTGAATAAAAACAGTGCAGGAATTGCTCTCTTTACTACTACGCGTGTTGTGCTCGGTGATTTAAATCACAGGTTGAATCGACCGATTATTAAACATACTTTTACTAAAAACGGAGACCAACAACCTGCTTTGGGCGATATTTTTCGGCGAAGTAAATGGGATTGCGGAAGCGACCACAACAAACTGAACTGGGTTTTGCTGGGCGATCCGGCTTTGCAATTGAATTATCCGGAATGGAACATTGAACTCGAAAATATCAATGATGAGCCGATAGAAAGCAATACTCTCACTAATTTCCGCGCCTTGGATTACGTTACTTTACAGGGAGTTGTAAAAGACGGTAGCGGCAATCCTGTGGAAAATTTCAATGGTTCGCTGCAAGCAACCATATTCGACGGGAAACAAACCATTCGAGCCGTAACCAATCCTCCCGACGAGGTGAAAAGATGGGCGTTTTTCGACTATCCTAATATTGTGTATAAAGGAGATGCCAAGGTCGAGAACGGACGATTCAACCTTTCGTTCAGGGTACCGTTAGACATTTCGTATGATGCAAGCAATTCGGGTAAAATGAATTTCTATGCCTGGGATGAAAATTTACGGAAAGATGCCGCAGGGAATTTTATAAAATATACACTGTCGGGTACAGCTGATACGGTTCCACCAAAAGACTTTGGTCCCGAAATCGAAGAAATGTATCTCAATACTGCCGCTTTCCAGGATGAAGACGAAGTCAATGAAACGCCTTTCTTTTATGCCTCCGTATTCGACGAATATGGTATCAACCGAACAGGTACCGGACTGGGACATGGCATTACCATTAGCATTGATAATAATCCGGCCTGGTTGTATAATCTGAATAATTATTTCATTGCAGGGGATGTTCAGGGTAGCGGAACAATCGGTTTTTCGATCCCCGAATTACCGGAAGGTCCTCATACGCTTGTTTTCAAAGTATGGGATATAATGAATAATTCGACTACAGATTCTTTGCGATTTACGGTAGTGAAAGGATTAGTGCCCAAACTGTCGGATGTGCGGGTAGCACCAAATCCGGCAAAAGAAAGAGCGGTGTTCTACCTCGAACACAACCGTCCCGAATCGGTTCTGGAAGTCGATATCCGTGTGTATGATTTGATGGGGCGCATCGTTTGGTCGCGTTCCGAAACCGGAACTTCCGGAGGAATTTATCCGGTAGAATGGGATTTGACGAACGGAGGAGGCTGTCGGGTAGCACCGGGCGTCTATGTCTATCAAGCAATTGTGAAAACAATCGGAGGCAAAGAAGCCACAAAATCGAAGAAATTAATTGTATTATAAAAAAAACAAAGTTAAATGAAGTTAAACGAAGTTATACAAAGTTAAACGAAGTTATAGGAGCAAAAAACATTCGTGTAGCTCCTTGTAACTTCCTATAACTCCTTGTAACTTCTTAAAAAAGACAAAATTATGAGTAAAGTAAAAGTAATTGCAATCATCGCATTCTTAATGTTTGTTACGAATCAGGTAAATGCACAAAAAGAGCCTAACTTCAATCCTTTGCGAAGCGGTATTCCTTCGTTGTCCATTACCCCCGATGCACGAGCAGGTTCTATGGGTGATATAGGAGTGGCTACCGAATCCGACGTTTTTTCCCAATATTGGAATCCGGCTAAATATGCGTTTGCATTCAGCAAAGCGGGTATCGGCCTGACGTTGACTCCGTGGCTGTCCAGCCTGGTTGATGATGTTTTTCTCACTTATGTGTCGGGCTTTTACAAAATAGGCGATAGCGATAACATTGCGATAGGAAGTTCGTTTCGTTATTTTTCTTTAGGCGAGATTGCGTTAACTCAGTACGATGCGGGATCGCCCGATCAATATAAAGATGCGGGGTCTACACGTCCCTACGAATTGGCTTTCGATGCAAGTATCGCTTTGAAATTCACTCAAGCGTATTCACAAGCAGTCGCCTTTCGTTATATCTTTTCGGATTTAGGTACCACCATACGGAGTCAGGAAGGTTTATTACCTGCAAATGCCGTGGCAGTGGATATAGCCGGTTTTTATAATAAGTACATAATGTTGGGACGTAGCGAGTGTTTGTTGGGTTTGGGGTATAATATTTCCAATATCGGTACTAAAGTTTCGTACGATAACGGAGAAAACAGCACTTTCCTCCCTACCAACTTACGGATTGGTGCTTCCTTACTTTATCCCTTAGACGATTATAATACCATCGCTATCAATGCCGATGTCAACAAGTATCTGATACCTACGCCGCCTGTCAAGAAAGTAGGTATGACACCGGAAGAAGAGGCAATATACAATGACGCGAAAAGGGTTTACGATGCCACTACACCCATTTCCGGTATTTTCAAGTCGTTTTCGGATGCTCCTGGTGGATTTAAGGAAGAATTGCAGGAAATCGCCTGGTCGGTAGGTGCCGAATATGCCTACGATAATAAGTTCTTCGTTCGCGGTGGATATTTCTATGAAAACCCGAACAAGGGCAACCGGCAATATTTTGGTTTGGGAGCCGGTTTCCGGATGACTGCTCTTCAATTAGATGTAGCTTATTTGATTTCGGCAAATTCTACTAATCCACTGGATAAAACCTGGCGCTTTTCGCTGAGTTTCGATATGGACGGACTGAGAAACCTGATGCGCTGATAATGAAAATACGGGTAGGTTTTGGATACGATGTACATCCTTTTGCCACCAATCGGGAATTATGGTTGGGCGGTATTCGGATAGAGTACGAAAGAGGATTGAATGGACATTCGGATGCCGATGTACTGATTCACGCCCTTTGCGATGCCTTGCTGGGTGCGGCTAATCTTCGCGACATTGGCTTTCATTTTCCTGATACAGCCGGCGAATACGAAAATATCGACAGTAAAATTTTGTTGGCAAAAACCATGAAATTGATTCGGGCAGAGAATTATGAATTGAGCAACATCGACGTTACGGTTTGCGCCGAAAATCCCAAACTCCATCCGTATATTCCGCAAATGAAATCAAGTTTATCTGCTGTTATGCAAGTGGATGAGGAAACGATCTCTATCAAAGCCACTACCTCCGAAAAAATGGGATTCGTTGGGAGAGAAGAAGGTATCGCCGTTTTTGCTACGGTTTTATTAAATTCTATAACTCCGTCGTTGCGAGTGTAGCAAAGCAATCCGGTTTTTTCCGGTTTGCTTCGGGCTATCGCCCTCGCAATGACGTAAAGTATTTCAACGATGGATTTCTTAACGCTTTCCCAACTCAATACGCTGATTGGCGAAGAAGTACAGAACGCTTTTCCCGACACTTATTGGGTAATCGCCGAAACCAGCGATGTACGCTTGAATAAAAACGGTCATTGTTATTTGGAATTTATCGAGAAAAGACCAACCGATGGCAGTATCATCGCCAAAGCCCGCGGTTATATATGGAGCAATGTATTCGGACTTCTTCGTCCTTATTTTGAAACCAAAACCGGACAGGCTTTTGTTTCCGGAATCAAAGTTCTAGTAAAAGTTTCCGTAGAGTTTCATCCGTTATATGGTTATGGATTAAATATTTACGATATTGATCCAACTTATACTCTCGGCGATATGCAACGCCACCGACAGGAAATCCTCGACCGATTGGAAGAAGAAGGTGTACTTTCGCTGAATAAAGAATTGGAAATGCCTTTGTTGCCGCAGCGAATAGCTGTTATAAGTTCGCCAACAGCAGCCGGATATGAAGATTTTTTAGACCATCTATTGAACAATCCTTCGGGGGTTGTGTTTTATCCTCATTTGTTTCCGGCTATCATGCAGGGCGAGCAAACCGAATCGTCGGTTATTGCAGCATTGGATGCGATTTTTGAATACCGCAACCGGTTCGATGTCGTTGTCATTCTGCGGGGCGGCGGGTCAACATCCGATTTGTCGTCGTTCGACACCTACGATTTAGCTGCTCACTGCGCTCAATTTCCACTGCCCATTATTACCGGCATCGGACACGAACGGGACGATACGGTGTTGGATTTTGTTGCCTACCATCGGGCGAAAACCCCTACCGCTGTAGCCAACTACTTAATAGACGAGTTGTGTGCAAGGGCACAAGCGATCTGCGACACAAAATATCGTCTGTCGCAGGGTGTACAACGTATTTTAAGCGAGCAATATTTGTTGTTGACTTCCCTGCAAACCGACCTGCAGAAAGGACGAAGACAATTTATTCAGGGCGAAGAGAACAAATTGAAAGGGAAGGACGATTTTTTCAAATTATCCTCCCCCGAATACATTCTCTCGAAAGGCTATTCCATCACGACGAAAGCCGGCAAACCGATTAAATCTTCCCAATCATTAATTCCTGGTGATACCATCGAAACCCTTTTGTATGAAGGGAAAGTGGCGAGTGTTGTTGAGTAGGACGCTATTGTCAACTGTGGTAAGATTAATGCATCAGTTTGTAAATCAATTCGATCAATAACTGTCCGGCGGGAACGGAAGCATTTTTAAATCCTTTCCCTCGTGCATCGTATTCGCGGATGAGCGCAATATTTTCCATCGTCTTTCGGGGGTTATATCGTTTCATAGCCTCTACGTAATCGCTTATCTGAAAATCCCACTTCATTCCAAGCGTTGCCATCAGGTGAGGCTTGGACTTGTCTTTTTCGTAGTGGCATATCATCAGGTTGGAAAAGAAACCGAACAGAACGGTCAATGTCATTACTAACGGATTGTTTTTCTGATTTTCCTCAAAATAGCGGGCTATGCGGTTGGCTTTCAGAACATCGCCGGCGGCGATGGCTTTCTGCAACTCGTAGTTATTAAAATCTTTGCTGATGCCAATGTTTTGTTCAACAAGTGTATCTGTTACCTGTTTTCCACCGGCAAGAGCGATAACTAATTTGTCTAATTCATTGGTTATTTTACTCAAATCGGTTCCCAAGTAATCGGTCAGGATTTGGGTGGTTTGCCGTTGAATACTAATCTGTTTCTCTCGTAGATAGCTAATGATAAAATCGGGGATGTCCCTGTCGTACAGTTTTTTAGATTCATAGACAATTCCGATTTTTGCAATCTCACCTGACAGTTTTTTTCTTCCATCCAATTTTCCGTATTTGTAATTAATAACAAGTACAGTCGAAGACAGAGGATTGTTGACATAATGCACCAGTTCATCTATATTTTTCAGGTGTTGCGCTTCTTTCACCACCACCAATTGCCGTTCGGCCATCATCGGATACCGGCGGCAGGCGCTAATAACAGCGGCAACATTGGTTTCCAAACCATAAAAAATCGTTTGATTAAAATCTTTTTCCGATTCGTCCAATACCGTGTCTATCAACATGTCCGTGAGTTGATCGATATAGTAAGCCTCTTCCCCCTGAAAAAGATAGACCGGCATAAACCTCCTTGATTGAATATTGCCTTTTATCTCGTTGAAATTTAAATCTTTTGCCATATTTAAATTGTTATATCTTTCTGTTTTTGTACTTTTGTACGACTATTCATCATTGCCCCTCAACTCCCCTCTCCCTTTGGAGAGGGGTTGGGGGTGAGGTTACAAAGTTACAAAAATAAAACAAACTGCAATGCACCCATTAAATCTTCCGCCTGCGGATTTGAAAATTCGCAGGCAAGACAACAAAGATTATGTATTCGACCGCTTACGCAAACAATACGTCCGTCTGACACCCGAAGAATGGGTGCGGCAGCATTTCATTCACTATCTGATAAATGAGAAACATTATCCGGAGGGATTATTGGCAAATGAAGTTGAGATAGCCCTTGGTACTGTAAACCGCCGGTGCGATACGGTATGTTACGATTCTTTTCTGCAGCCGTTGATAATTATTGAGTACAAAGCGTGGTCGGTAAGCATCTCACAAGAAACATTCGACCAGATCGCACGATACAATCATCGCCTGAAAGTCCCCTGGCTAATTGTCAGTAACGGTTTGCAGCATTATTGTTGCCGGTGCGATGAGAAGGGCAAAGCGATATTTATGCCCGATATTCCGGAATGGAACGAGGTGAACTGCTTACCCGTTTCTCATTTTTGTGGATAAAATCTTTCCAACCGGTATATTTTGAATCGCTTTGCGGGCGGTTGCTTTGAAAAAAATGACACAAAGCAGCCGCCAAACCATCGGTGGCATCCAATTGTGGCAGCATATTTTCGGAAGGAATTTTCAGATAGCGTTGCAACATATCAGCCACCTGTTCCTTGGCGGCTTTTCCATTGCCGGTAATCGACATTTTGATTTTCAGAGGCGCATATTCAAAAATCGGCAAATCGCGCGACAAAGCGGCAGCCATAGCCACTCCCTGCGCCCTACCCAACTTGAGCATACTTTGTACATTTTTTCCGAAAAAAGGCGATTCAATTGCCAACTCATCGGGTAGAAATTCGTCGATTAATCCTATAACCCGTTCAAAAATACGCCGCAAACGCAAATAATGATCATCGTATTTGTTCAATTCTAAAATACCCATAGCCAGCAGAGAGGGTTTATCATCTACAATCCGAATTAAACCATAACCCATAACAGTTGTACCCGGATCGATGCCTAATATGATTTTTTCTTTGCTCATCTAAAATATAATTTGCGGATACAAATGTAATTAAAATCTTTTTTACAAAAAAAACATTAACTTTGCCCTAAAAAATGCAGTTATGGCTTCACTACTTATTGAAGGCGGACATAAACTTTCGGGCGAAATCATTCCCCAAGGAGCGAAGAACGAGGCGTTGCAGGTAATCTGCGCCACTTTGTTGACGAAAGAACAGGTTACTATCCACAATGTACCTGATATTTTGGATGTCAATAATTTGATTGATTTGCTAAGGGAAATGGGTGTTAAAATCACTTGTCCATGCGCCGGAACTTATACTTTTCAAGCCGATGCAGTAGATCTGGATTATTTGAGAACCGACAAATTTTTGAAGAAAAGCACTACTTTGCGAGGATCGGTCATGTTGATAGGTCCTCTAGTCGCCCGTTTCGGTTATGCTATGATACCCAAACCCGGCGGAGATAAAATCGGCAGGAGACGTTTGGATACGCATTTTATCGGAATCCAAAAATTGGGAGCCGATTTCCAATACGATTCCGAACGCCAAGTATATGAAGTGAAAGCCCGAAAATTGCAGGGCAGTTATATGTTGTTGGACGAAGCCTCCGTAACCGGTACTGCCAATATTTTGATGGCAGCCGTATTAGCCGAAGGCAAGACAACGATTTACAACGCCGCCTGTGAGCCTTATCTTCAGCAACTAACGAAAATGTTGATGGCGATGGGAGCTAAAATTAGCGGATTGGCTTCCAATTTATTAACTATCGAAGGAGTAGATCAATTGCAGGGCTGCGAACACACCATTCTACCGGATATGATTGAAGTAGGCAGTTTTATCGGAATGGCTGCTATGACCGCTTCTGAATTGCGTATCAAAAATGTTTCATACAACGATTTAGGTATTATTCCCGATGCTTTCCGCAAGTTCGGAATTACGGTCAATCAGGACAACGACGATATTGTCGTTCCCGCTCAGGAATCCTATACTATCGACACTTTCATCGACGGATCAATTTTAACAATAGCGGATGCACCCTGGCCCGGACTGACACCCGACTTGCTCAGCGTTTTTTTAGTAGTGGCTACTCAAGCCAACGGCAGTGTATTGATTCATCAAAAAATGTTTGAAAGCCGTCTGTTTTTTGTCGATAAACTGATTGATATGGGTGCGCAGATTATTCTTTGCGACCCTCACCGGGCTACAGTCATCGGTTCTGCCCGAAGACATCCTTTGCGGGCTACATCGATGGTTTCGCCCGATATTCGCGCCGGTATCGCCTTGTTGATTGCCGCTATGAGTGCCGAAGGTACGAGCCGAATCGACAATATCGACCAAATCGACAGAGGATACCAGAATATCGACAAGCGATTAAATGAATTAGGAGCACAAATTAAACGAATTTAATTATTTACTACATGAACAGAAAATTTTTCATCATCGGATATTTATTCCTCGTATCGTTGAGTTTAAATGCAGCGCAGCGAACGGTGAGCGAAGCAACGAAAGAAGCGAATAAGTTTCTTTCACAGTCAACATTACGTTCTACAGGCGACATACAATTAGCCTACACTTCTATGGAAAACACATACTATGTTTTTAATCGTCCGGATGATAGCGGATTTGTCATTATCTCCGGCGACGATAAAGCAAAAACCGTATTAGGGTATGCTGATAACGGGATTTTTGATTATTCTTCCTTACCGGATAACTTTAAATACTGGTTGTCGTGCTACGAAAAAGAGTTGAAATCGTTGACGGTGCAGGAACATGTCATGGAGATTACACAACAAAATCCGAAAGCTGCTCCGGCTAATTTTGCACCTTCCGTAACACCTCTTGTTGATGCAAAATGGGGGCAAAGCACACCTTATAATAATCTTTGCCCCATTATTCCGGACGGTAAACCGAACGCCGGACGTAGAACTGTAACCGGCTGCGTCGCCACTGCTATTGCTCAAATAATGAAATATTACGAATGGCCTCTCAGTTATTCTTTTTCCAAATCCTATTCTACCCAAACATTAAATATAAATATCAACGAATCTTTCAACGGAGTTTACGATTGGACAAACATGATCAATAGTTACAGTGGCCCCTATACCCCAGCAAATCAAACAGCAGTTTCCACTCTGATGTATCATTGCGGTGTAGCGGTATATATGGACTACGATACGGAAAGCGGTGCCTATTCTTTTGATGTTCCTCCGGCTTTGCAATTATTCGGATACGATAGAAATATGCAAATTTATATGCGGGATTATTATACGAATACCGAGTGGAAAAATATGCTTATGACCGAACTCAGCGCCGGACGGCCGGTGTTTTATTCCGGAGTATCGTCCAGCGATGGCGGACATGCTTTTGTATGCGACGGATATGATACCAACGAATTTTTCCATTTCAATTGGGGATGGAGCGGATATGCCAATGGATATTTCGAGTTATCGGCGCTCAATCCTCCCGCTTATGATTTCAACTTCGAGCAAACAATTGTTACCGGCATTCAAAAGCCTAATCCGGCATCTGTGTTTCCTCCGCATCAAATCTTTACAGATAATCCCTTGTCGCCCGATCAAACTTCTGTTGGCAGAAGGCAAAATTTTTCAATTACAGTAAACGGCTTATGGAATATGGGCGCTCATACTTTCGACGGATATTTAGGATTTAGACTGAGTGATGTTAATGACCAACCTGTCTATGACAAAGCGAAATATATCACAGGATCGGTACCGAGTTTTGAGGGATGGACGGAAGTTCAGTTCGATGAACTGTCAATCCCACTCGCTGGTATCTCCAACGGAAATTACCGGCTCTATATTACTTATTCGACCAACGGTGTCGAATGGCACAACATCAAGGCACCTATCGGTGTGCCGTCTTACATCAATGTAACTATTACAAGCACTACCATTTATTTTTCATTGCCTACTCACATTCAAACACCCTCCGTATCGAATACAGTAAGGGTATATCCCAATCCGGCAGACAATGAGTTGAGAGTGGAAAGTGGAAAATTGAAAGTGGAAAGTGGAACAATTTGTGATATTACAGGCAAATTCATTTTCGACTTTCAACTTTCAACTCAAATAGATGTTTCCGGTTTGCCATCGGGTGTTTATTTTCTAAAACTTGAAACGGACGAAGGAATTATTTCAACTAAATTCATAAAGAAATAGTGATCAATCGAGAAGATTTAATAAAAATCGGAAAATGGGGTAAGCCGCATGGTATCCAAGGCGAGTTATCGTTTGCCTTTACCAACGATTCGTTTGCCGAAACGGAAGATTCCTTTCTGATCTGTGAATTAGATGGCATATTTGTTCCGTTTCGAATGGAAAAATGCCGTTTTACTTCCGGCTCAATGGCACTGATCAAACTCAAAACCGTTGATTCCGAAAGCAAAGCCCGCCGGTTGACTAACCACGACGTGTATTTCCCCAAAAAACAAATCCAGGCACAGAAAGAAGAAATCTATAGTTGGGATTATTTCATCGGTTTTAATTTGGTAGATGAAAAAACAGGGGAAGTGGGAATTATTGCAACCGTAGATGATTCTACACCGAATACACTGTTCGTCGTTATAAAAAATAATAAAGAAATATTGATCCCTGCCGCCGAAGAAATGATTACGCATATCAACGAAACCGGAAAGAAAATTTATGTCCTGCTTCCCGATGGATTATTAACCATTTAATTTTGGTCGTTTCTCAAATTTTTTGTATCTTTGTTAACTTTTTTTGAGTAAAGATTTAAGTAGAATTTGAACAATGAGTAACAAAGAAAAAATGGCATCCAACGAGTACAATGCAGACAGCATTCAAGTGTTGGAAGGTTTAGAAGCCGTGCGGAAACGTCCGGCTATGTATATTGGCGACATCAGTAATAAAGGGCTGCATCACTTAGTATATGAGGTGGTGGATAATTCGATCGACGAAGCCTTAGCCGGATATTGTAAAAACATTTGGGTAACCATTAACGAAGACAATTCGATTACCGTAAAAGACGATGGACGCGGCATTCCGGTCGGTTACCACGAAAAAGAAAAGAAATCGGCCCTCGAAGTGGTGTTAACCATATTACACGCAGGAGGTAAATTCGATAAAGATTCTTATAAAGTTTCCGGAGGATTGCACGGCGTAGGGGTTTCGTGCGTGAATGCCTTGTCGAGTTACTTGCGGGCGGAAGTTCATCAGGACGGTAAGATCTACGCGCAAGAATTTTCCTGTGGAGTCCCAACTACCGAACTTCTAACACTCGGCGAAACCAGCGAACGTGGCACCGTCATTACTTTTCGACCCGACTCTACCATATTCATCGTTACCGAATATAAATACGATATTTTAGCCGGACGCCTGCGGGAATTGTCTTATCTGAACGCCGGTGTTCATCTCGAACTGATCGACCGTCGTCAGAAAACGGAAAACGGAGAATTTAAACACGAAATATTCTATTCTTCCGAAGGATTGAGCGAATTTGTTCGTTTCATCGATTCGGCCAAAGAGCCGTTGATTGGAAACGACATCATCCACATCATTACCGAAAAACAAAACATTCCGGTGGAGGTAGCAATGACTTACAATACTTCGTATAACGAAAGTATTTCGTCGTATGTCAACAATATCAACACTATTGAACACGGCACGCACGTAGCCGGTTTCCGCCGCGCTTTGACCCGTACACTGAAAAAATACGCAGAAGACTCCAAACTGTTGGAAAAAGTAAAAGTAGAAATCAGCGGAGATGACTTCCGCGAAGGATTAACCGCAGTTATTTCTATTAAAGTACAGGAGCCGCAATTTGAAGGACAGACAAAAACCAAGTTGGGAAACAACGAGGTAATGGGTGCCGTCGATCAGGCTGTGGGAGAAGCATTGACCAATTATTTGGAAGAACATCCCAAAGAAGCAAAAATCATTGTGGATAAGGTTATTTTGGCTGCTACCGCTCGACACGCTGCTCGTAAAGCCCGTGAAGAAGTACAACGCAAATCGCCGCTTTCGGGTGGCGGATTGCCGGGTAAATTAGCCGACTGCTCCGACCGTAATCCCGAAAATTGCGAAATATTCTTAGTCGAAGGGGATTCTGCCGGCGGTACTGCCAAGCAGGGCCGCGAACGAAAATTTCAGGCAATCCTTCCGCTACGGGGTAAAATTCTGAACGTGGAAAAAGCCATGCCGCACAAAATTTTTGAAAGCACCGAAATTCGGAACATTTATACGGCTTTGGGCGTCAGCATCGGAACCGCCGACGACAGCAAGGAATTGAACATGGAAAAACTCCGTTACCACAAAATCATCATTATGACCGATGCCGATGTGGATGGAAGCCATATTGCTACTCTTATTCTGACTTTCTTTTTCCGCCACATGCGTCCGCTGATCGAAAACGGATATGTATATATCGCCAATCCCCCACTCTATTTGATGAGCAAAGGGAAAAGCATCAAAGAATATTGCTGGACAGAACAACAACGCCGCGCCTTTATCGACCGGTATGCCGCCGGTGATGAAAGCGTGGTACATACACAGCGCTACAAAGGTTTGGGCGAAATGAATGCCGAACAACTGAGTGAAACCACAATGGATCCCAACAAGCGGACATTGAAACAGATATCTATCGAAAACGCAGCAGAAGCCGACCGCATTTTCGCTATGTTGATGGGAGAAGAAGTAGCGCCACGCCGCGAGTTTATCGAGGAAAATGCTACTTATGCTAATATTGATGCGTAGCGAGTAATCCGCAATCCCATCACTACCAACAACGCATTGACAATTAACAATTCGTATCCGAATTGATAGTTAACCGTTGTTTTCAGGAAATGATTGATGGCAAAACAGATAATTGGCGATAAAATGCAGATGTAAGGTACTGCTCGGTCGTTGGTTTTCTTTTTAAACAGTATGCCATAAGCAAATAATCCCAGCAACGGTCCGTAGGTGTAGGAGGCAACCATATAAATGGCGTCGATAATACTGGTGTTGTTAATTGCCTTGAATATCAACATAATAAAAACGAATGCCAAGGATATTCCTCCGTGAACGAGTAAGCGAATTTTTCGCGCTTTGGGTTCGTCGTATCGTGATACATTCAAAAAATCGACACAAACGGAAGTAGTCAGGCCGGTTAACGCAGAATCGGCACTGGCAAATGTAACGGCAATGATACCAATGGTGAAGAAAACGATGGTCGCAACGCCAAAATAGCCGCCCGTTACCATGCTCGGCAGAATATCATCGGCCAAAGCCGGCAGTGCAATGCCATTCTGTGAAGCGTAATTAAGCAACAAAATACCGAGACAGAGGAAAAGAAAATTTATCGGAACGAAAAACAGACTGCACAAACCGATGTTTTTTTGAGCCTCTTTCAAATTCTTACACGACAGGTTTTTTTGCATCATTTCCTGGTCGATGCCGGTCATCGCAATGGTTACAAAGCATCCGCTGATAAATAGTTTGAAGAAATTCTGTCGCGAATGCCAATCCTCAAAAACAAATATCCGGAAGTGCTGACTTTCTTTGACAGATGTAACCATACCCGAAAAATCAAGATTCAATCCCTTAGTCACCTGCCAAATGATTAAAACTAAGGCTAAAATCAAGAAAAAAGTTTGCAATAAATCGGTCCATACAATTGTTCGTATGCCGCTTCTATGGGTATATCCCCACATCATCAGCAAAAACACAGTAGCTGTAAGCGCAAATGGAACATTCCAAGCATCAAAAACATAGGTCTGTAAAATAAAAATTGCCAAATACAATCGAATGGCGGCAAGAATAGTACGGGACAACAGAAAAAATCCTGCACCGGTTTTATACGCTCGATGCCCTATTCGATGCTCCAAATAGGAATAAATACTGGTAACTTGCAATCTATAATAGAGAGGAAGCAGAACAAAAGCGATGACGGCATAACCCAGCAGAAATCCCAATACCATCTGCATATAAGTCATATCGAAGTTGCCGACCATTCCGGGCACCGACACAAAGGTTACACCCGACAACGACGTGCCGACCATTCCAACAGCGACCACATACCAAGGCGATTTCCGGTTACCCAGAAAGAACGCCGCATTGCCGGAATGTTTCTTCCCGATAATAGATGAGACGAGAAATAAAGTCCCGAAATAAATCAGGACAAGGCAAAGGATCAATAATCCGATCATAATACCGTTACCCAACCGTAGCGGTCTTCTTCATCGCCGTATTGGATAGCCCGCAATTTGTTGTACAGTTTTTCGCTGATGGGACCGGCTTTTCCGTCTTTGGAGAAAACATAGGATTGTTTTTTATCCACATCGTCCACTCGTTGAATGGGACTGATAACGGCTGCCGTACCACACATACCGGCTTCTTCAAACGTTGCCAATTCTTCTATAGGAATGGGGCGACGTTCGACTTTCATTCCGATTTCTTCTGCCAACTGTATCAGACTTTTATTGGTAATTGAAGGCAAAATGGAAGGAGAAAGCGGTGTGACGTAGGTATTGTTTTTTATTCCGAAGAAATTGGCAGGACCGCATTCGTCGATGTATTTCTTTTCTTTCGCATCCAAATAAAGAACAGAAGAATAACCTTGCCCGTGGGCAATATTTCCGGCAACCAAACTTGCTGCATAATTACCTCCCACTTTGATATTTCCGGTTCCGTGAGGCGCTGCACGGTCGTATTCACGATAAATGCCGACGGGCGTTGTTTTAAATCCCTCTTTGAAATAAGGCCCTACCGGTGTTACAAACACGATGAAAAGATAATCCTGCGCCGGTTTGACGCCCACTTGCGCGGATGTCCCAATCAGCAACGGACGGATATATAAGGCTGCACCGCTTTCGTAAGGAGGCACAAAACGTTCGTTTCGTTTTACCGCCTCTATTACCGCTTTTTCAAACAACTCGACGGGGAGTTCTGCCATCATAATGCCGCGGGACGATGATTGCATCCGCAAAGCATTTTCGCGCATCCTGAAAATCCGAATCTTTCCGTCTTTTCCCTTGAATGCTTTCAAGCCTTCGAATGCTTCCTGTCCGTAGTGTAAACAAGTAGCCGCTATATGCAAATTCAAGTACTCCGAATCCGAAATTTCCAAATCACTCCATTTTCCATCGCGATAATACGTCCTTACGTTGTAGTCGGTTTTCATATAAGCAAATGTCAAATCCGACCAGTTGATATTTTCCATTTTTTATTTTTTATTTTTCCCACCGCAAAGTTAGCATAAAATCCCCTAATTATACACAAACGAATAAAAATTACATTCAAAATTTATAGGGGAAAAGTAGCAAGTATTTTTTAGATAAAAAAATGCCCTGCATTGTATAGCGTTCTATGTCCACTATCAATTCCCACAAAACTGTCGGCGGGCATCACACACACCCGCTTGTTAAGCGCTGGCATTTTTACCGCACTTTCTTTTCTTTTATTTTTTTTGAAGAAATTCATTGCAGATTAAAAAATTGGTTGTATCTTTGCAGCAAGATTTCATTTGAAATCAAAAAAACAATAAGGTGTTAGAGCGGTGTTATGCCGGATGTAAATCCTTGTTGTTTTTTTATTTTTGTTCGTTTGCGTGTTCTATCGCAGTGATGCAGTACAAATGTTTTTTATTA
>Ga0209628_10000687_pt1 | contig 21003 bp, 15 predicted proteins | sample TergutCu122P4_FD_187285 | JGI IMG/M metagenome (GOLD analysis project Ga0209628, IMG submission 187285) | Cubitermes ugandensis P4 segment gut microbial communities from Kakamega Forest, Kenya - Cu122 P4 (SPAdes) (version 2) | ecosystem: Host-associated > Arthropoda: Insects > Digestive system...
TCTGTTAAGTAGTTCATCTGTGAATTGATGTGTATATTCATGTAACATCATCAAAAAAGAATTCATGAAATTGCCATCACTTTCAGGGAAAGGAATAGCCAACGAGCGGCTTGGCGCAGTGGCGGGCAACACACACTTGCCATAATACATCTAACTTGTTGTTTGTCAATACTTTCAAATGAACTACACCAGCCATTGCTCCAAACCGCTCGTTAGGCTATCGCCCACCCGGAAATTGGATTTAATTTTTTGTCACTACTTTTGCAATATTAGTTTTTTTGTGAATATTTGTCCGCTCGCAACTTGAAATCCATATTCATTAATGAATGAGTATGAAATTTTTTTCTCTGTTTTGGGATTTTTGCCAATTATAATTGCGTCCTGTCCAAAACTTAAAACTGGCATTATCATAAAGATAGTCGTAAAAATCATTAAAAAACATAATTTTCTCATATCTTCTTTAACCACTAATCACTAACTACTAATCACTAATCACTAACCACTTATCACTAATCAAGCAATTCCTTCTTTTATAATATCATGAATATGCAACACTCCCAAATATCTTTCCAAATTATCCACTACAAAAAGGTTGGTAATATTCTTAGCTTTCATGATTTCTAAGGCTTCTACCGCCAAAATATCTTCGGTAATGGTTTTAGGATTCAGGGTCATCACATCTTTGGCAAGCAAGTGCGTATAGTCCGGATTTTTTTGGAGCATTCTTCGTAAATCGCCGTCGGTAATGGCGCCTGCAATTTTTCCGTTTTCTATAACAGCGGTAACTCCCAAACGTTTTCCGGAAATTTCCAAAATCACTTCGGGCATCGGGGCAGTGGGAGAAACCATGGGAATTTCATTGAATTGATATAGGTCTTTTACCTTAATATACAAACGTTTACCCAGTATTCCGCCCGGATGATATTTGGCAAAATCTTCGGAACGAAATCCTCTTAATTCAATCAAACAACTTGCCAGCGCATCGCCCATTGCCAACTGTGCAGTGGAACTGCAAGTGGGTGCCAGGTTATTGGGGCATGCCTCACGTTCTACAGAACAGTTGATTACAACGTCGGCTTCTTTTGCTAAAAATGAGTTTGTGTTGCCCACCAATGCGATAAATTTATTGCCTTGCCGTTTAAAAAAGGGAACCAGCACGGAGATCTCCGGTGTGTTGCCGCTTTTTGAAATACACAACACCACATCTTCGGGTTGAATGATCCCCAAGTCGCCGTGAATCGCTTCCGCCGCATGCATAAAAATAGCCGGAGTGCCTGTAGAATTGAGGGTTGCCACAATTTTTTGCCCAATAATGGCGCTCTTTCCGATTCCGGTAATAATCAAACGTCCGGGGGCGTTTTTGATCAAATGTAATGCTTTTATAAAGTCGTCATTAATAAAATCGGTTAATCGCAAAATGGCTTCCGCCTCCGACTGAAGCACCTGTTTGGCTATATTTATAAAATCAGTATTCTCCATTTTCTTGTCTTTATTGCCCGACAAAAATATTATTAATTTTTTGATATTTTCGCTATGAAATACTTATCTAAAGTTTTGAGCATGAAAAAATCTATATTTTTATATTGTGCTGTTCTCTATGGGGGCTTAATCTTTGCACAAAACGATACTACAAAGGCTATTGTCTTGGAAAATGTTGAAGTAACCTCTTCAGCCGGTACAAATCAAAAATTATTGGAGCAAGTTCCTTTCTCCGTGTTGGGTTCTTTGGAGTTAAACAGGGGAATGGGGGTCTCTCTGGAGGATGCGGTGAATACCAATATTCCCGGTGTTTTAATGGAGCGAAGAACCTTTTCAGGCGGACAGCAATTCAACATTCGCGGTTACGGAAATGGGATGGGCGCCAGAGGAATTAGCGGCAATTTTGATTCTCAGGGGATGAAGTTGTATCTGAACGGTATCCCTATTACCGATGCAGAGGGTTTTACGGTAATGGATGATATTGATTTCGGGTTGATGGAGAAAGTGGAAGTAATGAAGGGTCCGGCAGGCACTCTCTATGGGTTGGCGATTGCCGGCGTTGTCAATTTACAAACCCTTCAGCCTAAAAAGAATGAAATCTATATGGGTCAGGAGTTTATGGGGGGAAGTTATGGGTTGTTCCGAACTACCACTACCGTTGCTGTTGGGGGCGAAAAATATTCAGTATTAGCAAATTACGGACATCAGCAGTTTGCCGGTTTTATGCCCCACACTAAATCAAATAAAGATTTTTGCAGTTTTACAGGAAATTTTACCATAAGCAAGCGCCAAACCGTAAATACTTATCTTGCTTATTCTCAAGGGAGAGATGACAGAAACGGGGAACTTACTTTGGAACAGTACCAAGCAAAAGATTATTCGGGAAATCCCGCCTATATAAAAAATGATGCCCATTCCGGACTTAAAGTGTTTAGAGCTGGCATTGAACATAGTTTTATTTTCGACAAACATATTTCCAATTCCACTTCTCTTTTCGGACAGGGGCAAGTGTTGGACCAAAGTTCTGCCGGCGGCGGGTGGACAGATAAAAACGCCTTGAATTTCGGTTTTAGAAGCGTTTTTAACTTGCATTTTGTATTATCTAAATCTAAAGAGATTGTTTTAGAGGGTGTTGCCGGAGTTGAATTGCAAAAAATGAACGGCAGTTCTGTTACCTATAATATGGGAGCAGACAGTACAAATTTGAATGTCCCATATAATATTATTACCACCGTAAGAAGTAATCAGGTGTTGAATAACTTAACATATTCCTATTTTACGCAATGGAGTTTGAGTTTACCAAAAGGATTTACACTCCATGCGGGAGTAGGAATAAGCAATATGTTACTGCAACTTACGAACAGACTTTGGGCGCCGGCAAACAACCATCCGGGCAATGATCTCCCCAAAACTTATTCGGCCAATTACAATTTTTTAACCGCTCCGAGTTTCTCCATTCATAAAATAGTTGGCCATATAGCCTCTGTGTATGTTTGTTATTCCATGGCATACCGCGCTCCCGTGAGTTCAAATATTCTTATTAATGCTACAGGAGCGTTAAATACCGGATTAAAACCTGAAAGAGGGCAACAGATAGAACTTGGAACTAAGGGTAATCTTTTGAAAAACAGATTGTTTTACTCGGTTGCCTTATTTTATTCACAATTTAGTAATAGATTCTCTTCGGTTGCCGTGCCCGATACAAACAAAGCTTATACCCTTTATTCTTACATTGTTAACTCAGGAACTACCCACAATCTTGGGGTTGAGTTTGAGATTCATTATAGAATTATTGACTCGCAGGATAAATTTGTAAAATTACTTCGTCCATTTGCCAACTTTACCTATTCTTATTATAAATACGGAGATTATCTGTTTCAATCTATTGTAAAAGACAGCCAAAAGCGCGACAGCACAGTAACCGTAAATTACAAAGGAAACCATGTGGCCGGAGTAGCGCCGTGGGTATTTAATCTGGGAATTGATTTTGATACTAAGATTGGCTTATACGCCAATATCACCTACAGTTATCGTACGGCAATGACTATCACTTCCGATGGTTTGAACCAAACCAAACCCTTTGGGTTACTAAACATGAAAGTTGGTTATTTTAAGAGAATTAAGGGTTTTGAGATGAATTTATATGTGGGCGCAAACAATATGACTTGTACACAATATTACACGATGGTATTTTTAAACCAACTTCCCGATTCTTATATTCCAGGACCGGATAAAATTAATTTCTATGGCGGGGTAGGGTTGAAGTATTACTTTAGATGAGAATAAATGATAAATATGTTGTATAATTCAAATAATTATATATACTTTTACAATCATAAAATGACCATAGCAAATTAGTATCCAATAAGATTAAAAACATTAAAAATCAAAGTGTTATGAAACAAAAAAATATTTTTTATTTTGCAGTGAGCTTTCTGCTTTCTGCTTTCTGCTTTCTGCCGCATTCAAGCGCTTTTGCACAAAACAGTTTCCCAACGGATAATGCGCTTTGGTGTATTAAATATACTTATAGCAATATGTTTGAACACAAGCCAAATCAAAAATTTTGCTATGGATTAATAGGAAAAGACACAATTAATGTGAATGATACACTTTATACTTATAGCAAATTATATTTACTCTCAGATACGGTTTTATCGGAAGAAAATAGTATCAGTTATATTGGTGGTTTTCGAAGTGAAGGAGAAAAAGTATGGTTTAAACCTTATGGGATGCTTTCCGACATTTTATTGTATGATTTTGGCGCTTCTATCGGAGATACCGTGTGGCATAATGGAGTAGCTTTATACGTAGGTGCTGGAAACTATGATTTTGGGATATCAAGTGGCGATTCTTATTCCATAATCTCTTGTGTAGATACTATAAATGGAAGAAAAAGGGTAACTGCTCTTGATTATAGAGGTGTGGCATACGGCTGGCTTGAAGGCATTGGAAATTATCCTGCTTATGATAGTTATGGTGGCTTTTTTGGTCATATTCTTGCAATTCCGAATGGGGATGGCTATAAACCTGTTTTAGAATGCTCTAAACATAACAATGTTATAGTATATCCAAATCTAATACATCCCAATTATCCGTGTAGTACTTGTCCTTGTAATGGAACAGTTAGTGTTAAAAGTTATGACACAGAGAATGCTTCTTATTTATTTCAAAATCAACCAAATCCATTTTCAAAATCAACTGAAATTAAATATTTTATCGCTGAAAATGCAAATCAAGTCGCTTTGTTGGTTTTTGACGTACGAGGAGTTTTAATAAACCAACTTCCTGTTTATGAAAAGGGAGAATCTAAAACAATCATACATGCAAATGAATTACAGGCAGGAACATATATTTACCAACTTGTGATTGATGGAAAAGAAATAGATAGTAAAAAAATGATACTAACCAAATAAAAATGAGAGTCATGAAAAAAGTAACAATTTTAATCATAATTATAATCAGTTTAACAGCGTTTTTAAATGCTCAAATAACAGAAAATTACACATTACATCAAACTGATTTAATAATCCAACAGAATGGTATGTATGATGAGATAATCATTACAAATGAATATTCTTTTACCGACGAAATCGGCAACCCTCAACTACCGATAAAAATAATTTCTTACGTCCTGCCGTATAACTCTACGGTATTAGATATACAAGTTAATTCATTAACGGAGACAAAACTAAACGGGAACCACTATATTTACAGAGATATTTATTTGCGTGATGTAAGATTTGCAATTATGGAAAATTTCAGTTAATTTGCAAAAAAACAAACAATTTATTATAAACCAAAATAGTATGAAAAAAAACTTTACTTTTTATTTTGCAGTGAGCTTTCTGCTTTCTGCTTTCTGCTTTCTGCCGCATTCAAGCGCTTTTGCACAAAACAGTTTTCCTACAAGTAATGCCATTTGGAATGAAAGTATCTATGTTAATGAGAGAAAATATGAAAAACTGTTTGGATTATTGGGAGATACATTAATTAATGAAAAACTCTACCGTAGATTGTATGAGCTTTCAGATACAATTTTATCTGAAAAATATATAGCTGGTTATATTGGTGCATTTAGAAACGAAGAAAAAAAAGTCTTCTTTAGACCTGCTTACTGGGAACTTAAAGAAGCACCGGATATTTTATTGTATGATTTTGGCGCTGAAGTTGGGGATACCATTTGGCATAATGCTATAATAAATAGTTATGGTAATGGTGGATATGACGACATCCAACCTTACGATAAGACTGGTAGTATTATTTTATCAACAACAATTGATGAAAATAATAGAAAAGTATATACTTGTTCAGGATTTGGTATGCAATGTTATGAAGGTATGGGAAGTATTGTGGGTGTATTAAGATCAATTCCAACTTTTGAACCAACAGATGGGAATACTTATGGTTATAAGTTAGATTGTTTTAAAGATAACGATACGGTTAAGTACGTAAATAGCTCTTGCAACAAATGTTTTTGTCGTTGGGTGATAGGTATTCCAGATAATAATTTAGATAATAATTACATAAATATTTTTCCTAATCCTACGAATTACGAATTACGAATTACGAATTACGAATTACAAATTACGAATTACGAATTACAGATTACAGATATAACAGGGAAAATTGTATTTACACAGAAACTGCAGAAAGAAACAGAATATAACATAGATATTTCACATTTACAATCAGGGATATATTTTTTGAAAATTGATAATCAAACATTTAAAATTATTAAAAACTAAGAACTATGAAAAAAATTATAATCTCACTAATAACCGTAATGGGTTTATTTGTATTAACAAATGCACAAGTAAGTGACAACTTTGTATTAACCCAAAACGATGTAACTATCTACATAAATGACGAATATGATGTAATAAACATAGCAGAAAATACTTTTACTGATGAGATAGGTAATCCGCAACTACCGATAAAAATAATTTCTTACGTCCTGCCGTATAATTCTACAGTAAGCGGTATAGATGTCAGTGTTACCCAACAAAAATTGGATGGTAATTATTTCATTTATCCGGCACAACCACCAAGGCGATTAGATGGTAGCGAGCCGCCTCCCTTTGTAGAACCCAATCAAGCCGTTTATGGCTCATCTACTCCTTATCCAAATAAAACAGTAGAAATAATTTCAGATGGTTATACACATGGATACCATGTAGTTACTGTAGCAATTTATCCAATAGTTTATCATCCTGCAAATGGAGAAATTTATTTAAGGAATATTTCTTTTTCAATAAATTACTCAGGGACATTTGATAATAGATTAAGTATTCCTTTTGAACGTCAATCTCAAAGAAGAGCAGAATTAGGAAAACAATTTGTGCAAAGTATGGTTAAAAATTTTCAGGATGTAGAAAATTGCAGAAATAAGAATGCACAAATTGTTTGTAATTTTAGAAATCAAAATGGTACTGATACCACAAGAGGAGGCTCAACTGCTGAAATAGATATGCTTATACCCGATTATATAATCATTACAAACAATGCGTTAAAACCAAAATTTCAAATATTAGCCGATTGGAAAACGAAAAAAGGAGTACCAGCATTCATAAAAACTATTGAGGAAATAGAACCAAACTATCAAGGTTCTGATTTGCAAGAAAAAATACGAAATTATTTAAAAGAAGCCTATACGAAATACGGCGCAAGCCTCTTTGTGCTTCTTGGCGGTGATGTTAATATTGTTCCATGTAGGTTGTATGATAACACTATTTTTGCAACAGATCTATATTATGCTACTGTTGGAGGTACATGGAATACCAATAACAATGATAAATTTGGAGAAGGAAGTGATGGTACAGATTACAATTATGCTTTTTTTCTTGGCAGAGCGCCTGTAAAAGATATTGCACAAGCCAATGTTTTTATAAACAAGGTTCTGAGTTATGAAAAATATACAAGTTTGGGAAACAGCACTTATGTTAACAATTTTTTAGCCTTGGTGGGTTTTTTAGATTATAATACTTGCGATAGTGTTTATGCCTGTTCTTTTTCAAATGAAATTAAGAATATTTCTTTTCCTGCAAATATTCAGAAACATTATCAATTTGATAATTACAACTGTTCTCTTCCTCTATCTACTTTTGCAAATCCTACTCCTCATCCACCATATGGTTCTTATGCTGCATATCATAATCCTTATCAAGATTATTATTTAGGTTATCAATATAAATATTGTGGTAAAGATTACGTACCGTTTTCAGGAAATTACAATTGTAGTAGTGGAAGTGAAGAATTAAATAAAGCAAATGCCATGTTGCGTTTAAACAGTGGGTTAAATAATGGAGCATCTAATGGAATGTTTCACCTTGTTTACCATTTACAACACTCTGGCGTAAAAGGGATGGGTATATCAAGAATAGAAAACAAAAGTTTTACAAATAGCGATTTTGATAATTTAACGAATTTGAACAATGGCAATTATCATCAAATACTATTTTCAAATGGTTGCGAACCCGCTTCTTTTAATTTTGATTGTATTGGAAAACATTATGTAAATAATCCTAATGGAGGGGGTGTTGCCTTTATTGGTAGTTCTGATGCTGCTGGGTATGGTGAGCATATTCAATTTCAACGTTTTTGCCAAGCCTTATACAATAAAAATAATAATTCTAGTGATGGTTATCATCTTGGGATAGCTTTTCAAAAAGCACCAGATGTTAATTTAGATCAAAGGCGTCGTCTAACTCTTCTTGGCGACCCTGAAATGCCGGTATGGACAGCCACGCCACAAACCAATCTTGTAACAGGCTATTCAATAGGCACACCAAATGTAAATGGTAATGTAAATATTTCACTTGTTCTAAATACTTCTTTATCTGCGGGCAAAAAGGCAACGGTTTGTATAAAAAAAGGAGACGAATGTTATGCAGTGTATGAGGTTACATCAACCGGTACTGTTGCAGCACATAATTTTACAATTACACCTCATACTTCAGGCACGGTAGATGTTACGGTAACAGCACAAAATTACATACCTTACGAAATTAATTACAACCTAACCATTGATAGAAATGTTTATATATCCGACCTTACGTTTATAGATGGCGGTACACCCAACAGTATTGGCAACGGAGACGGACAATTAGATGCCGGCGAAACCATAGAATTAAACATTCAATTGAAAAATGTATCCGCCACAAACGCTACCAATGTTATCGGGGTTTTAACCTGTAATTCACCGTATATTAAAATCATAAACAACACATCAACTTTCGGAACAATCTCTGCCGGTGGCACGCAAAATTCTCTTTCAAAATACGTTTTTAAAATAGATTCTCTTGCTCCCGAAATCCTTCTTAATGAGTTGAATCAAATAAAATTTACCCTTAATATTATTCCAACCATAAACGGAACCATTTATTCTTATTACGACAAGTTTAATATAGAAATTTTTAATCCCGATTTAAAACAAGGAAATAAAAGAATAGTATCCGGTAATATTGCACCGGGTGCTACAGTAACTATGAACATAGACCTGTTTAATTTGGGTAAGGCAACAGCAACCGGAATTACTGCAGTACTCTCTGCAAATAGTTCATATATTACAAGTTGTTCCGCAACCCCAAGAACTTACCAGCCAATAGGAAAATATGAGACAAAAACTAATACCTCTGTTTATCAATTTTCTATTTCGTCTTCGTACACTTTAGGACAACCATTAAACTTCAATTTGTTAGTTACAAACCAATACGGTAAAACATGGAATTTTACTTTTAATCTACTTGATAAACCTGCCCCAATAGCAATTTCTACAATTAATTTTATTAGCGATCGTACCTCAATAAAACTGTTTTGGACGCCGATACAGCCATTGGCAAGTATTCAGGGATACAATATTTACCGTAGCGATGCAGATGCCAACGGTAACGAGGTTGGAAACTATGTAAAACTGAATTCTATAGTTTTCCCTGCTGCTTTTTACAATGATACCGGTTTAGGAGAGTTAACGAAATATTGGTATAAAATTTCTGCCGTGTCATCAAGCGGCAATGAAAGTGAGCTTTCAGCACCATTTTTAGCATGGACTTCCTATCCATTCATGGATAGTTTTCCTGTTGAAATGGAAACAAGTATCGGTACAGGTATAAAAAGTGGGATCAATGTAGCAGATGTAAACAATGATGGAAAAAAAGAAATCTTTACTACTATAACAAAAAGCAGTGATGTGGGATATATAATAGGATTAAAACCGGATGGTACAGAATTGTTTGACATAGATGGAAATCCGACAACTTTTAGTGGTTTTGCCAAGATAAATGGTGACATACAAGGAACACCTGCCATAGGAGACCTTAGTGCAAATGGCGTTCAAAAGATTATTTCAATTACAAGAAAGGTAAATCTACCGGGTAATGAGTTCTATTGTCATTCATCACAAGATGGAAATAACGATGGTAAACCGGATTTACTTTGGTCTGCGGGTTCCGGACAATCTTACAGGTCTCCTATTATTGCAAATCTTGATAATAGTTCGAACGGGTTTTTGGAGTCTGTTTTTTTTAGCGAGTATGGTGGAATCAAAATATATAACCCTGATGGCTCTCTTAAACATAATATTGCAAGTGTAGGTAGTGCCTATGGGGCGATTGCTGTAGCTGATATTGACGGGAATGGGAAAAAAGAAATAATAGGTTGCTATAGCACCTCTTCGCCTGCTGTTTCCGGTATTTATATTTGGAAGGATGATGGTACTGCTTATGGTAATCAGCCATTTTATAGCCTTTCCGGTTATAGTTTTATAAGTTCTGTTATTGTTTGTGATTTAGACAATGATGGAGTAAAAGAGATTTTAACTGTTGCTTATAGTAATCAAAGTACAGGACGAATTATTGCAATAAAACCTAATGGTACTGTTGTTAATGGTTGGAATAATCCAAATAGTTCACAAACATTAACTATTGATAATAATTGGCATACTGTAGAAATAGCGGTCGGAGACTTGAATAATGACGGAAAATTAGAAGTTGTAGTATTTGGGAAAAATGGAATTTATGTTTGGAATAACTCGGGTGTTTTGATTAAATTTATACCGTTAGATTTAGGTGATAACGGCAAACGAACTCCAATTCTTGCTGATCTTGATGGGGATCCTGAAGTTGAAATATTAGTTCCATATAGTAATTTAATTGATGCCTATAAAATGAACGGAAAAAGAGTGCTTGGTTTCCCTCTACAAGTTGAAGAAGAGGTACCTGGTAATGTTTGTGTGGATGATATTGATAATGATGGGAAAAATGAGCTTATTGCTGGCAGCGGTAATAAAATATATGCGTGGAAAATAAATGGAAGCCCTGATGGCATTGAGTGGGGTTGCGAAAGAGCCAATCCACAAAACACAGGAGAATATTCTAAACCCGTTTGTACAGATATCATTATTAATAGCACTACAACGTGGTCAACTCCGCATAAATCATGTGGTAACATTATTATTCAACCCGGAGTAACTCTCAATATTAAAAATACCGTACTGTATATGGGTGATAATCGTATAATTACCATTAAACCCGGCGCTAAATTAGTGGTTGACGGCGGAAAAATTACAAACGCTTGTCCTGATAAAATATGGCAGGGAATTCAACTCTCCGGAAATGCAAATAAAACTCAAACTCCGCAAAACCAGGGCGTGCTGGAACTTAAAAACGGCGCTGTTATCGAAAATGCCAGAAATGCCATTGCTACTTACGATCTTACTGCAAGCGGAGATGTGAACTGGGGTACTACGGGAGGTATTATCTATGCAAGTAATGTTACTTTTAAAAACAACAGAAGGTCGGTAGAATTTATGGAATATCCCGCTCCCGGAAATCCGATTTTTCAAAATGTAAGTTATTTTAGCAATTGTAATTTTATCGTTGACGACAACAATCTGTTTGCAAGCAGTAACAGCGGCCTTACCAATCAACTGAGTATGTGGGCAGTTAACGGAGTGAAAATAAAAGGGTGTACCTTTGAAAACAATATTACCAATATGCCGGATAGAAGAAGCGCTATCTATACTCTTGAATCCGGCTACACCGTAGACGAATTTTGTTTCTCTTACGACAATATATACCCATGCCCCCCATGTTTAAAATCTACTCCTTCTAACTTTAAAGGATTTGAAACCGCCATTGAATCGTCATGTTCGCAGAAACAGTATGCGCTCACTATAGATCACAGTGAATTTAAAGATAATATCGTTGGAGTAAAAGTAGCAGGAAAAAGCAGTTTTCAAGTTTCACGCTTAGATATGACGTTTAGCCCTGTTCCGGGCAGGTATCCTGCCGGTATTTATTTGGATCAGTGTACCGATTATAAAGTGGAAGAGAATACAATTAACACAAAAGGGATTGCTTCCTCTTCGGGTATTTGGGTAAACAGAGCGGGAACAGATGAAAATAAAATATACAGAAACACTATCAAGAATGCCGAATATGGGATAAAGGTAACCGGTATGGATCTATTGCAGGAATCCGCTCAGCAAGTTGCGCAACGAAGTTTTCCCACCACGGGTTTACAATTTATGTGTAATTATTTACGAGGTGATAATACGAATGATATCTATGTGGGTACTGGTGGGAGAATACGTTATTTACAAGGCTCTTTAACTGAAGGTGCAGACAATTTGTTTACTAAGCCACCGATAGTTTATAATTTTTACTTAGACCCCCAGCACTACACCCCCATTATTTATTACTGTTTTCCGGGGTTGGAACCCATCAATAAAACAAACAACGTTGCGCTGCTTTCAAGTACTGAGAAAAATCCCTGTAAGAGCACCTTATGTAATAATACAATCGTTGTGTATGACAAAGCAGTGGGCAAATCCTTGCAGCCTTATTTAGAGGAGTATCGTGCATTGAATCGCAAATGCGATGAAATGATGTATGATTTTTACGCCAAAGGCTACGATAAGGTATTGAGCAATTATTTTGCCGGAATCATAGAAAACGAAGAACTATTAAAGGAAGCTAATACTTACATGGAATCCATATTGCATATTACTGAATCTATGGCAGATTTGAGTCACGATGCCTTATTTTACCTGAAAACCGACAGTATGATAGACCTTTCTCAAATCAGAGACTGGTATAATGAAATCAATACCCTGAGCGCCAAATATTCACTGGCGGAAACCTACGAACAACTCGGCAAATTTGAAGAGGGTTTTAAAACTTTAGATCTCATTCCCAAAATGTTTAATTTGAATGAAGATGAAAAGATTGAACACAACAACTACGTTTCTTTATTTGCTTTTAAAAACAAAATCAGAGAAAGCGGCAGAACCATTGCAGCATTAAATAAAGATGAGATTGAGCAAATGGTAAACTTTGCGAAATCCTCTCGCGGATTATCCTCAGTTATGGCGCAGGGAATCTTATGCTTCTTTTATGATATTTGTTTGGAAATTAATGATCATGAGGGTGAAATCCCCCCTAAAGGGGCAGTCAGTGATAATGAGAATAAGAGTATCTTGTCAATTCAAAATTCAAAAATTGAGAATATTACCATTCATCCCAATCCCACTACCGGCGAATTAATTATTGAAAATGGAGGGCTGAAAATTAGCAATATTGAAATTTTTGATATCTATGGCAGAAAAACGGGAGTGAAATTCCCCTCCAATTCATTGGAGGGGTGGGCGCAAAGCGGACGGGATGGTAAAGAGGGAAGAGAGCCAAATGCTGACAGGGTATCAGTAGATATTTCTCATTTACAAGCTGGTATATATTTTGTGAAAATAACTACCGATAAAGGGGAAGTTGTTAAAAAAATTGTGAAAGAGTAAATTGCTCTGTTTGTTACTAATTCCCAAATGCGATGAAAAATTTCATAAAATTAAAATTCATAATCCCTGTATTGTTTTTTGGGGTATTGCATTTCAATGGCATAGCCAATGAAACCATAAGGATGACTTTACAAGTCATGACTCCGTGGGTTGAGATCATAGCCACTCAAGGCGAACAGTTTACCGTTGATTGGGGAGATGGTTGTATTGAAACATACATGGGGGAAGGAGGTGATTATAGCCAGTTTATTGGGTGCCATTATCTTCCGGATCCCAGTTTTTGCCCTACTCATATCATTATTACAGGATCTACGCCGGAATGCAAATTTTCATATATATATGCCACTTTCATCATTAGTTTTGATGCAAGTGAAGCGCCCTCATTAAAAAAAATAGACCTTTCTAATCTTACCTGTGAGCAGTTCATATTACAATATGCTAACTTAAGTAATTGTAGTTTGTTGGAAAATTTATCTATTATAGCTTGCTCGTTAAAAAACATTGATTTAAGTGATTGTATATCTTTAAGAGATCTAGAAGTTGTTTGGAATAAACTCTCTGTTTTGGATGTAAGCAACACGCGATTAGAAGTTTTTGGCTGTACGTATAATTGTTTACCATTATCCCAATTATATCCCATTTATTTAAAATTACCCTATCCAAAGTGGGGGGATTTTTATCTTCAAACTTTGCCTACTCAAACTATTGTGGCTAATCACGCTGTCGATTTCTCGTCTGAAAAAGAGTTTGGCGGCGTTCCCACTGCTTTTTATGTGTATAAAGGCTCTGAACCCGCTCTACCCGATGAATACTCTATTAAGGACGGAATTATTACTTTCTATTCCGGTGGAATATACACTGTATATATGTATAATTCGGTCTTTGTTGTTCCTCCTCCCTGTCGTCCTCCTCTCATAGAAGTAACTGTTATTGTCAAGGCGCCCGTTCAGGAGATCATCAACGTGCCTGCTACTGCCGTAGCGGGCACACCTTTATTACTTTCCGGTACGGTAATTCCCAACGATGCCACCAACAAAACTATTATCTGGAGTGTTAAAGATACTGGGGCAACAGGAGTCACTATATCGGGGAACTGGTTTAGGACAAAAACTGAGGGAACGGCCATCATTACGGCAACCATTAAAAACGGCTGCTTAGACAGTAATTATGTGCAACATTTTACTATTGAAGTAAAACCTTTAGGGGTACATGATCCTGCACAAGAATTATCCAAAGTTACCGTATATCCCAACCCCGCTACAAACGAATTGGAGATTGAAAATGGAAATCTATTCATCTATAAAATTGAGATGCGTGATATGGGAGGAAGAATGGTGTTGTCTCAACCTTTCAATATTTTATCCGCTCATCACAGAATTGATGTTTCAAATCTAAATTCCGGTCTCTATTTTGTAAAAATCTTTACCGAACGGGGGGATGTTGTTCAAAAGGTGCTTAAACAGTAGCAAACCTTCAATTACTTTCTATTTTTTGATGCCATCACAGCACTTTTTGCAATGCGAATATTGTCTAATATGGGGCGATTTGCAGGGCAAATATAGGAACAGGAACCACATTCGGTACAGTTTAAAACGCCATGGATTTCACATTCTTCAAAGCGCTTATGATCCGATAATGCCGATAATAAATAGGCTTCCAATCCTTGCGGGCAAGAGTATACACATTTTCCGCAACGGATGCAGGGTTCTATCTTACTGCGTTTACTCTCTTTTTCATCTATAAACAACAGATTGGTTAATCCCTTCACGGCAAATGCCGCAATCTTTAATACGTTGAATAATTTCGGGTTGGGTAAGTTTTATCTCTTTAACTATTTCGGGTGATCGGTCAATAGCGGGTTCCCATTCATCGCCTTCTACTTCAATCACTACTGCTTGTTTTCTTAAATGAGTTTTGTCGGCAACATCTTCTATTTTAGTCACTTTTCCGGAAACAGGAGCGTGTAAGTTTGCGCTAACAAACGACTCTGCCTTTGCTAACAGTGTACCTACTTTGACGGATTCTCCTTTATTTACTTAACACACAGGCGGCGCACCCAGGTTCTGATGAATAAAAAACAGTAGCAATTTTGGGAATTGGAAATTCTTCAACAGGTTGATGATTAGCAAATTTATTTTCTTCAGGGTGAATCCCGCCTAAGATAAAGGTTTTCATATTACCAAACAATTTTTTCAACGTATTGCCCGAGCTTAACAATATAAACACCTCTGCTCAAGTGCTCTAATGAAATAAAATTTTGACTCGAAAAAGTAGTACTAAGATTCTGTCCCAGAATAGAATAGATTTCAATTACCGAATTGGGTTCAGCGCCTTCGATAAAAATACCGTCTTGATATCTTGTAATTTTAATAGGTGAATCCGCTGTATGATGAGAGATTCCAAGGAGTTCAAACGGAACATTTTTCAAGTTTCCCCAAATATGCTCTACCAACTCCGGATAATCAATAAACGGATTACGGTTTTTTTGAATACCGTAAATGGCATTATTTCTGTCAATCTCTTTTTGACTTACGGGGTCATTGCGATGCCATTTCAAAAACAGATTTATAGCGTAATCTGTTAAGTCACTGATTGAATTGTTGTATGTAAAAACAACATCTCCCTGATCCGCCTGTCCGAAATTAACATCCAGATAGCGCGTTGTCATATAAAAATAGGTGCGGGCAAAGTCGCCTTTGTATTCATCTGCCGGCTCAAAAGCCGTACCCGAATAGCCTGCAAAAGAACTTGAACCTAACTTGCTTCCGTTATTGCCTGTCCATGAAACCGACCCCACTTCTCCGAAAGGATAATTACTGCGTTTTCCGTTAGTGTATCCGTCTGTGGGATAGAGGTGAAACAGGTCGGTGTACATGGGCGCTTTGTCGTTAAACCAACTTTTCGGCACAGAATGTTCGCGGTTATAACAGTCGCAAATCCCGCTATAGTTACCACACTGCGATGAAACGAAAGTGAAAGTACAATTGGAATACATATCCCAAACTTTTCCATCGGGGCGCACGTCCGTAGTTTGAAAATCTGTCCAAAGGTCACTGTAACTTCTTTGGATATACCCATTTGAGATAATGGTGGAAAGCGCTGCTTTTAATGTTGTATTTTTTTTCCCTTCCGCATCGGCATAATAATTTGCGGGAATTTGCCCAAAAGATAAGGATAAAAGGATGAATGTGAATAGGAGCAGAGTAAATTTTTTCATATAAGCCATGGGTATTTTATTTTTTCTCGTGTATACATGCACCTTTTGCTTCCTCCTTTATATCGGCTTTAAAGCGAGCTTCAACCTGGTATAATTGATATATTGTTTTTGCCGGAAGAATTTTTTTCAATTGCTCGTATAGTTGTTTTTCCAGGTTAATGAATTTCTCTTTAGTATTAATTCTATCTTCCATTAGAATATATAATTGCCGATCGCTCATGTTTGTTAAATCAATTTTTCCTTTATTGCGTTCAATGTTATTTTTTTGTAACAATGTTCTACTGGCTTCAAAAATTTCCGATTCTTCCTTCAAATAAGGATTGTAAACCTCCCAAAATGCCTGGCGTTCGTTATCAGATAGCACAAGATTACGTTCAATAAAATTTTTTTTGATTGACATAATTGATTGACAATCTTCCTGATTTTGTGCAAGTGAAGAAATACTAAAAAGTATGCTAATAAAACTAAAAAGAAAATATTTAAAATTCATAGTATAAAATTTAAAAATTTATAACTTTTAATTAGTAGTCGTAATCACATTCTAACTCGTACATCACTTCACAGAAGTTATTGGTTTCATAATCATCAACATAAAAATCTACCGCACGATACACGATAGTTTCTTTATTTACAGAAGACTGGTTGATTTCTATCGGTTCCTTTATATTAGATACATCTTCTTTTAAATCAGATTTATCATCATTTTTAATAACATAATCAGAATCTTGTAACAGGGTTGATTTATCAGAGGGGGTGTTTGCTTGCACATAAAAATGTTCATCAGTATTTTGGTTAACAAAAATAAAATTGGAAAGAAAAACAATACCTGTGAGTGATGCAGCAACACTAATTACGGATATCCATTTTTTTGTTTTTTTCAGTTGTTTTTCTTTGTTAACCCGATTTATAATATCGTTTGAGAATTGCTCAAAATAATTTTCCGGGACCTCATAGAGAGGTTTTCCTTTATATTCTTGCAATATATCCATACTAAATATTTATTAAAACTTTTGTTAGACGCAGTATACATATTTTGGTTTAATGGTTTAACAAAAAATTTTCTACTTTTTTTACTGCAAAATGGTAAGATGCTTTGAGGGCTCCTTCTGAGGTGTTAAGTATTTTTGACATTTCCTCGTATGGCATTTCCTCATAATAACGTAAAGTAAAGACAGTACGTTGTTTTTCAGGGAGATGCATTATTGCATGTTGGATTAGTTGGATAATTTTATCGGATGATAAATATTTATCATCCGGAATAGTTTGTAACATCCATTCCGTATAATTGTCATCTGTTAGATTCAGTAATTTTTTCTTTTTTTCTATAAAAGTTAATGATTCGTTTGTGCAAATTTTCAAAATCCATGTTTTTAAACTTGATTCACCGCGAAAACTACTTAAATGTCTCCAAATTTTGATAAATACGTTTTGAGACACATCATTAGCATCGTCGTGCAGTCCTACGATTCTTCGAACGCTCTGGTATACATCTCTTTGATACTTTTTAACAAGCATTTCAAAAGCACGATTACGTGTTTTTTCATCGGAGAACAGATGAATAATCAACTCATCAGCAGGGTTCATTAGTATGGTCTTTGAGGTCTTGTAAAAGCTAATCTCAATTTAATACCTACTGTCATTAAGTTAGCCTTATCTGAGAACTTCAATATGGTGAGGTTGTCTTTCAGATCTTCAGGTTTGGTATAATTCTCGTATGGTTTTCGGCTGTCTTTAATCGGATCGAATAAACCGCAGTCGAAAAATGCGCCGGTATAAATAAACATATTGTTGTCTATTCTCCATTTTACTCCTAATTCTAATGAGAAAGTTACTAAAACTGCAAAATCTAAAGTTCCATTTTTAGTATTTCCGTCGAAAGTACCAAATCCTTTATACGGTGGGCCATCTAACCATGCACCGTGTTCAGTATCTGCCAATTCAGGGAAGTAAGCTTTATTGTACATGGTAGGTACTCTTACTTCATATTTATTACTGAGTAGAAAGAATAACTTAGCACCTCCCATAGCATAAAAGCCGGCTTTTTGAGTATTTTTCCAACTCCAATACTCTCGCTGTCTGCTTTGAAATTGTAACATTACAGGAATATTGATAAAAAACGACTTGTGTATTTCGTTGTAATCATTCAAAGTGGTATATAGGTCGTAGTATTCTGCGCGAGGGTCTGTGAAGTCAGGGTCTTGTATGTTTAGAGTAACTGTATTGAGTTGTTTTACTTTAGATTTTACGTCAAACTGTCCGATTCCGGCGCCAATATGAATTCCAACCTGCCGACTTACAAATCCGGTAAACCCAGCGCCGAGGTCCCAGTTGTAACCTAACGAAGATACCTCTTTTGAGATAGGCTGGAAACAATAAGTGGCAATACCGCCTCCTGCATGGACTGAGAATTCCGGTGGTGCTTTTTGCGCCATGAGTTGTAAACTGCTTAATACAAGTAGCGTTATAAATATTTTTATGGCAGAATCTTTTATATTACTTGTTGCTTGTTTCATCTTATTTATGGTTTGGGTTAATTTATTACAAACTATCACATATTTACCTAACAATTATTAATTTAGTTTCTTTATGATCGTTTCGGATGAGGTATATACCAGAGGGGAGGTCTAAGGAGAGGATAATGGTGGTGTCGGAAGTAGTGATACTTTTCACGCAGACGCCAAACTGATTGTACACTTGCAACAGCGTGTTTTTAACAGCATTTTCTATTGTAAACATAGTTCCTGACGCAGCAGGATTGGGGTAGACAATGAGGTTTTCTTCTGTGGGCGCCGTATTTAAGTCGTAGCGCGGTATCAGTTTCTTGGTAGAGTAAAGCAGGCTTCCATTTTGGAGTTCAACTTGGAAGTAGTAATAGGTGGGCTCCATCTCTAACAAGTCTGTTAATTTGGGACCTGCTGAGTAACTGAATTGATTGATTGTATTAGTTTTAATCTCTTCTCTGCCGTTTTTGAACCACTTGCACCCCACTACATCATACCCTTCTTCGGCTAACTTTTTGAGGTCGAGCATAAAGGTGTTGTTCCACAAGGTTGCAGCGTAGGTGTCAAAATCAAGTCCGTAGAAGTTGGCTACCAGATGCACGCTTCGGGTTACCGGAAATTCGTAAGTTTTTAACAATGAAATAATTGTATCATTTATGGTCCAGTTCAGGAAGCGGTATCCCTGTTTTGCGTATGCCGACACCCTTGCCAATTGGCCGGGTTCAAACACTCCGTCGCCCATGGCGTATCCATAGAGCGTATCGTTGGAAGACACGGTAACGGTATAGTAAGTTTTGTCGAAGTTAGCCACAAAGTTGTGCGATTGGGTAACGGTAAAGTTGTAATTTGCCTGGGTAGAGACCTCTGCGCCATCTTCTGTCCAGTTGATAAAACTGTACCCGGGTTTAGGGGTTGCTGTTATGGTTCTGCTTTCGCCGTAATATGCAGGTCCGCCGCCGGCTACCGCTCCCAAAGTGGGAGGATTGGCCGCTACGGTAATGGTGTACTTGGTTTGCTTAAAGTTTGCTACCAATTCGCAGGATTCATCGGAGGGGAATCTATAGATGGAGTCTGTAGAGAGCGTGGTTCCGTTTTTAGTCCAGTTTACAAACTCGTATCCGGGGTTGGTGGTTGCCGAAACGGTTACCGTATCTCCGCAGGCAATGTTCGTGCCGCCGCCGGTTGCCGTGCCTCCTGCCGGAGGATTTGCCGACGTGGTGATGGTAAGATATTTCAGGGCAAAGTGCGCCACAAAGGTGTGGTTGTTTTCATCTAGGGTAAACGTATAATCGGGAGTGGTAGTCTTTACGACTCCGTTTTCCGTCCAGTTTACAAAGTCGTAGCAGGGGTTGGGGGTTGCCGTAATGGTATGATCGGTTCCCTGCACAATATCGCCGCCGCCGGTAAGAATGCCGCCCTCGGGCGGGTCGGCAAGCAGCGTAATTTTACTGGTGATTCCCGTAAAGTTGGCGGTTATGGTACAGGTCCTGATTACGGTAAACGTGTAAGGGGTGTCCACCGAAAGCACGTTTCCATCCTCATCTGTCCAGTTTACAAAGGTGTAGTGCAGGTTTGGTTTTTCGTGTACGGTGATGGTTTCTCCAAAATCATAAACTCCACTATCCCAAACAACTCCTCCGCCGGTTGGGTTGGATACCAAGGTAACGGTACACTTTTCTAAGGCGAACCGAGCCTCCAGATTGCGAGAGCCGTTTACAGGAAATGTCCAAGCGGTATCTGTATTACCTAACGGCACTCCATTTTCATACCAGCCCACAAACATGCGTCCCTGATTGGGTTTGGCGTGTACGGTAACCGGTGTCTTGTAGGGGATAGCGTATTGGCTATCCCACGCCTTGCCATATCCTCCCGGATTTGCCCACACAAGAATGTCGTAATTTTTAGGGGTAAAGATGGCTACTAAATGGCGTGACCGCTTTACCGTAAACTTGTACGGATTTGCATTGCCAATATCTTCTCCGTTTTCTTCCCAATGATTAAAGTCATAATTTGGG
>Ga0209628_10000688_pt1 | contig 20989 bp, 11 predicted proteins | sample TergutCu122P4_FD_187285 | JGI IMG/M metagenome (GOLD analysis project Ga0209628, IMG submission 187285) | Cubitermes ugandensis P4 segment gut microbial communities from Kakamega Forest, Kenya - Cu122 P4 (SPAdes) (version 2) | ecosystem: Host-associated > Arthropoda: Insects > Digestive system...
ACTGTGGGCGGACTTGTAGGAACCAATTCAGGAACGGTTACAAACTGCTATTCAACGGCATCGGTTACTTCTAATACTGGTTTTGCAAGCAATGCCGGCGGTGTGGTTGGAAATGCTATGGGCGGAACAATATCAAACTGCTACTCAATAGGGACTATCAGTTCTACTTGCACTGCGTCAGCTAATTCTTTTGCAGGAGGCGTTGTGGGACAGGGAGCGGGCGCTACTACAAACTGTGTAGGACTTAATCCGAGAATCAACAATCAAACCGGAGGTATGGGCCTTTTTGGGCGTGTAGCTGGAATGAATACGGGTACGCTTACCACAAATATTGCATTTGACTATATGCTAAACCCAAGCGGGGAACCAACTTGGAACTTCGTCGGACCAAATTTGAGAGACGGCGACAGTTGGACTGCCGGTGAAATTCATGCTGACGGGACTTTAGGAGGTAGATTTACAGAAGCAAACGGTTGGACAACAGAAGACGGAAAACTACCCGGACTTTTCGGACAAACAGTGAATATTCCCGAACATTTGGCACCTCCAACTATTACAACAAACAGCCTCCCAAACGGCATCACAGAAGTTGCTTACAACCAAACCCTTGCTGCCACAGGTGCGAAACCTATGACATGGACACTGGAAGTTGGCGCTTTACCCGACGGTTTAGATCTTTCAACCGCAGGAGTTATTTCCGGAACGACAACAGAGAGCGGAACTTTCAACTTTACGGTAAAAGCTACCAATAGTGTGGGAAGCGCCACGAAAGCATTAGCGCTTGTTATTTTGGCACAAGAGTTCTGCGACGGCACGGGAGAGGCAACTGACCCTTACATCATTTGTTCACCGGCACAACTTGCACGGTTGGCAACATTAGTTAACGAAAATAATGCGAATTACAAAAATAAGTTCTATAAACTCAATAACGACATTGACCTGTCCGGTTATCCAAACTGGACGCCGATTGGCGCAGCAACTTCAGGTTATTTCACTGGTTGTACTTTCGACGGTAACAACAAAAAAATTACCGGACTGACAGTTAACAACACAACTACCAACTACACAGGATTGTTTGGCTATTGTTACAACACTACCATAAAAAACCTTGGAGTTGTTAATGCCGACGTTACTGCCAACTCTCCTACGGCTAATGCAGGAATTATTGTCGGACAAAATAATAATGGAACTATAATAAACTGTTATGCTACGGGAACAATATATTCTACTTCCACAAGCGGTGGTTCTACTGTGGGCGGACTTGTAGGAACCAATTCAGGAACGGTTACAAACTGCTATTCAACGGCATCGGTTACTTCTACTACTAATTTTGCAAGCAATGCAGGCGGTGTGGTTGGAAATTCTATGGCAGGCACAATATCAAACTGCTACTCAACAGGAGCTATAAGTTCTACTTGCAATCTGTCAGCTAGTTCTTATGCAGGAGGCGTTGTAGGACAGGGAGCAGGCATTATTACAAACTGTGCAGGACTTAATCCGAGTATCTACAATCAGACCACCGGAACTATGGGCTTTTTCGGACGTGTAGTCGGAATGAATTCGGGTGGTACGTTTACCGAAAATATTGCTTTTAACAACATGCTAAACCCGAGCGGTAATCCAACTTGGAGCAACATCGGATTAAATTTGAGAGACGGCGCAAGTTGGACGGCTAATGAAATTAATGCTGACGGTACTTTAGGGGGTAGATTTTCAGCAGCAAACGGTTGGACGACGGCAAACGGAAAACTACCCGGACTCTTCGGACAAACAGTGGATATACCCGCACATTTGACACTTCCAATTATTACAACAACTACTCTGCCGGCCAGCGAAGTTGGTATTGCATACAACCAAACCCTTGCTGCTACCAGCGCTACTCCTGTTACATGGGCATTGGAAGACGGTAATTTGCCAAACGGGTTAACCCTCTCAACAGATGGCGTTATTTCAGGAACCCCCACAGAAGCAGGAATTTTCAACATTACAGTGAAAGCTACCAACAATGTAGGTTTTAGTACGAAATTATTATCCCTTGAAATTTTTCCAAACTATTTTGAATCAGGTACAGGAACACAAGCTGATCCATATATCATTGTTACAGCAGTGCAACTTGCAAACCTGGCAATGGTAACTAACAATAATAAAACCTATTACCAGAACAGGTTTTATAAATTAGGCAACGACATTGACCTGTCCGATTATCAAACCGGTAGTGGATGGACACCAATAGGCGCTTCAACTTCAGGGTATTTCAGAAATAATACTTTAGATGGTAACAACAAAAAAATTACCGGACTGAAAGTGAACAACACAACTACCAATTACACAGGATTGTTTGGGTATTGCTTAAGCAGTACTATAAAAAATCTTGGAGTTGCTAATGCCGACGTTACTGCAAATTCTCCTACTGCTAATGCAGGTATTATTGCCGGACAAAATAATAATGGAACTATAATAAACTGTTATGCTACGGGAATACTATATTCGACTTCCACAAGCGGTGGTTCTACTGCAGGTGGACTTGTAGGAACCAATACAGGAACGGTTACAAACTGCTATTCAACAGCATCGGTTACTTCTACTACTAATTTTGCAAGCAATGCAGGCGGTGTGGTTGGAAATTCTATGGCAGGCACAATATCAAACTGCTACTCAACAGGAGCGGTAAGTTCTACTTGTAATCTGGCAACTAATTCTTATGCCGGTGGCATTGCAGGACAGGGAGCGGGCATTATTACAAACTGTGCAGGACTTAGTCCGAGTATATACAATCAGACGAATGGTACAGGCGCTTCCTTTGGGCGTATAGTGGGGCTTAATTTGGGTACAATTACAGAAAATATTGCATTTGACAATATGCTAAACCCAAGCGGCGAACCCACATGGAACAATGTAGGAATAAATTTGAGAGACGGCGCAAGTTGGACTGCTGCTGAGATTAATGCTGACGGTACTTTAGGAGGTAGATTTACAGCAGAAAACGGTTGGACAACAGCAAATAAAAAATTACCCGGACTTTTCGGTGAAACCGTTGATATGCCGGAGCATTTATACGCACCCGAACCTCCGGTGATTACAACCAACAGCCTGCCAAATGGAACAGTAGGAACAGAATATAACGAAACCCTTGCTGCTGATGGCGATACGCCAATTACATGGGCATTAGAAAGCGGCAATCTACCCGCCGGATTAAATCTTTCAACGGAAGGAGTTATTTCGGGAACACCAATATCAAGTGGAACATTCAACTTTAAAGTAACGGCGACTAACGTAGCGGGAAGTGATACTAAATCTTTATCAATCATTATTAATAATGTACCGGTTCCACCAACAATTACAACTACAAGTTTGTCCGATGGTAGAGTTAACGTTCCTTACAGTGAAACCCTTACTGCTGATGGCGACACACCAATTACATGGGCATTAGAAAGCGGTAATTTACCCGGCGGACTAAATCTTTCAACGGATGGCGTTATTTCAGGCACACCAACCACAGAAGGAACATTCACATTTAAGGTAATTGCTACTAATGCAGCAGGATTCGACATGAAAGAGTTCACAATTACCATTGGACCAAATAGCATCTCTGATTATTCGGCACAAGTTTTCAATGTTTACCCCAATCCGGTTAAAGATGTATTAAAAGTGGTTCGCATCACCAACGACAAAACTCAAATGGAGATTTACAACTACACCGGCTTATTGGTAACCAAACAGGAGATTGAAGTAAATGTGTTGGAAACGGAAATTAATGTTTCATCGCTCACTTCAGGAGTTTATATAATTCGTATCGGTAATACTACACAACGCTTTGTGAAGATATCAGATTAAAATCCATTAACTCGTTGCGTATTTAGGCGATACATATTTTGAGATTGTTAATACGGATTGCTGGGGGGTAAAAGGCAATGACTGTCAAAGTCGGGAAAAATCTCCTTGAGGGCGTCTTGTAAAGGGCGCCCTCAATTTTCTGTTTGAATATGTAGTTATTCGAATAAAAAATCTAATTTTGCAACTGTTTATTATACTCAAACAAAATATGCTCAAACAGAAATCTTCTCTCTTTTTATTACTTACTATTTTATTTTTCAATTATTTATGTTTTTCGCAGTCTAATGTTTCCTATTTGGATTTAATTATGAAGAACAGCAATAATTATAAAATGTTTCAAAAAAATTTCAATCCGCTTAAATATGACCCTGCCATTGTAAAAAATTGTTTTATGGGAATGATTAATGATCTTCGCGGGCAATTATTTCACAGTATGCCTTTGTTACATTTGCCTATGTTAGATTCCGTGGCACAACTGCAAGCCGATTTTCAAGTAAATAAAGAAAAAGTAACTTTACTGAATGAACCGCCTTTGCAATATACTTCTCAACGACTCAAACTATACGGATTTACTACCCAAGGGGATGAATATGTTTCAAAAGGGAAAGCCTATCAGGGAGACAATGATTATTCCTATTTTGACTTGTGTTTGGAACTCATTAAACCCTTATTAAAAACTTCGGTAGGGGTTCCTGCTGTTTTGTCTCCTCAATACACTATTTACGGATTTGCTTGTGGCATAGATAGATATAGTCGCTCTGTGTATATTTCCTGTATAATGGGCAATGATCTTACTATTCAGGTATTTAACTCTGCGGTTTCCAAGCAAAAAGATTTACCTATGACCAGAGGGTTCGCAGGGCTTCGGTTTTATGATGAAGCAATATGCAAAAAATGCGCAACCGATAATAGTTTAGAACAGATTTACGATATGCTTTTCAGGGATGATCAAGGAAATATTTTTTTACAATCCGATGATGCCAAATGGGTAAAAAGAATACTGCCCAAAGCAGGGAAATATATAGTTCTGGATTTTATTCAAAAGGAACAGTATAATTGTCGCGTGCCGCAAGTGGATAACAATAAACCTTTCCGGGGCATTGTTTCGAAGCCTGTATCTATTGAGAAGATTTTGGCTTCCAACGATTCTACTGCCAAATCAAATATTTTTCATGCCAAAATAGGGAGCATCCCGCCGAACATTGATATGACCAAAGCTATAGATATTAACATTCTTCTGTTAAGTGATGGCAAAAATGTTTGTAGAACATTGATTAAAAAAAACGTAAACAATATTAAAACGTATGATGCTACTGTAGACTCATTACTACTGGCCCAAAATTACGAAGAAGCCTTGTATCGCTTATCGTCCTTACTATCTGAGTCTACAATTACAGACACCCGGCTTTTCTCTATAATACAGTTAGCCGCACATAGGGATAAAACCTATTTGAGTTCTATCTTTACCCAAGCAGTACAAATAGCTGCACTAAGAAGTCCCCAAGAACTATGCAAACTATTAGATCAGTTTTCCGTTTCCGTTTTTGACAACAAGGAAGTATGGAAAATTTATTGCAATACATGTAAATAACGAAGTTACTCATTACGAATTAACCATAACACTTAAACCAAAATATTATGAATCAAGACATTTATGTATGCGACGTATGCGGATATGAATACCGCCCAGATGAAGGAGATCCTGACAACGGTATTGCTCCCGGAACTCCATTCAGTGCTATCCCCGATGATTGGACCTGCCCGTTGTGCGGTGTAGATAAAACAAATTTTTCAAAAGCGTAAATGAAGAAAAAAGGATAGGGTGCGTATTATCAATTATAAAATATGCTTGCATCCATTCATCACAAAATTAATCTTGGGTTACACGTAATTAAAAAACTACCTTCAGGTTATCATACGTTGGAAACTCTTCTTTATCCTTGTAATAATTATGAGGATACTATTGAGATTACCCCTTCTGAGTCGTTTTCTTTTATTTTAAAGAATGCTGATTTTACTTGTGATGAAAAAGATAACTTGTGTGTAAAAGCTTATCAATTATTGCAACGCATTTATAATTTACCTCCCGTGAATATCACACTAACCAAACAGATTCCCTCCGGTGCAGGATTAGGGGGAGGTTCTGCCGATGCCGCACTAACCCTAAAAATGCTTAACTCTGTTTTTTCATTGGCTCTTTCTGTAAAACAACTTCATGAATTGGCTGCACGGTTAGGCAGTGATATAGCCTTTTTCTTATACGATACCCCCATGTATGCCACCGGAAAAGGTGATATTTTAGAGCCTATCGCTTTAGAGTTGTCAGAATACCAAATAGAGATTATTTTTCCAAATATTTCCATCTCTACTGCGCAAGCCTATAAAGCCATTGTCCCTAAAAAGCCGAAAACCGGTGTAAAAAAAATTATCGATTCCCCTATTGAAGAATGGAGAAAGACCCTCGTTAACGACTTCGAGGAGGTAATCTTTAAACAACATCCCTGTTTATTGAGCATAAAAGAGGAATTGTACCACCGGGGGGCAGTGTATGCCTCTATGAGTGGCAGCGGTAGCGCCATGTACGGAATTTTTCTTAAATAAACTCTCGCACTTTCATTATTCAGGGTAAAGTGATTCCATAAAATTATACAGACTGTTCATTTGTTTGTTTGATACACTCCACAATCTTATGTATCGCCTCCGGATGCGCAAAGTTTTTAATTTTTTGTGCCAATATCTTCGATTTTTCCACATCATTTATGAGATTCACTAAAGTGGGGTAGAGTTTTTCCTTAACATCCTTGTCAGGCAAAAGGATAGCCGCTCCCACATCGGAAAGTTGCTTGGCATTAGCAGTTTGATGATCTTCAGCAGCCGTAGGAAGCGGAATAAGTATAGTAGGGGCAGCTACAATGGCGAGTTCTGCAATGGCAAGTGCCCCTGCACGGGAAACGATATAATCGGCAACCCCATACGCCAAATCCATTCGCTTTATAAAGGGCACTATTTTAATGTTTGATGATTCTAAATCAGATAATTGCATCTTGTTTGAAGTATAGAAAAGTTCCCCTGTTTGCCACAATAGTTGGTTATCTGTTTTTTTAAAATCATCAATATGTTCTAAAATGGCCTGGTTAAGAGTACGTGCTCCCTGGCTCCCACCCAGAATTAAAACTGTTTTTTTATTTTTATCAAGATTAAAAAACGTATAAGACTCTTCCGATTTTGATTGACATTTAATAATTTCTGCACGAACGGGGTTTCCTGTTTTCACAATTTTATCTTTTGGAAAAAACTGATCCATGCCATCATAAGCCACACAAATTTTAACTGCTTTTTTTGACAACCACTTGTTTGCTTTTCCCGGGTATGAATTTTGTTCTTGAATTAGTGTAGGAATATTCATTGCTTGTGCGGCACGCAATGCCGGCCAACTGGCATATCCTCCTACGCCAATTACCATGTCAGGTTTAAATTGTCGTATAATTTGTTTTGCCTTATAAATTGTTTTGAATACCATTACCGGCAGTTTTACATTGTTTTTCAGGCCGCTCCAGGAGAAATCTCTACGAAGTCCGAAAACATCTAATCCGATAATACGATAGCCTGCTTCCGGCACACGACTCATCTCCATCTTTCCATTAGCTCCTATAAACAAGAGTTCCGCACCGGAGTCCTCCTTTTTCAACTGGTTGGCAATTGCTAATGCAGGGAAGATGTGTCCACCGGTACCACCTCCTGAAATAATAAATCGGTTCATCTTGAAAAAATTTGGCAAAACTATACAAATTCTACGATTCCTCAAAATACATCATTTTTAATCCAGGTCAAAATCATTATTTATTTTCTTTTGATTTCATTTTATTACATTTTCTTTTATTCGATTCTGAAAAAGTATTATTTTTGCCTGTGAAAAAAAGCAATAACTACGGAATATACAGCAATTATACAAAAAAACTCAAGTGGTTGGTATATCGGACAATGTGAACAAGTGCCGGGAGCATTAACACAAGGTAAAACAATAGTAGAGGTTAAAGAAAATTTAAAAGAAGCCATTACGCTTGTTTTAGAAGCAGAAAGGGACTTTTTTAGAAAAGAGTACGATGGTGTTAATTATATCCGTGAAGCAATAGAAATGACATAAAGAAAAACAATATTTTTGCCGTAAAAAAGCATTATGCAAAAAATACTTGGAATAGGCAACGCATTGGTAGATGTTCTGGTTGAATTACACGATGAATCACTCTTAAATCAGTTTGGATTACAGAAAGGTGGAATGGAAATGATTAGCACTGAGTTGAAAGAAGAGATTCACAGAAAAATAAATGGGTTAAGGCAAACTGTAGCATCGGGAGGTTCTACTTCCAATACTATTTACGGACTGTCGCAATTAGGTGCTGCCACAGGTTTTATCGGAAAAATAGGAACAGATGAAAGAGGTGCCTTTTTTAAAAATGATTTGGAAAAAATTGGAGTAAATACACATCTGTCTTATTCCAAAATAGATACTGGTGTTGCTACGACATTTATTACAAAGGGAGGCGAGCGCACTTTCGCTACTTATTTAGGGGCTGCCGCCACCCAAACTTCAGAAGATTTAAACGAGCAGATATTTTCTCAGTATGAACTCATCCATGTGGAAGGGTATCTGATTTTTAACAGAGAATTGATTTTGAGTATATGTAAATTAGCAAAAAAATGCGGGTTAACCATTTCGATGGATATGGCAAGCTACAATTTGGTAGAAGTGATGCATCCCTTAATAACTGAGTTGCTTCGCGATTATGTAGATATCATTTTTGCTAATGAAGAAGAGGCGCTGGCATTTACGGGGAAAAAAGGGCGTGATGCACTGGAACTGTTATCGTCTTATTGTCCATTATCTATTGTAAAGTTAGGTGCAAAAGGTTCTCTAATAAAGATGAATGGGGAGACAGCCGTAATTCCTGCGGTAAAAGCGCACTGTAAAGACACAACAGGGGCCGGAGATATTTTCGCAGCAGGATTCTTATATGGCTTTATCAACGGGTACTCCGTTGCCGAAGCGGGAGCATTAGCTTCAAAATTGGGCGCTCGGTGCGTGGAAACAATTGGTGCAAGAATCACTCACTAATTCTTGCTACTATAATTTCTATCTTTATATAAAAAAACTTTAATGCTCCCTTATTTTGTGTTCAAAAAATAGTTTATTTGCATCGAAATTTTTCAGATTTAAAAATTATTAATAACAGCCAATTAACCTTAGAAAATATGAATAATTCATTCTTTAACAAGTTAATGCCTAAAGAACCTAAATTTTGTGTTTTACTAAGGCAGATGGCGGAAGTTTCTGCAGAAGCTGCCATTTTATTGATTGATTGTGTAAAAAATATTGATTACGAATCTGTCGTTGATATTGCAAAAAAAATCAAAGTATATGAAAAAAAAGGGGATAATACACTCATCAAGATTTTTGACGAGTTGAATACTACTTTCATTACTCCCTTTGACAGAGAGGACATTCACGATTTAGCCAATGTTTTAGATGATGTTATGGATTATATTAACAGTTGCGCTAAAAAAATAATGTTGTATCGTCCCAAACACTTACCGGAAAGCGCACTTGCTTTAGCGCAATTAGTAGATAAGGCTTCCGATATTGTCTTAAATGCTGTTATCGAGTTGTCGAATATTAAAAAAAATGCCAATCATTTACGAGGAATCGTTAATGAGTTACATGATATTGAAAATAGTGCTGACGAAATTTATGAAGAATTTCTCACTGATTTGTTTGCCAATGAAAAAGATGGCATAGAAATTATTAAATTGAGGGAAATTTTGCAAGAGATTGAGAAAGCCACTGATGCCACTGAAGATGTGGGAAAAATTATCAAAACAATCATTGTAAAGTACGCATAAATTATGGTTCTATTAGTTACTATCATTGCCTTAGCGCTCATTTTCGATTTTATTAACGGGTTTCATGATGCTGCAAATTCAATAGCCACCATTGTTTCCACGAAAGTACTTACTCCTTTTCAGGCAGTATTATGGGCTGCTTTTTTCAATTTTGTTGCATATTTTATTGCTAAATATATTATTGGAGAATTTGGAATTGCCAATACAGTATCCAAAACAGTGTATGAAGATTTTATTACGCTTCCTGTTATTTTTTCGGGGCTTATTGCGGCCATAGCATGGAACCTGTTAACTTGGTGGTGGGGTATCCCATCATCATCATCCCATACCTTGATAGGCGGTTTTGCAGGAGCTGCCATTATGAGCGGTTGGTTAAATGGGGCAGCCTTCTGCGGATTGGTAGCGATTCGCAGTTCTGTTATTTTGAAAATCACTTCTTTTATATTTCTGGCACCCTTTATTGGTATGGTGATTGCTCTGCTACTATCCACACTTTTGCACTATATCTGCATAAAAGCAAACCCTCATAAGGCCAGTTCCTGGTTCAAGCATCTACAGTTGGTCTCTTCTGCATTGTTCAGTATAGGACATGGACTAAACGATTCCCAAAAAGTGATGGGCATCATTGCTGCGGCCCTCATTGCGGCACATCCGTTAGGATTAGGAATGGGAATACATTCTATGGATGATCTTCCCGGATGGGTAGCAATTGCCTGTTTTTCAATGATTTCATTGGGTACTATGTCCGGCGGGTGGAAGATTGTAAAAACCATGGGAACCCGTATTACTAAAGTAACTCCATTAGAGGGAGTGGTTGCGGAAACTGCAGGAGCGCTTACACTATACCTTACCGAAATTTTAAAGATACCGGTAAGCACTACCCATACCATTACCGGAGCTATTATTGGAGTAGGTGCTACAAAACGTCTTTCTGCGGTTCGCTGGGGTGTTACCAAAGATTTGCTGTTAGCATGGATCTTGACAATTCCCGTAAGCGCACTCCTTGCTGCACTGATTTTTTTGGGATTCAGTTTGTTTGTATAGTTTGGGAAAAGGCTATCTCAGCACTATCTTAAATATAATAAAAAATTATCCGTTAATCGGGTGAGATAGACTCACTTGGGCAACTGCTTTCGCAAGCGCCACAATCTATACAAGTTTCGGGATCAATATGATACACATCACCGGCGCTAATTGCATCTACCGGACATTCATCTTTGCATGCACCACAAGCAGTGCAAGTTTCTGGATCAATTTTATAAGCCATGAGTTATTTTTTATTTAATTAATATTTGGGCGCAAAAATAGATTATTATTCTATTTTTGCGTCCAAATTGTATTTTTTTAAATGAAAAAAAAACTATTTCTAATTTTTATTATTTTCTTTTCTTACCACTTGGGTAACACTCAAAGCAAAAATGAGGTAACCATTCTCTATTTGCTACCCTTTCATATAACGGAAAATTTTGATGCTTACAGAACGTATAAAAATAGTGATGAAATTTATCAAATAAAACAATTTGAAATGATAGGTTTTTGGTTAGGGGCAAAAATGGCACTGCAAGAATATGAAGACTCCGACAAAAAAATTAATGTGGTAGTAAGAGATGCTGTTACCGATGTTAATGCATTGCGTAAAATATTGGACGACTCTATTTCTATGGCACAAGTAAATATTATCATTGGCCCTTTTTATGGGTCTCTGTTTCCTGTGGCCTCTGAATTTGCAAAAAAACATAACATCATTATTGTTAATCCTTTCTCATCCCGTTATGACTTTGTTGAAAACAATCCCTTTGTTTATAAATTAGTACCTCCTTTTTCAAGCCGCCCTGAAACCATTGAAAAAACTTTTCTCTCCCAGCATAATGAATATACAGTAATTTTATGGGGAGATTCTTCCCAGAGTGCTGAGTTTCAAGCATACAGGTATTATTTTACGGAGCATAACATACCTTTTCGAGAAATACAAACATTATCAATATCTTTAAATGAAAAAAACAGAAACCTTATTATAGCGTTTTTTGACGACCCCACTAAGGTAGTTCATAGTGTACATACACTCATTAATTATGATACACAGTCAATGGTATTAATAGTACCTGAGAAATGGTTTTCTATTTCAGAGCTCACAGAAGATTTTTTTAATTTACCTTATTTGTATTACTTTACAAACTGCTTTGTAGATAAGAATAACGCTAAAGCACAACAGTTTCAAATGGATTATCTGTTCAATTACGAAGCACCAGCAGAATTAGAAGCCTATTCTTATCAAGGGTATGATATTACTCATTATTTTCTAGACTTATATTTTTCTAATTTTAACACTAATAAAATACAATTCCAACCTCTTTCTTATCAATTTCATTGGAAACAGATCTTCAATGGCGGGTTTGAAAATAATAAGACCCGTTTTATTCGAGTTAACAATTTAGAATTAGAAGAGGTGAAGTAGAAAAGTGCGTAAAAATAAACTGCCTCCCATTTCTTAATGAGAGGCAGCCGTTTATTAACCAAAAAAATAAACGAATCTATTCGTCCATGATACATCTTACGCTTAATCCGTCGGCTTTGAAAGTTTCTAAGTTTTGGATTTCGCTACAGTAGTAAGTAATGGGGAAATAGTGTGCATATAATCCGGCGCCGGCATCGCTTGCCCAGTAGCCGGTAAAGCCGTACATATTGATAAACCGGTCTGTTTCGCCGCTGTATTTTCCTGCGGGGCGTGCATCAAAACCGTAAAGGTCAGAGCCGGGTCTGTGCCAATATTGCTTGCTCTTCAGGTCGTTTACCGAATATTTGTTCAGTTTGTTCAACTCTGCCTGAGAGGGGACGTGCCATCCGTCGGGGCAGATTCCTTGAATGTTTCCGTTCATATCCGGTGTGGGTAGGGTGGCAGAACCTTCCGGAACACCCACTGCGGAGTTCCAAGTATACAGCAAGCCGAAAATTTCGGTAAGTTCATCCGAGTCGGGGCATATCGGGCACTCGTATCCTTTAGCAAATGCGATGGGAGTGCCGTTTGCATAATTTTTATTTGCCATATTGCTTGTCCAGCATAAGCCTGCCAAAGGGGTTACGGTATAGGTTTTGCCCTGGTAATCCACCGTTGCCGGGCAGTCGGGCATATCCATTTCTGTGCGGAAAGTAACCGGAGCGCCCACGTTAAGGTAGGGATCGGAGGTTTCAAAAACATAGTAGATAAAAGCCCACGCATGGTAAGTAATTCCGTCTTTCAAACCGGAAACGTTTTGTGTAAACGAAACGGATTGACTTGCGGAACTGTTGTCATACAATTGTTTCAGGTAAAATGTTTTTCCATTCCGCTGAAATTCTCCTGCTGCAAGTTCCGTTGCAGCAGGAAAATCATAGTCGGTTCCGTCAATGTTCAACTTTTTAGAAAACTCATTCACAAAGATAGTTGCATCGGTTTCGGAATAGATAAACCCATATTGGGTGATGTTGTCCCAATTTAGTCTTCCCGTATAGGTTGCCGAATTGTTCTCGCTTACAATAATTTGATTCGTTGGAGTGAAGTTGCCTCTTTTAAAAGTGGCATGCAGTGTAGCCGTAGTTGCGAGAATATTATTTACGCTATCCGTAGTTACGGCAGAGGGAGACCTGAATGTAAAGAGTTCGGGGTGTACGAAGAAGTTATCCCAGGGTTGTCCGGGTGCATAATAGATTTTATAGGCACCCATGATCCAGGCGGAACAAAGCAGCGGAGTTTCCCGAGACTGCGCATAAAACCCGAAATCGGAAGGGGTAAGGGGTAGTCCCGGAGTTACTTTTCTATAATGTACGGTAAAAATAGGGATCACCTCCCCATCCGAAAGAATTACGGGGTCGGGGGGCGATTGCAGTTCTCCCATTTCGGCGCAGAAATATTTCATTCCCAGCGCCTCGCCGCCTGTAATAGGCCGGTGTTGTCTTGGGGATATGTAATAATAAGGATGTTGCGCCGTAAATGAGGGCGCCACCGAGATTACATTATTTCCGTAGCTGGCATGGTTTGAACCATTCGGCATATCTATCGCATAAGTGGGGTCGGTTAATCTGAGTATGGTTGTGTCGTACACCATCACATATATAAATGCTCCGGAGGTTACGGCACCTAACAAACTCATTTGAAACTCCACATGATTATCAGATTCATGAATGGTAATAAACATGCGGGAATTCGCATCGCCCACAAGTATGCCCTGGTCGGTTCTGTAACTTTCGGGTTGCGCCCCTACGAGCAGAGGCACAACCGAAAGAGTTACAGCGATTAGCAACTTGCATACAGGATTGCTAATCCGTTTTTTTAGTTTTTTTAGTTTATAGACCAACATTGTTCTATCAATTTAAGGGTTATTCATAATAACTGTTAATCCAGTTCAGCGTTTCCATATAGGTACCGATGTTGGCATTCAAGTTATAGAGTATGATTTGCATATCCGAACTGTTCACGTTTCCATCTCCGTTCACGTCAAATCTGGGATCATAATTCGGATCACTCTCGTCGTATTCGCCGGAGTAGAGATTTGAAGCGTCGGCGTTTGTTACGATGAAGTCTCCGTTCACATCACCGGCAATCAATTCTCTATGACCTAATGTCATGCCATGTTTGTCAATGGTTACTAATCCCCAGCGGGTTACAAATCCAAGGCGGGAGATTTCCAGAATATAGTCTCCGGGAACAATATTTTCAAACTTGTACATACCTACCGGTTTATCGGGTTGATTATCCAATTTGGTTACCGGAGTATTATCTACGATGTCTTTACTTCTACCTATTTCAGCCCAATTGATCTCTTCTCCCGGATTGTTAGTATTTCCAATCACGCCGGGGGATTTCGGAGTTCCGGGGATATATACGGTTCCGTCGTAGAAACTTGCCTTAACGGTTTGTACGGGGGTACTGTTCAGTATTTCCGTAACCGGATCGCCGGTTGCTCCTGTGGGAACTTCAAATAAAGAAACGGTTACCGGGAATTTGTCATCAAATTCTGCATTACCCATGTGAACAAACGGGAACATGGTACCATAAACCGTGTAGCAGGTATCCGTAATGGTTACTTCTGCTCTCTTACCTTCGCAATTGAGCGAGGTTTGCGCTGCCCAGTACGATTTTCCTACTTCCAATTTTGTAGATAGCGGTAATATATTTCCGAGCACTTCCTGGTCGTACCAAACAATACCGGCGCCGGTGATTACCAGATCCGCTAAAGTAGATTTTCCGCAGATTCCCTGTACTGCAGGCATTACCGGAGCATCGGGTGCAGAGAATTGTACGAGTACTGGGGTACGGGCTTCGCTTTCGCAACTTCCTGCCATCTGTGCGGCAAAATAGGTGGTATTGTTTTCCAATACATAGTCGGTCGGAAGCGCAGTTCCACCCGTTTTTGCGGTGTACCATACAATATGGTCGTTCGGAACGGCAATATTGCCTATTAAAGCGCCTTCGCAGAAATATTGCGGAGAGGTAATTGCCACCGAATCGGGAGCCGTTGAAGTGAAATGAACCACTACCGGTACTCTCGGAGCGCTTTGGCAATCTCCGGCTTCAATAACAGCATAATAGGTTGTTCCGTCTGTTAATTTCGTATCCATCGGCAATGGAGAACCGGTAGTCGCAAATGGATACCATACAATATTGGTATTTCCATCGGTTACAATGTCGGAAAGTTCCAATGTGCCTGCGGTTCCGCAGAGATATTGAGGAGAAGTAATTTTCGGAGTTTCCAGTACAACATCATCATTAATGAATACTCTTACTGCCGTACGCACGCTGCTCTCGCAGGTTCCGAATGCTTGCGCCGCATAGTAAATCGTATCGGGGAGTAAAACGTCGGTTAGTTTTAGGGCTTCTCCGCCGGTTTCAGTTAAATACCAGTGAATATTTACACCTGTAGCTTGCAGATTGGCAACAGTAGCCGTGCTGCAGAATGTTTGCGGTGAAGTAGCCACCGGAGCCGTAATCAGCGTTCCGTAGGAGGTTTCGCGTGAGATGGTAATGTTATTTACTTCGTAAGTACATTTGTTTAGATCTCTCACAATTACCTGATAGGTTCCGTATTGCAATTTATCAATAATGGCTATAGAGGAACTTGCGGGGAAATCAACCCAAGTTGCCCCGTTGATGCTGTATTGATACTCACCTGCGCCATCGGATACTGTCAGGGTAATGCTACCCGGGGTCAGTTCTCCGTCGCAAGTTAAGGTTTCATTTGCGGGAACGGCATCAAATGCTAAGGCATCGGTTCCGTTGGTAATGATAATCTTTTCTACAATTTCGTTGCAGGCATCGGTTACACGCAGGTAATGAATTCCGGCGCTTAATCCGTTGATGATAATGGCAGTTCCGTCATAATCCGTTACGGTTTCTTCGGGATAACCATCCAATTGGTAGGTAAAGTCGGTTGAGTTTTCAACAGTAACGCTAATAGTACCTATACTTGAGCCGCAAATGGCTTCTTCGGTAACTAAAACCACTGCCGCCAGTTTGGAATCGTCCGCATTAATGCGTACTTCGCTGCTGGAAGCCACGCATCCGGCATTGTCAACTACTTTTACGGTATAAGTGCCCACCGGTTTATCAATCGTTCCGTTGGTTACTATAGTTTCTGTTACTTCATTGTTGAAATAATATTTATAAGGAGTTTTGCCGCCGTTTACGGTAATTTGCAGGGTACCGTTATCCAGACAGGTTGCCGCATTTTGCGCCGTTAGACTTATGTTTAAGTCTGTTACGCTGTTGTGCAGTACAATATTAGGAATGGTTACTTCGGAACAGGTTGGGTATTTCACGTCTTTTACCGTAATGGTATACGTACCTGCCTTTAAGCCGCCAATCACATTATTTTGTGTAAAGTTTACGCCGTCGGCGCTGTACTCATACACACCGCTTCCGCCGGTGGCATACACGGTAATCTCACCATTAGAGGCGCCGCAAGCGGGCTCTTTCGAGGCAAAGATGGTTCCCACCTGAATCGGTGCGTAAGTTTCGCGTCCAATTGTGATATTGTTTACTTCGTAGGTACAATGGTTATTCAAATCCATAATCTCTACGCGGTAGATTCCGTAGTGCAATCCGGGGATTGTAGTTCCGGAGATGAAATTTTGCCAGTTGCCGCCGTCAATACGGTATTGGTAATTTCCGGAGCCATTTGTAACCGTTAGGGTTATGCTGCCGGGTAACAGAACGTTGTTACAAGACAAAATTTCGTTTGCGGGAACGGCATCAAATGCTAAGGCATTGGTTCCGTTGGTAATGAAAATCTTTTCTACAATTTCGTTGCAGGCATCGGTTACACGCAGGTAATGAACTCCGGCGCTTAATCCGTTGATGATAATGGCAGTTCCGTCATAATCCGTTACGGTTTCTTCAGGATAACCATCCAATTGGTAGGTAAAGTCGGTTGAGTTTTCAACGGTAACGCTGATGGTACCTATACTTGAGCCGCAAATGGCTTCTTCGGTAACTAAAACCACTGCCGCCAGTTTGGAATCGTCCGCATTAATGCGTACTTCACTGCTGGTAGCCACACATCCGGCATCGTCAACCACTTTTAAGGTATAAACACCCACCGGTTTGTTAATCATTCCGTAAGGAATTTGAGTTTCGGTGGTTTCGTTATTGAGATAATATTTATAGGGAGCCATGCCGCCGGTTACCGATACGTACAGGGTTCCGTTATCCAGACAGGTTGCCGCATTTTGCGCCGTTAGACTTATGTTTAAGTCTGTTACGCTGTTGTGCAGTACAATATTAGGAATGGTTACTTCGGAACAGGTTGAGTATTTCACGTCTTTTACCGTAATGGTATACGTACCTGCCTTTAAGCCGCCAATTACATTATTTTGTGTAAAGTTTACGCCATCGGCGCTATATTCATATACACCGCTTCCGCCGGTAGCATACACGGTAATCTCACCATTAGAGGCGCCGCAAGCGGGCTCTTTCGATGCAAAGATGGTTCCCACCTGAATCGGTGCGTAAGTTTCACGTCCAATTGTGATATTGTTTACTTCGTACATACAGTCATCATCCGTATCAATAATTTCTACGCGATAGGTTCCGTAATGCAATCCGGTTATGGTAGTTCCTGTAATGAAATCTTGCCATTGGCCGCCGTCAATGCGGTATTGGTAATTTCCGGAGCCATTTTCAATCGTTAGGATAATGCTACCGGGTAGCAGTGCGTTGTTGCAGGATAGAATTTCATTAACGGGAACGGCTTTAAACGCTAAGGCATCATCCCCATTCGTAACCGTAAATTCTTTTATTATTTCGTTGCAACCATTGTTTAAGCGTATGTGGTGCACTCCGGCGCTCCAAACATCACCCAGTAAGAGAGGTAAATCCAGGTAGTCCTCCCAAATCTGTTCCGGATACCCGTCTATTTGAAATGTAATAGGTGTTGTGCTATTTGCAAGCATTATGACACGACCGGCACTCTCCCCGCAAGTGGTATTGTCTAATACTAAAACTTCTGCCGTAAAATTGGAATCGTCCGCATTAATGCGCACTTCGCTGCTGGTAGCCACACATCCGGCACCGTCAACTACTTTTAGAGTATAAACACCCACCGGTTTGTTTGCAATCATTCCATAAGGAATTTGCGTTTCGGTGATTTCGTTATTGAGATAATATTTATAAGGCGCTACGCCGCCGGTTACTGTTACATATAGAGTTCCGTTATCCAGACAGGTTGCCGCATTTTGCGCCGTTAAACTTACATTTAAGTCTGTTGCGCTGTTGTGCAGCACCACATTATGGATGGAACTGGAAGGGCATACGGGGGCAAGGGAATCCCGTACCGTAATGGTATAAGTACCTGCATATAAGCCGGTAATGATGTCATTATCATACTTCTTAAATGCTCCGCCGTCTATCTGAAACTCATAAATACCGCTACCGCCGGTTACAAACATTTGTATTTTACCATTGTTGCTATTGCAAAGAGGTTCCTCAACTGTAAATACGGTACCGATATTCATAGCCATACAGTAATCTGTAGTAAAAGTGATTCTTTGACCTACCGACTGATAGGTGTTTGAGGTTTCAAAATTATAGTTGATATATGCCCATGCGTAATAATTTTCGCCAGGGGTTAACCCTAACACAGGAATTGCATAATTCTTATCGGGTTCATTCAATGTATTATCATTCAAAGCAATTACAAAATTATATCCGCCGCGCGAGAATGCCTTAGCGGCAATTTCACCGGCAGTGGGAAGCGCATACATTACATTTTGTATTTTTATTGAATCTGAAAATTCAGAAATAGAAATGTTTACGTCAGAAGTGGTGTAGATAAATCCGTATTTTTGAATCGCATCGTGGTTCAGTCTTCCCGTTCCGGAAGTAGCAGAACCTGTAGTGTCGAGAATAGAGGTTGAAACCGGTAAGTTTACGGCACCGCCTAAAAAATTACCGTTCAGAGTGGCAGAGGTAAGAGAAACAGGGTCTGCCGCATAAGTGGCCACTGAGGAACCCGAACGGTATAAAAACAGATTCGGGTTAATCTCTCTATTATCCAAACTGTTGATTTCCTGACGATACCATAAAAATAGTCCATCGTATCCAAATCTGGGCTGATAAGCCACCGGCGATGTTTTTACCGCAATACCGATAGCATCTTCGCTGAGCGCTTTTCCACTAGTTTGTTTTTTGAAATTAAATTCCAAAACATTTTTCACTGTGCCTGCCGGCACTTCAAATACTAAATTTGCCAAAGAGGATGGGGAGACTAAATCAAACAGCACCGCCCTCATGGTTTGATGTCCTGAGTAGGCAGGTAATGGATTTAGTCCGGCATTTTTGTGGGTTCCGTAGAGTAGCCATCCTTTTTGGGTTAACTCGCTGCTCAACACTGCGGCGTTTGCCTGCAAGGCGTTGAAAGCGGTGATTTCCACAAGGTTCTGGTCGCAAAAGCGCAACTCGGCGGGATTGTAGAAGAAAGAGAAAGAGAGCATGTCCACTTTCAAATAACCGATTGCCATCAGTTTAATGGTAACCGCATCGTTTGTTTCGTAAATGGAAGCCGTCAGACGGGTATCGGATGTTCCGATGAGAATGTTGTTTTTGTTAGAGATGTAATCCTGTGTTTGCCCTCGAAGAAGAGATGGGAGCAAACATACAAACAGCGCTAACAAGGCGAAAATAGTTTTCGCAGTCCTGGTTTGTAAAATTTTCCTTTTCATAATGATAAATTTTTTAATTAATTAATAGGTTGATTATTGATTATTGATTATTGTTATCTATAAATTCTTGAAAACATTCTTTGGTGTCTTTATATAATTGATAATTAAAATTGAGATACACTCTTAATAAAGAGAGCGTTGCGGGGCTTATTCTCAAACTGCCGTTCAAATCAAAGAACGGGTCATATAAGGGGGTTCCGAAATCGGAAATTTTAGACTTCAATATTCCTAAATCCGATTCATCCACCATGTAATCGCCGTTCAGGTCTCCCATAACCAGTTCACGGTGTCCCAGCAAGGTGTTTTCACCGTTTATGATTACTTTTGCAAAGCGGGGAACATAGCCGTTTCTGGACAACATCAACACATAAGTTCCTGCCAGTACATTATCAAATTTAATTAATCCAATTGCCGATTCCGGTTTTTCTTCATCTAACAGGAATGCGGAATTTTTTTCGCCGGGGGTCAAGCCGAGTTCTTCCCAATTAATAGGTTCTCCCGGATTATCCAGACGTCCCAAATATCCCGGGTACTTGGGTGTATTGGGGACAAACTCCGTACCGTCGTAATAGACAACAGTGTCAGTGTGTATGGGATTTAAATACTGAAAGATTTCCGGACCATATTGCAAATAGAGGGTGTCGTATAAACTGGCCACCATCGGGAACAAATTGGCATATTCCGGTTCCTCGTAATAGGTAAACGGGAAGACCGTTCCTAAAACCTTGTAAGTAGGAATACACCATACATAAGGCGGTTGTTCTGCCCGTTTAAAGGTATCTGTATCAAACGCCTGCAAGACAGGCAGATTGGTTGTTTTGGTAACTTTATATTTTTTTGCAGGATTATTATATTCATAATCAAAGGTCCACGTGCTTGTAAAGTTCCACGAGTTGAAGTATGAGGTTAAAGAGGTAACATCTGCAGCATCAACATCCATGCCGTTTCTTTTGTCGTTTTCGCCACCGGTTATAGCCTTTCCGTTCACGAGCATACAAGCAAGGGCATAGTTGTTTTCTAATGTGGCGGTATAATACGTGCCTATTATACGTCCAACACTTTGTTT
>Ga0209628_10000689_pt1 | contig 20982 bp, 15 predicted proteins | sample TergutCu122P4_FD_187285 | JGI IMG/M metagenome (GOLD analysis project Ga0209628, IMG submission 187285) | Cubitermes ugandensis P4 segment gut microbial communities from Kakamega Forest, Kenya - Cu122 P4 (SPAdes) (version 2) | ecosystem: Host-associated > Arthropoda: Insects > Digestive system...
TAGACCAGGCCCGCTGGGGATTGGAGTGGATGGTACGGATGAACCCGGATTCGGCTCTGATGTTCAATCAGATAGCCGATGACCGCGACCATATCAGCATGCGTAATCCGACGAAAGACATGGTGGATTACGGTTGGGGACCAGGTTTGGGACGACCGGTATATCCTGTTACCGGCAAACCGCAAGGCTTGCGCGAACACAAAAACCGCTCGACAGGCGTTTCCTCTTCAGCAGCGAAATTTGCCTCTGCTTTTGGCTTAGGCGCTTCTATTTTCAAAGATATAGATAGCGCATTTGCAAAAGTTCTACAATCAAAGACATTGCCTGCTTATGGTTATGCTGCTACATATTTAGGTAATAATCAAACGGCTTGCACAGTTTCACCTTATTTTTACGAGGAAGATAATTGGGTGGATGACATGGAACTTGCCGCAGCAACCCAATATTATCTGACACAAAAAGAAGCATGGCGCAAACAGGCTGATTATTGGGGCCAGTTAGAAGAAGTAACTCCCTGGATGGAACTGGGACGCGCTCGCCATTATCAGTTCTATCCTTTTGTCAACCTGGGTCATTATTATCTGGCACTGTCGGCAGATTCTGTAATTAGTGCCAAATACAAGGGTTTTATGAAAAAAGGGTTAGAGATATTAAAAAAACGGGCAGAAGAATTAAACGACCCCTTCTTGAACGGCGTTCCGTTTATCTGGTGTTCAAATAACCTCGTAACGGCGGCTGTTACACAAGCGATGCTTTATCACGATGTATCAGGCGATAATACGTTCCTCACTATGGAAGCATCATTGCGCGACTGGTTGCTTGGGTGTAATCCGTGGGGAACGTCCATGATTGTTGGCTATCCAAAGCATGGCGATTATCCCTCTCGTTGCCATTGCTATCTTGTCATGGGATTGAATGACCAGCCGCTCGGCGGCTTAGTTGACGGCCCTATTTACAGACATATCTATGAATCGCTTATTGGCATATATTTAATGTATGAAGACGATTATACGCTTTTTAACTTCGGAGAGGCTGTATATCACGACGATCCGGGCGATTATTCCTCAAACGAGCCTACCATGGATGGAACGGCCAGTTTGAGCTATTTTCTTTCAACCATGCAGAAGCGAGGGAAGATATCTAAATGAAGCATACAGGACGACATCTCAAAAAACAGGGTCTTTTATCCTAAAAAATTTCAAAAATCTTCATTCGTCTGTGTGGAGATTTAAAATTTTCATGTATTTTTGCGGCCAAATAAGTAGAAAACAGATGAAATTTACACCCGAAAAATACCGCTTACCCGACATCCCGATGACGCCCTTTATTGACGTCCAAGAGATAGCAGATTTTCTTTCCGGCGCGAGACCCGGTTTACAGGAGGTTGAGGCGGTTATCGCTAAGTCGCTTAATAAACAGCGGCTGAGTTTGCAGGATACGGCGACCTTGATAAAAGCCGATGACCCTGAAAGTATTTTGCGTATCAAACAGGGCGCGCGGCAATTAAAAGAAGCCGTTTATGGCAACCGTATTGTACTGTTTGCGCCTTTGTATGTGGGCAATTACTGCATGAACAACTGCGTTTATTGCGGATTTCGCAAGGGCAATAAGGAGGCGGTTCGTGTCACGCTGACCACCGAACAGTTGATTCAGGAGGTTCAATCGTTGGAAGAGGAAGGGCAGAAACGGTTGATATTAGTTTTTGGAGAGCATAAAATTTACCCGCCCGAATTTATTGCCGAAACGGTTCGCACGGTTTACAGCGTCAAGAAGGGGCATGGTGAAATCCGACGCCTGAACATCAACGCTGCGCCTTTATCTATTGAAGGTTTCCGTATGGTAAAAGAGGCGGGCATTGGTACATATCAGATTTTCCAGGAGACCTATCACCCCGAAATCTATCAGTACTATCACCAGTCTGGTCCTAAGAGAGATTACAATAACCGGCTGACCTCTTTAGACCGCGCTATGGAAGCCGGTTTGGATGATGTAGGCATCGGGGCATTGTTTGGCCTGTATGACTGGCGTTTTGAAGTGATGGCGATGATACGCCACACGAATCATTTAGAAGCGTGCTACAATGTAGGCCCGCATACCATTTCTTTCCCTCGCCTGCAAGCTGCCTCTAATATGGATGTCGATTCGCCATTCTCATTACTGCTCGCACGGGTTTCTACATCCCCCTGCCCCCTTCAAAAGGGGAATTCGTGTGACGACAGTATGGATAACACCTCCGGCAGGATGCCGGAGTTACAATTCGCACTAAGTGATGCCGATTATACCCGTATGGTAGCGATTCTACGCTTGGCTGTGCCTTATACCGGTTTGATTTGTACCGCCCGCGAAAAGGCGGAACTGCGACGCGAAGCGCTAAAGTTTGGCGTTTCACAAATTGACGGCGGCACCAAATTGGAGATTGGAGCATACGCCGAAAAAGAAGATGCCCAGCAGGATTTGAACCGTGAGCAATTCCAGATAAACGATTCCCGTTCCTTACAGCAGGTCATCAGCGAACTTTTAGAAGACGACTACCTGCCCTCATTTTGTACGGCTTGCTACCGGAAAGGACGTACAGGCGAACACTTTATGGAGTTTTCGGTACCCGGTTTTATCAAACGCTTTTGCACCCCTAATGCTATCTTTACCTTAGCCGAATATTTAGAAGACTATGCCTCCGAATCGCAAAAACTGAAAGGTTATCAGGTGATAGAGAGGCAACTGCAACAGTTGGAAGCGCCAGCAGCCGAACATATCCGCACCCAGCTTGCACGAATCAAACAGGGGGAGCGGGATTTGTATCTTTGAATGGTTGCAACGGCAGGGATGCCGTTGATACTATGGAAGCCATCTAAATTGGACTCGACACAGTTCTTTCCCGTCGGACCGGATGATCGAATGGTTGTAAAAACCATAACTGTCTGAGTATGTTTGTATCATTAAGTCGTCATTAATAAACGCTTCAGCGAGATAGTTGATTTCAACCGAATGAAGCGTATGTTGCTTAACGAAATCAAGGTCGTATGCGTCGATGAGCCATTGGAGATACTTGACGTTATTGGTGTGCAAGTTAATATCTAAATCACTGATTTTAACCTTGAAACGCTCCGAATTCTCAAGTTCGCCCCCCGAAAAATCTAACTTCGTGGCATTTCTAAGAAGCGAATTTTGCCTTTCAGGATAGCGCTCAAAATGGCTTAAAGCGGCTTCGGGTCGTTGTATCTTGCGCGCTAAATCAAGTATTACCCACGATGAGGTAGCAGAAGCCACAGGTCGTCCATCGGGATAAAAAGCCTCATAATTGCGTAAAGCAAATAGTTTATCCGTCCCATTCGGATAGGTCTTAACGATAATTCGCTCACCCCACACCGGCCAAACAGATATTTCGGCATACATGCGTGAAAGAACCCAAAAATGATTGTGTTTCATCAAATCGTTTCTTCCGAAGCCTAATATCTCGGCATGGTCGGATGCTACGTCCTGAAAAAAATTAAACAGCGACGTTAGATTCAGTTTGCTGTCGGTGTCTGTTTCATACACGTGAACATCGTATTCTTTCTGTAAAACAAAGTCGTCATTCATCTTTTTATTATTTTAATTCCACCTTTGAACGTTCCTTGATATTTAAAAATAATCTGCCTCTTTACGAAGTGAAGAAAAATGGGGGCAGGGTGATGTGGGGATGTTCTTAATATTCATTTAACTTGGTGTGCATATTTATATAAACTTATGGACATTTCATTATGATTGAATTGCCTTCCGACTGCAAAAATAGATGTTTTTTTTGAATTACGAGTAAAAGTCGTATTTTTGTGCTTCAATTTCAGCTCTTATAAGACCAAAAAAATATTTTTTACATGGATTCATCCTGCTAAAATTTCTAATGATAAGATGACAACCCGACCGTACACACTTAGAGAAGAGATAGGTAACGCCATCAGCCATGGCATAATGGCGTTTCTAGTATTAGGGGGGCTAGCTCCAACCGCTATTAGTGCATATATTCAACATGGTATATTGGCTGCTTTCGGGGTTACGGTCTTTATGTGTTCTATTTTTTTGATGTTCCTGTCGTCCACGTTATACCATAGCATGGCAGTCGAAACTCGGCATCGACAGGTGATGCAGATCCTCGACCATATCTTCATCTATGTGGCAATTGCGGGCACCTACACCCCTGTTGCACTATCGGTGATTGGTGGCTGGCAAGGTATTGTTATTGTTTCCCTCCAATGGGTCATGGTGCTATTCGGCGTCCTGTACAAGTCCCTCGCCAAACGAAAAATCCCCAGTGTATCGCTTACTATCTATCTTGTCATGGGCTGGTCGGTCGTATTCATTGCGCCGCTTATCATTCGCAATGCAAGCCTTGAGTTGCAGTTAGCACTTTTAGTCGGCGGCCTGTTTTACTCTGCCGGCACCTATTTTTTTGCAAAAAAAGGCAAAAAGTTCTATCATACGATATGGCATTTCTTTGTCAACCTCGGCGCTATTTGCCACTATTTAGGCGTCCTTTTATTTTTAGGCTAAGGGAAGTTCAATTATAGTCATGGCAGAAAAACAGTTTCAATACGAAGTCCAGCCCTATCAGGAAGCGTGTATTAGTAAGCTCATCGCTATTTTTGACAAACTGCAGCAAAACCGGTTTTTTAAAGAAGTGATGACCGAACACCACAGAGCGCATAGTTATCATTTCCCTGTATTAGACACAAAAAACATTGATATAATGATGGAAACAGGAACGGGGAAAACCTTCGTTTTTATCAAAACTATTTTTGAACTGAACCGGCATTTTGGCTACAAAAAGTTTATTGTCCTTATCCCTACCGTTCCTATTCGCGAAGGCACGAGAACAAACTTAGATGATACAAAAGAATATTTTAAGCAATATTATGCCAATGAGCGCGAAAAGGAAATTGAAACGTTTGTTTATGAAAGCGGACAACTATCGGGTGTGAAACGTTTCATCGGAAGCGACCATTTATCGGCGCTTGTGATAACGCCTAATTCTTTTGATAAAGATAAGAACATCTTGAACCGTCCGCTTGAATATGAGGTGTATGCGCCGCAGTTATTCGCTCAAAACAACGAACCGCCCAAAAGCTACTTGGATTGTTTGAAACGGCTGAACCCTATCATCATCATGGACGAGCCGCACCGCTTTGACGGCGACGCTTTTAAACGATATTTTGAGGGGTTCGACAATTATTATCTTCGTTTTGGCGCTACTTTTCCTAAAAAGAAAAACAGCAACGACACCACTATCCCGTTGTCGAATGTTGCCTATACGCTTGACAGTATCTCGTCTTTTCGTCAGAATTTGGTCAAAAAAATTGTGGTCTATACGCAGGATATTGTGCAAAACAACGATTCACTTTTGAGTATTGAAAAAGATGGAAGCAGGTATAAAGCCACTGTAAATACGCTGACCAATGGATTAATAGCCCAACGAATTGTAGGCGTCGGCAGCCTTTACAATGGGAAAAGCATCCGAAAAATCAATGCTAACAACCTCGTTTTGAATGATGAAAGCCTTATAAAAGTGGATTACAGTCTGTCCGACGATGCCTTACGAATGATGATACACGAAACAATCAAAATCCATTTTGAAAAAGAAAAAACGCTTTTTGAGAGGGGCATAAAAGCATTGACCCTGTTTTTTATCGAAAGCGCAACCGAGCTATACCGTGGCGAGCATCCCAAAATTAAACGCATTTTTGAAGAGGAGTACTTGCGGGCGCGGAAGAAAATTGTGGACAGTGGACAGTGGACAGTGGACGGAAAAAATACGCATTCCCTACTAACATACGAAAAGTATCTGCAAAATGATTTTGATGAAAACGGTAATCTGTTAGTCAACGAGGGCTATTTTTCGGGGGATAAAGGGAGCGCTGACGAAAAAATCAAAGCAGGCGTAAATGAGATATTGAAGAATAAAAAAAGACTTCTCTCTTTTGAAAGCCCTACCCGTTTTATCTTTTCTATCTGGGCATTACAGGAAGGATGGGACAATCCAAATGTTTTTACAATATGCAAACTGTCGAACCAGGGCAGCGAAATCTCCAAGCTGCAACAAATAGGGCGCGGTTTGCGTATATGCGTAGACCAAAATCTAAAACGACATACTATCCGGGAATTTGGCGATAGCCAGGAAGAGTTTTGGAAAGTAAATAACTTAGATGTGGTGGTTTCTAATCAGGAACTCGGTTTTGTGGAGGCTATTCAAAATGAAATCCTTAGAAACTCTTTCATTGTTTCCGATACGTTCACCAAACAGGATTTGATAAAAACACTCAAAGAAAAATCATCATTTGCCGACGCCGAAATCCTCCGGCTGATAAACCATATACTAATTGAAAAATTAATGATTACCTTTAAAGGACTGACTGACATCGGACAGGAGATTTACGAAAAGACGCCGAATTATTCCGCCATTCTCAACAGAGAAGCGACATGTTGCGCTTTGCCCGAAGCTGAACGCAAAGCATTGGAAAACCTGTTTGCTTCCGACTATCAAAATTATGTTCAGGAGAAAAATAAAATCAGCACGAAAAAGAATGTCGTTATCAAAGAACAACACCTTGCCGCATTCCGGAAACTCTGGAACACGATTAATCGAAATGCGTTTTACGTTCTTGACAACTTAGATAGCGATAGCGAACAGTTGTTGATAGACCATATTAAAACGGAAATAGAAGCATTGAACATCGACGAAATCCTTTTGCAGACAGTTCGAAAAGAGTTGAACATAAACAGAATAGGACAAGAGGAAGCTATTACGCTTCAACTGAAAGACGCCGTCTCCTTTAAAAGCAAATTAGACTATTTGCAGTTCGTAAACGCATTGTCGAACCATACGAAAACGCCGCTCTCCTTTACAGTCAAAATATTCAACGCCTTGTCTTCCAGCTTTAAAAATAAAATGCTCGCCAACAACCCCGCACAAGCGCTTAAAGAAATGTCGGAGATAGTGCGTAAACATTTAGTCGCGATGATAAAAACAAAAATTCATTACGACGGAATAGACGGCACAATCGCCCCAAACATTTTTATGAATAATTACGACTATGAATAAAAAAGACATTTTTACATCGGCCGGTTTTCAGACACAAGACAGTCAAACCTGTCAATCCCAAAATCCTGGAAATCCTGGTTTAGAGTTTATAAGAAAAAATTTCCCGCAAGTAATCCGCGATAACGAAATAAAATTGGACGAACTGAAAGCCGTCTTAGGGCTACCTATCGACGAAAAAATAAACGGATACGGCTTAAACTTTATCGGTCGTAACGTGGCAAAAGCCCAATACGCCCGAAAGACTGACAAAGAATTGAAAATAAACCACGCCTTATCCAAGAATTTTGACTCCTCGCCAAACATGCTCATAAAAGGCGATAACTTGGACTGCTTGAAGATACTGAAATCGTACTATCGGGGACGAATTAAATGTATCTATATCGACCCGCCTTACAATACGGCAAACGATGAATTTGTTTATCCCGACAAGTTCGACCGCGAAGAGAAGGAAGTGTTGGGATTAGCCAATATCAGCGAAAGCGATTTTGAACGATTGGAGTTTAGTTTCCGTACCAAAAAGTCGCACAACGGATGGCTCTCATTTATGTACCCACGCCTATTGCTAACACGTGACTTGCTTGCAAGTGACGGCGTGATTTTTATCAGCATAGACGACAACGAACAAGCAAATCTCAAATTACTTTGCGATGAGATTTTCGGAGAGGAAAATTTTATTTCAAATATTTCAGTGGTTGTAAAAACAGAAGGTAGGAGATATGGCGCTTTTGCAAAAACTCACGAATACATTATGGTATATTCAAAGAATTATGAATTATTTGAAACTGCATGCTATGAAATTGAAGTTGAAGGTAAAGAATTTACTTATAGCGATGAGTTAGGTGGATTTAATTTACAGGAATTAAGAAACCAAAATACAAGAGCATTTAATTCGTTAAATCGTCCTAATTTACGGTATCCCTTTTATGTAGATGCATCAACACCGGATAAGAATGGATTCTGCAGAGTAAGCGTTCTGAAAAGTGATGAATCGGAAGAAGTAAATGCGATTGAAGTGAATGGATTAAAAAGCGTTTGGCGTTGGGGAAAAGAAAAGTCAAAAGAAAACGAAAAGACAGAACTCGTTGCAAGAAAAGGGACTGACGGAATTATTCGTATATATCAGAAATACAGAAAGTTGACCGAAATCCCGAAAACGGTTTGGTTTGATAAAAAGTATATTTCTAACAAAGGCACAAAAGAAGTACAAGAACTGATGGGATTTGGGATTTTTGATTTTCCAAAACCTGTTGAATTAATAAAAACGTGTTTATCAATTTCTACGTCAGATGATGACATCATACTCGACTTCTTTGCAGGTAGTGGCACTACAGGACATGCCGTGATGCAATTAAATTCCGAAGATGGCGGCAACCGGCAATTTATCCTTTGTCAAATAGATGAGCCGATAAAAAAAGACCATCCGGCATATCAATTTTGTATCAATAATCATTTGCCGCCGGTAATTTCGTCAATCACTATAGAACGCTTAAAACGTGCCGGATCAGTATTGAAACCAGGATTTTCAGGATTAAAGGATAAACAGGATTTATTTTCAAACAATTCATCCAATCCCGAAAATCCTGTAAATACTGAAAATGATACTCAATCTTATAAATCCCAAAATCCTGTAAATCCTAATCTTAGGGTATTTGACACAGTCGCCGCCCCCAATTTAGCCCTCGAAGAAGACGGCATGATTATATTCCAAAACACTGACAACGACGCTCTTTCCCGTATTTACAACATGATTTTTTCGGTCGGTATAGACAACCCGACAACTCCTTTATGCTGTATAGTTCCAAACTGTATGTATGCCGTTGATACCTCTTCCGACGCCAATCACCGGTCTTCCAATTATTACATCACCCATGCTGCCGAATTGGATAAAGAAGAAAACAAACGCTTCCTCTCCGATGCCCTCAAAACCGGCAAAGTGTACATCGACGGTTGGACAGCCTCTATCAACACCACCCTCCAAAACTACAAAGAGGACGTAACAATCGTTTTTTAAAATAAGTACCTCAATTGATTGTAGAACACAAATATCAAATAAACAAATAAATATGAAAAAATGCATTAGAAAACCTTTTAAACCGTTATACCGCTTTGCGGTTGCTGTTCTTTCGTTCTTTCATCGGAAAAAGTATGCGTTGAAAGTGCGTAAGAGTGATGAATTTCTAACACTAAAACCGCCGTATATCGTGTTGGCTAATCACATTAGCAACATCGACTTTACAGTCGTTGCTTCGGCGATGAAACCTGTTATTATGAATTTTGTGACAGGAACTTGTTACTTTCGGATGCGTTTCCTGAAAGGCATCCTTCAGTTGATGGGTTGCATCCCGAAGGAGCAGTTCCAGCCTGACATTCAAGCTGTTAAAAGTATTATCAGCGTCATCCGACGTGGCGATGTGGTGGCGATATACCCTGCCGGACAAAGTACTTATGACGGCGAATCGACTTGGGTGGATGACAGTATTGCCGGGTTGTTGAAGAAGTTGAAAGTTCCTGTTGTCAATGTGCATGTAAGCGGCGCCTTCATTGCCTGCCCGAAATGGCATCTTAGCTTACGTAAATCGCGTATTGAAGTCTCCATAGATGTTCTTTTTAATCCGAATGAGTTAGAGACTTTGAATAACAAAGAGATTTATCAAAAAGTGAAAGAAGCGCTTTACTTTGACGACTACGAATGGCAACGCAAAACGATGGTAAAAGCCTCCAAACCACACAAGGCTAATGGGTTGGAGCGAGTATTGTATATTTGTCCCCGTTGCCATACCGAATTTAACATGCGCGCAAAAGGCAACCGCTTATGGTGTGAATCATGTGGCAATGCTGCTTTGATGAATGTGTATGGCTTGCTGCAGACAGCCGATAACAGTTGTATCATTTTTGAGACGCCGGTCAAGTGGAATCGCTGGCAGATGGAAGGCTATAAACGACAAGTAGCGTCGCCCTCATTTTCTTACAGCGAACCGGCTTATTTAGTGAAAATCAGCAAGTACGGGAAGTACGAAAAAGTGGGTAAAGGGATAGCCGAAATCAATATAGACCATTTCGCTTATCACGGGACATACAAGGGGAATGAAGTTTCATGGGAGGTAAAAAACAATCAGTCAGCCGTTTTCACCCACGAGGTAGACGGACATTTCGATTTTGCTTACAACGGTGAGCTTTTTTCTATTGCTCCCTTCAACAGCTTATCAGCTTTCAAATTTGTAGCGCTAAAGGAGGCTATTTTTGAACAATATTATAGCAATAAGTAAATGAACAATAATCAATTTAAGTCCATTCTCACAGAGAACGCCAATCATCCAAAGACAAAAAAATCGAACAAATCTTCCCTGATGCGCGGATATTCATTCGTCCCGGATTAGATGAGACTTATTTTAACAGTTGACAGACGTTACACAGGGAAAGGGGCAACGGCAGGGATGCCGTTGTTACAAATTAGAAAATATATGCGTGGCGCGGTTCATGTTTTCTATTACGGGGACGGAAAAGGGACATTTTAATTCGCAATCGCCACACGCAATGCAGTCAGCGCCGGATGCCGGTAGAGTCTTGTAGTGCTGTCGGATACTTGGGGGTATGTTATTGGTATCTAATAAGGCGATATCCAAATATTTATGTGCCATTGCAATATCTATCCCAACCGGACATGGCAGGCAATGGTTGCAGTAAACGCATTTTCCAACCAACCCCTCGCGATAATCGCTGATGATTTCCGTAAAATCGCGCTGTTTCTGGGTGGCATTGAGATAGCTGACGGCTTCTTCAACATGCTGTGCCGACTGACAGCCAATCATAGCGCTGACGACTGCTGGGCGTGTCAGGGCATAATGGATACATTGCGTTACAGTCATCGGTTTTTTAAATGGCGTTTGTTCTGCGGATAAAAGCCTTCCTCCACCCAGTGTTTTCATGGTGGTGATAGCAATGCTATGCTGTTCGCAAAATTTATAAAGTCCTTCTCTAACAGGGTCTATCGTTGCATACTTTTGTTTTGCCAGCTCTTCAAAGGTATCTAAAACATCCGTTCCTGTAGGCGTCATATCGAAAGCGGGGTTGATGCTAAACATCAGCAAGTCGGCTATGCCTGTTTGCAACAATATTTGGGCAATAGCCGGATTATGCGAACTAACGCCAATAGCCCGGATGACGCCTTTCTGCTTCAGTTCCAACGTATAGTCGATAATGCCATTGGCATTAATCTGCTGCAATGCCTCTTCAGAATCAATAAAGAAAAACATCCCGATGTCAATATAATCCGTCCCCAGATTGTCAAGCAGTTTCTGAAAATATAACTTGCATAAATGCAAATCGTGACTGATGTCATATTGTTCGCGCAAGTCAACCGAGCCGATATGTCCCTGCAGGATGACCTCTTTTCGCCTGTTGCCAAGCGCTTTTCCGATGTTTTGCCGTATCTCATCGCCCGGCATAAACACATCCATGATATTAATACCCTGCGCTAAAGCCGCGTGAATCGTTTCTTCCACTACGGGGTATGGCTTCCTGTCCAAATGTTCTGCCCCAAGCCCAATCACACTTGCCGACATCCCTGTTTTTCCAATTTTCCTGTATTCCATAACTTGATTTTTACTTTTCTTGCGTACAAAGATAAAAACTATTTTTCTGATATAAAAAATGAGCCAAAAAAAATACATGGTGGATTGGAAAATTGTTGTATCTTTGCAAGAAATTTTTTGAAACAATAAGATGTTGCCGTTGGCTCATTTTCCTTTTTAGTAAATAAAAGATATGAAGAAAATATTGATAATTACGCTCATTGTTTTCGTTTCTGTAGTCGTATTGGCAGTTGGGGCGTTTGGGGTATGGTATTTGATTGGCAGTCTGAAATCAACCGCTAAATCAGCCCAAAAGGCTACGGTAGGGCAAAGCGACCCTGCCGACATCATTGACGAAGCAACAGGCTTGCTCAAAACATTGCCCGGCGACTGGCATAGATGGCGAGGCGCTAATCAGGATGGCATCGTACAGGATGCGGGCCTCAACCTGAATTGGGCGGCGAAAAAACCGGCGCTAAAGTGGGTCTTTCGAAATGCTGGCGCAGGTTTTTCAGGCCCAACTGTTGTCGGGACTACTCTCTACCTGTCGGGAGCGGCTGAGGGTGAGGATTTTGCATTTGCCTTAGACACAAGAACGGGCAAGGTAAAATGGATGCAATCCCTTGGCGAACAGTTTCTAAATAGCTATGGCGATGGCCCACGCGGCACTATTACCGTCGATGAAGGACGACTGTATTTAGTTCGCGGCGGCGGAAAAATTCATTGCCTTTCGGCTGTTGATGGCAAGATGGTCTGGCAAAAAGATTTAAACGGAAGCTTGATGGGGTCTTGGGGATACAGCGAATCGCCTTTGGTTGAAGGGGATATTGTTATCTGTACGCCGGGCGGTAAAGGCGGAACGATGGTCGCGCTTAACAAACTTACCGGCGCCACCGTTTGGCGGACGGGAGAATGGACGGATGACGCAGCCTATTCCTCTCCTGTCTTTGCCGTTGTGGACGGAGTAAAGCAGTTTATTCAACAATCAAATAAAGGCGTTGCCGGCGTGCGGGCTGATGATGGCAAACTGCTGTGGAGGATTATAGTACCCGGCTACAGTACTGCTGTCGTACCTACGCCTGTTTATCATGACAATATGGTTTATGTGACAGCCGGATACAGCGCCGGATGCGCCGGAATTAGACTTTCAAAAAAGGGAGAAACCTTTCATGCCGAGATGGTTTATAACAATAAAACGATGGTCAATCATCACGGAGGCGTGGTTTTAGTCGGTGGTCATATATACGGTTTTTCCGACAGCCCCGGTTGGACATGCCAAAATTTCAGAACCGGCGAAGCCGTTTGGAATACAGGAAGAACTAGGGGCGCTATCGGTAAAGGCGCCATATTAGCTGCTAACGACCGCCTTATCTTATTGGAAGAACGCTCCGGCGCTATGGTTGTCATCGCCGCCTCGCCCGACGGATGGAAAGAATACGGCAGAATGGAACTCCCCGAACGAACTAAATTAGAATCGATGAATAATATGGTATGGGCGCATCCGGTCATTGCCAACGGTACGCTTTACATCCGTGACCAGGATTTACTTTTTGCATTCAATTTGAATTAACTGTAATCAAATATTGATGGATATGCGCTTATTAAAAATTTGTCTCCTTGTTCTGCCACTCTTCGTCTGTATGGCAGTCTTCTGTCAAAACCGGAATAATCCGAATCTATCAGAACAACGGTTAAAAGAACTGCTACGCGATAGTACCATTTATCCGAAACAAGAAAAAAGCTATTCCTATAACGTGCCGGCAGGGGCAAAGTATACGGAAATCCGGGCGATTGACACTGCCAACCCGCCGGCAATTATTGATATAGTTGGTAATATAAATAATAAAAAAGCGTTTAAACTCAGCGACATCGCCTCATCGGTCAGGTATATTATGCTCCTTCCCCCGCCTGAGCATGAAATCAGATATATTAGCAGTATTATAAGCGATGACAATCATATCTTTGTCAACACTTATTTTGGATTATACTGTTATGATACTCAAGGACAATTTTTACATGCGCCATATATCAATCAAATAATCTACCCGGAAATCATTCCGCCTGTTGCTAAGGCGAACAGTCAAGAAATAATAATTCATAATAACCCTTTTTCAAGCTATACTGCAGGTCATATAGACTTGTTGAACGGTAAATTGGTTTTCCGAACCTCTGATGAATTTTCACCTGGCAGTTGGCTAAATGTTTTTGACGTAAAACAATTGGACGCCCAAATGTCTGTTTTTACTCGACCCGGTGAACTGAAAACTATCAACCCCGAACCAGACTATATGAGACCAATAAATCGGCAAGGTGGCATTTTGTTGAAATATTTATGGTTGGACGACCAATCCATTTTCATTAACAGCACATTAACAAATATTGCCATAACCGGTGATACCTTATGCAAATTCAATAACTATGATGTGCCAACTTTTAACCCTGAAGCTGATAGAATATCTGAAAACATTAATAGCTACCGGCTAAATGGACAAGTGACACTGCAAAAGAGTTATAACGATACCGTCTTTCGTGTCATACCCCCCAATCGATTATTACCTGCTTTTGTGATGAATTGGGGAAATAGTAAACCGGACATCAATCAACATGTTGCAGGTTCAGCTTTAGAAGGGAAATTCGTGCTGCAAAATTGGGTCGAAACGCCACGCTTTGTTTTCATTCACTATACCGAAGGGCGGGATTATCCATTACGCAGGGATCAGGGAAAGGTGAAGGACCATTGGGCTGTTTACGACAAGACAACTAAAACACTTACGCACTGTCTTTTATCAAGTCCGCCTGCAAGGGTTGGGTATACACTAATACCCCCGATATTCGACAATGATATAGAAACCGCAGGAATGCCTTTCTATCCTAAAGGGGTGAATCACAGAGGCGAGATGTACATGACATTTTCAAAACTCGACGTTTTTAGGTATATCGAATCGGGACAATTCCCAAAAGATAAACTACAAACAATCTACGACAACATGCCCGACGACAGTTTTTGCCTTATGCTCGTCAAGTAAAAACGGCATCCCTGCCTTTGATTAAAAATTCAATCATATAAATTCCTCTATTTTCTCAATAAATTTTGATACCGACTCAATCAGAGGCATAACATCATCTTCGGTAATCTCAATCCAATCATCATAGTCACTATCTTGCCTTAACTCAAATAAACTTTTGAAAAGTCTTCCTTCCTTTTGCGAAAACATATCCGTCTTCACAAAATAAAGTCCGAATTGAGTGATGACTCCCTGGTACGTTTTCGCTTCAATCCCGTTTTTGATTAATAATCTATAGCTTGTTGAATAAGTCTATAGAATAACTTTCCTCGATATGTGGACATTTTTCTGTTAAACCTAAATGCAAATTCATCCAAATAGTAAGGTAAATATTGCGGAGAAATTCGGCCTTGATGGGTTCCCATTAGCCACCGTCAGCAAAGAATCAACCAAATGAACATGAGGCAATAATTCATGCGCCTGATTACCGCTACGAGAAATGGTTTTTACTTCATGAATAAATCCTTCTTCCTGATTCTCGTTTTTCAAAGGCAAAGATTTATAACCTTGCCAACCATCAGTAATAACTGTACTTCCTTGTGTAATATTTTCTTGAATGAATGGAATTAGATTTTCGGCTGTTGCAGAATCAATACATCTGAAACGCACCCTTCCTATCTGTTTACCAATACATTCAGCCGCAACTACTACTAATGTTTTTGAATCAGCGCCTCTTCCTTGTTTTCCGGATCCGGTTTCTTTTCCTCCTATAAATGTTTCATCTACTTCAACTATGCCGGACAATTTGTCTCTTCCCGTTCTCACCATAGCCCTACATATCTTATGCAGCCAAGCCCATAAAGTTTTATAAGAACCAAAGCCCATAAAGTCCATCATGTTGCTTGCACTTACTCTTGTTTTCTGAGCGACAACCCCACCACATAATATGAAACCATAATAGTAAAGGCTTCCTAGTACCATGAAATAAGGTGCCTGCTGTTAATGACGCTTGATGTCCGCAAACACTACAATGAATCACATTTTGCGCTGTCAACCAATACTTGGCATTACCATCACAGCATTTAGGACAAAGGAAGCCGTTTGGCCATCGAATATCAAACAAATATTTGCGACATGCCTCCTCATCCTTGAATTGCTCAAGAAACTCCTGAAATTCTCGTGGATATTTTTCTTCCGTTTTCATGCCACAAACTTAATCATTTTTTTTCACTTGACCGAAGAGGATAAGCAGTTTGAATTATTTTTTTTTATAAATATTTTTACGACACTACTTTTTCCCCCACACATAATATTGCGCTCCCCATGGCAACCACCATAGTAACCGTTCAAGACATTCAAAGAAAGCATTTCGCCATGTAAAAAATAGGGTGTACCTCCGTTTGATATTATTGAAACCAGCTTTTTGTAATAACTGGATACAATACTCCGGAGTGAGCATGTCTGCCCCTTTATCAATCCTGCTATTCTTAAAAATGCGTTTTGTGAATGGATTGTATGGATTATGTTCAAAAATAAAAATACTGCCGTCTTTGGACAGCAAACCGGATAAGGCGCCAATCCAAAGTTGATGTTCGCTAAATGGTATGTGATGAAATACATGACTGACAAAAATACAGTCAAAAGTCGTTTGATATATGCCGTTTAAGTCAATGAGACTTTTAATCAAATCATACTTGACAGCGGGATTCATATTTTCAGCGACCGACAGCGATTTTTCAGATATATCACATCCATACAAACGACTATCGGGAAACCATTTTGACAAAAAACGGGCTGTTGCGCCCTGTCCCGCAGCCAAATTCAAGTATACGGGCTGGTTTCACATTCAGTTTTGATGCGACTATCTTCACTTTATAGGCTGAAAATATAGCAATATCTTTTTGTTAAAGGCCATCAAACGATTCTTTTAGCTCTTTATCGTAGATTTGCGCTATGTCATCAAATGATACACTCATTTTTCCAGTTCGTTAAAGTGAAACAGTTCTACATGAAATCGCGGTCGGTTCTTCGTTTCGATATAAATTTTTCCAATGTACTCTCCTACAATGCCAATCGAAAACAGTATTAACCCGCCAATCCCCTAGATTGAACAGGCAATGCTTGCCCAACCGGTTATCGTATAACCCGAAAAGTATTTGACTGTAAAATAAACAATCATCGCCATACTGACCATAAAAAAGAAAACGCCTATAAGCGTTATGAGGCGGATAGGCTTTATCGAAAAAGAAGTAATGCCATCAATCGCAAATTTAAGCATTTTTCGGAAAGGGTATTTGCTCTTTCCGGCAAAACGTTCTTTCCGGGTGTAGATCACTTTGCCGGTTTTGTAACCTAACAAGGGAACAATGCCGCGCAAAAATTAATTGACCTCCCTGTATTCTGCAAGCGCACAAAGCGCTCTTTTCCCCATCAAGCGGAAATCGGCATGATTATAAACCATCTCAGCGCCCAGAAAACGCATACAGCGGTAAAAATGCTGAGCTGTGACCTTTTTAAAAAAACTGTCCTTTTTCCGGTCTGACCTAACCCCGAATACAATTTCATGACCGGCGCTGTAACTTTTAATCATTTCATCTATCACATCAACGTCATCCTGCAAATCAGCGTCTATGGAAATGGCTGCATCAACGAGATTTTTTACCGAGAGTAAGCCGCACAAAAGTGCGTTCTGGTGTCCTTTGTTGCCGGACAATTTGATGCCGCTGAAAATACTCGGGTTTTCCGAATGGTATTTTTCTATCATCCGCCATGTGTTATCACGCGAACCGTCATCAACAAACACGATGGTAGATTTTTCCGAAATTTTGCTTTTGGCGACTAATACCCTGATTATTTTGGATAACTTGTCTGCTGTGAAAGGCAATACTTCCTCTTCGTTATAACAGGGAACAATAATGGCTATCACAGGTTTATTTTCTGTTGTTGTCATTGTCATCGAAATTAATACGTTTCAATTCGTAATCTTTTCTTTGGTTACGAATCATATTATCCAAAATCAAACCGGAAAAAAAACTGAGCAAAGCCGACAGGACTAAAAAAGCAGAGACTATCAATGTCGGAAATCGGGGAACAAGTCCTGTTTCCAAGTAGGTGATAAACACCGGTATAAATAATATGAGCGCTATGAGTGATAACAGGATAGCTATCCATTATAAATAATATGAGCGCTATGAGTGATAACAGGATAGCTATCCATCCGAAGAACATTAACGGACAATATTCTTTGAAAAGGGTAAAGACCATTTTTAGTACTGCTATTCCGTCGCGGCAAGTGTTCAGTTTTGAGAAACTGCCAACGGGACGGTCGCGGTAGTCAATTTTTATTTCCTTAGTAGCAAACCGTTTATCCAAGGCGTGAATAGTCATCTCCGTCTCAATCCCAAAACCGCCGCACATCACAGGAAACAGTTTTACAAAAGAACGGCTGAAGGCGCGATACCCTGTCAGTATGTCTTTCAAATTTGTCTGCCAGATAAAGTTGATTAATCGACGCACTAACTTGTTCCCAAAATTATGGAAAGGGCGTTTGTTCACCTCAAAATATGTCGAACTCAAACGGTCGCCGATGACCATATCAAAGCCTTTATTCAACACAAAATCAGCCATTTCGCGGGCATATTGGGCAGGGTAAGTATCATCGCCGTCGATCATGATATAACAATCGGCATTTATCTGGCGGAACATACGCCTGATCACATTACCCTTTCCCTGCAAGTATTCATGCCTGACAACCGCACCCGCTTCGGCGGCAAGCGCTGCCGTCCGGTCGGTTGAGTTGTTGTCATAGACATAAACAGTCGCTTCGGGTAAGGCTTCCCGAAAATCGCACACCACCTTTTGGATAGTTTGCTCTTCATTGTAACAGGGTATCAAAACCGCTATCGTTTTCATCGTTTTGTAGATGACGATTTAATGTAAAACCACAACATGCTCCCCGTGAGCGCTGCGCCCAACAGCATAAAGGGCTGATGCCAGACGATAGGATCCATGTGCAGATGAACGTAAGCATGTCCTTTGAAAATGACAAGCCACGATAATGGCGCAAGAAACGACGCCCATAACATGGCAGTGAGCGCTATCTGTTGCCTGCGAAAAACAGGATGACGCCTGAGGGCTTTGGAAAAAATGACAAAGCAACTGACGACGGCAAACAACACGATACAATAGCCGAAACTGACGCGGGCTACCAACTTCCACCAGGACAAATCAAACCAGTGCGTGATGTTAATCGCATAACTGTTGAAGTAACCGACTAAAACATCCCAAAGATTACTGCTGCAACTCTCAACAAACTCCTGCTCAATAACGCCTTCGCCGCCATACGACCGTTTCCTGAAGCTGTAAAAAATATACTTGAATCCTTCGCCAAGCGACCCCTTCAGGAATGACAACTGTATTGCCAATAACACCACATTGGTCATGATTGCAGCAACAACGCCGGCTGAAGCCGTCGCAACCTGTTTGAAAAACTTCTTCCATGACCATTGCTCCATGACGGCATAAAACACCCAAGGCGTTACAGCCATCACTGCCGTTGTGGTGATAAATTCAAAACCCGTAAGCAGGCATTTGAACAGCATCGTGGCATACATCAGCCAGAAGGTTGTCCGGCAGGGATTTTTATATTTTTGCAGATACCGGAGCGCCGTCACAAAAGGCAGGTAGAAAACTCCTGACACCCAAAACAGGTTACGCCCGAAAGCGGTAACCCATTGTGAAAAGCAAACGGTAATAAAGACAAAAAACGCAGTCGCCCACCCCAACCGGCATTGTACCCAAAAGATAAAGAGCGTAAAAATCAAAGCGGTAGAGAAGCTGACTATCCACCACAACACTTGCAGCGCCGTTTCGCCCTTCAAACCGGTTATGCTGCAAAACACGCCATAGAGAAACGCCTGTCCGCCGGCTTGCGAATCATACGTTTGAAAGGTTTCAAAAGTCGAAATGTTTTGTCGATACGCATCATACTGATACCGGAAAACGTTGGCATTTTGAGGGGCTGGGTAAGTCCTGCCCAGAAAGCCCGCATCCTGAAACAAACCATGCTTTTGTGAATTAATCAGCCGACCGATGACCAAGCTCTCACCGTCAAACTGAAAGTTTTTGAAAAATGCGGAACTGTTCAAAAAGTTAGTTTTAAAATTGACCGTCAGCGTGACGATAATCAATAAAAAGAGAATTTTTTTCGACATCTTCAGTTAGCTTGTTTACAGTATTTTTCGGATAATATCCTGATAAACTCAGGAAGATATTGGGTTGAGCCATGTTCAAACGATAAGGTATGGCTGGCAGTTTGACCGTCACTTGTAAAGATGAGATAAGAGCGATTCGGTTTGTCAGCCGGCAAACCGATGTCCTCAAGTGGCGTCATATAGAACGGCAACAGCCCTTTAACGGCACTAATTTTCACCCGCATATCCCTGAGCGTAGTACCATAAGCTATTAAAATGACCTTTGCACAGGGCATGTTCCCTTTTTCCGCTTCTAATTTGTTAATCAGTTCAAAAGACCGGTGATCCCAGATACGCATCGGTACGGTTAAAATTAAGTACATCGTATCGGGTTGGACGACGTCTTTTAACCGGCAGATGTTATTGTTATAGAAAGCAGTGAGTTCTATTGCCGTATTCAAATGGATGTTTTCTGACGTTGTTTCCGAAAGGACATAGTTTTCGGTTTCAGCATACATTTTCCCGGACCTTCTTTTATCGTTGTAATCATCAATATATCTGTTACATAACGAAAGGCTGCCCAACAGCACAATGCTCCCCAAAACAACAAACCCGTAAAATTTCCTTTTCATATTTTATTAATCATAACTATTAGTTCCCCCTTTGAAGGGGGCATGGAAAAGCAGGCATTTCCTCGTCCCTACTTCAAAATTTTCCCTATCCGTTCCCATCGAACCCGCTTTGCTTCTTTGTCTCTCGAAAAATAGACCAGGAACGCTTTCCCGATGACCAACTCTGCAGGCACGAATCCCCAATGCCGGCTGTCAATAGAATTACCGCGATTGTCGCCCAGCACAAAATAACTGTTCGTTTTAAAGACATAATCCCTGTCATACTGCCAACTGTCGCCGTTCTCTATTCGGATGACATGACTGTACAGGTTCCTGTTCACCGAATCCAATACTACGCGCAACCCTTTGGCAGGCGTTAAAACCGGACCGTAACTGTTCACTGTCCAGGCAAGGCTTGGGTGAGGAAATCCCAACGGATAGTCAGCTTGTGACCATTTCATCGCAGGCGGGTTGACCATTAACGTGCCGTTAATAAACACCATGCCTTCACGAAGCATGACCGCGTCGCCC
>Ga0209628_10000690_pt1 | contig 20973 bp, 21 predicted proteins | sample TergutCu122P4_FD_187285 | JGI IMG/M metagenome (GOLD analysis project Ga0209628, IMG submission 187285) | Cubitermes ugandensis P4 segment gut microbial communities from Kakamega Forest, Kenya - Cu122 P4 (SPAdes) (version 2) | ecosystem: Host-associated > Arthropoda: Insects > Digestive system...
CCAATGGCTTATATCTATTTTAATCTGTTGGGGCGAACCTGCGTGTTCGCCCTGTTGTTCCGGACAGACACGCAGGTCTGCCCCTACGTTGCGACCGACTATATCATATATTTCAACATTCCTCACCTCTGATTCCTCATTCCTGATTGTTATTTTTCCATCCGTTGGATTTGGGTAAATTGTCAATTGTTCATTATTAGTTGTTAATTGTTTGATGCCTGTGGTGCGTTTTACGGTGATATTTACGGGAATATCCGCCTCGTTGGCAATGCCGCCGTCTGTGAAATCTAACATCAAATTTTTCAGATGCGCCGTATAAATGCCGTCTGGTACAGATGCATCCACCGTATAGACAAGTATAAGAACATCTTGATATACCTTAGGTTGTTTTGGTATGATAGAAGACTTCATTTCAATATCAAGTTCCCACGTATTGTTTGCCTGCGGCGTGATGCTGAGTTTCATATCGTTTGTTAAATTGGGAGAAAGTTCCGTGTTTTCCTCATTTAAGGTGAAACCTGACGGAAAAACGACCAACATATTACCCGTAAATAACACATTATTTGGCAAATCCAACCCCAGCCCGATGGTGCCGCTGTTGCTGTCGCTGGTGATGGTGCTTGCGTTTGCCGCTACCGCCGAAATTCTTTCTCCATACCATATTTCCTGCGGTATCGTATTTTACAATAATGGCATCATCACTTCCTTTTCCCGAAACACCTGTCCAGTCGCCATTGCCAAAAGAATTTGAAGGAGAATACCCCACAGCAAAAATTGCATTGTGTGCCGCAGTTACAGCATTAAAGTAATCTGACCCGCTGCCGCCGAAATTCTTTTTCCATACTACATTCTGTGCCTTTGTTGTGTTTAGAGCGGCGGTACAAAGACAAAATGCCGCTACAATTGCTAATTTATATGTATTATTCATTTTAAAAATGGCAGTTTGCAATCCGTTGCCGGCGGTTTTAAATTATTTTATGTATTTATTATTTATTTTAAATTTCGTGAAATGTGAATTGTGAAATGCGTAGGGACGGGGCATGGTTGTTGAGCGTAGTCGAAATATGCCGCGTCCCTACAATACGTTGTACCGTTATTCCTGCGAAAGCAGACAACCGCAGTCCTGCAAGGACAAGTTCGCCGAAGGCAATCTCCTGCAAACAACCCCGCACCGTCATTGCAATCAATGCCGTTGTTGTATTTTGTTGTAGGGACGGGGCGCGCCCCGTCCCTACGGTACGCTGTACCGTCATTCCTGCGGAAGCAGGAATCCCCTGCAAAAACGCCCACGCCGTCATTCCAAACGTAGTGAGGAATCCCTCGCAAAGAACAGATAATCCTTTGTGTGCCTTTGTGAAAACCCTTTGTGTTACTTTGTGGTAAAAAAATTGTCTTGAACCACGATTTTCATAAGATTTTCAAGATTAGCAGGATTTTTTGTTCGTGAGGTTTATGATATTCGTGGTTATAAAATCTTATTCTCTTTTCATTTTTTTTACTATTCACTATTTTCACGTTTCCAAAAAAATAAAATATGCTGCAGTTTTTTGCGTTACTTCAATACCATAGCACTTCAAAATAAAAATGGGAAAACTTTACATTGTACCTACGCCGATTGGAAATTTGGAAGATATTACCTTGCGTTCCTTGCGTATTTTGCGGGAAGCAGATACTATTCTTGCCGAAGATACACGCGTTACCAAAAAATTGTTAGACCATTACGATATTCACAAACCGCTGATGTCGTATCATCAACACAATGAGCATCAGCAGTTAAACAATTATATTTCTCTTATAGAACGTCAAAATAGCGTTGCAATAGTTAGCGATGCGGGAACGCCCTCAATTTCCGATGCGGGATTTTTGTTGGTACGAGCCTGCATTCAGCACAATATAGCGGTGGAATGTTTGCCCGGTGCAACGGCTTTTGTTCCTGCTTTGGTAAATTCGGGGTTTCCAACAGATAAATTCTATTTTTACGGATTCCTTCCTCACAAAAAAGGACGAAAAACCGCTATCGAAAAATTGGCAACCATAAAAGAAACAATTATTCTCTACGAATCTCCATTTCGGTTAATCAAAACGTTGGAAGAATTAAAAAATATTTTAGGCGAAGACCGTCAGGTGTGTGTTTGTCGCGAACTGACCAAATTATACGAAGAAACTATACGTGGAAGAATCTCCGAAGTGATTGCTTATTTTTCAAAAAAAACGGTTAAAGGGGAGATAGTGATAGTTATTCAGGAATAATCATTTCTGTATCTCTTGGAGCGACAATGTCTTCTATCTTTTATATTTTTTATCTTCTCTCGGAATAGTTATCCAAAAAATTTTTATTCGTCTGTGTGTAATTGAAATTTTTTATGTACATTTGCAGTTATTTTTGTTTATCCGAATACTTAATAAATGATACCTTTTGAAAAATATAAATTAGACAATGGATTGACAGTTATTTTGCACAAAGATGTTAATACGCCGATTGCAGCGGTGAATATTACGTATAATGTTGGTTCGAGAGATGAAAATCCAAATCGGACGGGATTGGCACATCTGTTTGAACATTTGATGTTCGGCGGGTCAAAAAATATTCCCCGATATGATGAATCTTTACAGCGGGTTGGCGGTGAAAATAATGCATTTACTAGTGTGGATATAACTAATTACTACCTCACACTGCCCGTACAAAATTTAGAAACGGCTTTTTGGTTGGAATCAGATCGAATGAATGAATTGGCTTTTTCACAGAAAAATTTTGATAATCAGCGAAATGTTGTGATAGAGGAATTTAAGCAATCGTACCTTAATCAGCCCTATGGAGATGCCATGTTGTTGCTTAGTCCGCTTGCGTATAAGGTACATCCATACCAATGGAATACCATCGGGAAGAATATTGAACAAATTGCACAGACTTCTATGGATGAAATCAAAGAGTTTTTTTATACGTTTTATGCTCCAAACAATGCCGTTTTATCAGTTGCTGGAAATTTAGATATTAATAAAACTAAAACAATGATAGACAAATGGTTTGGAACTATTCCTGCAAGAAAAAAACATTACCGAAATCTGCCGCAGGAACCCATTCAAACTGAAGCGAGAATATTGGAAGTAGAACGTGATGTACCTATAAATTGTCTTTACAAAGCCTATAAAATGGGAAAACGTTTGGACAATAATTTTCATACAATAGACCTTATTGCTGATATTTTATCTAACGGAGAATCGTCTCGTTTACAGCAAGTTTTGGTAAAAGATAAGCAGTTATTTTCTTCTATAAATGTTTACCTATCAGAAACTTTTGATGATGGATTATTTATTTTTTATGGCTATCTTGCACCCAAGATTTCTTTTCAACAAGCGGAAAAATCTCTTTTGGAAGAATTAGATAAACTCAAAACAAACCCTATTTCCGAACATGAATTGGAAAAGGTGAAAAACAAAGTAAAAACCGTCTTGTACTACTCCGAATTACAGGTTCAAGACAAGGCGATGAATTTAGGAATTGCCGAAATAATGGCAGATGCAGCACTCGTTAATGAAGAAGAAAGCAAGTATGATGCCGTCAATCCTGTGGATATTTACACAGAAAGCAATAAAATAATACAAGAAAAATCCTGTTCAACTTTATACTATAAAGCAAAAACAAGTTTGTAATTAGTATCATGCCTTATTTTTGTTTTTTTTTAATTTTGGCACGGATATTGTTATGTATAAGGTAAAATAACGTAAGAAATACTACATATTTCTACATATTTAAAACTAAAATTCTATATATATGCGAAGGAGAGGGCTGGGCCACCGGTTCTCTCTGTTTTTTTTTAAAATCTGTTCAATTTGATATATTTTTTTTAAAAATTGATATTTTCCTTCGTGAAGATAATTTACTAGTAAAATCAGACGAAACTATTGTAAGGCTATCCTAAATTTTGAACAATCTTTGATTTTTTAGCACGTAGATAGAACAGATTGAGCGAATTTGCTTAATTTTTTGTTATCAATTTTTAATTATTTTAAACATTTTATTATCTATCTGCAAAAAATACAATCCATTTGCTAAATGGCTTATATCTATTTCGATTTTTCCATTTTGTTTTTTGCTTTCTACTTTCTGCAATTTTCCTACAACATCATACACTTCGACTACGCTCAGTGTCCCGTCGCCGGGCAGTGAGCCTGTCGAACTGCCATTTTCAATTGTCAATTGACCTGTGGTTGGATTTGGGTAAACTTGTAACCCATAATTTGCAACCTGTAACTGTCCAATTCTTACATTTTTGTTAGACCAATAATATGTTATTATTTCATTTGCTACCCAACCTGTTTTTTCCCACCAATAACCGACTTCTAACAACAATTTATTATCCATATCATTGTAACTGTTTGGAAGAATTAAATCTGTTTTGGAATATAATAGATTATATGAAGACTCGTATTTGAAAATTTCTATCCAATCTACGCCATTCCAACTGTAGTATCTATACATTATCAGATTCTTATTTGTATCATACGCATACTTGTATCTTACATCACCTGTCCAAGTCGCATTGACCCAACTATATGAGGTAAATATTGCTTTATTTCCGTCTGGGGCGTATTCATACTCATATTTTGTGTTTTCTGTCCAATTTGTGTCTATCCACACATAGTGTATGTTTGTTAGCAAATTTCCATTAAAATCGTACATAAACGAGTCCCTTTCATTTTTTATCCACCCTATATCAGTCCAATAATAAGATGTCAACAAAATTTGATTTTTATTGACATTATAATTGCGTTCTTCCTTATAAAAATTTATCCAAGTTGCAGTCGTATCACTCCGTTTAAATTCAATACTCATTATTAGATTTCCATCTATATTGTAGGTATGTTCAATTATGCTTGTCATTTTCCAAGTATTATTCCATTCAAATGAATACGTAAACAATAAATGCCCATCTTTGTTATAGGTAGATTCCTCCTTATAGTCATTCTTCCAATTGTTGTCTCCCCGATAATAAGCAATTAATTCTATTTGGTTTCCTTTGGTGTCATACGTATATTCATATTTGCGGTAACTCTCCCATTCCCATTCCACACTATTCCAAGAAGAATAAATTTCTTTGATTTTATTTCCTTGTGCATCATATTCGTATTCATATTTAAAATCTTCTACCCAACTTGTACCGGGCTGATAATAGGAAATTTCGGTTATGTTGTTGCCATATTGGTCGTATATGAAATGCTCTTTCTTTTGATTACCATACTGTCCGGACGTAATAACACTGTCCAGACATTGCTTAGCATCTTTATGCGTATCCGTCTGGGAAAACCCTAACGTATTTATCGTCAACACTATTAGTAATAAAATAACTCTCATTGCCTGTTTCTATTTGAGAGTGCAAAGGTACAATTTTTTATTCAATTACGGATAAAAAAAATCCAAATTACGTTTTTTATCCACGAATTTCACAAATTAGCACGAAAAATCTTATTTCAGATAGTTATTTTTTTTAAAATTTTAGCAAGCATGATACCTCTAACGAAAAAAAACAGACAATACAACAGTAACTTACAATTACGGCTTTGGAAATGACAGACTGCATACCTTGTTTAAAACAAAGGTTACAGACCGAAACAACCATACAAGTCTAACGGGATTTTTTGTTGTTTGAGTTTCAGTTCCACCGCCGATGGCGGCAGGCAGTCGGGCAGTCGCGCTCAAAAAATAATAATAAAATGGCAAATCCGCTTTCAGCGGATACCTTTTTTTTATTTTTTTTCAGCCTTATTATTTACTTCCAAAACTTATAAAAATTAAACCACTGTTCGGGATATTTTCGCAATATATCTTCTATAGTTTGGGCATACGACTGTACGTAGCGTTTTACTTTTTCGTTTGTATTCAAGTTTGGAACTATTTCATCGTTAAGTATTTTGTAATAGACGTGATAACAATTCTTATTTTCTTTCATACAAAAAACGGAAAGTACGGGTACATCACAATGAGCGGCGAGTGCAAACGCACTTGTAGGAAAATCTGCCTCTCCGTTTAGAAAACGACAAGTCATGCTTTTGCTGCTGCCAAAGAAACGGTCGCAAGTAATGTTCACAACATCGCCTTTCAGCAAGGCTTCCCGCATAGCAAAAAGGTGCGACATACCATCGCCCGCCTGCGTTACAGAAATATCATTATTTGATAAATTTTTCTTTCTACTCGACATAATTGTTTCCGTCTCCCCACCATAAACCATGATATGAAATTTCCGATTTTGCTGTTGAAACGCATAAAAAGGATTTTTATCTTCCGACAAATTCATTTGAAACAAGTAGCCTATTAGTTCAAAATTGCCTACGTGCGAAGTTGCCACAATCAAGCCCTTATTGCCCTGTAAACATTTTTCAGTTTGTTCTATTCCTGTCATTTTTACTTTAAAAAAATCCTTTTTCCCTGCATACACTGCAAATTTATCAAACATACATTGTCCGAAAACAAAATGGTTGCGATAGGTTTTGCATAATGCCTTCCATGCAGAATACCTTAATTGTTTACGAAAATACTCATTTGTAGCAAGATATGTCTTTCTATTGAAAAGCATATAAAATGGAACAACCAAAGCCAATAGCCAATACAGCAATGCAGGATTTACAATGGAAAATATTCTCATAAGTGCCAACTGTCCAAAGGTTCCGCCATGGGTAACTCCTGTCCATTGCTGTTCTTTTTCTTGCATTATTTGTCTCCGACTTTTGTTTCTATGTAATCACAGAACTGCGAAAGTGTGCTTACACCAGCCATTTCTTCGGGGTTTATTTTAAACCCAAATTTGCGTTCTACAATCACTACAATATCCACAAAATCAAGCGAATCAATACCTAAATCGTTTTTTAGGTTGCCCTCTGGCGTAATTTTACTCTCTTCAATCTCAAGTTCTTCTACAAGAAACTCGTTCACTAATTTTTCAATCTCTACTCTTGTCATAAAATTATATTATAATTTAATTATCTATATTTATATTTTCTTGATTACAAATTCGTTGTACGGCAAATTTTCCTGCGATAGCCGCCATGGGCAGTCCACCGTCTTGAAATACCCATTGTCCGGCAAGATATATATTTTTCACTCCACAAATCGTGCCTTGATGATTTTCTCGCTGCCCGCCGTCCATAGCACAAAACGATAAATAGGCTCCATTGTACGAATGGCAATAACGCTGCAACGTCAAAGGTGTTGCTACGTCAAGCAGTTTGGTTTTGCCTTTTATTTCAGGATATATTGTTTCTATCTCTTCTATTATGCTCGCTGCAATATTTTCTTTTATTTTTTGATATTCTGTTTCTGATGTTGTTTTTAAGTTTTTCCAATAGTCAAATTCCTGTTCTTGTATTACTACTTGTACCAATGTTTTTCCCTCTTTGCAAAAGGTTGATGAAAAAGCATAATGATTAATTTTCAGATAGTTAATTTTTGTTTTATTGATGAATAAAGGTTGTTTTGTTTTCACGACCAATGTGTGCGGGAATTTGCTTATATCTGCATTTACATTCAAATTTACAAGCGTCAATGCAGGCGTATAAAAACGGTCAGGTGAAGTAAAACGTTGCTCAAAATAAACATCAGAAAATTGATTATCAAGCAAATTTTTCAACAAAATATCAGGACTTACAGTTGGTATAATGTAGTCGGCATTCACTTCGCTGCCATTAGCAAGTATTATTCCCGTTGCCGTTCCTTCTTTGACTATGATTTTTTTCACGGGGGCGTTAAAATAAATTTTACCGCCCAGAGACAGAAATTTTTGCTCCATTCGTTTTGCCATTGCAAAAAAACCGTCCAAAGGGAATGCCGTATCACCATTGCAGTTTGAGGCAAGCCAAATCATTAACATGCTTGCATTTAATCGGGAATCAGGTACAACCGACAGCAACAGATGTCGAATAATAGGCGATTGAAAACGTTCTGCATATTCGGCAACGCTTATATTGTTTAACGAAGTTCGTTTTTCTGCTTTAATATAGGGAGCAAAAGAGATGGCTTTTTCCATTGGTTCCATTAAATCTATAGGTTTTCCCGCTGGAATAGGCAGTTTTTGGTAAATTTTTATTTCACAAATCAGTTCTTTTATAGCATCTTCATCTTGTGGTGATAATTGTAAAAGTTCTGCTTCCAATTTTTCGATGTCTGCATATAAATAACAGTAGGCGTTTTCATTTAAACATGCTGAAATATAATCAAGTGTAAAAATTTCAGTATTGTGGTCAATTGCCTCGATAGTTTTCCAAATTTCGTGCAGGTCGGAGCCGTTTTTTGTTCCCATCATCCAATGAACAGCGCTGGTACAAATGCTTCCTTTCCGTTGCCATTGGGCGCACATCCCACCTACTACATTATGCGACTCGTAAATTTCGGCGTCAAACCCTGCTTGTAGGGCGTAAATGCCTGCTGTCAAACCTGAAATGCCTCCACCTATTACTATTACCTTCACTGTATTTCGACTAATATTTTTTAAATCTTTTTAATAATTAAAGCACTATTTGTACCACCAAATCCAAAAGAATTGGAAAGTATGGTATTCAGGTTTTTGTTCACAGTTTTTGTTGCAATATTAAGTTTGGCTGAGTATTCATCAGGTTTTTCAAAATTGATGTTTGGTGCGATAAAATCGTTTTGCATCATAAGGATTGAGTACAATACTTCGCTTGCTCCTGCCATCCAGCATTCGTGTCCTGTCATGGATTTTGTAGAACTAACGGGCGGACGTACCTGTCCAAAAAGACTGTCCAAAGCGAGTGCTTCCATAGTATCACCTTGCGGAGTGGAAGTAGCGTGGGCATTGATATAATCAATATCGGCGGGACGAATACCTGCATCGTCTAACGCCCGCGACATTGCAATAACACTGCCCGTATCGTTGGGTTCTGAAATATTTTTTCCGTTAGATGAAAAACCGTATCCTATAACTTCAGCGAGGATTTTTGCACCGCGTTTTACTGCGTGTTCATATTCTTCGAGGATTAGTGTTGCTGCACCACCGCTTGGAACTAGTCCATCTCTTGAAGCATCAAAAGGTCTTGAGGCTTCTGTTGGATTATCTATCCGCGTTGAGAAGGCACTCAACGCATCAAAACTGCCCATAGAGTAAAAATTTGTTTCTTGGGCGCCGCCGCACAAAACCATATTTTGCAAGCCTTGTCGTATGAATAAGTAACCCAATCCGATGGAATGCGAGCCGCTGGCACATGCAGCACTGATGGTCATATTTGCACCGCGCAGCCTGAGAATTGTTGCCAAATTCATACTTACAGTACTATTCATTGCTTGAAAAATTGCAGCCGAACCTACGAGCATAGTATCTCTTTTTTCTTTGATAACTTCGTGTGTTTCTATTACAGCTTTTGCGGAAGAATCATTTCCATAAAAAATACCGACTTCGTTTTTATCAAAAAAATCTAAATCTACACCGGCGGTTCGCATTGCTTCTATAGTAGCCATGTATGCGTATTCACCTTCTTCTGCCAACCCCATACGCATGCGGCGGTCGAGCAATCCTTTTAGTTGCGGCTGTTGCACAATACCCGTTAGCGGAGAACGGTAGCCTACTTCCTTTCTTATTGGGTCAATGCCTATCCCCGATTTTCCTTCGTGGAGCGATTTTGTTACTTCTTCCAAACTCGTTCCCAAACACGACCATATTCCCATTCCTGTAATTACAACTCTCTTCATATCAATTAACAATTAACAATCATTTTTCTATATATTCTTTTTTGAAGTATTAATTGTACTTATCAGTAATTTCAATAATTCTTTACAATCTAAAATCATTGAATTAAATACCTCATCGTTTATAAAATCACTCTTATTTAATAATAATAACCAATATTCCGTTTCGTTTGCTTCTTTCAAACTAATACTCATTTTACTGATAAAATCAGGTGTTGATTGTGCATATTCCGCTTCGCACACCAAAGCACCTATGGTTGTACCACTACGCAAAAGTTGCTTTGATAAAACATATTCTTTCTTATCCTCTACTAAATATTTATATGCTTTTACTATTCTCAAAGCAAAGGCAAATGATTTATCTTTTAAAATATTCTCTTTCTGCATCATTATTCATTGTTAATTGTTAATTGTTTAAGTGTGTAGTCCTCCGTTAACGGAAATTACTTCCCCTGTTATATAACTTGCTTCTTCGGAGGCTAAAAAACCTACTGCCGCTGCTATCTCTTCGGGCGTACCGAAACGACCCATTGGTATAAATTTTTTCATTTGTTCGACATATTCTTCAGGTATATCCTTTGTCATATCGGTTGGAATAAATCCGGGAGCAACTGCGTTTACTGTAACTTTTCTTGCGCCAACTTCTTGTGCCAATGCTTTGGTAGCACCAATAACTGCCGCTTTGGCAGCAGAATAATTAGTTTGTCCGGGCATTCCTTTAATCCCCGAAAGTGATGATACGGTTACAATACGTCCGTAACGATTGGTAAGCATATTTTTCAACAAACGCCGTGTAATGTAGAAAAAACCGTGTAAATTGGTGTTTATTACGTCATTCCATTGTTCGTTGTTCATGAATACCATCATATTATCTTGCCTTATGCCTGCATTGTTTACCAATATGGCGATATAATCATTGGGATGTTTTTCCGTCCACAACTCTAAGGCAGCATCTACTGCTGCAGCATCTGCTACGTCAAAGGGCAGCAACTCGGCGGTGCCGCCGTTTTGCTCTATTAACAATTTTGTTTCTTCGGCAGTGGATAGGTTACTTTGGTAATTTATTACAACGGGATACCCCATTTTCGACAATTTCAGGCATATTGCCCTACCGATACCTCTCGAACCTCCTGTTACTAATGCGTATTTCATATTTTACAATAATCAAGTTTCTTATTTATCAAATAATTCTTCATCTGTTCTATTTCCCTATATTTGGGTTTATCTTCTGAAAAAATAGGAAAAAATGCTCTAATCTCATTATATAAATCTCCAGTTTGTGTGGATAATTTATCTTGTATTTTCAAATAATCTATCGCTTGAACTAATGCCATAAAGTGTATAGACATTACTTGATAGGAATTTTCAATCACGGTTTTGGTTATCAATGCTGAGTTCGTTCCCATACTTACAATATCCTGATTATCATTGTTATTGGGAATACTATGCACATACATCGGATTGGACAACGTTTGGCACTCTGCGGTGGTGGAAGTTGCGGTAAACTGTAAACCTTGAAACCCATAATTAAGTCCCAGCACACCCAAATTGATAAAAGGCGGAAGAATTTCGTTGATTTTACTATGAAGTAAGTAATTCAATTGCCGTTCTGCCAACATCGTTAATTTTGTTATGGCAATTTTTACTTTATCCATTTCTAACGAAACATAATCGCCATGAAAATTTCCTCCGTGATAAACATTTTGCGTTTCGAGGTCAATTATCGGATTATCGCAAGCAGAATTTAACTCATTTATCAGAATGGTAGTTGCATTTTCTAATGTATCCAAAATTGGTCCCAAAATTTGCGGAACACAGCGTAAAGAATAGTAAGATTGTATTTTATGCTCAAAAGTTTTTGTTCCGTTATGTTTTCCGTTATATAAATCGTTTTCACGTTTACGAATACATTGACTATCGCAGGAAGTTTCACGCATAATACGGGCAATTTCTGCTTGTCCAACATGATGTTTAGAATTATTGAGCGTCTCCGACATAAAATCATCGTAAGAAGATGCAATTTCATTCATCATCACTGACGCTGCAATAGACCAGTTAAGCAGTCGTTTAGCGTACAGTAAATTGACCAAACCAATGCCTGTCATTACGGAAGTTCCGTTAGTGATTGCTAAACCTTCCCGTATGTGAACAGCAAATGGATTCAAATTTTCTTCTTCCAATACTTCTTTTGTGCTTCTCCATTCGCCTTTATAATGAACTTCGCCTTCGCCAATTAGTGTTAATCCAATGTGAGCCAACTGCACCAAATCGCCGCTGGCACCCACGCTCCCGTGTTCGGGGACGAAAGGATAAATGCCCCTATTTATAAATTCGATTAACAATTTTACCAAGTCGGGGTGAATGCCCGATTTTGCCTGAATAAAAGTCCCTAAGCGTACAAGCATTGCCGCCTTGACGTACAAATCAGGTAACGGATTTCCTGCTCCCGTTGAATGACTTCGTATGATATTGTATTGAAGTTCGGTAAGTGATTTATCATCAATTCGATGCTGTGCCATCGGACCAAAACCGGTATTGATACCGTATATAATTTTGTTTGATGCAAAATCTTTTAAAAAATTAAAACAGCGTTTTAACTCCGTTTCCGCTTCGCTTGATAAGACGATGCGTTCATTTTTTAACAAAACTTTTTCTATATCATCAATACTCAAAACTCGCTTAACGGTAATCACAACTCCCCTGCCTAATATATTACTGTAATAATTTCTACAAAGTGCAAAGGTACAATTTTTTTTTATACAAAATATTTTTTTCGTCCACGAATTTTCACAAAAAAAGGAACTGCTCTTTTTCTTGAACAGTTCCTTAATTTTTAATTTACAATATTTAATTTACAACATTTTACTCAACTACTGTTATAAAATATGCTCTATACGGTTTTTCCGTATAACCGTAACACTGTAATTTTTCAGGTAAAAGGTAACTATTATTGCTTGGTGTATCAAAATATGGACAAAGAATTATCTGTGTACCTCTTGTATAAACGCCGACAATATCAGTTGATAGTAAGTAAATACCCGTATCAGGAAAAACAATACCGTATTTTAATTGGTATCTACCATTTTGTAGAGGGACTTCTATAAGATAGTAAGTACCATTACTTGCTATTACTGCATTATGGTTAACTATCACATTTGTACAAAGCACCAGAGTATCGTTTATCAATTTTTTGATATTTGGAGACTCAGTTAAACACCCCTTAGCAATACCTTCTTCTAAACAAAAACGGGGGTCAAAATCATTTTCTACCCAAAGAGTATCGGTAATTTTAATAGTACTATGTAAGTTTTTTATATTTATTGGATATTCGTAATAGCACTTATTTGGGGTAAAAGGAATTATTGGGCAGCCATAAAAAATAAACAGAAACCCAAGCACAACTGTATATATAAAAATTCTTTTCATAATCTAAAACGAATATTCTTTAAACAAATCTTCTATTTGCTTTTTAGCGGGATACAATAATTTATAAGTCTTACCCAAACTGTTTAAATTTACTTTTTTTACCATAATGTTTACAATATTTTATTTACAATATTTGGTTTACACCATTTTACTCAACTACTTTTATAAAATAATGGTAATAAGGTTTTTCAGCATACCCATAATAACGCAACTGTAACTCCTTAGATAAAAGATGAAAATTATTCGTATCAAAATAATATAGCAAACCAATACACTCATCTGCTGTTTTTTCCAATAATCCTCCAAAACCATATATCATATAAATTCCCGTATCTGGAAAAACAAGACCATACCGTGATTTATATCTGCCATCTTTTTCCTTGGTATCAGCACTATAGAAAGTTCCATACTTATTTTCCCATTTCTTATCATATCCGATTATTTCAGGAATAATATAAGCAACCCAATCATCTTTTTCCAATTTCATAAAATTGGGAGTTTCTGTTAAAACGCCACCTTCAAAAATACCTTTATCTAAACATAGACGCATATCAAAATCATTTTCCACCCAAAGAGTATCAGTAGTTTTAATGATACTATGTAAGTTTTTTATATTTATTGGGTATTCGTGAATACACCTTGGACATCTGCTAGAAAAATAATCATCAGGACAGCCATATAACATAAGCAAAAGCCCTCCTATCGTTATAATAATGCAAAACTTTTTCATAATCTAAAAAAATTAAAATGAATAACTTTTAAATAAATCATCTATTTGAGTTTTTTTAGCGGGATAGAGTAGTTGCATTTTGCTTTTATACGTGTTAAAGTCGTGTGTTCCCAATAAATTTATGTACATCACACTCCAAGAAATACCTGAAACTTCGTCTATGATATTCTTCGTAGGTTCTTCATTTACAATAACTCCATTGTATTTACTACCGTTAACATCCCATAAATCAAAAAACAGCCCACTGGGTACCCAACGTCTCCTTTTGCCTGCATCACTATTATTATAATAATGATTTTCTATCCCTTCATAATCAGGAATACCAGGAATACTAGTGATACCATTAATATATTTGCTTGCGTTTCCTGTTATGAGGTACATCATATATTTTTCTATACATCCAGCCCACGCCTCTGCTACGCCTACTTCGTGATTGAAACTATTAGTAGGAGGTGTTGTAGATGCACCTCCCCCCATATTAGCAGGAGGGTTTGGATGATATCCATAAGGGTCTCCATTGCAATTAATCATATTTGCTATTTCGCCCAAAATTACTTTTTCATAGAAAAATATTCCTGCTAATTGAGCGTGAGCAGCGTGGGTATATTCGTGCAAAGTTGTTGCTAATAAGTCCTCTGCATCAAATCTTTTGGTGGCAGAAATGAGAATATCGGGCAACAGTTTTCCAAAGGGGGCGCTAATATTTGTGTTAATATTTAGCATTGGCATTAAAAAATTCTGCGTATAACCGGGCAATAGTCCTATATAATTAATCAGAGGCGCCGAGCCAAGTCCTACTTTAGAGAAATCTACACCCCAAATGGCGGTAACGAATATTTTGGAAGCATAAACACCAATACCCATTTGCGAAGCCAATGTTCGATACCTGCTTATTCCATCAACAATTGTGGCACACATACCTCCTACACTATTATTGTCTAAGTTAATATTCATTCCGTTCAAACCCGAAGCCGCTTTGCTGCCAACATATTCTTGGGCTGTAAGAATAATATTGTTAAGATTAACAATATCTTCTAAATTCCACACTTTAATATTGCAAAAATTATTTTCAAAAGACAAATAAATAATCGTACCTACATAAATTCGTTTATTTATATGAAAGTATCCGTTAGCGTCAGTTTTAGCAGAAAAAGGTATTCCCCAAGCAATAACTTCTACCGTAGTGCCTTGAAGTCCTCTTCCATTCATTCTTAAATATCCGTTCGGGTCCGCGCCGGGAAGCACGTCTTTAACATAATTTACTGCTTTTTTTAGCCAAGTAAAAATGCCTCTTGGACTTTGATAATTTTCAACTTCCACAGAATCTACCTCTATTGTTCCTGCTAAAATATTGGCACCTATATCAAGGTCTTCTTCCGTATTATCGGGTAAATATAAACTGTCTAAAAATACATAATTTACTGTAGATGGAATTGTAATGTTGATAGGAATTATAGCATATTGCAATCGTTCGGTTGTATCCATTCCAAAAGAAGCATTTGGCAGGATATTATTGTACAGTGCTGGTGCAGCCAAAGGGGTATTGAACAATCGTATCGGCTCACCGCCTGTTATAAGGCTATTCATAAAAATGACGGCATCTGTTAAATCTGCTCGCTCATTATCGTTATTTACCTGAAAGCAAACATACTTAAAAATTTTATCAGGATTCATGGGGTCATTTATTTCCAATCCTTCCATTGCATTTCTAATATTGTCCAAACTATAAGGATGGACGGTAGCATTACAATCTTCCCAAGGGTCACCGCTTGCTGATTTATGCACTTTGTTTGATAAAATATCTTTGTCTTTTTTACAAGAAACAAAGCCAATAAGAACTAACGCCAAATAGACGCATAACAATCTCATCCAGTTTTTTCTCACGTGGGTTAGCGCCACGGCATTTCTGTTTACTTTACTTTTTTTTACCATAATGTTTAATACTTTTTGAAATAAACCTCCACTTTTTTTTTATCGGGCAGGAGGCAACTCCATTATTAATAATTTTTTCTGCAAAGGTACAATTTTTTTTATTTGATAAATTGATAAATTCCTACGGTGATAAAATGCTCAAATAAAAACAAGAAACCCAAACCACTTGCAACCCACAAAGGATTACAAATCGGCATACAAAAAAAGGAACTGCTCTTTTTCTTGAACAGTTCCTTAATTTTAATCTATAATGAGATACGAATTGTAAATCATTTATTCCATTTTTTCCAACTCAATATCTCCGATGTTTAAAACATAATCGCCTTTATAGTTTCTGCGTGGTTTTCCAGATAACGATACATTTGAAAAATCTACCGAAATAATTGTGTCTTTGTATCCGCTACCATAATAATCATAAATATAAATTAGTGCGGGTGCTAATATGTTCAAAATATGAAATTCTCCATTTGGATTTGACCAACCGTAACCGTATTCAGGCGGAGACATTTTTTGCCTTTTCTGCCCGTCTTCAGAATTTGTTAAATCACGTTCATAAGAAGAAAACATTATCTCGTTGAGAGGCTCTTTTGTAACTTTATCAATAACTCTTCCCTTAACAATATAATTAAAATAAGGCTCTCCTTCATCACAAGCAAATATGCAAATAATTGTAACTATTGCAACTATAAATAATTTGATAATACGTTTCATAATATTTAAGTTTTAAGGGTACATTTTTCTAATAACGGTTTGGTCTGTTGCAGAGATAGTAGTAGGGGTAGTCCAGGTACTGCCGTCTTTTTTTGTCAATGTTATTTGTGTAACGCCATTAACCTTTTTTCCAAAAGTTGTATTATGATATAACATAATAGATTCAAAATCAAAGGTAGAATTATAAGTATTATCCGAACCTGCTGTCATTTTGCCAAAATACTTTCCTGCCCCACTCTCTACATTATTAGAATGGTACGTTATATAAGTATCTCTATCTGGTCTTTGATGTTCATGGTCTAAACCTAAGTTATGTCCCAGTTCGTGCCTATACGTCCTTGGATATACAGCAGAGGTTGAATAATTTATGTATGCATAAGGAACATTCCCTATGGATGACCACGAGATATTATCGCTATTTGTATTTTGTGAAATTCTGATAAAATATTTACACCCTATACACCAAAGAAATTTATTTGATTCTATATTTTTAATTATTTCAGAAAATGTAATTTTGTTATTTGCAGCCGCTTTCCAATCCGCCATAGCCAAAAGAGTATTTGCTTTAACAGTTGAATTTACTCCGTTCCACATATACTCAATTGTTTTTCCCCATAATGCATGTAATTTGTATCTTACCGCTTTTTGTGCAAGGTCTTCAATATCAGGTAGCGGAGTCCAGTCTTCGTCTCCTGTTAAATTATTACGTGCCGTGTAATAAGCAATAACATCAACACCTTTTTCGTAGTATCTCAAAATTTCAAATTTTGAAATTGCATCATGACAATCTGAGTAGCCTGTATAGACTATCATATCGTTTTCATCATAATATTCCGCTAAAGCAAAATTTGTAACAAATGCTTGAATATACGGATGACTGTTAATTTCATCCATCAATTCATTCACTAAATTTTCGTAGAAACAAACATCTGCTTCCGTTTCGTCTGTTGCGTTATCTGTTTTTGTAGCATCAAGTTGAAGTATCATTTCCACTTTTTCCTCCAATGTTAAACCGTCAGAATAGTAAACGTTCCCTTGTTTATTTAACTCGTAAGCAATCGCTAAATCAAGATACTTATTTTGCAAATAAGTGTACGGTTGTTCGCTAAAATCATTTGTTGTAGATTTTAGCATATTCACATCATTTTTTTGGCAAGCACCAAAAATTAGTACAAACGCCATTGCGGCGCATAAGAGATTCATCCAGTTTTTTTTCACGTGGGTTAGCGCCACGGCATTTCTGTTTACTTTACTTTTTTTTACCATAAGTTTAATACTTTTTGAAAATAAACCTCTACTTTTTTTTTATCGGGCAGGAGGCAACTCCATTATTAATATTTTTTTTTGCAAAGGTACAATTTTTTTTATTTGATAAATTGATAAATGCCTACAGTGATAAAATGCTCAAATAAAAACAAGAAACCCAAACCATTTGCAACCCACAAAGGATTACAAATCGGCATACAAAAAAATGGAACTTTAAGACGATATGAGAAACAACAATTACACTGTTGCTTCTTTAAAAATCATCTTGTTAGTAATTAACCCGCATATAGGCTCGTCTTTTCGACCCGTTTTTGTAACAAAAACATCTTCGCATTCTGGAATGGTTTCAATTGCATTTTTTGCTTCCAACAAAGTAGCATCAATTGAAACGACAACAAGACTTCTTTCCAACTTGTTTTTTATGGAATAATCGTTTTCCTGCAAAAGTAAATCGTCTAATGTCAATTCTCTGATATCGCAGGTTTCAAGACCTTGTTGCACTTTTAGTTGAATAAATTCATAAAATAAACTTCTATGAATAATATTCTTTACAATGCCATTTTCAAAAATTGGAAAACGATTGTAATTTTCAAACCTTTCATCTTTTAAAATATCTTCAATTTTTTTCTCTCTAACTTCGTCGTACTCCAAAAATACAATATCTTCGGTCATGCAATCTCTAACGTACAATTTTGCTATTTTTTCACCTGGCGTTAAGCGTTCTATTGTCTCGTTATAGGATTTACTAGCAACCTCAAAGTTAGTTTTACCAAAATAAAATGCCAACACCGTTCCTATCCATGTTCCCCAAAGTGGAAGTATTGTTTGCAAAATATCGCTATCATTTCTTATATAAGAAACGGCAGCAATAATCAAAGTTCCCGCCATAACGGATATTGTAACAACTAAAGCAATACCTCTTGCTGTTTTACCTGAATTTCTTCCATTTTTTTCTTTTGCACCCATAATTTTAACTATTTAATGCTATTTATTTACTTTAAAACTTATATTATATACACTTACTATCCTTTTTTTGTGTAAGAAAATTTTTTGCAAAGGTACATAAAATTTTTAAATTCAAAATTAGAATTTATTATTAATCAATTTTTCCAAAATTTCAGTCGTTGAATCCCAGTTATAATTTTTCCTAACAAACTCATACCCGTTGGTTGTGATAGACTTATATAGTTCAGAATCAGTTAGTAAAACATCAATAGCATTGACATAATCCTGAACATTATCGCAGACAATAACCTCCTTTTGAGACATCACATTTAACGGATTGCTCGCCAAAGGAGAGGTAATGCACGGAATTTGCATTGCCATTGCCTCCAAAAGTTTGTTTTGTAAACCCGTTCCTAACTGCATAGGAGCGATGAAAATATGCGATTTTGCATAATATTCCCGAATATCCGCCACCCAACCCGTAACAGTTACATTTTTGCCCTGCAATGCCAACACTCTCGGCGATGGATTTGTACCGCAAAGTGCAATGCGAATATCTGGATATTTCTTTACCAACAAAGGCAAAATTTTCTTTACAAGGTATTCAGCCGCCTGTACATTAGGAATATACGACATATTTCCTGTAAATATCAAATCGAATTCTTTTTCGCAATTTTGGGGTTGGAAAAAGTTGGTGTCCACGCCGTTTGGAACAACTACAATTTGTTGATTTTCAGGATGAAATATCAAATTTTTGTCTATTTTTGTGATAATGGTTTTATTGTCGAAATAAGAAAAAATATCGGTTTCGTATTGCCTAACTCGCTTATATTCAATAGTTAAGAAAAGACGTTTCCAAGCGATTTCCTTTTCTATCCTACGAAAAATTCCTTTGGAAAAAACATCTTGATAATCAAGTGTTTTCTTTATTTTTTTATTTTTCACGTACTCTGCCGTGCGAATTAGTTGGGCGTAAATATGGTCGGGCTGTATCGTTTCCAACAACGTATTTATTTGTCTTTGAGCCTTTTTGCTGTAAAAATACCCGCATTGCAGCGGTTTTTTAGTAAAGAAAAAACGGAAAAGATTCCACGCAATAGTCCATCTTGACAACGAAAAAATATGTACTTCTTTGCAAAACGAAGCAAGCGTTGAAACGGCATTTTTATCCAAAACGGCATCATTTAAGGCAAACAAATAAACTTCGTGCTTCCTCGACAAAACTTTTAACTGATTGTAAGCACGCAATTTATCGCCTTTTTCCAGCGGATACGGAACTCGTGATAATAATACAAATAGTTTCAATGTGGTTAAGTTTATTTATTAAACGCAAAAAACTGTAATATATTTTTTTTACCTTATCTACACAACCAAACAACCTTCAAACAAAATTTTTTTAGCATACAGAACTTTTCGGTTTACTTCGGCTATGCTCAGTACAGGTACGCTCAGCAACCACCGCTCATTACAACAGATTGGACAGATGCACACAGATAATCTCTGTGAACTCCGTGTCTCTGTACCGAAAATCACAATTCGTAATTGAATAAAAAAATGTACATTTGCACATTCTATTCTAATACAGAAGGAACTGTGAAAATGAGACCGTTACATATAGCATTTATTTGTTTGTTTTTGATAGTGAATTTTTCTTTTTTGCACGCAGAAAATTCTGTTAAAGTAGTGGTAATTGATGCTGGTCATGGCGGAAACGATCCGGGTGCGTTAGGAATTTCAGGCGTAAAAGAGAAAGATATTACTCTTGCATTAGCATTGAAATTGGGAGCATTGATAGAAAAAAATACCAATATAAAGGTTGTTTACACTCGTAAGACCGACGTGGCGGTAGAATTACATAAAAGAACGCAAATAGCAAATGAGAATCACGCTGATTATTTTATTTCTATTCACTGTAATTCGGTGGAAAAAAACAATATTGTTAGCGGTTCGGAAACTTTTGTTATGGGATTGAGTAAATCGGAGAACAACTTAGCAATTGCCCAAAAGGAAAATGCAGCCATTTTAAACGAACAAAATCATGAAGATAATTATGGAAAATTTGACCCCACTTCGCCTGAGGCGTATATTATTTTTAACATATATCAAAATTCCTATCGTGAGCAGAGTATAAAATTGGCGGCTGCAATTCAAATGGAATTAAAAAATCTTTGTAGGCGACAGGATAGGGGCGTAAAGGAAGCGGGTTTTTTGGTGTTGTGGCGTTCTGCAATGCCAAGTGTTTTGGTTGAAGCGGGATTTTTAAGCAATA
>Ga0209628_10000691_pt1 | contig 20927 bp, 17 predicted proteins | sample TergutCu122P4_FD_187285 | JGI IMG/M metagenome (GOLD analysis project Ga0209628, IMG submission 187285) | Cubitermes ugandensis P4 segment gut microbial communities from Kakamega Forest, Kenya - Cu122 P4 (SPAdes) (version 2) | ecosystem: Host-associated > Arthropoda: Insects > Digestive system...
CATAAATCGCTGTTATTTTCGTGAGGGGTAGTCCAATTGTAAGGGCTGCCCATTCCATAAACAAATTTGCCAGGGTCGGAAGATACGGTAGCATTAGGAATACCGGTATTGGTTACCAAAGTGGTGGTAAATCGGCTGTCGCTTGTTATAGGAGATGACGGGTTGCCACGAAAGGTGTGTCCGGCATCTTTGCGTCCCCATTGGTAAAAACCGCCATATACCGTCATATCAGCCGGGTTGGCGCCGGAGTATGCCATCTGTTGTTTGGGCGTAAGGTTAGGATTGGCACCCAAATTGTAGGTCATAAACTTTAAGGTTTGTCCACTGCTTACATATATCTCTACACTACCCGTGCCGGAGGCAGTGCCCCCGCCGGAATCGTGGCAAGTAGAAATCCATTTTGTGCCGTTCCACGTTTCCACACACTTGGTTGTGAGGTTGTAAATCATTTAACCTTCACATTCGGTATCGGCAGGGGTAACGCCCAGTGCATCGCGTTGGGCGGTGGTGAGCTGCGGCAAACGAAAACCGCCATACTCGCCGCTTTTGTACTGCGCCACCAACTCCAACACCGAGTAAGATTGGGGGGCTTGGTTTTTGCCAATGGTTACCTGCGCTTGCAATGCAGAAGAGCAGAAAAGCAGAAGGCAGAAAGCCAAAACATTCCCCTTCAATTTATTGAAGGGGTGTCTGCCGCAGGCAGACGGGGTAGTTAAACTTGTAACTTTTTTCATTGTTTTTAATTTTTAGGTTAATATTTAATATTTCGTATTTGTTTGAGTTCCCTCACTTCGCTTGCGCTTCTTTCTTCTTTTTCGGCGACGTTGTCATTCCGAATTGCCTATAAAAAAACATTTTAAACAAAAAGCAATGAGATGGTAGCCAATTTTCATCCGCCATTCCCAATTTTTGGGATGGCGGAGTGCCCCAAATCCCCTTCAAATTTTGAAGGGGTGGACGGCGGTTCGCTAAATTACGTTTTGCCTTTATTAACGGATTCCCTAAGCGAACAGCCGGACGGGGTAGTTTATATAAAAAATTAAGTTCGTAATTAGCTTCGCTGAGCTTGCCACTAACGTGGCTGCGGTTCGTAATTGAAAATTCGTAATTGATATGTAAACTACCCCGCCCTTCGGGCACCCCTTCAAAATTTGAAGGGGATAGAGGCCGCTCCCATAACTTCGGTATGAGAGAATAGGATTGAGTTTTTGTATTATGATTGAAAATCAAAATATTACATAAAGTTGTCATAGGTAACGCAGCGGAGCGGAGTGAGGAATCTCGTTCCATTCCTTTGCGTACTTTGCGGTTTAACTTTGCGTTCCTTGCGTTTAAAAAAAATTGACTGCAAAGACAGTGCTTCGTGCAAAACGATGTAACTAACTGATAATCAGAAAAATGCGGGGGGGGTAAATGCCGAAAAACTGCCGCCGCGGGCATTGAGCCTGCCAAAATGAGCCGCGGTTATTGCGGTATGGGGTGTGCGGTAAGCGGTGTGTTGTTCAGGCATTCTTTTCAAGATTTTTGCGCTGCAAAAGTAAAATAAAAATCATATCAAAAAATGAAAATAAAATATTTTTTCTCAAATACTTAGATTTATTATATTCTTGACATCAATATTTTCGAGGGCAGACAACCTGTGCGTGATAACAATTGCCGTTTTCTCTTTCTTCAGTTCGGCAATGGCGTCAAGCACTTTTTGAGTAGATTCCATGTCTAATGCGCTGGTGGCTTCGTCTAAAATAAGGATGGGTGCGTTTCTCAAAATGGCACGGGCAATACTCAATCGCTGGCGTTGTCCGCCGGAAAGCGATAGCCCTCTGTCGCTTAAAACAGTATCAAATTGTTGCGGAAGTTCTTCAATAAACTCCAACGCCTGTGCCGCTTTCGCCGCCGCCTTCACCTTTTCAAACGGAACATTTTGCAACCCGTACGTTATATTATTATATATTGTATCATTAAACAAAACAATATCTTGCGAAACTATGGCAAACAAACTTCGCAAGTCGTCAATCACATAATCTTTAATATTAATGTCATCAATGAATATTTCGCCGGAAGTTACGTCATAAAATCTAGGCAACAAATCAATGAGGGTACTTTTTCCCGAGCCTGAGGCACCCACAATGGCGCACGTTTCTCCTTTATTAATAGTAAACGACATGTTATCAATAACCTTAACCTCATCGTTGTAGGAAAAAGTAACATTTTTATATTCAATTTTATTTTTGAAACTGTTAACAGGAATGGCGTTTGGGGACTGCACAATCTTTTCATCGGCATTAAGAATCTCTTCCGCTCTTTCCAGCACGGCGGTGCCTCTTCGGTAGTTGGCAAAGGCGGCGGCAATATTCTTCGCAGGATTAATAATTTGCACAATGAGCGCAATATACACCATAAAGAGGGGCGCCGACAAACTGCCTGCTCCGCTTAGCACTTGCCACCCGCCAAAAACCAAGATAATCATTACCACAGTAACCCCCAGCACCTCGCTCAAAGGAGAAGCCAAATCAACATTCCACAAAATATGTTTGTACAACGTTGCATATTTTTTATTCTCTTTGTTAAAAACAACTGCCGCATGTTGTTGGGCATTAAAACCTTTAATTATTCTAAGTCCGGACAGAGATTCTTCAAGATGGGAGAACAACCTTCCCAACCCCTCTTTTGAAGCCACCGATTTTTTCCTTAATTTTCTTGATGCCAACGAAATAAAAAAACCTGCAAAAGGCAACAGCGCCATCGTAAAGAGGGTTAACTTATAATCAATCATAAAAAGAGTAACCAAATAGATAATTACGGTAATGGGTTCGGTAAGAAATTGTTGCAAAGAGCGGAGCAAGGTATTTTCTAATTCCTGCACATCGTTTACAGCACGCGAAACCACATCACCCCGTTTTTTCAGCGAAAAGTAGGAGAGCGGCAAAATGGTAATTCGCTCATACATCTCATTTCTCAGAGTTTGGATAAACCTGCTTTTTATGGTTGCCATAAGCCATGTGGAAAGAATGGTGAACAGATTTTTCAGGGTAAAGAAAAGCACAACCCCCGCCACCATTGCCGCCATAGAAGTAGTAAGGGTTTCAATATTCATCACTTTTGACAAACAGGAGATAAAAAAAGCGCTTAGCGGACTTAGTTCATCTAAATTTCCTGCAAAAAGCAACTGACTGAACGGCTCTAATAGAAAAAGCGACAAAATAGAAAAGAGTACCGCAAACAGATTGCAGATAATTATAACACAAATTCTTGGTTTGTAGTTTTTTATTCTTGAAAATAAGGAGTTTTTGCTGCGCACTGTTGAATCTGTTTTTACATTAAGAAAAACGTGTCTTACTCCTTAATCATTTACTTGTCAAATCCGTTTTTAATCATCAGCGCATCCACTTTGGGTTCTCTACCTCTGAAGTCAACAAAGAGTTCCATCGGTTTTTTAGAGCCGCCTTTAGAAAGTATGTTATTCACAAACGAATCGGCCACTTCCTTATTAAACACGCCTTTTTCTTTAAAGAGGGAGAAAGCGTCGGCTTCCAACACTTCCGCCCATTTATAACTATAATATCCAACAGCATAACCGCCGGAGAAAATGTGGCTGAACGAAGTGCTGAAGCAGGTGCCGGGCGCTTCGGGCAGCAAGTCCACATGGCGAACGGCTCTGTTTTCCAACTCAACGATATTATCCACTTTTCCAGGTTCCATCGTGTGCCACATCATATCGGTAAAACCAAACATCAATTGGCGGCAAAATGCGTAGCCTGCCAAATAGGTCTCGGTTTCCTTCAGTTTTTTTATCAAATCTTGAGGAATCAACTCACCGGTTTGATAGTGATAAGCAAAGGTTTTCAAAAAGTCGGGCTCGGTTGCCCAGTTTTCCATAATTTGTGAAGGCAACTCCACAAAATCTCGCGCTACACTGGTTCCTGATAAGGATTCATAAGTAACATCGGAAAGCAAACCGTGCAACGCATGTCCAAATTCGTGTAGAAAAGTGGTTACTTCATAAGATGTTAATAAAGAAGGGTTGGTTTCAGTTGACGGTGTAAAATTCATATTCAGCGTAACAATCGGGCGAATGTCAATGTTCCCCACTTTATGCTGTTCGCGGTAAGAGTTCATCCAGGCACCTGCTCTTTTAGACTCTCTGGGGTGGAAATCCAAATACAAAACACCCATAAACTTATTATTTCTAAATACTTCATACACAGTAACATCAGGGTGATACACCTGAATGGTGTTACTTTGTTTGTAAGTTAAGTTGAATAATGTTTCCGTGAGTTGAAAAACACCCTTAATTACATTTTCCAATTTGAAATAGGGTTTTATCAGTTCATCGTTCAAACTGTATTTACTATCTTTCAATTTTTCGGAATAGTAAGAGAAATCCCATCTTTGAATAGGTTCGTTGAACCCCAAAGTTTTTGCAAATTCTTGTATTTCGGCCACCTCTTTTTTTCCTGCCGGCACAGAAACCTCTGCCAAGTCGTTCAGCAGTTTGTAAACTTGTGCAGGATTTTCCGCCATTCTGTTTTCTAACGCATAATAAGTAAAATCTTTATAACCCAGAAGGCGGGCTAAATCATATCTCGTTTGCAAAATCTCCTGAATCACTTTCGAGTTATCATATTTTCCAGTGAAAGCCCTTGTGTTATAAGCCATAAAAAACTCTTTTCTCAGTTCTCGGTTATCTGCAAATTTCATAATTGCCTGATAACTTGGTTGGCTTAAATCGAACAGATAACCTTCCATTTTTTTATTTTTTGCTTTACTTTTGGCGATATCCAACTCGCCTTGCGGAATCCCTTTCAATTTTGAGGCGTCTTCAAAAAGTTTTGAAAACTCGTTGGTATAATTGAGAACATTGTCTCCAAATTCGAGCGAAAGTTTCGACAGTTTCATAGAAAGTTCGCGGTATTTTTCTTTTTGCTCTTCATTCAAATTTGCACCGCTGCGAATAAAACTTTGATAAAGTTTTTCCAGCACCATAACATCCTCTTCGTTATAAAGTTTACTTTTCTCTGCATATACTTGTTGTACTTTCTGAAACAACTCTTTATTGAGATAAATTTTGTTTGAGTACTCCGTCATCATTGGACTTACCTGTTTGGCTAATGCTTGCAGTTCGGGTGAAGTATGAGATGAGATAAGATTAAAGAAAACTCCGGCCACTTTGGAGAGCAATTGTCCGGCGCTTTCAAACGGAACAATCACCGTTTCAAAAGTGGAGGCCATTCTGTTTAACGTGATGGCATTTACTTCCTGTTCAGCCATTTGAATAGCATAAGTAAACGCCGGAATAAAATGTTCGGTTTTAATTTCATCAAATGGTGGCGTTTGGTGCGGGGTGTCCCAATTTTTAATCAATGGGTTTTCTTGAATGTTCTCCGGAATACTCATGCTTATTTGGTTAGGTTTTTGTTGCGCAAAACTGAGGTTAAAAATTAAGCTTAACGCAAAGGTTAAAAGGATAGGTTTTTTCATATTTATTTTGGTTTAAAGATTTAAATAATATACTTTTAGGCTGAAACGTAAGTCAGCTATTTTATACAAGCAACCATGCTTTTTTGCAGATTGTAATTATTTTTTGAGTTACCTCCTTACCACCCTTTTCATCACCAAACTTTTCAGCGCCCAAGGCGAGTAGCGCGCAGAGGGCATATCAATGGTAATTACTTCGCTCTCTTCGTCTCTGTTGGCATTCAAATAAAGATGCAAGCCCATCGTAATGGCAGCAACCTCTTCATCTTTAATTCCATTCTGCATTTGCAAACTACTTTCCGGCTCTTGTATTTCTACTTCTTTCTTGTTTTTTTTATTGAAAAATTTCATAATCATACATTAAAAAATTATAAGGGTAGATTGTCGTGCTTTTTTGCCGGATTTTCCAAGCGTTTGTTTTTCAGTGATTCTAAAGCGCGGATAACGCGGAAGCGGGTATTTCTGGGTTCAATTACATCATCAATGTAGCCATATCGGGCAGCAATATATGGGTTGGCAAACGCATCTCTGTATTCGGCTTCTTTTTCTGCAATATATTCGGCTTGTTTTTCTTTGTCATCAATAGCCGCAATCTCTTTCCCCATCAAAATTTCTACGGCCCCTTTTTCTCCCATTACGGCAATTTCTGCGGTGGGCCATGCGTAGTTAATATCACCGCGCAAGTGTTTGGAACTCATCACGCAGTATGCACCGCCATAATTTTTTCTTAAAATAACGGTAACTTTTGGCACTGTGGCTTCTCCGTAGGCGTACATTAGTTTTGCGCCATGCAGAATCAATGCGCCGTACTCCTGTTGGGTTCCGGGCAAGAAACCGGGTACATCTACCAACGTAACCAACGGAATATTAAAGGCATCACAAAAACGAATAAAACGCGCTCCCTTTCTGGAAGAATTGATATCTAAAACGCCGGCTAAATATTTAGGCTGGTTGGCAACAATTCCTACCGACATGCCATTGAAGCGGGCAAAACCTACCATGATATTTTTGGCAAAGTTTTCATGGATTTCAAAAAATTCGCCGTCATCAACAATACTTAATATAACATCCTTAACATCGTAAGGTTTGTTGGGATTGTCGGGTATTATTTGGTTAAGCACATCATCCAAACGGTTAATCGGGTCTTGCGTTGCTTTAAACGGAGGTTCTTCCATATTATTAGAAGGAACATAACTCAACAATTGACGAATTTGGGCAATACCCATCTCTTCGTTATCCACGGCAAAATGTGCCACCCCCGATTTTGTGGCGTGCACCGTTGCACCTCCCAAATCTTCAACAGTAACATCCTCGTTGGTAACTGTTTTTACCACTTTAGGACCGGTAACAAACATGTAACTGGTGTTTTTTACCATCATAATAAAGTCGGTAAGTGCGGGGGAATACACAGCGCCACCGGCACAAGGACCGAAAATGGCAGAGATTTGGGGAATAACTCCGGAGGCAAGAATATTGCGTTGGAAGATTTCGGAGTATCCTGCCAAACTGTTTACCCCTTCCTGAATACGCGCTCCGCCGGAATCGTTGAAGCCAACTACCGGCGCGCCCATCTTCATGGCTTGGTCTAACACTTTACAAATTTTATTGGATACTGTTTCCGAAAGTGAGCCGCCAAAAGTGGTAAAGTCTTGCGAATAAACAAATACCAAACGACCTTCAACGGTTCCGTATCCGGTAACCACACCATCAGACAAGTATTTCTCTTTTTCCAATCCAAAGTTTGTACAGCGGTGGGTAACAAACATATCAAACTCTTCAAAACTACCTTCGTCTAAAAACATGAGAATACGCTCGCGGGCAGTGAATTTACCCTGTGCATGTTGTTTTGCTATACGCTTTTCTCCACCTCCCAAACGGGCAGTTTCCCGCAGTTTCAGAAGTTCATTAATTTTTTCTTGCATTGTCATAATATATTGATATTAAATTAAATATACATTTTAACCTCTTTTTTACTTAACGGGGGCAAAGATAGAAAAATTGTTCGGAAACATGCCGGAATAGTTTTTCTAAGTCATGATTATTTTCAAACACAACATCCGCTTGTTTGATACATTCTGCAAGATTTTGTTTGGTTGGGTCGGTAGCGTTCATTTCACGTCGCTCGTTTGCTAAAAATGTTTCAAACGAAATTTGGTCGGTCTCCGATTGGCGGATAACAATTCGCTCGTATCTTATTTTGGGGTCGGCATCAACTGCCCACAAAGAAAAGTTCTCTTTTTTACGCAAAGATGCAATCTCTCCCTCAGTTCTAATGCTTTCAATAATGGCGTCGTTTCCGTTTTTTTCCGCTTCTTTATACAATTCATCAATAATATAGGAGGGTGAATGCAACTCTCTTAATTCATTGGCTAACTTTACATAAGTATCTCGATTTAGCGGCAGATTTTGCTTTTTTGCTTCTTCTATTAAATAGTGGCGTACAGAATAATGTTTAAATCCATAATTATTAACCAAATAATCCACAATAGTACCCTTGCCTGCTCCAATAGTACCCGTAATGCCAATAATTTTCATGTACTTTTTTTTGATTTAACATGTAAACTTCTTCCTCTTTTATGTGATGAAATTTGAAAGTGCAAAATAATATTTTTTTTAGTTTTAAATGACTATTAATATTCACCGCATTTTTACCGCTCAAACGGCACCCTGAACGATACTTTAAACGCAAAATTATCAATGGTTTTGTACGTTGGTTTTGGCAAATAATAGTTACCGTACCGCATAAACGCCCCTACTCCAAACGAAAGCAACCCCTTAATAACCAATAAGTCATTAATCATAACCCCCGATTCAAAATACCCTTTTTCCATGGTTTTAGGGTTTATGCCGGCATGAATATTTGCATTTTTCAATCCGCCAAAACCTATCCCCTGACAAACCACAATGCGTGGGGAAAACTTCTTGTTTTGCGTCATTCTGCCAAAATTATGCCGAACAAAAAGAGAAACATACTTATCTGATAGAAACTCATCTGCGCGCATTACGCCAAACTGGTCGGCGCCATCCACCCCAATGGGATAAAATCCGGCACGCTGATTCAAAAGCAATGGAGCAGGCAGCTCACGGTCTATAAAACCGGCAAAGAGGGTTAGATTGGTAAAGCCCAAAATTTTCCAGTTTTTTCGATACAACACTTTTACATCCACTCTGTTATAGTTAAAACCGCTATGCAACACCCCCTTCATTCCTCTTGTATATTGCAAAACAAACACCGGAAAAGGAGAAACGGAGTAGAAATAGTAGTTTTCCGAACCCCAAAAACGCTCTCTAAAAGCAAACCGCACTCCCATTTTCACATAAAAATCATCGAAAGAATAGGGAGTTGGTGTTTCATTAGAAAATGGTTGCCGAAAACTGTAATCATACATTGTTTTATTTGCACTGTAAAACGAAGAAACATAGCCGGTTAGCCAGCGCGTAATTCTACTTTGCGCGGTAACCCCAAGCGCATTACTGCGATAAAACTGCTTAAAGAGCCAGGTTCTGTAAAATTCTCCCGAAAACAACGTGTAGTCTCTGTTAAAAAAGTCGGTTCCTCCACTCTCCATAAGATTAGCATAATATTGAAAAGTAATTTTACAATCTCTGGAGCGAATGATATTAAACCCTAACTCTCCGCCCCATTTCCATGTTTTATCCTTAAAACCGTAGCCAAAAAAACCACCAAAATTCACCACCTTGCTCAAACGGTTGTTGGTATAAACGCCCACCCCCAAACGCACATTCTCAACAGCGTTAAAATGAAGAATTTGCATAATATCAATATTCACAAAACGAACCGGAACTTTGCCCGTAACCCAAATTTTTAACGATTCCAATTTTTTATCCGGCTTATAAGGTTTAACCACAGAATCTACTAAAACAAAAGTATTTAGTTCGCGTTCTGTCAAATCCGCCGGACGATAGGTATCTAATATTTTTTTTTGAACAGTTTCACATTCCAGGTCTTCTTCAATATCTACCAATCCAAAATCACGACTTCGCAAACGGCTTTCAAAGTCAATTTCCATAATCTTTTTTTCAGAACGGAGAACGGCTTTTGTAAACACGTCTGTATGTTCTACTTTAACCCCCGCATTTAAAAAATTCCATTGAAAAAACATCTCTTTTAAAAAATAGGTGTTATTCTTTTGTTTTTCATATTCTTGCGACAAGGTAAACGAAAAACCGAGCGCTTTATCAAAAGGCTTAACCTTTATTTTAGTGAAAGCAAAATTTTGGGAACTTATCCAAATTTCTCCGGACAGCGACTTAAAATGCGCTTTTGCTTTAGGGGCAAAAGAGACAACAAAAAGGGTGTCTTTTTCTTGTATAATAACCTCTTCCAAACGAAAATCGTAAATCGTTAATGCACTTTTTGATATTGGATTGATATAGGTAGCCTCAAAAATTTCCACAAAATCGCGTTCATAAAAATTGATGGTTTGTTGTTTTGCCAAAAAAATAGAAACAATGGGGTCTTTCAATCCGGCTGTATGATGGGCAATCACTTTTTCGTAAGTTTTAGCCGGTTTTTTAAAATAATTTTGGGTAACCGTTTCCATAAAAAACAGATGATTTTTCTCACTGTCTTTATTAATATCTCCGGTAAAAATCATTTTTTGATACGAGATATATGAAAAATGTTCATTAGAAAACTGACCGTTTTCGTATCTGTTTTGAATTGCTTTTTTAATAATGGGAACCGCAGGATTATATTTAAGTTTGACCTCCACCTCACGCAATTTTCCACGCAACGAATCAGAGGTTTGAGGGTAGGCGTTCAAAGAAACAGTGAACATGAGAAGTAAAAAGATAAAAGTTTTCTCCCGCATTTTATTGAGGTTGTTAATAATTTACTCCACTAATTTCCATTCCACTCCATCGGCTGTGGTATAAGAAACTATTCCTTTGCCTTTGACAATAACCATTTTTTTTACGATTTTGTTGTTCTCGTTTTCTAATATAAGGGTATCTTCGAGATATTTGCTCATATCACTGTATTTTATTTTTTTTCTCCAATGCTCGCTCTTGATAGGTACTATTTCTAATCTTTCATTATTATACAGAATTTTCTTTAAATAAACACGCAAAGTAAATTCCCAAACATTATCTGCTGATCCTTCCATAGTAATCTCACAGTTCATTTCGGCTTTATCTGATATGGAATTTATAAAAAAAATTGCCCCTGAGCAACAATAATTTCCCTTATTATTTATACCACCACCTTTCGTTGCAAAACCACCATCATAAATTTCTTCATTGGTAATCGTATAAATAAGAGTATCGTTGTGGTTATTAATATATTTCAGATTTTGACCTTTTGCATAGGGAAAGTAGTTTACAGAAAAAGCTGAAGGACAAGGTACTTGTCTTTCACAACCAATACAAACAATTGAAAATAATACTATTATTATACTTAAATTTTTCATAATTTTAGTTTTTTATGATTTTACTTGATTTTTTAAGTTACTCCACCAAATTCCATTCCTCTCCATCTGCTGTTGTATAAGATATTACACCTTTTCCTTTAGCAATAATAACTTTTTTAATGATTTTATTATCTTCTTTTTCAACGGAAATTGTATCGTTAAGATATTTACATACTTCCTCAATTGGAATCTCTTTACCCTTATATAGGATTTCTTTTAAATACTCTTTATTAAAACAAAAATCTATCAAAATAGTGAAGACAGGGTTTCCTCTTGAAAAATAAATCATAGACCTCATTTGCAATAATTCCTGATTAATAGATGTTTCAAATTGTGAATATGAATCACTACAAATTCCTCCACCAAAACTTTCTGAATCAGTAGTATTTTCTACAAGAAAAATTGTAAAACACCTAATATCTTGCTGTGAATTTACAAAATTCAATTTTTGATTTTTGTAATATGGAAAATAGTTTAATTCATCGGGAAATCCGGGACATATTCTTTCCCTTCTACAGTCAATAAACAGTATTGATAAAAAAACAATAGTATATACACTTAATCTTTTCATAGACCTAATGTTTAATGATTTTAGATGAAAGTGTTTTTGAATTACTTTTAAAAACCAAGAAATTTATCCCTGATGTCAAACCGGATAAAGAAAAATTATAAAAGTAGATTCCTGCTTCCTGATGTACTATCTGTAGAAAAGTTTTAGTATACACACCTTGCATATTATACAAATCTATTTGAACAAAACTATTGTTTTCAAGCGTATAAGCCAATGAAAAATCATCGGAAGTTGGATTTGGAAAAACACTAAATATAGCAGGGTGGGCAACTTCATCTATTACCATAACAGAATTAACCAATTCTTCTGTTTTAAGTTTTGTTATATTTTCCGTAGCATCAGTAAATTCGTCATTGTTATTTTCCTCAAAACCTCGTATTACAATATCGGCACAGGGAACTATCCGTATATCTACATTTGAACCTGTTTCCGCTTTAAAGCCGGGTTTAAGTACTACAGAATTACCTGCCAACAGTTTTACAGTGGCACCACTTTCCACTACAAAACTATTGTTATTTTGAATGAGATTATTTGCTCTATATGTAATATCTACATCCTGTTTAAAAATTTCAGGATAGTTGAAAACAAAACTTTGCTTACAGCCTATGCCCTTTACGTCAAGCGATGGATCTCCCAGCAAATTGTACGCTTTTAAATGTCGCTCTTTAACTTTCTTATCAATACCTGCAACGTATGTAAAGCGTCTCATGCCCGTATTAATCATTGGGGATAGTTTGCGATGGTCTTTCAGAAATGCATCCCCAAATATTTTCTTTTCAATCACTAAATTCGGATAAGTGTACGAAATAGCAGAACTTCCGAAATAGGCTAAAACTCCCTTTTTACTTGCCCTAATAAGACTCTCCCCAATACATGTTTTTGCAAAATTTCCAGTCAGACAAGAAAAAGCAAAAAAACAAGGAAAAATAGTATTGTTAGCATATTCTATAAAATAAATAGCATATGCACCATCAAGGCTTGGCACATTTCCATGACCAGAATAAAGATAGAATAATGGATTGTCACCTAGTGCATTTACAGCTTCTATATTTTCACTTGGTTGATAAATTTTTTCACAATCATAGCCTAAGGGTTCGAAACTATAAGGAATTACGTAATTATGTCCTTTCCTAAATTCACTTTCCATATAAATCCAATTCGGCTCGTCATGGTCGTGCTTTCCTGCCCAAAATTTAGATTTCTTCTCAAAACGATGCATATTCATTTCCATAAAAATCGTTTTATTGATAATATTTTTAAGTTCAACTTCACTTTCAACAGAAAAACGTCCTAAAAAAACATCTGCTAAAAGATCATCACCTTCCAAAAGTGAGTAACCTAAATCGGTAATAGGTTTTTCAGGATCATCTCCTGATTCATCTCCTTCGTATGCAGGAATTTTGTCCACATCACCAACTAAAAGCAGGTATGTTGGTCGTGTGGTGGTATTATTATATTGCCCTTGAATGTAATATTTAATAGAATCCGCAGAGGAACCGGTAGTATTTGTAGTAACCACTATTACCTCATACCCAATGTTTCGTTTATAATTGGCAAAATAGGTTAATGTGCTTTCATAATCGGGCGGGGTAATCATCAGGTAGCGCTCGGTATTCAAAACTTTGGTATTATCAAAAGGATAGTTTTTAAATAAACTATTTAAATAATTCTCTTTTATTGCTGTATGGTAATTTGCATATTCACCGCGCCCGGAAATATGATAAGTTATTTGAAAAACAGCATTAAGAAGCACAGTTAAACTGTCTTGAACAGGATTGTATATAAAAGGAAAAATGGTTAGATTTATGCCTTGTTCACCAAAAACAAGAAACGACTCGTTATACTGAACATGAAAATCGCAGAAACCACCGGATGAATTGTAATAACGATTATTCATGGAAAAATTATAAACAGGATTTTCCTTAAAGAGATCTTCTTGCGCCGGCATTATTTTTCTATTAATTCCAATTTTCATTATTTCTGCAGAAATAATTTCAATATTAAAATCTTCGGCATTGTACGGTACATGTAAATCAAAAGTAAACTGTGGCAGTTGCGGCAATCCCACACTGTCAATAATTCCAAATTCATCATCAATTTGGATATACTTAAATATTTCAGAAATCCCATACGGCACCATAAGGCTCGTGTCTTTAATTTCATAAGCAGGTAGATGAAATGAAACTTGTAATGTGTTGGGATAACCAGCTACTTGGATTACTGTATCTGTTTGGCATTTTGCTGTATAGAAAGTAAAAATGAGAAGATTACAAAACAGCAACGCTAAATATTTCCTTTTCATTACTCACCTCCTTTCTTGTTTTCAAGATCAGATAAACGTTTTTCTAATTCAATCATCTGGCTTTCTTGTCCCAAAATATAGAGAGTGAGTTCCTCTACTTTTCTTAAAAGTAAGGCATTCATTTCGCTTAAATTTATTCCCTCTGCTTCCATTTCTGCAGCAGGGGCAACATCGGGTAAATGCTTGTTCGTTCTGATAAAACTATTCAAATCGCTCAAACTCATTAACTCGTAATTTTCATCAAAAACATAATCGCAGCCCTGGTCAATGCAAACTTTTACTTCGTGAGCGCGAATAATGCCACCAACATCAAGCTTTACAATAGGATTGCTAACTCCGATGCCAACATTTCCATTAAAATAACTATTTCCAACAACATGGAGTTTCGTTGTCGGGTTAATAATTCCAACTCCTAAATTACCGTTTATGTACGTTATTCCGTTAATTATAGCACTTTGCGCTTTAAATGCGCCATCTACATTCAATTTTGCCTGCGGGTCGGTTGCGCCAATACCTACCCTTCCATCATTGAGAATAGTAACAGCGTTCCATCTCGAAATGGTGGAGTTGGCAGTTCCTGTTTCCGCTGTTTGAAAGTTAATATCTCCGCTGCTGTTAAAATTAATACGAGAAGCTGCGCCTTGTTGAATTCTAACATCATTAGTGCCATCGTACCAGGTATTTCTTCCAATATTTTTGTTTGTAGCCCCATCATAAAACGTCCAAGTATCTCCAATTTGAAATTTTGTTTTAAGGTTGGCCGGTGTGGTGCCAATCCCTACATTGCCGCTTAGGTAGCTGTTTCCGGTAACCTTCAAAATTTTAGTAGTAACCGTATCCACATTTATGCTTGGCACATTCAGTTTATTTATTACTAAATTGGTTATGGTGGCAGTTGTTACAGTTAAATTGTCTGAAATTGTAGCACTTTGCGCTTTAAACGAACCATTTACTTCTAATTTTGCAGAAGGAGCGGCTGTAGTTCCGATACCCACATCTCCGTTATTGGCAAAAGTAACCGTATTCCAACTAATGGTTGTATTGGCTGCTCCTGTTGGTGCTGTTTGCAAAAGAATGTCGCCGGAACTGTTGAAATTCATTCTGGAAGCATAGCCCGTTTGAATTCTTACCTCATTATTGCCATTGTGCCATGTATTTCTTCCCATATTTAAGTTACTTAATCTATCCTGAAAAGTCCAAATATTACCTATCTGTATATTTGTAAGAGGGTTATTGACCCCAACACCCAATTTTTCGTTAATGTTTAGGGTTTGCGTACTCAGTGCATTTGTGATTAATGTACCTGTAAGTGTGGCGTTCTGTGCGTTTATATCGTTAGTAATATTTGCACTTTGTGCTTTGAAGGAGCCACCAACATCTAATTTTGCCGTTGGCTTTGCAACGCCAATACCCATTAAGCCACTATTACTAATGATTATCCTTTGTGTGGTAACGCCATTGTTTTTTTCAATAGTGTTAAACATTAATCCCTGGGTATCTGAATAGATATCCCAAAAATGTAAAGGAGTATATATTTGTGGGTCGTCCGGTGGAAGCCCTCTGGTAGCGGGATGCCGGAACTGCAAACCGCCTTGTGTAGTTTCGGTGCTTTCAATCAACAACTTGCCCCGCAGATGCACCATCTCTTCCGGTGCATCCGTGCCAATGCCCAAATATCCCATATTGGCACCACTGGCAGGTTTTACAATGGTTAATGACGGATTTTGAGTTACCCCAAACATAAGGCTGTAAGGTTTGTTGTTAGTTAGCTGGTTTTTGCTTGAGCCCAATCCGATTGTAATGGAATTATTGGCGTTTCCGGAAAGGTTTTGACCAAAAACATAGCAGTTGGATTCGTTGGAAGTAGCTTTATTTCCAATAGCAATACCATCAGTTTGCGATACATCTGTTAGATTTCCAAGTGCAATACCTCTTAGTCCGCTTACAGTTGAAAGATAACCGAATACAAAAGCATCACTATTGGTAACAACAGAATTTGTACCGCCCGCGAAAGAGTTTTTGCCGGTGGCCATGGTGTTTGAGCCTATGGTAAAGGCTTTGGTTTCGTCTTCACAATTAAAACATTGTGCTTGTGCGTAAATTTGTGTTTGCGTAATTCCCAGAGTGAGCAGAATTACGATTGTGTAAAGTTTTTTCATTTTTTAGAATTTTGGTTAATAATAATTTTGATTTTTAGTATTTAATAAAACGTTGTATATAAGAATTTTGTTCGTTTGTTAATTTTACAAAATAAACGCCGGAACTGAGTGAAGATATATCAATGGTGTGATGAGACGATGAGGGGATAAGATGATGTGATAATATTTTTTTACCATAAACATCAAAAATTTCAATAACTCCATCTCTTAACTCTTCACTCTTCACTCTTAACTCATTATTTGCCGGATTAGGATAAAGACGTAAGGCAGAAGAGTAACTCTTTATCCCCACATTTGAGATGTATGTTTCAAAACATTTCTCTTCAAACGTACACGAATAGGGATAAACGGGAATTACACAATATTTATAATCCCCATCTTCAAAATAGGAAGTGTTATCGGAGTAAAAGTGTGTAGTTTTAGTAACATGCTCTATTAAAGAATCATTTCTAAAAATATTAAAACCTGTTAAATACTCACTTTCGGTGACTGTCCAAGTAAGATTTACCTGTTTGAGTTCAGAAATATATGCTCCTTCAAAACTTGTTAAAGGAATACAATCAGGGCATACGTTTTGATAGGTCAAAAATAAATCGTCATCAGATCCCCAATTAAGAGGACTTTCATAAATCAATTCATCAAAGGAATTATAAATTTTGAAACAGTGGGATAGAAAATTAAAATATCCTGGCCAAAAAAACTTGATAACCCCGGAAGGCAGCAATTTTATTTCCTCTTTATAAGGTGTGCCCCATGGCAATGTAACTGTCCCATAGGCTACTCCATCTACAGTAATTACAATTTCAACTTCCGGAGCCCATCCAAAGCCTTTAGGATCTTTTAGCTCAAAGCGGAAACTGCAACCATCCTCCGTAATTGAATTATTATTATCGGGTAAAACTATTACCATATCATTTGCGCTTTTTCCATTCCATTTACAGTAAGGATTTTGCGCAAAAAGATTTACGCTGTTTGCAAGCAATGTTGCACTAATTAAAAAGATAACAATTTTTTTCATTTTTGGTTACATTTAATTTGTTAATAATTTGACTTTAATTGGTTCAAAATTAGCATATTTCTTTTGTAAACTTTTTCGCGTTAAAATTATAAAAAATCATCATTCAATTTTACGTTTTTCTTGCAATTTACATGCAATTTGCAGCAATTTAAAACACGCTGAAATAAAGTATTTTAATATTTCTACTTGCTGTTAATTGCATTTTTTTGCTATTTTTGCAGCAATTATTGCAATTCTTAAATTTTTACTATGGAAAAAATTAAACTTATTGAGACGCGAAAAAAGAGAGGTTTTTTACAAAATGAAATCGCAGAAAAACTTTATATGAACCCTTCCTGCTATAGTACGAAGAGAGAGCGGAGAAATAGAGATTACCAAAGGGCAATGGGAAAAACTCGCAGAAATATTAGAAGTTCCTTTTGATGAAATATATGAACCAGATGAAAACCAAACGTTTATAAACAACGGTTATGTGCAAGCCAATTATCAGGGAACGCAATATATTCATCCCGTACCGGAGTCTTTGCTCGAATCTCAGCAAAAATTAATTAAAAGAATGGAGGAGGAGATTTCGGAATTAAAGGTTTTGTTGCAGCAAAAGTAAGGGAGGGGGGAAACAGCACTTTAATATGAAATAACAAACGTAATTAACTAAAACAATTTCTTTTTTCTATTTTCGCACTCTCAAAGGAAGGTGTTTTAGAGTGTTTTTTGCTAATTGTTTGTAGTGATTATGATTTAAGATTTAATATTTAATGTTTAACGTGCAAAATATTATTACGGTCTTACGGTCTTACGGTCTTACGGTCTTGAAAAACTGGAAAGAAAACCTGTATCTGCTTTCTTTGTGCGCGTTTTTGGTTGCCTTGCCCACCTCAGTGGCTTTCATCAGTTGCACTTCTGTGGCTCTGCTTATCGTGTGGTTGCTAACCGGAGATTATAAAACAAAGTGGAACAGATTAATACAAAACAGAAGCGCCCTTCTCTTGATGAGTATCCCCGCTGTATATTTAGCAGGGCTTTGTTTTACACATCATTTTTCTTTAGGAATACAGGAATTTAACAAAAGTTTACCCTGGTTCATTTTTGCTTTTGTGTTAGGTTCATCACCACCGGTAACTTATAAAAATACCCGCCGATTGCTGAGTATTTACATTTTGGCGGTTGCTATTGCCGCCGCTGTAGCACTTTTCAAGTTCATTTTTACAGACACCTTCCATTTCTTTGATTTTAGATTGGTTACCTGGGTTGACCATATCCCCTTTTCATATCAGATAGCCTTCGCAATTTGGATTGTTTTCTATTTTATTTACCATGAAAACCATGCTTGGTATCAAAAAATATTGCTCATACTACTCAGCATTTTTTTAATCATTACGCTATTATCACTCAAATCATTTACCGGTTATCTCTACTTTGGCGCCATCTCTCTTACTGCCTTGTTTTTATTCATCCGGAAAACTAAAAAAAGAGAGATAAAGATTACTTTCTCAGGATTGGCAATACTGTTACTTGTTCTTCCCATTTATTACGGATATTATTGTGTTCAAAAATTTTATGATGTAACTGAATATAATGCCAATGAAATAGAACTCTTCACCAAAAATGGAAACAGGTATCATCATAATTTTGAGGATAAAACAAAAGAAAACGGACATTATGTTGGTTTGTTTATTTGTGAGGAGGAACTCGTTCCTCTATGGAATGCCCATAGCCGGAAGCAGTACAACAGCACAACGTCTGATGGGTATCCGTTAAGCAGTGTAATTTTAAGATATATGACGAGCAGGGGGGTAACAAAAGATGCGGAGGGGTTTGCGCAACTTACCCCAAAAGATATGGAAAATATTGAAAAAGAGGTTACTAATTATATATATGCAGACAATAAATTAGCCATTTACCCGCGTATTTATGAAATTATTTGGGAGATGGATTTATACAGGATGGGAAAAAATCCAAATGGAAAAACTTTGGCGCAAAGAATAGAACAGGCAGTTTTAGCGATAAAAATAATAAAAAAACACCCGTGGTTTGGCGTTGGTTTGGGCAATAATCCACAGGCTTACGATGAGGCCATCATGCAATCTGCTTCGAAATTAGCCCCCCAGCAAACCGGTTCTTCTCATAATCAATATCTTAATTATTTGATTCGTTTTGGAATTGTAGGAACGGTCTATATTTTGGGGGTGTTGTTTTTGATTTTTATCAAAGGAAGAAAAAACAACGCTTTCTTACTCACCCTGTTTTTTGTGGGAATGTTGGCGGCAAATTTAGGAGAAGCCAACTGGGAGACCTTTATGGGTTTAAACTTTTTTGCTTTTTTTATCTGCTTTTTGATGTGGAACGCGCCGAAAAACATAATGGGGAAGGAAAACCAACAACCGCTCACATTTCCGAAAAGCATTGCTTTCTATTTCGAGCGGTTGCTTTGTTATTTTAAGTGATAAGAAAAATCAAACATTTTACAAAAATTCAAATTATAATTTGTATTTTTGCCGAAATTATTAAAAACCCAAATTATAATGAGAACTATTTTTTATAGAACAGATTTACTTCAATCATTAATAAAATTTAAAGATAGTGAGTTTATTAAGGTAATTACGGGTGTGCGCCGTTGCGGAAAAAGTACACTATTGCTTTTGTTTAAAAATTATCTGCAAAATAATAATATTACGGAAAAACAACTCATTTACTTATCGTTTGAAGATTATCAAAATAAAGAATTGTTAAATGAAAATAAACTTTATGAATATCTAAAAAGCAAATTGAACACTTCGCAAAAAATCTATTTTTTATTTGATGAAATACAGCTTGTTAACGGATGGGAACGTGTAGTAAATAGTTTTAGATTAAATCCGGATATTGATATAACGATTACCGGAAGTAATGCACAAATGCTTTCGGGGCAACTATCCTCTTTACTTTCAGGAAGATATATTGAAATTAAATGTTATCCATTCTCTTTCAAAGAGTTTGTTGAAGTAAAGGGGAGCAGGATTGATGATTATAAAACCATTCCAACTCTTTACAAAGAATATGTGAGATATGGTGGTTTTCCTGCGGTTGTTTTGGCTGATGAAAATTTGAAAGAAAGTATATTATCCGGAATTATTGACACGATAATTCTCAATGACATTGGTTTTCGGGGCGCCCTGAGAGAACCCGAATTAGTGGAGATGGTGATAAGTTACTTATCCGATAATATAGGAAATACAATCAGTTCCAATAATGTTGCCAACACCTTAAATTCAAATGGATTTAAAATTACACAGCCTACAGTTAGCAAGTATTTGGAACTTTTTAAAGATGCTTTTCTCTTTTATCAGGCTAAAAAATACGATGTAAGAGGGAAAGAATATCTTCGGGGTCAGTCAAAGTTTTTTATTATTGATTTGGGGCTTGCGCATCAAATATTGAGAAAAAAAACAGGAAATTTCGGGCACGAATTAGAAAATTTGGTTTATTTAGAATTGCTCCGAAGAGGCTATACTATTGATGTTGCAAAACTTGATGCTTATGAAATTGATTTTATTGCAAAGAAAATGAATGAATTTCTTTATGTTCAAGTGGCATTAGAATTGCCAGAACAATCTAAAAGAGAAATAGATAATTTATTAAGAATACCCGATAATCATAAAAAAATCGTAATCACGCAGAAATATGAAGAACAATCTGAAATTGATGGCATTCCCGTATATAATGTTATTGATTGGCTTCTCCTTGGTTAATAATTTCACAACAATTTTCCGTACGTTTTAAATGAATCACCGTAATCTCCGGCGGCATTCCCACGCGGGCAGGAAATCCCACAGAACCTAATCCCACATTCACATAGAGGAGTTTACCCTGTTTTTCGTACATTCCGCCCCACTGTTTGTAGAGTATGGAGGCAGGCGAAAATTTCAACTTGTTGGTATAGATTCCCAACTGCATCCCGTGCGTGTGTCCGCTTAAGGTTAAATTTGCCGGT
>Ga0209628_10000692_pt1 | contig 20919 bp, 20 predicted proteins | sample TergutCu122P4_FD_187285 | JGI IMG/M metagenome (GOLD analysis project Ga0209628, IMG submission 187285) | Cubitermes ugandensis P4 segment gut microbial communities from Kakamega Forest, Kenya - Cu122 P4 (SPAdes) (version 2) | ecosystem: Host-associated > Arthropoda: Insects > Digestive system...
TGAACTGTATCATCATTCCGCAACCCGGCTCCAATTATATTGATATTGTGAATAGGGTAAAAGAGGTGCTCCCCGATATTGAACGGAATCTGCCCGCCGGAATTGATGCCAAAATTACGTTCGACGATACCATTTATATTCGAAACGCCATTAAAGAAGTGCAAACCACTATTTTTGAGGCATTTTGTTTGGTGGTATTGATTATTTTTCTCTTTTTGAGAAACATACAAACCACTTTGATTCCCATCATTGCCATTCCCATTTCGCTTATCGGTACGTTTTTCATCATGTATATTTTTGGTTTTACCATCAATATTTTAACGTTGTTGGCGATAGTGTTGGCGATTGGATTGGTGGTGGACGATGCGATTGTGGTGATGGAGAATATTTTTCAAAAGTTGGAAGCCGGATTTACTCCTGTTCAAGCGGCTTTTAAAGGCTCAAGAGAAATCTATTTTGCGATTATTTCAACTACAATTACATTAGTTGCCGTGTTTTTTCCGATTGTTTTTCTTCAAGGAACCACCGGACGACTATTTCGGGAGTTTAGTTTGGTAATTGCAGGAGCGGTAGCCATTTCCATGTTCGTCTCTTTGAGTTTAACCCCGATGATGTGCGCAAGGATTTTAAAACAGAATAAAGAATCGTGGCTGTTTCATGTTACGGAACCATTTTTTGTATGGTTGATTAACATTTACAAAAAAGGATTATCCAATTTTATGAAAGTGCGTTGGATTGCGCCGGTTTTCTTGATTGTAGCGCTGGGTTACACGGTTTATTTGTGGCAAAAACTACCTTCTGAAATGGCGCCCATTGAAGACCGTTCATCACTGCGGGTAATGTCCACTGCGCCGGAAGGCACATCATTCAAATATATGGACAATTACACTTCAGAACTAAATCAATATTTAAGTGAAAAGATTCCTGAAAAAGAGATGATGTTTTCGTTGGTAGGACGAGGCGGCACAAACTCCTCATTTACAAACGTTATTCTAAAAAATCCTGACGAAAGAGAGCGTTCGCAACAGGAGATTGCGGATGAAGTGGCGCCCACGTTGCGAAAATTTTCCGGCGCCAGAACCATTATGACACAGCGCCAAACCTTCGGAAACAGCCGCGGCGGAATGCCCGTTGAGTACGTTATCCAAGCCAAAAATTTGGAAGTGCTTAAAACCGTACTTCCTGCATTTATGGAAAAAGTGGCACAAAGTCCCGCATTTTCCGCTTACGACTTAAATTTGAAGTTCACCAAACCGGAACTCACGCTTCGGATTAACCGCGATAAAGCGGCGTTGCTGCGGGTTTCCGTAGAGGATATTTCCCGAACTTTACAACTCACCATGAGCGACCAACGTATTGGGTATTATATTCTTAATGGTAAACAATACCAAATTATCACTCAGTTTGACCAAATAAATAGAAACAAACCTACGGATTTGGAGAATGTATATGTAAAAAATGCAAACGGAGAACTCATTGGGTTGAACAATTTGGTGGATTTTAAAGAAAACTCAACGCCCCCGCAACTTTACCGCTATAATCGTTTTGTTTCTGCGACGGTTTACGCCAATCCTGCCAAAGGCTATACTTTAGGACAAGGGATTCAAGAGATGGACAAAATTGCCGCCGAAACATTAGACGATAACTACAAAACAACACTTTCCGGTGCTTCCAAAGATTTTGTAGAAAGTTCTTCCAGTTTGTTGTTTACTTTCTTTTTAGCGTTGATATTCATCTACTTAGTACTTTCCGCCAACTTTGAAAGTTTCCGCGACCCGTTCATTATCATGCTCACCGTGCCGTTAGCCTTAATGGGTGCACTAATTTCGCTCAAAATTTTCGGGCAAACTATGAATATTTTCAGTCAAATTGCTTTAATTATGCTTATTGGTTTGGTTACGAAAAACGGAATTTTGATTGTGGAATTTGCGAATCAGAAGAAACGAGATGGGATTCCGTTCCGGCAAGCCATTTTTGACGCTTCCATTTCCAGATTTCGCCCCATATTAATGACCAGTTTAGCCACTATTTTGGGCATATTTCCGATGGCAATAGCCACCGGCGCAGGCAGCGAAAGCCGTGTCGCCATGGGAATTACCGTGGTAGGCGGGATGCTTTTTGCTACTTTGTTTACCTTGTTTGTTATTCCTGCCATTTACACTTACTTGTCTTCCAAGAAAGTAGAGAAAATTGAGGAGGAGGAGCCTAATGATTAGTGGTTTATTAAAATAACCTAAAGCATGCCAACCGACGAACTGATTCTTCAACTTTTTTCCGATGAAAGAACACGCGAACGCGCTTTTGAAATGCTTGTTAATAAGTATCAAAGAGATGTGTATCAAAGTGTTCGTAGAATTGTTGCGCTCCACGATGACGCCAACGATGTGTCGCAAAATGTGTTCGTGAAAATTTGGAGACATTTGACTCAATTTCGCGGAGAATCAAGTTTGAAAACATGGATATTGAGAATTTGTACCAACGAATCGTTAACTTTTATTGAAAAAAAGAAAAAACTTCTCCATCTTAACGATGACTCGTACACCGATTGGATGTTGCAAACCATTCCCGATGACAAATATATCTCTTCGGATAAAATTGTGCAACTGATTCAACAAGCAATACTTCAACTTCCTGAAAAACAACGTATTGTTTTTACTTATCGCTATTATGACGAGATGCCTTACGAGGAGATGTCGAAAATTCTGAACACTTCTGAAGGCGCACTCAAAGCCTCTTATCACTTTGCGGTAAAAAAAGTGGAAGATTTTTTGTTAAAACATTAAACCTGTATATATGTAAAATGTCTAAACACAGTTCAAATAACAGTCATTTTTCTATGAATACATTACAAAAACATAAGAATAAATCTTTGTATGAAGTTCCCGATTCTTACTTTGAACAATTGCAACAAGATGTGATACAACGCATTACAATAGAAAAAAAACAACAAATAACGACAAAAAAATGGATTCCCGCTGTTTCTGTGGCGGCCTCCATTGCTATCATGGTAGCACTTTCCTTTTATCTCTTTGTTAATCAAGATATAAACGAACATTTTTATGTACACGAAGAAATAACCCAACCCGAAGATTCGATTTTATCATTCGAAACCAATCCGTTAGCAGAAGCGCAAGAAATGACGGTTGAAATTCCCGTTGAAACAGCAGCAGTACCACAAAAACCCGCACCTTCAAAATCCCCGGAACTTCCTACCGAAACCATTGTGTATCGTGCTGTGGATTATTATTTGGATGATTTCACAACCGATAGTTTTTGTGAAATAATGTATGAATTAGAATGCTATTATGACTATTAAACAATTATTTTTTTCCCTGATTTTAATTTCTTTTACTCCTTTTTTATTTGCGCAAGAACAGGAAGATTGTCAATCTATCATGGCAATTAAGAAAAATTTTATTGAGCGTAATTTATTTTTATCTGATAATGAACGTGACTCGTTTTGGGATATATATAATCCTTACCTCAAAGAAGAATCTGAAATTTTTCAGACGAGTAAGGTTTTGTTGCAAAAAAACAACATAGAACGCAGTAAAGGTCGGGTGGATTGCACAAAACTTACAGATAAACAGTTGTATATATTCATGGAAGATAGATTGAATACGAAAGAAAAACTTGTTGATTTGGAAAAAAAACTTTATGAACAACTAAAAAAAGTGATTTCTGCCAAAACTTTATATCATTTTTATCAAATTGAAGGTCGTTTCAAAGCCGACATAAAAGAGGAGGCAAAAGGCGCATGTACACACGAGAAAAAGTAAAAAACCATAATTCACACCCTTTCTTTTTTTCCATTCTGTCATTTAGTAGTAAAAAAAATGCTATTTTCGTGCCTTTGTTTTTTTGACGCAAAAAATTATATAAAATAATCATAAATTAATCACATTAAAAATTGAAACTATGGCATTTAAAGGAACTTTAATGATTGACACAGAGCGTTGCAAAGGGTGCGGCGTTTGTATTACCGGCTGTCCTAACAATTGTATCGCTTTGGCAAAAAGTGTAAACAAAAAAGGATACAATTACATGGAAATGATAAATGAAGATTGTATCGGTTGCGCCAATTGCGCAGTGATTTGCCCGGACGGCATTATCGAAGTGTATCGCGCAAAAATTTCATAACCAATTGTAATTTTACTACACAAAAATCAATAAATAAACAAAAATTATATGAAAGAATTAAGATTAATGAAAGGAAACGAAGCGGTTGCTGAGGGTGCAATTCGCTGTGGCTGCGACGGCTACTTTGGCTATCCCATAACGCCGCAATCGGAAATTTTGGAACATTTAATGAAGGAAAAACCTTACGAAAAAACCGGAATGGTGGTACTGCAAGCTGAAAGCGAAGTGGCTTCCATCAATATGGTGTATGGAGGCGCTTCTGTGGGTAAAAAAGTGATGACCACATCTTCAAGTCCGGGAATAAGTTTGATGCAAGAAGGGTTATCCTATATTGCCGGCGCTGAACTCCCCGCATTAGTGGTGAACGTGGTGCGCGGCGGTCCCGGATTGGGAACCATCCAACCATCACAAGCCGACTATTTTCAAACGACCAAAGGCGGCGGACACGGCGACTATCGCTTAATTACTCTGGCTCCGGCTTCCGTGCAAGAGATGTACGATTTTGTAGAACTTAGTTTCGACCTGGCATTCAAATACAGAGCCCCCGTGATGATGCTTACTGACGGTATCATCGGACAAGTAATGGAAAAAGTGGAAGTGAACGATTATACCCCGCGCTGGACTGATGAATATATTGCGAAAACTTACCCGTGGGCAGCCACAGGAAAAACAAAATCGCGGGAGAGAAATATTGTTACTTCTCTATATTTGGAATCGGCAAGACAAGAGCAACTTAACAAAACTTTGCAGGCAAAATATAAACTAATTGAGGAAAACGAAGTGCGCTACGAAACATTTCAATGCGAAGATGCGGAATATTTGTTGGTGGCGTATGGCTCCTCAGCACGTATCTGCCAAAAAGTGTTGCAATTGGCAAGAACAGAAGGAATTAAAGTAGGTCTTATACGTCCCATTACCTTGTGGCCCTATCCAACGAAAATCATCCACGAAATCGGCACCAAAATGAAAGGTATTTTAAGTGTAGAAATGAACGCCGGACAAATGATTGAAGATGTGAAATTGGCGGTTGAATGTAAAGTACCGGTGAAACATTACGGCCGTTTCGGCGGTATCGTGCCCACCCCAAGCGAAATTTTAGATGCATTAAAGAATTTATAAAAAACAAAAAATATGACAAAAGAAGAAATTATTAAACCCGAAAATTTGGTCTATAAAAAGACTTCTGTGCTTACGAATAATGTGATGCACTATTGTCCCGGCTGCGGACACGGATTGATTCACCGTTTGATTGCGGAAGTAATTGAAGAGATGGATATTCAAGACAAAGCGATTGGCGTTGCGCCGGTGGGTTGTGCTGTGTTGGCATACAACTATTTTAATGTGGATTGCATTCAGGCAGCTCACGGACGCGCCCCCGCGTTGGCAACCGCCATTAACCGACTTTATCCGGAACATTTTGTGTTCACTTATCAAGGCGATGGCGACTTGGCGGCGATTGGCACTGCCGAAACCATTCATGCGTGCAACCGTGGCGAAAATATCGTTATGATTTTTGTGAACAACGGTATTTATGGCATGACCGGCGGACAAATGGCGCCCACCACGTTGAAAGATATGAAAACCTCAACTTCTCCTTATGGTCGTGATTTGCAAATTATGGGTAATCCATTGAAAATCACAGAACTTATTGCTCAACTACCGGGAGCTTTGTATGTTACCAGACAAGCCGTTTATACCCCTGCCTTGGCAAGGAAATGTAAAAAAGCAATTCGTCAGGCGTTTGAAAATATTAAGCTCAAACAAGGCACCTCTTTTGTAGAGATTGTTTCTAACTGTAACTCCGGATGGAAACTCCCTCCTGTGAAATCAAATGAATGGTTGGAACAGAATATGTTACCATTCTATCCACTCGGCGATTTAAAAAACAATAAATAAAAAAATAATACTTTGAACCCTTATTTTTTAAGGCTCCCTTAGTAACAATACAAAAATTTAAAATTATGACTGAAGAAATTATTATAGCAGGTTTTGGCGGACAGGGCGTTCTTTCCATGGGAAAGATTTTGGCTTATTCCGGTGTTATGCAAAACAAAGAAGTGAGTTGGATGCCCTCTTATGGTCCGGAAATGCGCGGCGGTACTTCAAATGTTACCGTTATTATTAGTGATGAACGCATTAGTTCTCCGTGTCTCAACCAATTTGACACGGCAATTATTTTAAACCAACCCTCAATGGATAAGTTTGAAAAAGCGGTAAAACCGGGCGGGCTTCTGATTTATGACCCGAACGGAATTACCACCCATCCCACACGCAAAGACATCAATATCTATCAAGTGGCCGGAACCGACAAGGCTTCCGAAATCGGTATTTCCAAACTTTTTAACATGATTATGTTGGGTGGTTTGTTGAAACTGAAACCGTTAGTAACAGATGAGTTTTTGAAAAAAGGATTGGAAAAATCGTTACCCACACGCCACCACGGATTAATTCCGGAAAATATCAAAGCGGTAGAGATCGGAAAAGAATTGCTGAAACCGTATCATGTTTTGTAAAAGGCGAAAACTTTCTTAAGGTACCCGTAGTTCAATATCCTCCTCAATATCCCAGAAACCTCTGATTATTATCTCTTTATCAACAAAAAATATCTTTTCAGGTTGTATTTTATTACGATAGTTTCCCGTATCCCATTTTCCATTTCTATTTCTATCTTCAATCACTTTCAAGCGATACGTACCGGGGGGAAGATGTTTGTATTCTATTGTTTTAGAAGATGCTATAATATCTTCTCTAATTGTTTTTTTATAGGATGATTGCAATTCAACAATGAAATCCACGTTGTTTTTAGCATTCACTTTATAGTTGATTATTAAATTTCCATAATCTTTTTCCGTTTTTTTTGAAAGCGTGAAGGTTGTAGAATCATTAGTTGTATTATCATATCCATAAAATAATGAATCTCTGAAAGTAATTGCGTAATTAATTTTTGGTTCAAATTTAAATGGAACAGGAACTTGCATAACAAAATCATCTTGAATATCCACAAAAATTGCCGTGGTATCTTTTTCACCTCTTATTGTGGCAATAATGAACAATTCGACACGGTCTGCAGGTTTTATGGGATAAGAAAAATTAAGCATCGTAGGAGCGTATAAATCGTCACCATTCCCAAGATTAATCCTTAGTTTTTGTACGGGAACTTGTTGGTTGCTTCCGAAACGTTGCGGAATTTTGTAAGGAAGTAATTCTACCGTATCCATACGTTCCGAATTGGTTTGAATATAAACTATCGCCGTATCCGTAAAAAAAGTTTTTAAGTACAAAGAAACCGTATCTCGTCTCGGATTAATCTTTGAAAAATATTCTATATCAATATCACTTTTTATTTGAAAATCAAAAGAATCTACAGGAATTTTATAGGGAAAACGATAGATTCCTTTTTGTGGATTTATATAAGGTAAAAGCAACTGAACGGTATCCTCTTCTTGAAACATACGTAAAGTCACAAAAGCGGTACTGTCTGCAAAAAACAATGAATCCGAAGCATAAAATTTTGCTTCAATCATACTGTCTGCAAAAGCGATAAGTTCATTCGGAAGATTGTAAAGCAAATCTGAATTGATATCTTTTAGTGCAAATATTTTATAGTTCGCTGGTTTTAAATGATGAAAAAAAAATTTTCCCTGTTCATTCGTTTTGGTTAAATAATCAGGAAAACTCGTAAGAGGAAGTGAATCCACATCATTTATATACAACATAACAAAACAAGATGCTTCCGGTTTGTTCGTTTGAGCATTTACAATTGTTCCGAAAAGTTTATGCTGATCAATAGAATCACCCGTAGAAAACGCATAATTATATCCCTCTAACTTGTTTCCTTCATGAAAATCTTGAATACAATCTGAAAAGAAAATATTATAGGTAGTATTTTCGCGAAGAGTATCTAAGATCCTTACAATTACCGATTTTCCTTGAGTAGAATATTCAATATGTCCTTGGGTTGGAGGAGAAAATATGATATTTTCAATCGGATTATTAAGCGTAACAAATTCATCAAAAGTGATTTTTATTCTTTTTTCTGCAAAATTAACCTTTCCGTTTTCCGGTTTTTCTCCTATTACTTTAGGCGGAGTAACATCAGAGGGTCCACCTGTTGGCATAAGTATTCGAGCGCAATTTGTAAATATGAGGCAGAAAAAAAACAAATGTAATCGTAAAATTTTCATTTATACAAATTTTGTGGCAAAAGTAGTATATTTTTTTTGAAAACTATTCCGTATCCTTCAACATCGGTACAAAAAGAAAATTTCCAAAAACTTCTTCTGTAAATGAATCTTCTCCTTTTTTGGAAAGCCGAATCATTTTTTGAATGTTTTCCCCAACAGGAATCACCATTAATCCGTTTATTTTTAACTGATTAATCAAAGATAAAGGAATATTTGGTGCGCCACAGGTAACCATAATTTTGTCGTAGGGTGCATATTGTGGAATACCGTTAAAGCCATCCCCAAAAAATGCAAATATTTTATGATCCATCTCTTCTAATAGTTTTAGTGTCTCTTTATAAAGCCCTTCCTGGCGCTCAATGGTATAAACTTTTGCTCCCATTGCACTTAATATAGCGGCTTGAAAACCGGATCCTGTGCCAATTTCTAACACTTTTTCTCCTTTTTTTATTTCAAGTAATTGAGTTTGAAAGGCCACGGTAAAGGGTTGCGAAATAGTTTGTCCAAATTTGATTTTCAATGGAATATCCCAATAAGCTTTATCCCACATAAAAGATTCGATAAACCGATGACGGTCCACTTTATCAAAAGCAGCCAACACGTTCTCATCGGTAATCCCTTTCGCACGAAGTAGAGAAATTAATTTTTGTTTTGCACCTTTGTGGATGTAATTCATGGTGCAAAAAAAACTATTTTTGCGCACAATTATCAAAAATGGACAATATTTTACGTAAAAATCTTACCCAATACTTAGAATCTTTCCTTACTGATGAAAGAAAATTACTACTACACAGAGTTTTAGAAAATAGAACACGACATATTACCCTTGTAGTTGAAGACCTGTATCAAACGCAAAATATAAGCGCGGTAATGCGCTCTTGCGAGTGTGTAGGCATACAAGATATTCACATCGTGGAAGGTGAAAACGATTTTCAAATACACAAAGCCATTGCCATGGGTGCGGATAAATGGCTTACTATTAGGCATTATCAAAAAGATAATCACCCCATGCTGACTTGTATTAACGAACTGAAAGCCAAAGGTTACTCCATCGTGGCAACTCTGCCCGACGATAATAGTTGTCTTTTGGAAGATTTGTCTTTAAAAAAACCTGTGGCGTTTCTTTTTGGTACGGAATTAACCGGTTTATCCAAAGAAGCCATTACTGCCGCAGACCAAACCGTTAAAATCCCGATGTATGGTTTTACCAACAGTTTCAATATTTCAAATTCCGTGGCTATTATTGTGAGCCATTGCATCGAAAAACTGAGAAAATCAACTATTTATTGGAAACTTTCGGAAGAAGAGAAAGAGGAACTTCTTTTTGATTGGGTACAAAAATCTATCAATAAACCGGAATTACTGATTAAAAGGTATTTGGGATAAATAAAGGTTCAAGGTTCAAAGTGTGAAGTATAAAAATGTTGCCTCTGCTTGCGCTTCAAACATTGCGAATCCATTTATGGTAAGCGCGCCCCGTTTTTTTCCCTCTTTTAAAAACAACGTTTCTTCAGGATTATAAATCAAATCAATTAAAACATGATTTCGGGTTAGGGTGGCATAGGGTATTTCCGGCAATTCATCCATACATGGAAACATACCTAACGGAGTGGTGTTAATAATTAGTGTATAGTGATTAGTGATTAATTCTGTGAGTTCGTTGTAGGTAATGGTGTTTTCAGTTTTATTTCGGGAGACAATTTGAAAAGGGATATTTCTCTGTTTTAAGACATAGCAAACGGCTTTGGCGGCGCCACCGGAGCCGAGAATAAGAGCGTAAGTCCGTAAGAGCGTAAGACCGTAAGAGTATTTTGAACTTTGAACCTTGAACTTTGAACTTTGAACTTCTAATTCCTGCAATATCCGCTCAAATCCAATAACATCCGTGTTGTAGCCTATCCATTTGTTGTTTTGTTTTACGGCACAATTCACTGCGCCAACTTCCTGAGCCACAATGTCTAATTTATCTAAAAAAGGAATCATTTCGGTTTTGTAAGGAGCGGTTACGTTGAAACCGAGTAAATCAGGATGTTTGAGCAAATCCTCTACTTCTTCGATATTTTCAAGAGAGAACAGACGATATTCCGCATCATCAACATTTCGCAGATGAAATTTTTCTGTAAAATATTGTTGAGAATAACTATGGGTTAATGATTTACCGATTAATCCGAAGATTCGCATGAACTGCAATTATTTTGTCGGTGCGAAGATAAGAAAAAATGGGATTTCCACTGGTTTTTCAATTTTTTTGGGCTGGCTGTTTTATTTGGGTGTGATGAAAACAGCAATTCAGTTTATCAAAAAAAAACTGTATATTCGCCAGCCTTTTGAAAAAAGGGCAATGTTTTAGTATTCAATAGAAAATCAAATATATACGATGGAAGATTTTATCCAAGAAGGCGAAAAAATAGTTCAAGTTAATATTGAAAACCAAATGAAGGAAGCGTACATCGATTACTCTATGTCGGTAATCGTTTCGCGGGCGCTCCCTGACGTACGAGACGGATTGAAACCGGTGCATCGTAGAATCCTTTATGCTATGTGGGATATGGGCATCGACTCAACTAAACCGTACAAAAAATCGGCGAGAATTGTGGGGGATGTGCTCGGTAAATACCACCCGCACGGCGATACTGCCGTTTACGATTCTATGGTGCGTATGGCACAGGAGTGGTCGCTGCGTTATCCCTTTATTGACGGACAAGGAAACTTTGGCTCCGTGGATGGAGATTCACCCGCCGCCATGCGTTACACCGAAGCCAGAATGAAGAAAATTGCAGAAGAGATGCTCGAAGATATTGATAAAGATACGGTGCAAAAAGATAACAACTTTGACGATTCTCTTCAAGAACCGCGCGTACTTCCTGCAAAAATACCCGCACTGCTCATCAACGGTTCCTCCGGAATTGCTGTGGGAATGGCAACCAATATGGCACCCCACAATTTGAGCGAGGTGTGTGACGGAATTACCGCTTACATTGATAACAACGATATCACCATTCCCGAACTGATGGAGTATATTAAAGCACCCGATTTTCCAACCGGCTGTGTGATATATGGTTACGAAGGGGTTCGCGAAGCATTTGAAACCGGACGCGGAAGAGTGGTGATGCGCGGCGAAGCCACCATTGAAGAAGAAAACGGTCGCAGCATCATTGTCGTTACTTCCCTACCCTACCTGACCAATCCTTCGGAAATGATTAAACGAACCGTAGAATTGATTAAGGAAGATAAGATAGACGGCATCAGCAATATAGAAAACCTGTCGAATAAAAAGAACGGTACCAAAATCATTTACGAACTGAAACGCGAAGCAGTACCCAATGTGGTGCTCAACAAGTTGTATCAATTTACAGCACTACAATCTTCGTTCAGCGTAAATAATGTAGCATTGGTAAACGGGCGACCGATGTCGCTGAATTTGAAAGATATCATAGCTGAATTTGTGAAACACCGCCACGAAGTAGTGGTGCGCCGAACCCAATTCGATTTGCAAAAAGCATTGGAACGTGCGCATATTTTGGAAGGATTGCTCAAAGCATTGGATATTATTGATGAGATTATCGCGTTGATTCGCAACTCTAAAACGGTGGAAGATGCCCGTAACGGATTGATGGAAAATTGGCAGTTCACCGAAATTCAAGCGCAGGAAATTGTAAATATGCGTTTGCGCCAGTTGGTAGGGCTGGAACGTGAAAAACTTCAAAATGAATACGATGAGTTGTTAAAGAAAATAGATTATTTACGCCAACTTCTTGAAAATAAAGATATGCGTATGCAAATCATTAAAGATGAAATGGCGGAAATCAAAGATAAATATGGGGATGATAGACGCTCCAAGATTGAATTTGCTGCTTCCGATTTTAGAATTGAAGACACTATCGCCGATGAGGAAGTCGTGATCACTATATCCCATTTGGGTTACATAAAACGCACACCTTTAACCGAATATAAAGCGCAAAACCGCGGCGGAAAAGGCTCGCGCGGAAGCGCCACAAGAGATGAAGATTTTGTGGAAGATTTATATATTGCTACCAATCATAATTATCTGTTATTCTTCACAGAAAAAGGAAAATGTTTCTGGTTGCGCGTGTTTGAAGTACCCGAAGGAAACAAAACTTCCAAAGGTCGCGCCATCCAAAATCTGTTAAATATTGAATCGGACGATAAAATAAAAGCGATCATTAACGTTAATAATCTTTCTGATTCAGAGTATATTAACAACAATTATATCATTCTTTGCACAGAAAAGGGAGTGATTAAAAAAACCTCTTTGGAAGCCTATTCCCGTCCGCGTGCTAACGGCATCAACGCCATCACGATTCGCGAAGATGACCACCTGTTGATTGCCAGATTGACCAACGGAACCAGCGAAATTATGATGGCGCTTCATTCCGGTAAAGCCGTGCGTTTCAATGAGAAAACCGTGCGCCCCATGGGTAGAAATGCATCCGGTGTGAAAGGGATTACGTTGGCTAACAATAAAGATATTGTAGTGGGTATGATCAGTGTGGACAGCCCTGAATATGATATTTTGGTTGTTTCTGAAAACGGATACGGAAAACGCTCATCTATTGATGAATACAGAGTAACCAACCGAGGTGGAAAGGGTGTGCGCACCATCAATATTACAGAAAAAACAGGCGGCTTGATTGCCATCAAGAATGTAACCGACAACGATGACCTGATGATTATCAACAAATCGGGGATTGCCATTCGTTTGCACGTGGATTCGTTGCGCGTAATGGGACGTGCCACCCAAGGCGTTAGACTCATTCATTTGAAAGACGACGATTCCATCGCTGCCGTTACACAAGTACCCAGAGAAGAAGAGGAGGGTATTGAGGATATTACTAACGAAACTATCGAAGATAATGAATAAAACCCGTTTTTTTAGTTGGATTCTTTTGTTTTTGGTCACTTGTTGTGCATGTAATAATCCTGCAAACAACAATAAATCTGAACTGCTTCCCATGGATTCGGTTGCACATTTAGTTGCCGATTGCTATTTTATTGAAAGTGAAATTTATGTGAAACAGTGGGAAGTAGAGGTAAATGAAAATACAGAACTTAAATACGATTCGCTTTTTAAAAAGCATGGACTTACGAAAGAATCTTTTGTTAAGAATGTAAAATATTATAGTACAAACGAAAAATATGCAGAAAAATTTATAAACAAAATTGATGCAATTATTGAACAACGGACTACTGTTTTAAGAGATTCTTTGGAATGAGAACCCGAATCATGAAACTATATGTTATTCCTACTCCCATAGGCAATTTTGAAGATATTACACTTCGGGCGTTGCGTATTTTAAAAGAAGTGGATATTATTTTTTGCGAAGATACCCGAACTACAAAAAATCTGCTGAAACATTACGAAATTGAAAAAAAATGTTATGCATATCATATTAATAATGAGCATAAACAAGTGGAGCAATATGTAAAATGGCTTCAAAGCGGACAAACTGCGGCTTTGGTGTCTGATGCCGGAACACCGGGCATTTCTGACCCCGGATATCTTTTTATCAGAGAATGTTTGTCGGAAAATATTGAGATTGAGTGTTTGCCCGGCGCCACCGCGCTGATTCCTGCATTAGTTGCTTCCGGATTTCCGTGCGACAAATTCTATTTTCACGGTTTTTTACCTCACAAAAAAGGAAAAGAAACCGCCCTCAAAATGCTCAGCGAAAAAGAAGAAACCGTAGTTTTTTACGAATCTCCGCACAGATTGATAAAAACATTATCCATGATGCAAAAATATTTTACTTCGGAAAGGAAAATATGTGTTTCCAGAGAAATCAGTAAAATTTACGAAGAACATTTTAGAGGAACCATTCAAGAAGCATTAGTGTATTTTTCTGCAAAGGAAGTGAAAGGAGAAATTGTGGTAGTGGTTTAAAAAATAAAATGGGTTTTGATTTTATAAAAATTTAATATTTATTTCATGTTTGATTTTTCAGATACACAGACATATAGCGTGAAAGTGCGTCTTACAAACGAAAGACGCCTCGACCAAGCTTTGATTAAAGCCGGAATAGAAGACGTAACAACCGTTACAAAATTGACCATTTTGGGAACGCTGACTAAATTTGATTTTAAATTTATCCGAAGAAAAATGGGCAAAACTTTACAGCAATTGGATATTTCTGAAGCCACATTGGAAGAAGGGAAACTCAAAAGAGGTGCCTTGGCATTTTGTGAGGCTTTGACTTCGGTTTCCATTCCTAATTGGCTTTCCGAAATCACCGATGGAGCGTTCAGTAACTGTCATAATTTGCATACGATTGAAATTCCGAAATCGGTTACAAAAATCGGGGAGTTGGCTTTTTGGGGATGCAAAGCCCTTACTTCAATTGTTATTCCCGATTCGGTGGTGGAACTCGAATTTCGGGCGTTTAACAACTGTACCGGTTTAACTTCCGTGGAAATTCCCAATTCTGTAGTTAAAATTGGAGGCAGCGCTTTTGGAAGATGTACCGGTTTGATTCACATCTCGATTCCCGATTCGGTGGTGGAAATTGGAAACGGCGCTTTTTCCGGGTGCATCAGTTTGGCTACCATCAATATTCCAAAAACAACGGTGAATATCGGAAATTGGATTTTCGACGGGTGCGAACCTTATGTTACGGTACACCCCGACAATCCCGATTACACAAGCATAGACGGAAAACTTTACAGCAGATTTGCGCTTACGCTAAAAAATAATAATCCGGAAAAATAATTATTCCTCACAAAACTCCGTAAGTACACCGGCGGTAGATTTCGGATGCAGGAATGCAATCCTTAATCCTTCGGCGCCTTTGCGCGGGGCCTTATCAATAAGTTGTACCCCTTTGCTTTCGCATTCTGCCAAAGCATGGGCAACATCATCCACACGAAATGCGATGTGATGAACGCCCTCCCCTTTTTTCTCTATAAATTTGGCTATCGCGCTCTCTTCTGAGGTAGGCTCTAACAACTCCAGTTTTGTTTCTCCCACCTTGAAAAAAGCGGTTTTTACTTTTTGGTCTGTAACCTCTTCAATGTTATAGCATTGCAAACCTAAAACTTCCTCGTAGTAGGGAATGGCGGTTTTTAAATCTTTTACGGCGATGCCGATGTGTTCAATATGAGAAATATTCATGATAAAAAAATTATAAAAAAAGCGGCGTGTGCCGCTTTTTGTGATTATGCTTTGTTCATTCTACGTTCTTTAATACGCGCTTTTTTACCGGTGAGTGCACGCAAATAATAGATCCGCGCTCTGCGAACCACCCCTCTTTTATTGATCACAATATCCGATAAAAAAGGAGAGGCAAACGGAAAAACACGTTCCACACCGATTCCGCTTGAAATTTTGCGAACGGTAAAAGTTTTTGAGGTTCCGTGCCCGCCCACTTGCAGCACAACACCTTGAAATTGTTGAATCCTTTCTTTCTGACCTTCCACGATACGATACGCAACCGTTACGGTATCGCCCGCCTTAAATTTTGGAAATTGCTTTACTTCTACAAAGTTATCTTCCACATACTGAATTAAATCCTTTTTCATCTTCGTCTATTTTAAATCATTAAAAATATTTTTTAATTGAAGGGTGCAAAAATATATTTTTTTTGATATGGTTTTTTGTTTTTGAAAATAAAAAATATGAGTAATTTTACTTAGATAAATTGAGTAATTTTACTTAGATAAATTGAGTAATTTTACCTATATGATTGTATTTTTTTTTGTTTATTTTTGCAGTGAAATTCAGTCAATAATTAAACTTTACAATTTTTTACCCAAATTATTAACCTTTTTAATTTATTTTTTTATGAAACACTTTAAACTTTTTTTGATGTTACTCGCCTTTACCGGCTTGAGTATGACCACTGCGAACGCCGAGATCCCTGATCTCTTAGGCGATTACTCAGGTAGCGCACATATTACATGTGAGATGCCTGCTCTCGACGTAACTTTTGACAGTCTCGTTTGTTATTTAAAACCCCTCCCCTCCCATCCTGCCGAAAACCCTTTCCTTTTGGAGATTGCACCGATTGACGTGGGCGGCGGCACCATCCTGCCCGCTTACCAAATGCCTGTTACGATAGGACCGGATTATCACTTTTCTGCAGATCTGTTGCATATCATTATTCCGGAAGTTTCCGTATCGGGAATCGTTCTAAAAAATATTCCTGCAACAATTGAATTAGTATCGGGATGGGCAGGAGACAATATTTTAAGTGTCAGTCTTGTTCTTAGAGCTTATGTTTTTGCTTCCTTTTCCGTCTATTTTAACATAGATTATATAGGAAACAAAACCGATGTGGGTTTTGGAGGCGGGGACGGAACCGAACAAAACCCATACTTAATTTATACTGCCGGACAACTAAAATATTTGGCAGATTTTGTAAACAGTGGAGGAGGAACATTGTCTAAATATTACAAATTAATGAACCATCTTGACCTTAGCGTATATAGCTACGGCGCCGGTTGGAAGCCTATTGGAAATTATCCGATTTCCTTCGAAGGACATTTTGACGGGAACAAGAAAGAGATTACCGGATTGAAAATAAATATTATCCCAACGAAAGGAACAACCAATATTGGATTGTTCGGTTATTGTGCGTATGGAAGTATCAAAAACTTAGGAATTCATAATGCCGATATTACCGTAACCGGAAAATATGAACCAGATTGGGTTTTTGCAGGCTGTCTGGTAGGATTTAATTATAGTAATATTTCAAATTGTTATTCCACAGGTAAAATAACTATCATTGACGGTAACCAAACTACTGCAGGCGGCTTGGTAGGGCAAGGTGGCCCCCTCACAAACTGCTTCTCAACAGTAGAGGTATCAAGTAATAATGCATTTTATAGTAATACAGGCGGACTGGTAGGTACATTAGGTGGAGGTCAAACAGTTTCCAACTGCTATGCTTCAGGAAATGTATCTGATTATGTTGAATATACTTCATCTCTTCCAAACGGTGTAGGCGGCTTAGTGGGACATATGTTTGGAGAACTCGTAGCTGGAAAAAGCGCTATTAAAGACTGCGCCGCTTTAAATAAATGTATATGGGGTGGGGAGCAATCAAATGTAGGTAGAATAGTTGGAACGAATGATACTTGTCTGCTCAAGAATAATATTGCATTAAACAGTATGAAATATATATGTCAAATGACAAATTATTGGACCAAGATTGGTTTAGATAAAAATGATGGCGCGAATTACGATATCAGCAGTTTAGCCTCAGACGGCACATTGGGCGGTCGTTTTACTACTGCAGGCGGATGGATCATCAAAAATGGAGTACTTCCTAAACTTTGCGGTAAAAACTTTAGCTATATTCCTCTTCATTTGTGGATGGGAGATGGAACAAAAAAATTCCCCTATTTAGTCAGCATCATTGACCACTTGTATTCTTTAGCCGAAATTGTAAACGCCGGCGGAGATACCAAAGGTTTAAATTTCAAATTAACCGGCAATATTGTCATGGAAAAACCGGTACCGGGTTCTCCCGGCAACTGGATTCCTATCGGATGCCCTATCGGTCCCCGCAGAGATGTAGCCGAATGCCCGTTTCAAGGCGCATTTGACGGCAATAACCATAAAATTACAGGAATTGTAGTTCAAGATTTTGCGAGAGAAGATGCAGGTTTATTCGGATATACCGTAGAAGCAACCATCGAGAATTTAATATTGGATGATTGTAATATTATTGGTAAAGATAATGCCGGAAGTTTTGTGGGAGAAGCTAAAAAAACAAAAATACGCAACTGCAAAACTGTAGGTAGAGTGGCAACCACCAGAAACTATGCCGGCGGATTAATCGGTCGTGCTGACGAGAGTGAGATATCCGAATGCGCCGCATCATGCCGCATTTCCGGATCCGGAGAACGTTATGGCGGATTGGTGGGATACTGTGGCGATAAAGCAAAAATCTCGAATTGCTTTGCAACCGGAGAGGTAATCAGCCAAGAGACTTATGTAGGAGGATTAGTAGGAGAATGTGGTGAAGCAGAGATTTCATATTGCTACTCAACGGGCAAAGTTACCGGAGATGAGTTTGTAGGCGGTTTGGTGGGTTACTGTGATAATGCAACGATACAAAACTGTGTAGCATTGAACGACTCCGTTATCGCAACCACTAGTAAGGCTTGCCGGGTAATAGGACATTTTAAACAAGGAGTAAAAAGAAATAACTATGCGATTAAAAATATGGTGCTGGTAAGCGACAATTCTACTCCAAGTGAAGGCGACTGCGGCTCAGACATATCCATAGAATTACCCTGGAGCCATAAATTCTACGTGAATAAAGACCTTTGGTATTTAGGAAAAGTATGGGATATTGATTTAGGAGAATCCAGAGCATCTTCAAAGTGGTATATTTGCGATGGAACGACTCTACCCTTAATACGCGGTCTGTATGATTCGAAAGATACTCCCTGCAGACCCGTTAACATCACCAATCCTGACGCTACTGCAACCCAAAAAATAGCCATCTATCCTAACCCCACAAATGGAGAATTACGGATTACGAATGGAGATTTAAAAATTGATAATGTAGAAATTTTTGATGTATTTGGAAAAATGCAAAATACAGAGAGCAGAATTATGAACAATGAATTGCATTTGAATCTATCCAATTTAGCGACCGGTATCTATTTTATAAGAATTCAAACCGAACAAGAAATTGTAACGCAAAAAGTGATTAAGCAATAATCATTAATAATAAAGGTTTTTTTGAGGTCAGGGACGTTGTGAGCAACGTCCCTGATTTTTTTATCGCATACCCGGTGCGTTCAGCATATTCAATAATCCTTTTGCTTTACCGCCGGAGACCATACGCATCATTTTTCGCATATCGTCAAACTGTTTAATCAGCTTGTTTACCTCTTGTGTATCGGTGCCGCTACCTTCGGCAATTCTTTTTTTACGGCTGCCGTTCAACACATCGGGATTTGAGCGCTCGTAGGGGGTCATGGATAAAATAATAGCCTCGATACTTTTAAAGGCATTGTCATCAATATCCACATCTTTTATAGCTTTTCCCACGCCGGGAATCATTCCCATCATATCTTTAATATTTCCCATTTTTTTGATTTGAGCAATTTGCGTTAAAAAGTCATTAAAATCAAAAGTATTTTTAGCTAATTTGCGTTGCAATTTAATCGCTTCTTCTTCATCAAACTGTTCCTGCGCTTTTTCCACAAACGAGCGGATATCCCCCATTCCAAGTATTCGTTCCGCTAATCTATCCGGGTGAAACACATCCAAAGCGTCCATCTTCTCCCCTACCCCAATAAATTTTATCGGTTTATTAACCACAGATTTAATAGTTAACGCCGCCCCGCCCCGTGTGTCACCATCCATTTTGGTAAGGATTACCCCATCAAAATTGAGTTTGTCGTTGAATGCTTTTGCTGTATTCACTGCATCTTGACCGGTCATAGCATCTACTACAAAGAGAATTTCATGCGGATTTACGGCATTTTTGATATTGCCGATTTCATCCATCATCTCCTGATCAATGGCAAGACGTCCTGCCGTATCAATAATTACCACATTATATCCCCAATCTTTGGCGTGTTGTACGGCGCGGCGGGCAATCTCTACCGGTTTTTTTGAATTTTCATCTGTAAAAACCTGTACTTCAATCTGTTCTCCAAGTACTTTCAACTGGTCGATTGCCGCAGGACGATACACATCGCAAGCCACCAAGAGTGGATTTTTTCCACGTTTGGTTTTCAACATTTTTGCCAATTTTGCAGCGTGTGTAGTTTTTCCCGATCCTTGCAAACCAGCCATAAGAATAATCGAAGGATTTGATTTTATGTTAATATCCACCGCATTACGCCCCATGAGCTCAATCAACTCATCGTAAGTAATTTTTACCATGAGTTGACTGGGAGAAACCGCTTTCAAAACGTTTTGTCCTAACGCTTTTTTCTTTACTTCATCGGTAAACTCTTTGGCAATTTTATAGTTAACATCGGCATCCAGCAGGGCTTTCCGCACTTCTTTCATGGTTTCCGCCACATTAATTTCGGTAATGTAGCCCTGACCTTTCAGTACTTTAAATGCACGTTCTAATTTAGAACTTAAACTTTCGAACATAACTTTATTGATTAGATGATTAGATAATTAGATTTGATGATTGTTGTGTTTTTTTCGGGCGCGAAAATAGAGTTTTACTGCAAACTATTTTTTTTTCAACAAAAAACATCATTTTCTACCCATTTATAAACCTTATCATTTCGTCTAACTAATTCCGGAACAGGAATTGAGCAGTAAATGCCTTTAACAGCCTGATTTACACACTCTAATTCCACTCTAATCTCTTCCACTTTTACATCAATCACGCCGGTGGTGGGTCCAAACACCATAATTTCATCGCCAATGGAAATATCATTAGTTTCAATCAAAATTTCGGCGACTTGTAAATTTGAGAAGTAGTTGGTTACTTTTCCCACATATTGCTTGGTTCGTGTGGCTTGCGAGCCATAGTCTTGCGTCCATTCTCCTGTTTTTCGTCCTAAATAATACCCATCCCAAAAATCACGGTTGTAAACGCTGCGCAAACGAGTGGTCCATTCTTCAATTTTTTCTTTGGTATAATTTTGATTTTGA
>Ga0209628_10000693_pt1 | contig 20907 bp, 11 predicted proteins | sample TergutCu122P4_FD_187285 | JGI IMG/M metagenome (GOLD analysis project Ga0209628, IMG submission 187285) | Cubitermes ugandensis P4 segment gut microbial communities from Kakamega Forest, Kenya - Cu122 P4 (SPAdes) (version 2) | ecosystem: Host-associated > Arthropoda: Insects > Digestive system...
AATCCTCCTGCTGAAGAAAACAAGAGAACTGCAAAGTCCCTGGGAACGCAGGCATCTTGCCTGCGCGAGGCAGGCTGGAAGCCTGCGAACCCGGGGGCAGGCAAGATGCCTGCGTTCCCAGGGGGGGCCTTAATTTCGATCTATTTTAAACAATGCAGTTCTCTTGGCCATCCGCCCAGAAATTACGCCCCGGTTGATATTTCGCCTAAACTCGCTACTCTTACGGGGAATTCTCTTTTCCAAATTCCACTCATTTCCCGGACCTTTTTCGCATGAAAAACCAGAACATCCTTATTGCCCTTGCGGTTCTTTTCGTGATCGCCGTCATCAGTTTTACGTTTCTCGCCCCTCTTATTCCAGACTTTCTCAGTTCAGAAAATCCCGAACAGGAAGTGCCGGTGGAGGTGCCCATGCCGCAATTGACCGATCAGGAACGGGAAAAACTTGGCCCGAAAAACGAGCTTGCGGAACTTGACTGTCTCCCGTCCGACGGAATGTACGGAATGATTGCCCGTCCGAAACGGCTCTTGGAATCGCCGCTTCTTGCCGAAGGCCAAGATTTGCTCATGCCGGATTTGATTCGCTTTACGATGGTACCGCTCGATATGACGAAAATCGAGTTGCTCTTGAGTGCAACGTCCGTCCGACAAGTCTCGGTTCCGGCGCAGCCCGGTCAGCCGGCCATGCCGCAGGTTATGCCGATACCGTTCGCCTGTTATTACCTCCAAATGACCGAACCGGTCGACAAACAGGCGATTCTGAACCAATTCGTTCCGCCCAATAGCGGGCCGCAGCCTCCGAAAATGCGCATGGTTGCAGGAAAAGAAGTCTACGATCTTCCGACCGGTTTTCCGCTCACGACTCACGCCCTGGTTTTTCTCAACGAAAAAGCACTGCTCTACGTCATGGGAAACGAAGAAATGCTGAAAGACGTTCTCGACGGCAAAGCTCCGACCGGACCGCTTGCCGACCGAATGGCCAGAGTAAAAATCGATGACTGCGATGTTGTTTTTGTCGGATCGGCGGAAACCGGCCTGCCGAACTTACCGCCGGAACTAATCGGGAATTTCTCGATGGCCTACGGTCTTTCGGAAACGCTTGTCAAACTCCTTGTGGAAAATTTCCGTGCAATTCAACTGACGCTAGATCTCTCCGCTCCGGAAAATACGCCTCTATTAACGTTGAAATTCGAAACACTGAAACCGGAAGGGGCGAAGGAAATCGCGAAAAACATCAATGAACAGGTTGTGTTTTTTCGCAGTTCTCTCAGCTTGCTCCAGTCGAAAGATTCCGAACCGACTCCGGAAGGGAACGGGCAAAAGCTCGGCAATCAAATTCTCGATTCGGTTGAAATTTCGTCGCAAGACTCGGTCGTTTCTGCGACGCTTCAACATTTTCCGACGTTGACGACTTACGTTTCGGAGTATTTCCAAAACCGGCGGCAGCAGATTGCGGACTTGGCGGTTCAGGAACAGCAACAGATGATTTTTGGGAACATCTTTCAACGGATCAACACGATTCACCGTTACATGATTATGCACCATGACGAAAAGGGGCAATTTCCGTCCGCCGCGATTTGCGATGCCGAGGGAAAGCCGCTTTTGAGTTGGCGCGTCGCACTTCTCCCTTACATGGGAGAAAAGGCACTTTATGCCCAGTTCAAGTTGGACGAACCGTGGGACGGCCCGACGAACAGGCCGCTCATCGGGAAAATGCCGGCGATTTTTGGGGATGTAAGAGCTTACGATCCGACGCGAACAACGATACGGCTTTTCAATTCCGAGGGGACTCCGTTCGGCAAACCGGTCTTGAAAATGTCGGACCTATCCAGTCCGCAAACGACGGCCATGCTTGTCGTCGTATCGCCGGAAAACGCGGTTGAATGGACCAAACCGGATACGCTTGCGCCCTGCGAATCCCTGGAAGATTACGTTCAGCTTTTCGGCCCGATGATGCCCATTTTGCTTTTCGACAGAAACAACGTCATCATGCAGTTTAGCTCCGCCGCCGAACAGGACCGCCCCCTATTACTTGAACGCCTCAAAAACATGATCGAAGGAAAACCGATCCAATAAGGTATGTATGAATGGCAGCCGGGAGCGCAACGAAGTGAAGCGACCGGACCGAATCGCGGAGAAATCCGGTTACTGCGCTCCGCTCCGTTCCGTTCCCGGCTGCCATTGTTATTGGCGAACTTGTTATCGACCTGAATAAGCAGGAGGATTGCAAAGTCGCTTTTTTCCTGGGAACGCAGGCTTCCAGCTTGCCAGTGAGTTCGTAGGCATCCTACCTGCGCAGGGCGGAGACTCCATTCCGCAACCTTCGCGCAGGCTGGAAGCCTGCGTTCCCAGGGACTTTGCAATCCTCCTGACGCCGCCAACCGCCAACAAAAACAGCCTGAAATCGCTTGACCGAAAACCGCGAAACCACTACAATGGCCTCGGTTCCGTTGTCCGTTCAAACCGATCTGAGGATCAAAGTAGCAGAGAAATGCCGACTTCTGAAAATCCGCTCCGTCCCGATGAAGCTCATGCTCTCTTCTCGCCGGAAGTCGATTTGCACGAGCTGGGAATTCTTGCCAACGCCCAAAAACAGAAGATCAGCGGGCAAAACGTCTATTATAGCGTCAACGTGCATTTGAATCCGACGAACGTTTGTCGTTTCCGTTGTCCGCTCTGTGCGTTCAGTTGTGACGCCAAAGACGCCAAAGCGTACCGGTTGATCAACTCGGAAATTTTTGCACTGGTCGAAAACGCCGTCCATAGCGGTTGCTCCGAATTGCATTGGGTCGGCGGTATTCCGGACAACGTACCGTATTCCTGGTACGCGGCAACGCTCAAGGAAATTCATCGCCGTTTTCCGGAGTTGAGCATCAAAGCGTGGACCGCTGTGGAAATTCTCCACTTTGCTCAAACGACATGCCGAACGGTCGCCGACATTCTTTCTGAGCTAAAGAGTTTCGGACTCGCAGCACTTCCCGGCGGCGGAGCGGAAATTTTTGCACCGGAAATCCGAAAACGGATTGCGCCGGACAAACCGAACGCCGAGGCTTGGCTTGACGTTCACCGGACCGCCCATGAGCTTGGAATTCCGACGAACGCGACCATGCTGTTTGGACATTTGGAATTGGTCCGGCATCGAATTGACCATTTGCTACGGCTTCGGGAGCTTCAGGAAGAGTCGATCCGCGAGAATCGACCTGCTCGATTCGAAACGTTTGTCCCGCTCGTGTTTCATCCCCAGGGAACGGCGTTTTCGGACCGAAAAATGATACCGGCCCATGAAATTTTAAGAACGATTGCGATTGGCCGTCTGTTTTTGCACAATTTTTCGCATATCAAGGCGTATTGGGTAACGCTTGGCGTCGAATTGGCGCAAATTGCGCTCGGATACGGAGCGGACGATTTCGACGGAACCATTCAGCGGGAGCGCATTCACCACGACGCCGGTTCTCAAGTTCCTTTCGGTTTGTCCGAGCAGCGAATTCGGGAGTTGATCGAGGAAACCGGAGCAATTGCGGTACGCCGTTAACAGAGCCGCAAGTGCAGGCGGTACCTCGGCGAAACTTACGGTATCTTCGTGATTTCCTGTTTCCCTCCATAATTTGCAAAATAGATTGATCTTGCTCGCTCCCAAAGGACGATGATCGAAAGGATTTACCACTATAATCGGCACGATTGATACAATTGTTCCCCGGTGAGTAAACATTTGCCAGTTCCCGTCCTTTCAACTCTCGGGGAGACTTATGGTCCTTCGGAACATCACGGAACGCTGTTGGTCCTACAGCTTCGTTCGAGCCGCGAAAATCGTTTGTGTCTTTTTTCTCCTGAGCGTGTTTTACGGAGAAGGAAGTACGGGATACGCACAACTCAACCTCCTGAAGAGTAATCCTGCGCCCACACCAAGTCATCAAACGGTACAAAATCGACCTGCTGTTCAACAGAGGGCAGGTGCGCAAAATGCACAAAATACGCAAAGTTTGCAGCGGTACGAGACCCGTTCCCTTCCACTGGGGAATCGCAATGCCCGGCTTTTGGAAGCGACGAACAACCAAGTTGCCATGAAGGCGGCGTTGGAGGCAATTCCCTGGAACCGGCTGTCGAATCCGACAAAAGAGAAGATACATTCGGTCCTTTCCAGTAAACCGCTATATCGCCGTTTGCCGCAGGAATCGACTTACTGCGAACCGATCATGTACGACTTCCTGTTGGATCACCCGGATGTCGTCGTCGCAATCTGGGAAAACCTCGGTGTTACGCAAATTTCGCTCAAAGAACATGGACGACCGGGAGTTTATCAGCTTCGGGAAACGGTTGGATCCACCGGAATCGTCGAAGTGCTCTACAAAACCCGCGATTATTGTATTGCTTATTCCAAAGGGTCTTACACTGGTCCGTTTTTGCCGAGGCCGATTGAAGGGGAGACCATTTTGATTCTGAAAAGCGTTTTCGAGCGGGACGAAGACGGCGATCCTTACGTCGTCACGCAATTGGACGCTTTCGTCAAGGTCAACAATTTCGGCGTCGAGGTGTTTGCCAAGATGTTCGCCCCGATGCTTGGACGAATCGCCGACAACAATTTCGAGCAAACGATTGCGTTTCTCGGAAACGTCTCCGAAGCGGCACAAACGAATCCTGAGGTGATTAAGCGGCTTGCGCTTCGTTTGGAATCGATTCGCAAAGACGTTCGGGAAGAATTTATTCAGGTCGCTTATCACACGGCGCAAATGGCAATCGACCGGTCCGGCGATGGTTTGAACAGTCCTTACGGGCAACAGCTGGTCCAACGGCAAACGGCAAAGCAACAGCAGGAATTCGATCAGGAGCGAGCCAGGTATTTACAGAATCTGAAGCGGCTTGAGCAGTTGCAGAAAGAACGGCAAGAACAACAAAGGCAACAAAGTGTGCAGCGAAACGCCCTTCCGCCAACGTTGGAGGCACGTCGGGAAAAGACGCAACCGACTGTCCCGACGAGCAAACCGCCGACCGCATTGTTGGTCAAGCCAAAAAATACGTACACAATTGAGGATATGGGGCCGGCGAACGATTTTTCCCGGAACTTGGAGGCTTTTGACAAAATGCCCTCCGCTCCCTCGAAACCGTCGCAGAGTACGGCGCAGAACACGACGCCGTTGAACCTTGATTTGGACCTCGACCTTGGTTTGGAGAAGCCGGTCAGGACTTTGGCAACTTCAAACGCAACGAAGAATCAAAACGAGTCGTCCGATCCGGATCTCGATCTTAAACTGGAAACGCCGAAGGTGGCAACAAAAGAGCCCGCTTCAGACGTACCGTCCCAGCCGCCATTGGCCGCCGGAAAAGCCGGGGGTGCCGTGTTCGCAACGCCGACGATTTCGCGGTAAGCCTCTTCGTTGAAATGGTACGACACAGCACGGCACGAACACCGGGCCGGAACCTGTGGTCCCGACGTAAAACGATTCCCGTTTTCTTTCTCAGACGAAATCCGGCACGACCCGTTTGGGAACGATTTCGGCGTCATAAGCACGCTTGAGGAGTTCCTTGACCGCTTGCCGTCCGACGTCGCCGAAGTCGAGCGTCCAGTCGTTAACGTACATGCCGACGAACTCGTCCGCTTCGTCCCGCTTCAAATCACGGCCGAATTGCAAGGCGTAATCAAGAGCCTCGTTGCGGTTTTCCAAGCCGTACTTGATACTTGCGTGAAGCAAACGAACGACATCGGCAATCACCGGACCGGTCAAATCACGGCGGACCGCGTTTGCTCCGAGCGGAAGCGGCAACCCGGTTTCTTCCATCCACCAAACGCCGAGATCGACGACCCGTTCGAGGTTTTCCCGTGTGTACGTTAATTGTCCTTCGTGAATCACGACTCCGGCGTCAACCGGTTCCCCCTCGAACGAACCGTTTTGAACATGCTCAAACACGGAATCGAACGGAACGTCGAGCAAGCGGACGTTTGCCTTGCCGATTTTTTCAAGCCAGAGTTTCAAAACGAGCGTCGCCGTCGTCAGTCTGCCTGGTATCAGAATTGTTTCCAGATCGTCGGGAAATTTTTTCCCGCGTTTTTCCCGGATTTTCGGGCTGGAAACGACAATGGGACCGTACTTGTCCCCCATGCTTGCCCCGCAATTGCATAAAGCGTATACGTCGTTGAGATACGTATAAGCGTGAACGCTCACGGCGGTTAGCTCCAATTCTCCGTGAAACGCACGACGGTTAAGCGATTCAATATCGCAAAGCTCGTGCCGGAATTCGTAGTTTCCCGTGTCAAGTTTCCCGTTTGTCAAAGCGTGAAACATGAACGCATCGTCAGAATCCGGGCTGTGCCCGACGCGAATAAGTTTTTTGTTAGACATGAAAATTATTTATTGTCCTTTCGAGTAATTTTTCACTTGGTTAAGGGCGCACTTCCTCGAATCCGAAACAGTACTCAAACGATATGGAGTAATACCAGGCCGAATCCAACACTAAGTTGTTGCAAAATCAAAATTTACAACAAATTTTTTGATGGGCGTTTTTGGTTGCGGCTATGCCGCGCTAGGAGGTAGTGGTGTTTCCGGTTTGGTCCCCCGATAAAAAAACCGGAGACGGCACGTGCGCTTCGCCCCCGGTTCTTTTTTCCTTTTTACGCGGTTTTACGCGAATTCAGGACGCCGCTCTTCCAACTGCAGTTGCAGGCGTTCGATGATGCCGCTGTGCATTTGGCTGACCCGGGACTCGCTCAGGTCAAGCGTCATACCGACCTCTTTCATCGTCAGTTCTTCGTAATAGTAGAGGATAATGATGAGTCGTTCATTGCGGCTTAAGCCTTTTGTCACCAAACGCATTAAATCCGCTTTTTGGATCCGACAGGTCGGGTCTTCTCCTTTTTGATCCTCGACAAGATCGATTTCACTAATGTCTTTCGCTCCGTCGGTTTCAAAATACTTTTTGTTCAAACTGACCAAATTCACGGTGTTCGTGTCGAACATCATCCGTTCCAAGTCAGGCAGGGACAAATGCATGTAATCGGCCAGTTCGTCGTGCGTCGGCTGCCGTCCCAAACGGTCGGACAAACCCTTGCTGGCTTCTGAGAGTTTCTTGGCCCTTGCCCGTACCAAACGGGGGACCCAATCCATGCTTCGCAATTCGTCGAGCATCGCTCCACGAATACGTGGGACACAATAGGTTTCGAACTTTACACCGCGACTCAGGTCGAACGCAGCAATCGCATCCGTGAGTCCGAACACACCGGCGGAGACCAAGTCGTCCAACTCCACCTCGTCGGGGAGCTTCGCCCAAAGCCGTTCGCCGTGATAGCGGACAAGCGGCATGTAGTGTTCGATCAACAGGTTGCGTAATTCCTGGTTCGAGCGGTCTCGAATAAAATCTTCCCACAGTACTGCCACTTCCTCGGCAGGCAACTGTGATACAATCATGCAATCCTCCGTGATTGTTAAATCATTAGGAAAAAGGTGGTGATATATTTCCTCAAGCGACAGGGGGTTTGAGGTTTTTCGCGTTCAAAAAATCGGTACCACGGGCTACATACCCCGACCGCTAACTTTGAACGGACTCCAAGGACTTTGCGCAGTTCACGCAAAACCGTAAAACCGGCCCGATAAAATCGAAAATTCCGGTATTGCTTATATCGTCCGCAAAACTTACCACAATAAAAAATTATTTTTATTGAAGAAAGAAAGATTTCCGAAATGGTAATGTTTATTAGAACGCATATTTTTTCCCCATCCTTCAAGAGAACTGCAAAGTCCCTGGGAACGCGGGCATCTTGCCTGCGCGAGGCAGGCTGGAAGCCTGCGTTCCTAGGCAGTCCGTCGACAAGTTTACGATTTTTACTGATTTTACCGTCATTTCGCTTCGCTTCATTCCGGCTTTTATTGGGGGAGATGAATAAAAGCCGGAATGGAGCATCGCGAAATGACGGTCTCGATACAAACTTGTCGACGGACTGAGGTCCCAGGGGGGTCTTAATTTCGATCTATCTTAAACAATGGGTAAACAATCAGTTCTCTTGCCCCATCCTTGACGAAACGACAGGGTGTTCTACAATCGGGGCGTTTTTGGACTTGACTTGCTCATGGTGTTTACTCCTATCGAAAACGGTAATGAATCCTTCGACTTCACCCCCGGAAACGTGTTCCCGATTGGCCAACGCTCAACTAATCCTGGAGGACGGGACCGAATATCACGGTTTTTCCTTCGGTTCTCCCCGAAACACGACCGGTGAACTAATCTTTAATACATCAATGGTCGGGTACTGTGAGATGCTCACCGATCCGACCTTCGCCGGTCAAGTGTTGACGCTCACTTGGCCGCTGGTTGGAAATACAGGCGTCCCCCCCCAAACGGAAGACCGCAGTGTTCGCCAATTTTTCGAATCAAACCGAATTTGGCCCTGCGGTCTTGTTGTTTCCGAGTATTCCCCGCAGTATTCCCACTGGAACGCCGCCGGTTCGCTCGGCGATTGGCTCAAGGAAGAAGGCGTTCCCGCAATCACCGGAATCGATACCCGGTCTCTTGCCAGACGTATCCGTGAAAAAGGAACGATGTTTGGGAAGATCGTAGTGGAAGAAGGGACGAGCGACGAGAGAAGCGAGGAGAGCCGTAATCTTACGGCGGAAGTCAGTTGCAAAGAAATCATCGAATACGAACCAACTAAATCTATCCTCTATCCTCTATCCTCTATCCTCTTACTAGACCTGGGCGTCAAGAACAACGTGATCCGCAACCTGACGGCCCGGGGGGCAAAGGTGACTCGGGTTCCTTGGGATTACGATTTCACGAAGCTGGAATACGACGGCCTTGTCCTGAGCAACGGCCCCGGCGATCCGGCGTTTTTAGGGAAAGCGGTCGAAAACATCAAGAAAGCGATTGAGATCGGCAAGCCGATTTTCGGGATCGGCATGGGAAATCTTTTGCTCGGTCAAGCGGTGGGAGCGGAAACGTTCCGGCTTCCGTTTGGGCACCATTCGAGCAACCAACCGGTCAGACTTTGCGGCACGAACCGGACTTATGTGACGCCGCAAAATCACAACTTCGCAATCAACCCCAAGCGGCTTGAAAGCGGCTGGGAACCGTGGTTCGAAAACCTTAACGACGGCACCTGCGAAGGAATCCGGCACAAAACCAAGCCGTTCTTCGCAACCCAATTCCACCCCGAACACTGCGGCGGACCGAAGAATAGGGAGAATATTTATGATTTGTTTTTCGCACAGTTGAATTTTTGACCACCACAGAGAGCACAGAGGACGCAGAGAAAATGCCAAACAAAAATCCCTGTGATCTCTGCGCTCTCTGTGGTAAAGAAAATTTTTGTAGAGTTGTCTTCCAATAGGCGTGATTTTTATCGCTCTTGTTGAAGTTATAAAGATTATTTTTAACACCACAGAGAGCACAGAGGACACAGAGAGAATGTCGAACAAAAATCCCTGTGATCTCTGCGCTCTCTGTGGTGAAAAAGGGGGCTGCCTGGAAATTCGCTCCTCGCCCACCGCCCTGACGAATCATTACGTATTAAGTAAAGAAAATGTCACAGCTTTGTCACAGTAACTTAAAGACACGGGGAATTTACCATGACAGATAACGCACCGAAAAAGCCGTTTGATAAAAATTCCGCATGGTATAGTTCCGTCATCATCGGGCGAGGCGATTGTTTTCGGGGGATTGATTGCCCTTATGGTGTTGCGAGCGTTAGTCTGTGCGGTGTTTGGTTTGACAGGTGATCACTATATTTTTATTTTCTACCTTTTTTTACCATACCTTCTCCCCGCCGTCATTGAATTGTTTATTTTGGACCAAATATTTCACATTAATGGTTGTGCGGCGATGGCTTATATCCCTCCGGTATTTGCATCACTTGTCCTTTGGTGGATTTTCCTCGGTGTGGTTTTGGCAACCATCATTTATCGTATTAGGTTGTCTTTGCAGAGGAAGGATGGAAGAGAGATAGAAACGAATTGAATTAGACTTGTGGAGATAACTTGTCGCGACATCGCTGTAACTGAAATATCCCAAAGGGATAAAACAAGGTAGCCTGGGGTGAGGCGTACTCGCCGAACCCCAGGTTAGTGGCCCCAAAAAAACACGCCACCAATGGTGGCGCACAACCCGCAATGTTGTGACACCCCGTTGGGGTGCAATGATATTAGCCCCCCCCATATTTCCAGGGGTTCGGCGAGTACGCCTCACCCCTGGCTACCTTGTTGACTCCCTTTGGGAGTGATTCGGCTAAAAGGGAAAAAATCAGATAAACACCTATCACTTATCACTTATCACCTATCATTTACTCATGAATCACGGTCTTAAAAAAGTTCTCGTTCTCGGTTCCGGTGCCCTTAAAATTGGGGAGGCGGGGGAGTTTGATTATAGCGGGTCCCAAGCCCTGAAAGCTCTTCAGGAAGAAGGGATTAAAACGGTTCTTATCAACCCGAACATTGCGACGATCCAGACCTCGCAGGACATCGCAGACCGGATTTACTTCCTTCCGGTAACGCCGGAATTCGTGACCGACGTCATCAAAAAGGAAAAACCGGACGGCATCCTGCTTGCCTTCGGCGGCCAAACGGCACTGAACTGCGGTATCGCCCTTTACAAAAGCGGTGTCCTCGAAGAATATGGTGTCAGAGTGCTCGGTACTCCGGTGCAGACGATCATTGACACCGAAGACCGCGACCTGTTCGTTCGGAAGCTCAACGAAATCGACGTAAAAACCATCGCGTCCCAAGCGGTCGAATCTGTCGAGGACGCCGTCAAAGCGGCAGCGGAACTTGGCTATCCCGTCATCATCCGGGCCGCTTATGTGCTCGGCGGGCAGGGATCCGGCTTTTGCGACAACGAGGAACAACTCCGGGCAATGGTCGCCAAGTCGCTTTCGTTCACCAGCCAGGTGCTTGTCGAAAAATCGCTTCGCGGCTGGAAGGAAATTGAGTACGAAATTATCCGCGACCGCTTCGGGAACTGCTTTACGATTGCCAGCATGGAGAATTTCGACCCGCTCGGCATTCACACCGGCGAAAGCATCGTCGTTGCTCCGGTGCAGACGCTCAGTGCGTCCGAAAATCAAAAGCTGCGCGAAATCGCCCTGCGTATCGCCGACCATGTCGGGATCGTCGGCGAATGTAACATCCAGTACGCCCTTGATCCGTACAGCGAAGACTACCGGGTCATCGAAATCAACGCCCGGCTTTCGCGGTCGTCCGCTTTGGCGTCAAAAGCGACCGGCTACCCGCTGGCGATGGTTGCGGCAAAGATTGCGCTGGGGTACGGACTCCACGAAATCAAAAACGCGATCACGCAAACGACGACGGCCTGCTTTGAACCGGCACTCGATTACATTATCGCCAAAATTCCCCGCTGGGACCTCTCGAAGTTCAAAGGGGTGTCAAAACAGATCGGCTCCAGCATGAAAAGCGTCGGCGAAGTGATGGCGATTGGACGTTCCTTCGAGGAGGCGATTCAAAAAGGACTCCGCATGATCGGGCAGGGGATGCACGGCTTCGTGGCGAACCGCGATTTGCACTTTACGGACATTGAGGACTCGCTCGCCAATCCGACCGACACGCGGATTTTCGCCGTCGCCCAGGCGTTTCAGGAAGGATACACGGTCGATCAAATCCATGAGCTTACGAAAATCGACCGATGGTTTCTCGAAAAACTGAAATCGATTATCGATACGAATAAGGAACTGCGAAAATACGGCTTTCTGGAATTGATTCCCGACGAACTTTTTTTGACGGCGAAGAAGAAAGGATTTTCCGACTTCCAGATCGGTCGCAGCGTGCTGCATGGAAAGATCGAGCCGGACAAAGCGATCCACGCCGTCCGGGAAGAACGGAAAAAACGTGGTATCATGCCTTACGTCAACCAAATTGACACCCTTGCGGGAGAATATCCGGCGAAAGCGAATTACCTTTACCTCACGTATCACGGTTCGGAGCATGACATCGAGTTCCCGAAGGACGGCAAAAGCGTGATCGTTCTCGGCGGCGGCGCGTACCGGATCGGTTCCTCGGTCGAATTCGACTGGTGTTGCGTCGGTGCGGTCAGGACGATTCGCCAAAACGGTTACACCGGCATCATGATCAACTGCAATCCCGAAACGGTGTCCACCGATTACGACACCTGCGATCGGCTTTATTTCGACGAGCTGTCGCTGGAGCGGGTCATGGATATTGCGGAGCTGGAGCAGCCGAAAGGGATCGTGGTGTCAACCGGCGGACAGACGCCGAACAATCTTGCGATGCGGTTGTACGAGCAGAACATTCCGATCCTCGGTACCGATCCGACGTCGATTGACCAGGCGGAGGACCGGCACAAATTTTCGTCGCTGTGCGATTCGCTCGGAATCGACCAGCCGCGATGGAAGGAACTCTCCTCGCTGGAGGAAATCCACGAGTTCGTCAAGGAGGTCGGCTTCCCGGTCATGGTCCGCCCGTCTTACGTTCTCAGCGGTGCCGCAATGAACGTGGTGTCAAACCGGAACGAGCTGGACCATTTTCTGACGCTTGCCGCAAACGTCTCGAAAAAGCACCCGGTCGTCGTTTCGGAGTTTATCCAGGACGCCAAGGAAATCGAGATCGACGCCGTCGCAACGAACGGAAAAATGGTTGCCTACGCGATTTCCGAACACGTCGAATTTGCCGGCGTCCATTCCGGTGACGCCACGATTGTGTTTCCGCCGCAAAAATTGTACATCGAAACGATCCGGCGTATCAAGAAGATTTCCCACAAAATCGCCGGAGGTCTCAATATTTCCGGGCCGTTCAACATGCAGCTCCTGGCGAAGGATAACGACATCAAGGTCATCGAATGCAATTTGAGGGCGTCACGAAGTTTTCCGTTCGTCTCGAAAGTGTTGAAGATCGACATGATCGAACTGGCGACGAAAGCGATTCTCGGTTTGCCGGTCGAGAAGCCGAGCAAATCGGCGTTCGATCTCGATTACGTCGGTATCAAGGCCCCGCAGTTCAGTTTTTCGCGGCTGGCAAAGGCGGACCCGATCCTCGGCGTCGAAATGGCGTCAACCGGCGAGGTCGGCTGCCTCGGTGAGGATTTTTCCGAGGCGATCCTCAAAGCGATGCTTTCCGTCGGATACAAACTGCCTCAAAAGAAAAGCATACTTCTTTCCACCGGTCCGGCGAAAGCGAAAGCGGAACTGCTTGCCGACTGCCGGTTGCTCGCGGCTTGCGGTTTCAAACTCTATGCGACGCGGGGCACGGCGATGTTCCTGAGTGAAAATGGTGTCAACGTCGAATCGGTCGGCTGGCCGGAAGAGGATTTCCATCCGAATGCGCTCGACCTTCTCCGGGATCACAAGGTTGAACTGGTGGTCAACATCCCGAAAGACCTTTCGACGTCGGAACTGGACAACGACTACGCAATTCGTCGCGGTGCGGTCGATTACAATATTCCGCTTCTCACGAATGCCCGGTTGGCGTCGGCGTTTTTGCAGGCGATTTGTCGGGTGTCCCATGAAAACCTTTCCATCAAAAGTTGGGACGAGTATGTAAGCGGCGAGGCGTAGTTCACGTTTGCGACGTTGTAAACGGGATTTCCGATTTTCTTGAATTTCAACTCGTTTACATGTCGAGTTGTTAATCTGTAGGGATACGTAAAAGTTTAGGGGATATTGCTGTCTTCCTTATTTTACGGCAACTAGGGGCATTTGTCGATAAACTGACTCACAAGAGACAAGAAGGTCGATGAGAAGCCTACAACCCCTAGTTTTCAGCTTCCCATGAACGAAACACTCCAAAAAATACTGGAAATTGACCTTCGACACAATGAGCTTCTGGATCGTCTCGCCGATCTTGATGCGAGAATATCGGCGGTACTTGAGGAATGGACAAGCGGAAGCGGTGAGGGACGAGGGGCGAGAGAGGAGGGCCGAGGGGCAAAAGACGAGTAAATTCCTCCACCTATTCTTCTCAAAATGTAAACGGATTGGTTAACAAATTCACCAATAATAATGGCAACCGGGAGCGCAGCGCAGTAACCGGATTTCCCCGCGATTCGGTCCGGTCGCTTCACTCCGTTGCGCTCCCGGTTGCCATTCATCGCCAACTTCGAGCGGCCTGTTCTGTTTCGGACCGCTATTGTGAGAGGACTGGAAAAATTTCCAAAGTGAATTATATTGGGAGAAGTTTTTCCTCTTTCTCACCCTTTCCCCCCTTTCTCCCCTTTCTCCCCTTTCTCCCCTTTCTCCCTCATTGGAATGTTAGCAACCGCAAAAGAAGTATTGGTAAAAGCCAGGGTCGGACATTACGCCGTTCCGGGGTTCAACTGCGTCGACGACGTAATGGTTCGGACAATTCTCGATACGGCCCAAGAGTGTCGGTCTGCCGTGTTTGTCATGTGTTACGAACAGGAACTCGACGAGAAACTATGGATTTACCTTCCGCGTCTGGTCAAGGCGGTCGCCGGCGAATACGACGTTCCCGTCGTTTTGCACCTAGATCACTCCCAAAATCACGAATCGATTCAAAAAGCACTCGACATCGGGTTCACGTCGGTCATGTACGACGGAAGTGCTCTTCCGTTCGCACAAAACGTTGAAATGACCCGGAAAGCGGTGGAAATGGCGAAACCCTACGGGGCGTCGGTCGAAGCGGAACTCGGCTTGGTCGGCGGTTTCGGCTTGGCGGCAAACGAAAAGGTTGCCAATATTCTCACAGAACCGGAAGAGGTCGTTCAATTCGTGAACGAAACCGGCGTCGATTCGTTGGCCATTTCCATCGGAACGGCACACGGCGTCTATACGCAACTTCCGAATCTTGACATTGAGCGATTGAAAAAACTCGATGCCGTCTCGAAAGTGCCGCTGGTACTGCACGGAGGTTCCGGAACGCCGAACGACCAGATTCAAAACGCCGTCCGCAACGGAATTTGCAAGTTGAACGTTTACGCCGACAGCCGCGTTGCTCTCTGGAAAAGCGTCAAAAAGGCGGTTGCCGAGATTACGCGGGAAGACCCGTTGCCGAAGGAATACTTTGCCCGATTCCGCGCCGACCTCGGTCAATCGATGCGGGAAAAATTCGAACTTCTCTACGCGGTCGGAACTTTCCCGAACCAAGAAACGGTTTACAATGCGGGACGGAGTGGCAAGTGATACAGTATTCTGGTCCGCCGCATTACAGCAGGGTTAAGAGATGCGGATGCCTTATTGTCGGAGAGGAGTACGATGACCGATTTCAACGCAAAACTTATTGCCTTCGCATTGTTTGGATGCTTTCTGTTTTATACCGACAGCCGCGCGGAAGAACGGGATCAAAATACACAAGCCCTTGTCAGGTATTACGAGATTCTGAATATACCCAAGCCGCTATTGCCACGAACGGGGAACGATTTTCTTCAGCATCGTGACGAAATTCGTGAAAAATTTCTCAAGGCAACCGGTCTTTTTCCTTTACCCGAGCGAGTGCCGCTTGATCCGCAATACTCTGAACCTCTCGACCATCCATGGTGCAAAGTCTACAAAGTCGCTTACCAGATTTGGCCGGACATTTATTCGGTCGGCTTGCTTTTCGTTCCCAAGGAGTTGCCGCCTGGTAAAGTCCCGGGAATTCTCTGTCCACACGGGCACTTCGCTAACGGCTACTACAATGAGACCGTTCAATCGCGATGTTTGGGACTGGCCCGGCTTGGGTTTATCGTTTTTTCGACGCCGAACGACCATTACGAAGATATTCCGTTGGGAATTTCCAATCAAACACATCAGATTTGGCGAAACATTCGAGGGCTTGACTTCCTGCAATCGCTTTCGGAAGTTGATCCAGAACGGCTTGGAGCGTGTGGGTGTTCCGGTGGCGGGACACAGGTTCAAATGCTCATCGCGATTGATGATCGGGTCAAGGCGGCCACCATTGCCGGAATGACTTGCGATTATCGTGAAATTTCGTTCATGACCTGGCAGTGTTGTGACTGTAATTATTTTCCCGACGTAATGCGTTTCACCGATCAGCCGGAACTCAGCTCGCTCGGAATACCTTGCCCTGTTCAGTATTTGACGATGAACGACTGGACGAAATCGTTTGAACGGACCACGTTCCCGCAAGTCAAATCCCTTTACGCCGCCAACGGTTATGCCGATCTCGCGGAGTGTCGTTACGAGGCGACCGGTCACGAGTATGGCCGTGTCAAAAGGGAATGGACGTATTGGTGGATGGATAAACATTTGCGAAACGGCACAATCGCAGAAAACGGCACGGAACCTGAAGAGCTATACCTGTTCGACCTGAAAACGCTCCAAGACCACAAAATCGCAATTCCCGGTAAACCGCTGTCGGCACTTTCGGATATTTACGCTGTCCATAATCTCAAGCCCGATGTTGACGCGCTTCGCAAGATGCTGGGAGTGGATTACGCCTTGCCGCCACAGCAGCAGGAAGTACAAATCCTTTCTGAAACGATTCCCGATGGTGTTACCATTCGAAAAGCGTTGATCCCCGGCGAAGGACCGCTCCACATTCCGGCAACCGTTTTGGCAAAACACAATGCCCGCAAACCGGAATCGGTCGCCATTCTGCTCGACCAGGGCGAGGTGCCCCAGTCGTTGCTTGAGGCCGGTTATTTGATCGTCGTTCCCGACATTCGGTTCATAGGCAGTATGTCGTTTGATCTTTTGGCCGACGGAAAAGGGAATCAATACCGAACCTTCATCCCGTGTGACCCGGATTACGTAAGTATTAGCAATGATATTCGTACATCCGCCGACGCACGAAACGCTTGGTACAGAAACGGTCTCTGGTGGGGGCGGCCTCTTACGGGAATGAGCGTTACCGACATTGATTTCGTTGTCGAATATGCGAAAAAGCAGTGTTCCAATGCGAATCCGAAAGAGATACGACTCGTCGCCAAAAATTCCGACGAATTGGCCGTTGCGGCATTGTTTGCGGCGTTGTTGAACCCGAGTATCACGAAGCTCGACACGGATTTGGACGGGGTCTCCTACAAAAACGGAACACTTCCCCTTGTCGCAGGAATTTTACGCTACGGCGACATCGCGCAATGGTCCGATTTGTTCAAACAATTGAATACCGTATCGTCTGACGAGATCGTCAAGGATTGGATGGAACAGGACGTTCGGTTCCGGGAAACAAACAAGACTTCCGTTGCGTATTCACCGGAACATATTCGTGCAATTGTCGATTCGGCCATTGCGCTTGCGGAACGAATCAAAACGATCCCCGATGCCGATGGTGCCAAGCTCTCCGCGATTGTGGAATCGCTTCGCTTGCTCGACATTGGTACGCAACCAAGCGAATCGCTTTACAGGGAAGTCCGAAAACTCAAACGGGAAATCGTTCGTTGTAATCCCCACCTGACAAAACTCGACAAACTATTGTTTCTCAAAAAACATGACGCCAACGACTCGCAGTTTCACATGTGCGATCAGTTTTACGGATTCACGGCGGCAAGCGGCGGCGGGCTTTACGTGCTGGAAAATCCCCTCGGTGATGAACCACGACTCGTTGACTTGCTCGAACATTCCGTTGTTGAAAAAGGAAAAATGAAAGGGCGGAAACTTCAGGGAGGCGCGTTCCTCTCGCCGGAGGTTTCCTTTGACGGCAAGACAATTTATTTCGCCTGGTGCGAAGCGAAGCCGTCTGATCCTTCGTGGCTGAATGAAAAGAGTGTCAATTATTATCACGAGTGGTCGGAGACAACCTGTTACCATCTTTTTCGTTGTAATGCCGACGGCAGCGGACTCGTCCAGTTGACCGACGGGAGCGTCAACGACTTCGATCCCTGCGAACTGCCGGATGGCCGGATTGCGTTTATCAGCGAACGTCGCGGCGGATTCTTGCGTTGCGGACGGTATTGTCCGACCTATACGCTGTTCTCGATGGAGCCGGACGGCAGCGATATTGTCTGTCTGAGTTATCACGAGACACACGAATGGCAGCCAAGTGTGGAGAATAACGGAATGCTCGTCTACACCCGTTGGGATTACGTGGACCGTGATACCAACGTCGCTCATCACATTTGGAATTGTTTTCCCGATGGTCGTGATCCGCGATCCTTTCATGGCAATTACCCGGACAAGCGGGAAAGGCGACCCTGGATGGAAATGGATATTCGTGCGATTCCCGGTTCACACCGTTACGTTGCCGTAACGGGTGCGCATCACGGGCACGCTTTTGGCTCGCTTGTCTTGATTGACCTGCAACTTGACGACGACAACGCCATGTCGCAACTGACCCGATTGACGCCGGAAGTCCCGTTCCCGGAAGCGGAAGCCAATCCTCGGGAACAGATGATCTACGGCACGCCGTGGCCGTTTAGTGAAGACGATTATCTTTGCGTTTACGATTCCAAAGCGAAAAATCGGGGCATCTATTGGATCGATGCCGCCGGGAATAAGGAACTGATCTATCGTGATCCGGAAATCAGTGCCCACAGCCCGATCCCGCTTGCCGCAAGGCCGAGACCGTTCGTCATTCCAACACAAACAACGCAAATCTCTCGCTACCGAACCGGCAATGAAACCGGGAACGAACCGGGAACGGTCGGAATCTCCAATATCTATGAAAGCGACTTCGATTGGCCGAAGGTCGATGGTAAAACGGTGAAGATCACGGCTCTGCGGGTTGTGGAGCTTTTCGCCAAATCAACCCCGGTGCCCGACGATCCCAGAATCGGGATTGCCGCTCAAACCAACGCCCGGGGTGTGTTGGGAACGGTTCCCGTCGAGGAAGATGGCAGTGCGTTTTTTGAAGTTCCCTTCGGAAAACCGATTTATTTTCAAGCTCTCGACGAGCAGGGACGAGCCGTGCAATCGATGCGAAGCGCAACGTATTTGCATCCCGGCGAACAATTGACCTGTATCGGTTGTCACGAAAACAAACGAAGTGCCCATCAAAGCCCGGTGATCGGTTTGGCGTTTCAAAGACCGCCTTCACCGTTGCAACGCGACGTTTCGGGAAGTTATCCGTTGAATTTCCCGCAACTTGTGCAACCGGTGCTTGACGCCAAGTGTGTTCACTGTCACGGCGAGCAGGATTCTCCTTTGGCCGTCGGTTTGCCGGTGAAGCATGGATTTGACCTGCGGGGAATTGCCGACGCCCCGAATGGTTGGACACGATCCTATAACAATCTCGCCAAGAACTATGGATTCTATTTTCATACGACCAACGGTTCGATTAATGATCCGCTACATGGCGGCGTCCGAACGACAGCAGGGCAATTTGGAGCGATGGCCGCTCCGCTTCAGCCGTTTCTGACGCCACAGCACCACGGCGTGGAGTTGTCGCCGGAAGAGCTGTATCGGGTCAATTTATGGTTGGATACCAATAGTGTGTTCTACGGAACCTACGAAAATTCTCGCATCCAGGCACACGGTAAGACGGTGAAGCCGTCTTTGGAATGACCACTGTAGCGGCTCCGTTATGATTTGTTCTGGATGAATTATCGGGGTGGATCGGCGGATTCGACGCCTACAGCGGAGGGAAAGGGTCAAAGGACTTGCCTTTCTGGTTGCAGATGCATAGGTACTACTTGACGGGGTGCGTCCTACCTACCCTATGTTCCCATATCCCGTCCCGATAATATTTATTTCCCCTATTTGGGAGTTTTGGGTAGCGGTTCCTCCCCGGTACTTTCGGCTTCCCGGCGTCGTTCTTCCTGGATCAGGGGCAACCAGAATTCCCGGTATTCCTGAATATCCCTTCGAAGCATCTCCGTCATTCTCCGGTCAATCTCCTCTGGAGAAAACCGCGATGACAACAAAGAACGGTCAATGGTGGCGGTAGACATATCAAAATACTCCTTCTCGAAAATGTTCAGAACACATCTGGGTCGATGTGAAAAGTCGGATAAACGTGGCCCCTTCGAGCGAAATGATAAGTTTGTTTTCAATAACGCTGCTCCCGTTAAACAACGCTTTCCTGGCTTCGTGCTTCTTTTTCGTTTCCCGTCGGGATCGGTGATTTCGTAAGTGATCTGCTCTTTCATCGGCCCTTCTTTCCTTTGGCTGGTTAAGGGGGACGATTCAATCGTACCCCCACCAAAGTATCGGCAATCGGCGTAATGGGATTGATCTTTAAGCAATCCGTCGGAATTATCGACGTAATCCCTACCGATCAGCGTCGATACACTGGGGTTGCTTTCCTTACAAGAAGAAGCGGACAAACGGTACAAGGAATTTCTTACGAAATTCGAAAGTGCCCCGTCTATCTACAACGCCGACTTTGCACTCTGGAAGGGCAATCGAAAAAAGAACCCAGATGGGCAACCACCGGAAAAACCGACACCGCCGATTGCTCAAGCCTACCTTGCCGATGATACCACGCCGGAGGCGTTAGTCGAAATTCTTGAGCAGAATCCTTTCGGCGTTAGTCTTCCCAAAGATGGTTCGCTCACATACCAACATGAACGTGATTAAATACGCCAACGAAATGTTGTATGGGTTGTATTCCATTGTTTTAGCGGGTAGAATGAACGAAGCAAATTTACTTTCGTGCAATCTTACGATTGCAGTTCTGTTCTCATTGATGATTACGGCTCTGTTTTTTTGGTTCCCCACCAGAATCTGTGGGTAAAAAAATAGGTTTTTTGAGGTATGTGGAACAGAAAAGTAGATAATGGACCTTGAAAGTCCTTGAAAGTAAAGTATTTCAGTCACGTTGTATCGAAATAGTACATCTGGAAATATCTGTCAAATTTGAACCTCACTTTCTCGGCCACAAAAACAGTTGTAAGTATTTGATACAAAAGCAGTTAGCTTCATTTTACTAAAAAACCACCCACAGATTTTGGTGAGGAGGCGTTTTTTCCTTACTCTGTAAATGGTAGCCGGGGATGTAGCTGTACTGTTGGAACTATTTTCTCATTTGGAGTCGTCTTGGAGGCAATACTTTTCGTGCGTGGTAATGGTAAAAGTAGGCAAGTTCCCTCCGTCGGGAACGTTGTTCGACATACCAGGTCATCCAGT